>Ga0247844_1000501_pt1 | contig 83999 bp, 79 predicted proteins | sample LaCtaG_FD_192421 | JGI IMG/M metagenome (GOLD analysis project Ga0247844, IMG submission 192421) | Freshwater microbial communities from meromictic Lake La Cruz, Castile-La Mancha, Spain - LaCruzMarch201714.5m_1 | ecosystem: Environmental > Aquatic > Freshwater > Lake | place: Spain: Castile-La... | reverse complement strand
CTTTCTTTGTAGCATCGAAGTTGATCCAAATTGAGTGCCCACAACAAGTTCTACCGCTTGGCACAAAATATCTAAATCATCACCGATCTCTTTATCTACCATCTTCATTTGGTTGACGGGAGCGGTCACATCATCACGGTAACGAGGCTTAAGTTGCTTCTTAACATGGGAAGTTACCGCTTCAATTTCTCGCTCTGATACATAAGCACCTTGTATTCGAATAGCTCGGCTAGCTCCCATAGGGATGAACAACCCATCACCTTGTCCTACAAGTTTTTCTGCACCGGGGCTATCTAGAATTACTCGGCTATCTGCGAGAGAGCTTGTTGCAAATGAAAGTCGTGAAGGTACATTTGCCTTAATCAACCCGGTCACAACATCGACAGATGGCCGCTGCGTTGCAAGCACTAAGTGGATACCTGCAGAGCGAGCAAGTTGTGTAATACGAACGACAGACTCCTCAACCTCTTTAGCAGCAACCATCATCAAATCGGCGAGCTCATCGATAATCACTAACAGGTATGGATATGGCTCAACCGTTCTATCGCTGCCTTCAGGAACTGTGACCTTTCGTGCACGGACCGCCTTGTTGAAATCATCTATGTGTCTAAAGCCAAAGGTAGATAGATCCTCGTAGCGAAGATCCATTTCGCGGACAACCCATGTGAGAGCATCGGCAGCCTTCTTGGGATTTGTAATGATTGGGGTAATCAAGTGCGGAATACCTTCGTAGGCATTGAGCTCTACCCGCTTAGGATCGATTAACACCATTCTTACATCATCAGGTGTTGAACGCATCAAGATGGAGGTAATCATCGCGTTAATCATGGATGACTTACCCGCGCCCGTTGCTCCGGCAACTAATAGGTGTGGCATCTTCGCAAGGTTTGCACACACAAAGTTGCCTTCTACATCCTTACCCAGCGCCACAAGCATCGGATGCAAATCCTGACCTGCAACAGTTGAGCGCAATACATCTCCTAGCGCGACGATCTCACGATCGGTATTAGGAATCTCAATTCCTACCGCGGATTTTCCTGGGATCGGAGAAAGGATTCGAACCTCGCTACTTGCAACGGCATATGAAATATTCTTTGCAAGCGCTGTGATTCGCTCAACCTTTACTGCGTTTCCAAGTTCAACTTCATAGCGCGTGACTGTAGGTCCGCGCATAAAACCGGTAACTCTTGCATCGATATCAAACTGCAATAAAACCTCTGTTAAAGCTGCAACAACAAGATCATTTGCCTTACTCTTGGATTTAGCAGCAGGGCCCGTTCGTAGCAAGTCTGGCGCTGGCAACTCATACTTCACATCTGCGGTCAAAAGTAATTGTTCTGGACGCTTTACTGCCACCGTGTTTTCATTTGCATGAGTAACAGATGGGATCGATTCTTCGACTGGGAACTCTTCATCAAAACTTTCTTCATCTATCTCCTCATCCTCTTCATTTGAAGGAGCATTCCACTCTGCAACAATTGGAGATTCAAATGGAGGTGTATCTGTTACCTCAAACTCTTCAACAGTTTTTTCAGCACGCTCAGGCCGTTTAGACCAAAGCCAACCGCTTGCTGATGCAATACGGGCAAATACCTCATTAACAGGAGTCGCTGTAATTACCAGAACACCAAAGATAAAGAGAATGAGAAGAACCGGGTAGGTCAAAATAGATGTCATGAGTGAAATAAGTGGAGTTGATACTCCGTACCCCAACCAACCGCCACCTTCGCGGATCGCTGTCGCTCCGGTACCAATTGAACCGTTGAGCATGTGCGCTAGACCTGTTGTCGATAGCAACAAAGCCAAGGTTCCAATAATTATTCGTCCAGTAGCTTTTGAATCCTCTGGCACCCTAAACAATCTGATGGCAAAGTAGATAAAAACTAGTGGCGCGAAAAATCCAACTTGGCCAACCCCGCCATAAATTATTGAGTACAGCAGACGACCCACAGGGTTATCTGATTGGAACCAGGTGCCTGCGGTTGAAATAAGTGCAAGGATCAAAATAAGGAAGGCGATACCGTCACGTTGATGTGCCGGATCTAAATCACGGGCACCTCGTGCCACAAACCGAACACCGCTACCTAAAGATTTTGCAATAAATCGCCACAAGGATGCAAAGCCGCGACCCAGAGCTCCGCCTACCGCTCCAGTCTTACTCTTTGCTTTTTTCCTTTTAGCCACACGCACGATCGTAAAGGGTGAACAATTTGGAACCTACTAGGCGCGCCGTTCTTCAAACTTCAATAACGACGGGGACAATCATCGGCTTTCGGCGATGTTCTCCCCCAACCCAGCCACCAATTGTTTTTCTTACTATCTGCGAGAGTTGATGGGTGCCGTTATTGCCATCTGCAACCGCGGTTGCAAGAGCCTTCTCAATTCGCATTTTTACCTCATCAAACATCGCAGCATCTTCATTAAATCCTCGTGCATGGATATCTGGTCCGGCAACTATCTTTCCGCTCTGAGAATCGATAACAACAACACACGAGATAAATCCTTCTTCACCAAGAATGCGTCGATCCTTAAGTGAACTCTCTGTTATGTCTCCGATGCTTTGCCCATCAACAAACACAAATCCCACTGGCACTGCGCCTACTACTTCTGCCTCGTGATTTATTAAATCAATCACAACGCCATTATCAACGATGAATGTATTGCCCCGAGGTACACCAGATTGAATCGCTAATTCAGCATTAGCCTTCATGTGTCGCCATTCACCATGGATTGGCATTACATATTTAGGCTTAACAATGTTGTAGCAGTACAGCAGTTCACCAGCAGCTGCGTGACCTGATACGTGCACCATCGCATTTGCCTTGTGAACAACCTTTGCACCAAAACGTGTGAGCTCATTAATTACCCTAAAGACTGAGTTTTCATTACCTGGAATCAGCGATGAAGCCAAAATTACAGTGTCACCTTCACCAACCCGTATCTGATGGTCTCCATTAGCCATTCGAGATAAAGCCGCCAATGGCTCACCTTGAGATCCTGTACAAATCAAAACAACATTGTCATCGTACTGATCAAGATCTTTTGCATCGATTACTAAATCTGCAGGAACATGTAAGTAGCCCATATCCTCTGCGATCTTCATGTTGCGAACCATTGAACGTCCGATGAATACAACCTTACGTCCATGCTGGGCTGCAATATCGATTACTTGCTGAACTCGGTGCACATGCGAAGAAAATGAAGCAACGATCACTCGGCGTCTGGTTGAAGAGATCACGCGATTAAGCGCCGGCATGATTTCACGTTCCGATGGAGTAAAGCCAGGTATGTCTGCGTTAGTTGAATCCACCATGAAAAGATCGACGCCTTGTTCTCCAAGGCGGGCAAAGGTTCGCAAATCTGTAATACGACCATCTAACGGAAGTTGATCCATTTTAAAATCACCTGTTGCAAGGACTCGACCTGCATCGGTGTTGATGACGACAGCTAGGGCATCTGGAATCGAGTGATTAACTGCAACGAACTCCAAATTAAATGGTCCGATATCTTCTGTGCCACCTTCACGAACTTCGCGAGTTAATGGCGTAATTCGATGTTCCTTTAACTTGGCTGTTATCAAAGCCAGGGTTAACGCCGATCCGTAGAGTGCAATATCACCACGTTCACGCAATAGGTATGGGACAGCGCCGATGTGGTCTTCATGTCCATGAGTTAGAAAGATTCCGATTACATCTTGAAGTCGATCTCTGATGTATGAAAAATCAGGCAAAATAAGATCGATTCCTGGTTGATTATCCTCAGGAAACAAAACTCCGCAGTCGACTATAAGCAGCTTTGATTTGTACTCAAAAACGGTCATGTTACGACCGATTTCAGTTAATCCACCTAGAGCAACAATACGCAATCCGCCATCAACCAGTGCGGGCGGTGTACTTAGATTTGGATGTGGATGATTCATTAGTTAACTGCGACGCCACCAGCGCGCAGATCTTCGCGCAACTGCGCGATCTGAGCCTCTGTTGCATCGACGAGTGGAAGACGAGTGTGGCCACCAGGTAGGCCCATCAGCGTGAGTGCTGCTTTAGTCAAAATCGCACCTTGTGTACGGAATGTACCTGTGAAAACAGGAAGAAGCTTTTGGTGGATCTCTAATGCACGGGCAGTGTTTCCTGCAAACCAAGAGTCTAGAAGTTCGCGTAGATCCTTACCTACTGTGTGGCCGCAAACAGAGACAAAACCGACAGCGCCAACAGATAACAATGGCAGATTGAGAATGTCATCACCGGAATAAATTGGAATACCGCAACGCTTAATCACCCATGATGTCGAAGCGACATCTCCCTTTGCATCCTTTAGGGCAACGATGCGTGGATGTTCAGCCAAACGCACGATTGTGTCAGGCTCAATTGGCACACCAGTTCTTCCTGGAATGTCATACATCATCGTTGGAAGATCGGTTGCATCAGCAACTGCGCGAAAGTGTGCTTCGATTCCAGCTTGGGGCGGCTTGTTGTAATAAGGAGTAACAACCAGCAAACCATCTGCACCTGCTTTTTCGGTGCGTTTTGCTTGATTGATTGAGTACTCGGTTTCGTTGTCACCAGCGCCAGATAAAACCTTAATTGTTGGTCCAACAGTATTTCGAACAACACGAATGATCTCCTCTTTCTCAGAGGATTTTGTAGTTGGAGCTTCACCTGTTGTTCCATTGACAACAATTCCATCATGTCCATTTGCGACTAAATGGGCTGCAATTGTTTCAATCCCCGCCCAATCGATCGCCCCATCTTTTGTAAAAGGGGTGACCATCGCCGTCAAAAGACGTCCAAATGGAGCAGGCGTTGTCATGTAGCGAACTCTACCCGTATTAAGGGGCGATTCGTCCAGACTTTTCAAAGGCTCCGTATGTAAGTGGCATCAATTTCGCAAATTCCGCTTCCATTTTCTCGGCAACCATCTCAATTTCGCGCTGAGGGTAGCTAGGAAAGTGTGAGCCTTCGCGGGCTGTTCGAAGGGATAAAAAGTTCATCAAAGCTCGGGCATTCATCGTGACATACATGGATGAATACGTTGCAACAGGCAGAACTGCTCGAGCTACCTCACGTGCAACACCTGCATCCAACATCTTCTTGTAGCTGTCATAAGCGGCGATGTATGCAACCTTCATTGATTCAACTGTGACATCAAACTGCTCTTTAGTGCCATCTACAAATGTATAAGCACCGGTCTTGCCAACCTGAATTAACTTTCGCTCTGCTGATGGAATATAAAATACCGGCTTGAGTTCACGGTAGCGTCCGCTTTCCTCGTTATATGAGGCGATGCGATGGCGCATGAATTCGCGGAATACAAAGATTGGTGCTGAAACAAAAAAGGTCATTGATGTGTGCTCAAAAGGTGAGCCGTGACGTTCGCGTGCAAGATAGTTAATCAATCCCGCTGACCGAGCTGGATCCTCACCGATCTCATCCAAGGATTGTTCTCCAGCTGTAGAAACACGGGCTGCCCAAATTACATCGGCATCGCTGGCACTGGATTTAACTAACTCAACTGTTACATCATCACGGTAAATAATCTCTTCACTCATGGTCGCACCCTATCTATGCGCCCCTATCGACCCTTGGATTTATACGGCACAATAGCCGCGTGTCCACAGTTGCCTCCACCACTTTCAGGGACTCCATGAGTGTTTCCATCACGGTGGGAGCCTACGGAGTGGCTTTTGGGGCTGCTGCCGTTGCCAATGGTTTTACCGTTGTTCAAGCTTGTCTTTTGTCATTACTGACATTTTCGGGAGCATCTCAATTTGCAGTCATTGGTGTAGTCGGTGCAGGTGGATCTGCCATTAGTGCAATTGCAACCGCATCATTGCTCGGTGTTCGAAATGCTTTGTATGGCGTAATCATGGCGCCACATTTAAAGGTGAAGGGTTTAAAGCGAGTTGTTGCTGCACAAGTGACAATTGATGAATCAACTGGTGTCGCACTTGGTCAAGAGCCACGTGGAATCGATGCGATGCGTAAGGGTTTCTGGTACACAGGCATTGGAGTCTTTGTTTTTTGGAATCTCTTTACATTGGCGGGTGCATTAGGCGCTCAAGCTATGGGTGATATTCGCGCCTTTGGCTTGGATTCAGCGGTTCCTGCAGCATTTTTAGGTCTGGTGTGGCCGCGTTTAACAGGAAATTTTGAACGCACACTTGCCGTTGGGTGTGCACTCTTTGCAATAGCAATGACACCGATACTCCCGGCAGGTTTGCCAATCATCGCAACCGCCTTTATCGCGGTTGTAGTTGGGTTAAAGCGATGACAATCTTCTGGGTCGCAACAATTGGAACCAGCCTTGTGGCTTTTCTACTCAAGTACTCTGGACACTCAGTTCCAGAACGCTGGCTTTCTCACCCAAAGATTCAGAGGATTAACGCGCTCATTCCGATCGCTCTTCTTAGTGCACTGGTTGCGGTGCAGAGCTTTTCAGAAAAATCCGAACTGATGATTGATCAACGATTTGTTGGTCTATCGGTTGCAATTATTGCGCTACTTTTGAAGGCGCCATTCCCAATTGTGGTGCTCTCTGCAGCGATTTCATCAGCTGCGGTTTACAACTGGTTTTAGATTATCCCTAGAGATTGCAGCTTGGCCTTTAAATCATTATCAGATGGTTCAGTTAGATGAGTTCCGTCAGAGAAGACAATTACTGGAATTGACTTAGCTCCACCATTAATCTCGATTACCTTGTCAGCAGCTGTTACATCTGCATCGGTATCAATTTTTGTGTACTCAACATTGAGCTCATTCAAAAGTCGCTCTGATCTGCGGCAATCTCCGCACCAATCGGCACCATACATAGTGATTTGATCTTTAGACATTGATAGCTCCTTACATGAACTTGTCGAGCCCATGAGTTAGGCCTGGTGTATTAACAATTTTGCGTACGCCAAGAATAACTCCTGGCATAAATCCTGCACGGTCAATTGAATCATGACGAATAGTTAGGGTCTCCCCTAGGCCACCAAACAAAACCTCTTGGTGGGCTACCAATCCACGTGCTCGAACCGAATGCACTGGAATTGCGCCAACTAATGCGCCACGTGCACCATCTAGAGCCGTTGTTGTTGCATCTGGCATCGCGCCAAGACCTGCCTCTTTGCGAGCAGCAGACATCAATTCGGCGGTACGTGCCGCGGTTCCTGATGGAGCATCAACCTTTGCAGGGTGATGTAGTTCGATAATCTCTGCAGATTCAAAGTAATGTGCCGCCTTTGCAGCAAACTCCATCATTAATACTGCACCGATTGCAAAATTCGGTGCGATGAGAACACCCACTGATGGGTTCTGTGCCAACCAACCCTTTACCGTTGCTAGCTTGGCATCATCAAAACCTGTTGTGCCAACAACTACATTGATTCCATTATTAATGAGAAATTCTAGATTTGCCATCACGCTATCTGGAGTCGTGAAATCAACGACTACATGTGCGGCAGAGCCTTTGAGTTGATCCAGTGAATCGCCCATATCAAGTGCTGCAACAAGTGCGAGACCTTCTGCTGCTTCAACAGCTTTAACTACTTCAGAGCCCATTCGACCACGAGCACCTAAGACGGCAACATTGATCATTTACTTAACACCTTCTCAAACTTTGACTCTGATTTGAATGGACCAACAAGAGCAAGGGTAGGCGTTTTAGTCAGAAAGGCGCTAGCAATTTCCTTAATGTCTGTGGCGTTTACGCGTGAGATCGCCTTAAGAATCTCATCAAAATCCATGACATGTCCGTAGACAATCTCATTTTTACCGATCCGGCTCATGCGAGAACCCGAATCCTCTTGGCTCAGAACTAATGTGCCACGAACCGCACCCTTTGCCCGCTCAATCTCTTCATGGGACATTCCATTATCTGCAACATCAGCTAAGACCTCGCGAATGATTTCAACTACTTCGATCGCCTTTGAAGGGTTACATCCGGCGTAAAATCCAATTTGTCCACTGCCGGCAAATTGTTGTGCATAGGCATAAACAGAGTAAGCAAGTCCACGTTTTTCACGGATCTCTTGGAACAATCGGGATGACATTCCCCCGCCAAGTGCTGATGCCAAAATTCCCATCGCAAAGCGACGATCATCATGGCGAGCCACACCCTCCATGCCGTAAAACATGTGTGCTTGTTCCGTTGGACGAGAAATAAGGCCAACGGAGCGTTGAGGGCTCTTACGCACAACAGTATTAGGACGAATAACTGGCGCACCAGTTACATCCAAGAAACCATCGTGAGACAGTGCGGCTTCAACCATTGCGACAACTTTTTTATGCTTAATGTTTCCTGCAACAGCTACTACCAAATCTTGTGGCAGGTAACGCTTCTTGTAATAGTTAAAAACAGCGTTACGGGACATATTGTTGATGGAATCGATTGTGCCAAGAATTGGGCGGCCCAACGGGGTATCCCCATAATAGGTTTCAGCGTATAAATCATGAACTAAGTCGCTGGGATCATCATCGCGCATTGCTATCTCTTCAAGCACAACCTTGCGCTCTGCATCGACATCTAGGGCTGTGACTACTGATGATGTGATCAGATCTGAAACAACATCGATCGCCATTGGTAAATCTGTATCGATAACACGTGCGTAAAAGCAGGTGTACTCCTTGCTTGTGAAGGCATTCATCTCGCCACCAACAGATTCGATGGAGGCGGAAATCTCTAAGGCATTTCGTCGCTTGGTTCCCTTGAACAGTAAATGCTCTAGAAAGTGAGAAGCCCCAGCAACGGCCGGGGTTTCATCACGTGAACCAACATTTACCCAGATACCAATCGCGGCGCTGCGTACCGAAGGAACTTCTTCAGTAACGATACGCAGACCGCTAGGTAATACTGAACGACGAACGCTCATTTATTCAGCTGAACCAGTAGTTCCATCTTCAAGCACAGGAACCAAAGAAAGCTTGCCCTTTGGATCAATCTCGCCGATTTCTACCTGGATCTTGTCGCCAACCTTCATAACCTCTTCAAGGTTTTCAATGCGCTTTCCACCATGCATCTTGCGAATCTGAGATACGTGGAGCAGGCCATCTTTACCTGGCATCAATGAGATGAAAGCACCAAATGCAGCAAGCTTCACAACGGTACCTAGGTAACGCTCGCCAACCTCTGGCATCTGTGGGTTTGCAATTGCATTGATCTGTGCGCGAGCGGCTTCTGCTGATGGACCATCAGTTGCACCGATGTAAATAGTTCCATCATCTTCGATAGAAATATCTGCACCTGTCTCATCTTGGATCTGGTTAATAATCTTGCCCTTAGGCCCGATTACTGCACCGATCTGATCAACTGGAATCTTGACAGAGATGATGCGAGGAGCAAATGGGCTCATCTCATCTGGAGCATCGATAGCTTCATTCATGACATCTAGAATCGCAAGACGCGCTTCCTTTGCCTGTAGAAGTGCACCTGCAAGAACAGATGCTGGGATTCCATCTAGCTTTGTATCAAGCTGCAAAGCTGTAACAAAGTCTTTAGTTCCGGCGACCTTGAAGTCCATATCTCCAAATGCATCTTCTGCTCCCAAGATATCTGTCAAAGCAACGTACTCAACCTTGCCATCAACATCATCTGAAATAAGACCCATTGCAATACCTGCAACTGGAGCACGTAGTGGAACACCTGCGTTAAATAGTGCAAGAGTTGATGCACATACAGAACCCATAGATGTTGAACCATTTGAACCAAGCGCTTCAGAGACCTGACGGATTGCGTAAGGGAACTCTTCGCGAGTTGGTAGAACTGGAATCAATGCACGCTCAGCAAGAGCACCATGACCGATTTCGCGGCGCTTAGGTGTACCAACTCGACCTGTTTCACCAGTTGAATATGGTGGGAAGTTGTAGTTGTGCATGTAACGCTTGTGGTTCTCAGGGTTCAAAGTATCGAGCTGCTGCTCCATCTTTAACATGTTAAGAGTTGTGATTCCAAGAATCTGTGTCTCTCCACGTTCGAAGATCGCTGAACCGTGTACGCGAGGAATAACCTCTACCTCTGCAGAAAGCGCACGGATATCGCGAAGTCCGCGACCATCGATGCGGATTTTGTCGCGCAATACGCGCTGACGTACAAGCTTCTTAGTTAATGAACGGAACGCTGCAGGAACTTCCTTTTCACGTCCTTCAAATTGCGCGCTTACTGATTCCTTAACAGAAGCAGAGATCTCATCGATCTTTGTTTCGCGCTCTTGCTTACCAACAATAGTTAGCGCCTTTGCAAGATCATCCTTAGCTGCCTTTTCAACAGCTGCGAATACATCATCCTGGTAATCCAAGAAGACTGGGAACTCTGCAGTTGGCTTAGCTGCAACCTTTGCAAGCTTTGCTTGTGCATCACAGAGAATCTTGATGAATGGCTTAGCCGCATCAAGTCCTTGTGAAACAACCTCTTCAGTAGGTGTTGATGCGCCACCCTTGATTAACTCAATTGTGCGCTCTGTAGCCTCTGCTTCAACCATCATGATTGCAACATCATCCTTAGTAACGCGACCTGCAACAACCATGTCAAAGACTGCGTTTGCAACCTGTGAGTGGTTAGGGAATGCAACCCACTGACCATCAATCAAAGCAACGCGAACGCCACCGATTGGACCAGAGAATGGAAGACCTGCAAGTTGTGTAGACATTGATGCAGCGTTGATCGCAATAACGTCATACATGTGATCTGGATCGAGCGCCATTACTGTCACAACGATCTGAACTTCATTACGAAGTCCCTTTACGAATGATGGGCGTAGCGGACGATCGATCAAACGACAGGTAAGAATTGCATCCTCTGATGGACGACCTTCGCGACGGAAGAATGATCCTGGGATACGACCAACTGCATACATCTTCTCTTCAACATCAACTGTTAAAGGAAAGAAATCAAATTGATCCTTAGGTGTCTTTGATGCGGTTGTTGCTGAGAAGATCATTGTTTGATCATCTAAGTAAACCGCTGCAGCTCCTGCTGCCTGGCGCGCTAGGCGTCCTGTTTCAAAACGAATCTCTCGTTTTCCAAATTTTCCGTTATCAATAACTGCAACGGCTGACTGAACCTCTTGACCCTCCATGGGTCCTCCTCTTTGTAGATTGAAAACACAACAGAATTGTTGAGTTTTTTAATCTGCTCAAGACGCAAGAGTCTTCGATCGAAGTTCACGCGCAGCAATTTTCTAACTGTGCGCGGAAACCACTACCGAGGACCATCGCTCTACGGCAGATTGGTATTACTTAATTAGCGGCGAATACCGAGCTTCTCGATAATTGCGCGGTAACGGTTGATATCTGTCTTCGCTAGGTATTGAAGGATGCGACGACGACGACCAACTAACAACAAAAGACCACGACGGTTGTGGTGATCATGTGGGTTAGCCTTCAAGTGATCAGTGATCTGATCAATTCTCTTTGACAGTAGCGCTACCTGTGCTTCAGGTGATCCTGTGTCAGTAGGGGTAGAACCGTACTGAGCAATGATTTCCTTCTTTACTTCTGGTGTTAATGCCATTTCTTGTTCTCCTTATGTACTGAGCACGAGGGCTTCTCGGTTTGAATCACGAGAAACTCGCTAACTCGATTGAAGGGCAAGGGTAACAGTCAGGCGTGAAATACCTGAAATCGAGGTAAATCCCCCGCTTATAGCTCGGTCAATCGACGGGCCTCGGCGCAATCCTTGGCCATCTGCTCCAAAAGTGGATCCAGACCATCAAACTTCAATGTATCGCGCAGACGCCATCCAAACTCGATTGTTGCAGCCTTTGTATAAAGCTCTAAGCCAACTTGATCCAAAGCGTAGGCCTCAACCTGGCGACCACGCACACCTTCAAAAGTTGGATTTGTTCCGATTGAAATCGCCGCCGGCCAACGATCAATTCCTACAGTCAACCATCCAGCGTAGACACCATCTGCAGGAATTGTTTGGCCATCAATATTTCCAAGGTTTGCAGTTGGATATCCAATTTCACGACCACGCTTTTCGCCATGAACAACGATTCCATCTAAACGATGAGGGCGTGTCAACATCTCGCGGGCCGATTCAACATCTCCATCAACAATTGCTTTTCGAATTCGTGTTGATGAAATGTTTTCATCCTTGTCTGCCTGTAAATCTAAAACCACGGTCTCAAACTCTGTGTGCTTACGCAAGGATTCGACATTACCTGCGGCCTTGAAACCATATGTGAAATTGGCTCCCACAATCACCGTAGAGGCCTTGAGTTGATCGACCAAAACTTTGTTCACAAAATCCTCTGGGGCCATCGCTGCGAACTCTTTTGTAAACTTAATAACCGCTACTTGATCTGCGTTGTGGATCTTCAATAACTCAATCTTGTCACTCAAGATTGTTAAAAGCGAAGGGGTTCTTTCTGGAGCAAAAATGGATACAGGATGAGGATCAAAGGTCAGCGCCACGATTTTCTCATCACCGGCAAGGGCTTTGGCACGGTTGAGAATCTGCTGGTGTCCCTTATGGACTCCATCAAAATTTCCAATAACAACGATGCTCATATTGTCATTATTCCAGAGTCACTTCGCTGCCGCGAATACAGCGATCGGTTTTGCTTTTCCATCAACATTACTTAAGAGCGCGATCAATTCATTGGAGGATGAAATCCCTGCATAAATACCTTCAGCAGGATTGGGTGCAAGGGATCTTCCGAAGGAAAGTTCTAACTTTTCATCAAGAGCGATATCTCTGACAGGGAATGTAACCCGTGCTACATCTGCCAGATCTAATGGTGAAAACTCTGAGTTTTTCAGCCCGGCAATCGATGCAGCACCATCTGTTGTGAAACCTGCTACTCGTGTGCGACGTAAGGCTGAAAGGTGTCCACCAACCTTGAGCGCATCCCCGCAATCACGAGCAATCGATCGAATGTAAGTTCCAGCAGAACATGTCACTTCTATATCGATTTCTATTTTCTTGTCGATGCGACGAATCGCTAACACATCTAGTTGTGAGATGGTTACTTCTCGTGAGGCCAGCACAACTGTTTCGCCAGATCGAACACGATCATAGGCTCGCTCACCATCTACCTTGACCGCTGAAACAGAGCTTGGGCGCTGCATAAAAGTGCCACGCATCGTGTCTAGTTCTGCATTTATTTGGTCATCTGTGATTGCAGAAGCATCAGCGGTGGCGATTACTTCGCCCTCAAAATCATCGGTAACTGTTGATGCGCCTAAAACAACTGTTGCTTGATAACTTTTGTCGCCATCGGTGATGTATTGCAGTAAGCGAGTTCCATTGTTGAAGCCCAAGACTAAAACACCTGTCGCCATGGGATCCAATGTTCCCGCATGACCAACTTTTCGTGTTCCTAGCGCTCTTCGCGCAATTGCGACCACATCATGGCTTGTCATGTCTGGTTCTTTATCTACAACCAGAAACCCATTCTCGTAGATTTTTTGGGTCACAACTACTCTTCAATAACACGTGGAGCTTTGTAAGGATCTTCTCCCCCGGCGTACTGCGCATTTTTGCGAAGCGCAGCAACTTGGGCATCCTGCTCATGAACCTTTTCAAGCAATGAATCAAGTGCCTTCGCGCTCTCAGGCAGGCCATCTTCAAAGAATTCGATGCTCGGTGTAATGCGAAGTCCTAGCTCGCGGCCTAATGCGGATCTGATCGCACCCTTAGCGCTCTCGAGAGCTGCTGCGGTTGCAGCGCGCTCATCGAGATCGCCAAGAACGGTGTAAAAAATCGATGCCTGCTGAAGATCACCAGTAACGCGAGTATCTGTAACAGTCACAAAGCCAAGACGTGGATCTTTAATCTTTGTCTCGAGCAAGTTTGCAACTACCACCTTGATGCGGTCGGCAACCTTTAGTGTGCGATGTGATTGACCCATTACTTATGCTCGCTTTTTCTCACGCATCTCAAAACACTGAATAAGGTCGCCTGGTGCGATCTCCTTCATGTTTCCAAGACCGATACCGCACTCAAATCCTTCACGGACTTCAGTCGCATCATCCTTGAAGCGCTTAAGCGAATCAATGGTCAAGTTATCTACTAAGACAGCTCCACCACGCAGAATTCTCGCCTTTGCGTTACGACGGATAATTCCATCCTTAACGATAGATCCGGCGATATTTCCAGCCTTAGAGGATTTGAAGATCTCTCGAACTTCGGCGCTACCGATGATCGCTTCTTCATACTCTGGCTTGAGCAAGCCCTTGAGAGACATTTCGATCTCTTCAATTGCATTGTAGATAACTGAGTAGAAGCGAACTTCGACACCCTCTTGGTCGGCATAGATCGCAGTTTGTGGCTCTGGCTTAACATTAAAGCCGATCACAACTGCGGTAGATGCAGATGCCAAGGTGATATCGCTCTTGGTGATTGCACCAACGCCACGGTGAATAACGCGAAGATCAACTTCTGCGCCAACATCTAGCTGCATCAATGCATCTTCTAGCGCTTCAACAGAACCAGAAACGTCACCCTTAAGAATAAGGTTGAGAGTAGAGATCTTGGATTGCTCCATGAAGTCTTCAAGTGAAACCTTCTTGCGAGCCTTAGCAAGCTGAGCGTTTCGTTCTGCCGCCTGACGCTTTTCAGCGATCTGACGAGCGGTACGGTCCTCTTCAGCTACAAGGAAGGTGTCTCCGGCGCTTGGGACAGATGTGAAACCAAGAACCTGAACGGGACGTGATGGACCAGCGGTCTCAACATTGTCGCCATTCTCATCCAACATCGCACGAACGCGACCAAAAGCGCTTCCCGCAACGATTGCATCACCAATCTTTAATGTTCCGCGTTGTACCAGAACAGTTGCAACTGGACCACGACCACGATCGAGATGAGCTTCAATAGCAACACCACGAGCATCATCATTTGCGATTGCGCGAAGATCAATTGCCGCATCTGCAGTAAGAAGGATTGAATCGATCAATTGATCGATACCGATTCCAGACTTCGCTGATACATCCACAAATATTGTCTCGCCGCCGTACTCTTCAGCGATCAAGTTGTACTCGGTTAATTGCTGGCGAACCTTGTCTGGGTTTGCGCCTTCCTTATCAACCTTGTTTACCGCAACAACGATTGGAACATCAGCAGCTTGAGCGTGGTTTAACGCTTCAATTGTCTGAGGCATGATTCCATCATCTGCAGCAACAACCAGAACTGCGATATCAGTTACCTTGGCACCACGTGCACGCATAGCGGTAAAGGCCTCGTGACCTGGTGTATCGATAAATGTAATTGCGCGATTGACGCCATCATGATCATGGTGAATTTGGTATGCACCAATGTGCTGTGTGATTCCGCCAGCTTCACCCTTCATAACCTCAGATTTGCGAATCGCATCAAGAAGCGAGGTCTTACCGTGATCAACGTGACCCATAACAGTTACCACTGGTGGGCGTGCCACCAATGATTCTGGATCAAGATCAGAGATCTCACCTGCAAGATCGATATCAAAGTCTTGAAGAAGTTCGCGGTCTTCATCTTCTGGACTAACAATTTGAATGTCATAACCCAGTTGAACACCAAGAATTTCAAAGGTATCGGCATCCACTGATTGTGTTGCAGTAACCATTTCACCTAAGTGGAATAGCGCTGCTACTAATGCTGCTGGATCTGCACCAATCTTGTCTGCGAAATCTGCCAAAGAGGCTCCGCGACGCATGCGAACCGGAGTCTTGCCATCACCATGAGGAACAACTGCGCCACCAAGTTGTGGTGCCTGCATATTGTCGAACTCATCACGTAACGCCTTGCGAGACTTTTGTTTACGTCCTGACTTCTTACTTGCATTCTTTCCAAATGCTCCACCTGCGCCACCACGTTGTGGTGGACGACCGCCACCTGGACGCTGTGGACCACCACTTGGTGCACCAGCTCCTGGTGTATTTGATTTGTATGGAGATGATGAAGGTGCAGATGATCCGCCTGGACGTGGAGTAAATCCGCTACCTGCAGGGCGCGGTGCACCTGGACGTGCAGCAAAGCCTGGACGTACAGATCCTGGACGGGACCCAGCCATACCTGGACGTGGCGCGCCACTTCCTTGTCCACCTGCGGGGCGTTGTGGTGGGCGTGGAACCGCTCCGCCAGTTGAAAATGGATTATTACCTGGACGTGGAACCGGTGCGGAAGGCGTTGGCGCTGCAGCTGCTGGAGTTACACCATTTTCTGCTGCACGTTCGGCAGCTTCATGCTTTGCCGCCTCTTCCTTATTAGCAATCGATTTCGCTTGTTCCAGTTTGAGCGCTTCAATATCGACGCCCAACTCTGCAGCTAACTCAGCTGCCTGCTCCGCGCTGACCTCGCTTTTTGGCTTTGCAGCCGCCTTCTTAGCTGCCGCCTTTTTGACAGGTTTTTTCTCCTCGACCGGTTTTGCATCGGGATACATTTCGATCAGCTTGCGCACAACTGGCGCTTCTACTGTTGATGATGCGGAGCGAACAAACTCGCCCATTTCTTGGAGTTTTGCAAGTACAACCTTGCTCTCCATACCGAGTTGTTTTGCCAACTCATGTACGCGGACCTTTGACACATTTCTCCTGTCTTGGCCCGCATTTCTCAAATGCAAGCCTTAGTTGAACGACCTCATAGTTCTAACGAGCTCATTTGAGTTTCATAACTTTCATATCCATTCGTTTGATATTAGGTACTGCCTTAACTAATTCGATTGAGCTTCTAGAAAGTTCAGAAGTTCTGATACATCGACCGCTTCTGTCTGCGCCTTATTTGTTTTAAAGGCGAAATGAAAAGCGTTCCGAGCTATCGCAACTTCTGCACACTTCTTATGGAGCCAAGCGCCGCGACCTGCCGCGCCACCCTTGATATCTGGAATCACTTTTCCATCAACCAAGACCACTCGAATCAATGCCGCTGGATTTGCTCTCTTGCGGCAGCTGATACAGCTACGTACAGGAAGGGTGCGATCCAACGGGCTTATCGTATCCGAGCCTTGCTTACTTCTCATAATGACGAGTCTGCAGGCGTGCTTTCAACGGTATCTGGATGAATATCAATGCGCCAGCCGGTTAAGCGCGCCGCCAAGCGAGCATTTTGCCCATCTTTTCCAATAGCAAGGGAGAGTTGATAATCCGGAACTGTCACCTTTGCACTGCGCGTGGCTAGATCTGTGATTTCAACTTTGCTTACCTTTGCAGGTGCAAGTGCTGCAGCGACAAACTCTGCAGGATCTTCAGACCAATCAACGATGTCGATCTTTTCACCATGGAGCTCATCCATAACCGCACGTGCACGTGATCCCATTGGTCCAATTAAAGATCCCTTGGGACTAACTCCTGCGCGATGTGTTTTAACGGCAAGTTTGGTGCGATGGCCAGCTTCGCGTGCAACAGCCATGATCTCAACGATGCGATCATTGATTTCAGGAACTTCAAATGCAAATAATTGCTTTACAAGTGCAGGGTGAGAACGGGACAACATAATCTCGGGACCCTTCAACCCTTGCTTAACTTCAACAACAAAACACTTGATGCGATCTCCGTGGGTATATACCTCACCAGGAACCTGTTCTTGTGGCGGAATACGACCTTCGACACGGCCAAGATTGACGTTAATCATCTTTGGATCACGACCCTGTTGCACAACCCCAGAAATAACATCTCCGACAGATGCGGTGAACTCTCCAACAATTTCTGCATCATTGGTTTCACGCATCTTTAATTTAATAATTTGTCGAGCTGTCGAAGTTGCCACTCGAGAAAAACCATCGGGTGCATCGGCTTCCTCGCTAATGCGTGTTCCATCTTCCCCAAAAATTGGCACCAGGATCTGAATCTCACCAGTCTCGCGATCTAAATGAGCTCGTGCATGGCGCTTTGCAGTATCGGTCTGATTATAAGCACCGAGTACTGCAACCTCGATCGCGTAAATCAAATCTTCGAGAGAAATATCTTTCTCTGTTGTTAGGGCAGCAAGTGCCGACATCTCTACATGCATTAGATCTCATCCTTACGATTGAATTCGATCTCAACTTGAGCCTTCTTGATATCCGCAAATGCAACCTCGTGGGTCTTCATGCGACCTTTGATATTTTCAATGAGCACTGCGCGGATTTCATCAAACTCCGTCAGGCGACCAGAAACCTCGGTCTCATCCTTCAAGGTAACTTTTACAATTCGAGTTAAGTTCTTGGTCCAGTGACGAGGCAGAGTCAATGGTCTTTCAATTCCAGGAGAAGTGACCTCTAATGTAAAGGCTTCAGTGAGCAAGGGTGAGTCATCTAAAAGTGCAGATATCTCGCGACTAACCGCGGTTACCTCATCAAGGCTAAGTGGCTTTATTCCATCAACCATGCAGGTAACAATTCGATGATTGCCGGGATTACTTGTGAAAACATCTTCTAGAAAGAAGCCCGATTCTTCGACAGCCGGGCGGATTAAATCGGCGATTGATTCTTTAAGGGCCACAAATCTCTTCTTTCTATTAAGTTGTAGCCTAAGTGTAACGCAAACAATTAGAAGGTATCAATTCCTACCTTGATAATCAGCGCTACGGTAACAATAAGGAAAACTTTACGGACCAAGGTTGAGCCACCCTTAATTGCAAGGCGAGAGCCAAGAATTGCCCCCGAGATATTGGCTACACCCATAATGATTCCTACCTGCCAAATTACTGCGCCATTAAATCCAAAAACCATGATCGCGCCTACATTTGTGGCCACATTGACTACCTTGGCAATAGCGCTAGCTGTAATAAATGCGTACCCAAGAGATGCGACCAATACAAGCATCAAGAAAGATCCGGTACCTGGACCAAAGATTCCATCATAGAAACCGATGATCGCACCAGCAAGTGCTGCAATTTGAACTCTTTGCTTCGGAAGATGGCGGAGATTTTCAAACTTACCTAAATCTGGTTTAAACCATGTATATATAGCAACTACGATCAAGAGCACCAAGACCATCGGACGCATACTGCTAGTTGGAATTTTGGAGGCTAGAACTGCGCCACCTGCAGATCCAAGAAATGCCGGCACTCCCATTCCCAATAAAATCTTTGGATCTGGTTTGATCTGCTTGCGGTACAAAGCCGCCGCTGTTGTGGTTCCAAAAACCGCCGAAAGTTTATTTGTACCTAAAACCTCTGCTGTTCCAGATTTAGGCAGACCAATCAACATCGCTGGTAACTGAATTAAACCGCCACCGCCTGCGATGGAATCTACAAAGCCTGCAAAGAAGGATGCCGCAAGAAGAAATAGTGCAGTGGCAAGGGTTAATTCGTAAAACACAATTACTTCAAAAGATCTGCAATAGCGCTTACAGCAGAAGTAAGTGCAACTTCCTTCTTATCTCCACTTTTGCGAACTCGAAGCTCAACATTGCCTTCAGCTAAAGCCTTGCCAACAACAACAATGATTGGGTTACCGATTAGTTCGGCATCCTTAAACTTAACGCCAGGGCTTGCATCGCGCCGATCATCTAGCATCACTGAAATACCTTGAGCTTCTAGTTCGGTACCGAGCGTGAACGCGGTTTCAAAGAGCAGATCATCCTTGCCCGCTGCAACGATATGAACCTTTGCCGGAGCAAGCTCTGCTGGCCAATTAAGTCCGATCTCATCATGGGTTTGCTCTGCAATAGCTGCAACTGCACGTGTAACGCCGATTCCGTAAGAGCCCATGGTGACGATTTGAGACTTTCCATTGTGATCTAAAACCGTCAGGTTAAGCGCTTGTGCGTACTTGCGACCTAGTTGAAAGATGTGGCCGATTTCAATTGCACGATCAATTACGACAGGTGTTTGGCACTCTGGACATGCATCTCCGGCGCGGACTTCAGCTGCTTCAACATATGCATCAGGTGTGAAGTCGCGACCATTGACTACATTTCGTGCGTGACGATCCTTTTCATTTGCTCCCGTTACCCATGATGTACCAGGTGCGATGCGTGGATCTGCATAAACAGTAATTCCAGATTTTTTGGCATCTTGTGGCCCGATGTATCCCTTAACAAGAGCCGGGAACTTTGCAAAATCTGCATCTTCAAAGACACGTAGCTCATGGATTCCACCAATGTTTTCTTGGAAACGCTTGAGATCTACCTCGCGATCACCTGGAACTAAAACGCAGACCGCTTTGTTATCAGCCATCAACATCACATTTTTCAATGTGTGCTCGCCTGTGTATCCCCCACCAAACTTAGAATTGAGTAGATCTACCAAAGAATCAATAGTTGGCGTGTTGGGAGAATCAAAAGCTTCAACCGCTGGAACATTTGAAGAATCTTGAGCATCTACCTTTGTAACCATCGCTTCAACATTTGCTGCAAATCCACACTTAGGACACAAAACATAGGTGTCTTCACCAGTTGAACATGGCGCTAAAAACTCTTCTGATTTAGATCCACCCATCGCGCCAGAAACCGCTTTAACAATGTTGTACTTCATGCCCAAACGATCAAAAGTTTTTATATAAGCGTCGCGGTGCTTTTGGTAGGAAACCTCCAACCCTGCATCATCAAGATCAAATGAGTACGAGTCCTTCATGACAAACTCTCGCCCACGGATGATTCCACTGCGTGGTCGTGCTTCATCACGGAACTTGGTTTGAATTTGATAAATGCTTAAAGGTAGATCTTTATAGGATGAGTACTCGCCCTTGACCATGAGCGTAAACATCTCTTCGTGGGTTGGACCCAGTAAGTAATCTCCGCCTTTGCGATCCTGCAAGCGGAATAGTGATGGGCCGTACTCTTCCCAACGGTTTGTTGTTTCATATGCTTCACGAGGAAGGAGTGCCGGAAAGTTAACCTCTTGAAAACCGGCGTTATCCATTTCCTCGCGGATAACCCGTTCTACATTGCGAAGTGTGATGACGCCCAGTGGAAGCCATGAGTAAATACCAGCAGCGATTCGGCGTACATATCCTGCGCGTACCAAAAGTTTGTGGCTGGCGACCTCAGCATCTGCTGGATCATCGCGAAGGGTACGCAAAAAAAGCGTAGACATTTTCAACATAGAGCAAGCCTATCGAACATCAACTGAAGGTTGCCCTGAAGCAACTCCGGCGGCTTCCATTTCTTCAGCTAAACGCATCGCTTCTTCGATAAGTGTTTCAACAATCTGCGCTTCAGGCACAGTCTTTATGACAACACCCTTCACAAATATCTGGCCCTTGCCATTTCCTGATGCAACACCTAGATCTGCCTCGCGAGCCTCGCCCGGACCATTTACTACACAGCCCATAACAGCAACACGGAGTGGAACGGTCATTCCTTCTAATCCAGCTTGTACCTTTTCAGCCAAGGTATAGACATCAACTTGTGCTCGACCACATGATGGACAGGAGACAATTTCAAGTTTACGTTGTCGAAGATTGAGGGATTCAAGGATTGAAATTCCAACCTTCACCTCTTCAACTGGAGGCGCGGATAAGGAAACGCGAATAGTGTCGCCGATTCCTTCAGCAAGTAAAATTGCAAAAGCGGTTGCAGATTTAATTGTTCCTTGGAAGATCGGACCGGCCTCAGTTACACCTAAGTGCAATGGGTAATCACACTTAGCGGCAAGAATTCGGTATGCGTTCACCATAGTGACTGGATCATGGTGTTTTACAGAGATTTTAATATCTGAGAAACCATGCTCTTCAAACAAAGATGCTTCCCATAGCGCAGACTCTGCAAGTGCTTCTGGGGTTGCCTTTCCATACTTGGCAAGTAGCCGTGGATCTAGCGATCCAGCGTTAACGCCGATTCGAATTGGAATTCCTGCATCTCCTGCAGCTTTCGCAACCTCTTTAACCTTGTCATCAAATTGTTTGATATTTCCTGGATTTACTCGAACCGCCGCGCATCCTGCATCGATAGCGGCAAAGATGTACTTGGGTTGAAAGTGAATATCTGCAATAACTGGAATCTGGGATTTCTTTGCGATCTGCGCCAATGCATCCGCATCATCTTGACTAGGAACAGCTACACGAACAATTTGGCATCCTGAAGCTGTCAGTTCTGCGATTTGCTGAAGAGTTGCGTTGACATCTGCGGTCAGAGTTGTGCACATCGATTGCACCGATACTGGTGAATCACTGCCTACTCCAACTGATCCAACTTTGAGCTGACGGGTCTTACGACGTGGGTGCAGCGTTGGAGGTGGTGCGCTTGGAATTCCGAGATCAACCATGGCTTTATTCTGCACTACAAGGGCAATTTCTGCCGAATTAGAGCCAAACTTGCTTGCTTAAAGATTGAGGGTCACCGGATTAATCACATCGGCCACCAAGAGCAGCAGAGTCAGCGTTGCTAGAACAACAAAAACCACCATTGTTATGGGGGTTAAAACGGTGACATCAATTGGTGCAGGTCGAGGACGTCCACGCAAACGTGCAAAGAAAGCGCGAATCTCATCGGCGATAGCAACCGCCATATGTCCACCATCTAATGGGAGAATTGGCAGAAGGTTAAATACACCTACAAAGATATTTAAACTTGCAACGATCAAAATAAATGTTGCTAAACGCTCCATCGGCGAAAGTTTGTCACTTCCAACCGCCTCACCTGAGACTCGCGCTACACCGACAACACCGACTAAACCATTTGCATCTCGCTCTTCACCGCGAACTGTTGCACCCCACAAGGCAGGGATCTTTTCAGGCAGTTTGCCAAGTGATTTCACGCTCTCAGCTAAGAAACTTTGAGTGACAACCGCTGAGTTCTTGATGGAGATGAGAAAGCCCGAACGCTCTAACCCAACCTCGTTAATGATTCCCAAGAGATATCGCTCTGTTCCATCGACATCTGTCAGACGAGCCTGTGTCACAACTGTTAAAAGTTCGCCATTGCGATTGATCTCAAGTGTTAAATCTGCGCCTTGAGAATCTCGGATTGCTTCTACATCCTTGTACCACTCAACAACTTTGTTGCCGTTAATGGAGACAATCTCATCTCCTGCTTGAATTCCCGCCGCTTGAGCAGCTGAGTTAGGAACCACCTCACTGATGACAGGTAAAACTTGATTTGTCCCAATTCCAATAAAGAGTGTGAAGAGCAGAATGAAGCCCAGAACAAAGTGAAGAAATGAGCCGGCGCTTAAGACAATTAACTTCTTGGCCGATGATGCTTTGTAGAAGGCTCGATGTTCCTGTCCCTCTGGTAGCTCATCATTAGGTGCCATACCTTCAATTTTGCAGTAGCCGCCTGCCGGTATCGCTTTGAGGCCAAACTCTGTTTCTCCCCGTCGGAAGGACCAGATCTTCTTTCCAAATCCTAGGAAGAACTCTGAAACCCACATCCCAAATTTTCGCGCTGTGATGTAATGACCAAACTCATGCACCATCACAGAAAAGAGCAGCGCAACAACAAAGGCCAGGATTCCAAGAATTTCCATTACATACCTAACGTGAGAAGTTGCATCTGAGTATGCACGATACCGCTGACACCTTAGAAAAGTTCAATTATCGATCGAGAAGGTTCTGAGTTGGTGAATATGCGCTTCCATTGCGGCGCTTTGCAATTGCGCTAAGCGCTTCAAGCACGACCCGGTTAGCTAATATCGCGGTGATATCTGCTGAATCAAAAGCTGGGGCAACTTCAACCACATCAATACCGACAATCGGAAGCTCTAGGCAAATACGACGCACCGCTTCAAGTAACTCACGACTTGTCATTCCGCCCGGTTCAGGGGTTCCTGTTCCAGGGGCCATTCCGGGATCCACAACATCAATATCGACAGATAAGAAAACTCCATCGCAACCATCAGTGAGCGTTGCGAAGGATTCATCAAGTACCGCCTTTAATCCACGGTTGTGAATCTCGGTCATCTCATAAGAGCGCATACCTTGATCGCGCATCCAGTTAAGGGTGGCATCCTCTGGCCAATATCCGCGCAGACCAAGTTGCAAGAAACGATCTCCGCGGACATAACCGTTATTGATCAGGTTACGCATTGGTGTTCCGTGACCAACGAGTGCGCCAAACTGATCCTCGCCAGTATCGGCATGTGCATCAAAGTGAATCATCGATACCGAGCCCATGCCGCGATGGGTTGCGATACCTGCAACATCTGCTGAAGCTATTGAGTGATCTCCACCCAGAATGATGGGAATTATTCCTGCACGTGAAATCTTTTCCGTCGCATCCTTAAGAACCGCTAGCGATGCCACCAAATCTCCACCAGGCATTAACAAATCGCCGGCATCAAAAACCTTAAGATCCTTTAATCCATCGGTACGTAAAGCAAGATGTGGTCGAGATCCATCATGTGGCAGGTAATCTCCCCCGCGAATTGCTTGTGGGCCAAACTTTGCACCCGATCTATGTGATGTTCCGCTATCAATAGGTGCGCCGATGATAATGACATCGGCACCTTTGTATGTAGATGGATCATCTAAATCACAAGCGGGGATGCCTAAAAAGGTAAAACTGGGGCCATACATGTTGCCGTGATTGGTCACTGATTAACCTTCACTTTTTTGCCAACAAATTGACCTGCTATAACGATAATCAGAGCTAGGAAGAACATCGCAGAACCAATCACATTGGCTTGGGCCGGAATTCCACGGGCGGCAGAGGTATAGACAAACTCGGGGAAAGTTTTCAATGTTCCAGAGTTAAAGTTGGTAATAATGAAATCATCAAAGGACAAACTGAAAGCCAACAGCGCTGCTCCGGCAATTCCTGGTGCAACCAATGGCAATGTGACCTTTCTAAAGGTCTCTAACTCGTTGGCATAAAGATCCATTGCCGCTTGCTCCAAGCGTGGATCCAAGGATGCGATTCGAGCCTTCACTGTCACAACAACAAATGAAATACAAAACATCACATGTGCAATTACCGTTGGCCAAAATCCTGGGTTGATCTGGAAAACCAAGAACAAAGATAAGAGTGAAGCACCCAAAACAATTTCAGGGGTTGCCATGGGCAGGAAGATCAAAAGGTTTGAGGATGAGCGACCTTTAAATGCATAGCGCCCGATAGCAAAGGCGATCATTGTTCCAAGAATCGTTGAAAAAATAGTAGCAAGCAAGCCAATCTTGATTGAATTACCAAGAGCGGTACACACCTCTGGTGCACCACATGGGTTTTTCCAGTTATCAAATGTAAAGCCTTTCCAGACAAGATTTGATTTTCCGGAATCATTAAAGGAAAAGGCAAAGGTATAGGCAACTGGAATAAACAGGTATGTAAAACCAAAAACCGCGTAGATGCGAATCAGGTTGCGACCAAACCAACGTGATACACGCGCCTTAACCGGAATGGTTGGAATCGATGCATCCTTTTGCTTGCCGTGGACGGTCATACCAACTCCTCCGTTCCAGCTTTGCGAATATAGATCGTTACTAAGATCAAAATTACAGCCATCAAGGTGAAGGAGAGAGCTGCAGCTGTTGGGTAATCCACGATCTTGAAGTACCGGGATTCGATGACATTTCCAATCATCTTGGTGTTGGGAGATCCTAAAATCGCAGCGTTGACATAATCACCAGCTGCAGGAATAAAGGTCAACAAAGTTCCAGCAACTACTCCCGGCATTGATAGCGGCAGGGTTACCTTTCGAAAGGTAGTTAATCCATTGGCATATAGATCACCAGATGCCTCCATAGTGCGCGGATCAATGCGTTCTAGGGATGCATACAGTGGCAAGGTCATAAATGGAAGGAAGTTATATGTCATACCCATGATCACCGCAAAGGATGTCGATGTCAGGGTTGTGCTTTCGCTAATGATTCCAAAGGTTCGAAGGCCTGGAACAATAAAACCTTCCTCGCCGAGAATCTGTTTCCAGGCAACTGTTCTGAGCAAAAATGAGACAAAGAATGGTGCGACAACAAGAACCAAAAGAAAGTTCTTTAATCTGCCTGCTTTAAAGGCGATTGCGTATGCAAGTGGATATGCAATCGCTAAAGCTAGAACCGTCGCACACAATGCATATACAAAAGAGCGAGCAAACTGCTCTTGATTTTCAGTAAATGCATCGACATAGTTTGAAAAGCGCAATGTTTGCTCATACTGACCAGTGTCTCCATTGGCGATTGGTGTCTGAGTTGATGTCTGCGCAAGATTTACGATTGGCAAAATGAAAAAGGTAAAGAGAAAGAGAAAGCCTGGTAGTAAAAGCAGGTAAGGCATCTTCACCTTAGACAAGGTCATTCTCATTCCTCGTCAAGATCCTCAGGAATTACCTCTGTGCCAGCTTCAGCATCCTCATCTCCGCGAAGTGCAAAGGTGAAGTTAGGTTCCCAAGAAATTACAACCTCATCGCCCTTATCAAATGGTGCGACTCCATCATCATTTTGTTCAAAGACCATAACCTCTTGTCCCCATGGCATCATCACCTGATACTGAGTTGAGACGCCGATGTAAGAAACATCCTCGATACGACCACCAGTCAAAGTGTTTCCACGAGTTGGTGTTCCTACCAATGAGATTCTAAATTTTTCAGGACGAATACCTGCATAAATCGAGTTGTCTACCGCATGTGAGCGCTTCTTTGGCATTGCAATCTTTTGACCAAAGAGATCGACAACCAAATTGTCTCCATCGGTACCTTCGATGCGCCCCTTGATCAAGTTTGATTGACCCAAGAAGTTAGCGACAAATGCTGTCTCTGGATTGTCATAGAGATCTGCAGGAGATCCCATCTGCTCAATCTCTCCCTCATTCATTACCGCGATGGTGTCAGCCATTGTCATGGCCTCTTCCTGATCATGGGTAACGTGAACGAAGGTCAATCCAACCTCGCGCTGGATCCACTTGAGCTCAATCTGCATCTGGCGACGTAGTTTGAGATCAAGTGCACCCAATGGCTCATCCAAAAGCAACAACGCTGGGCGGTTAACGATGGCACGCGCTAAAGCGATGCGCTGCTGCTGACCTCCGGAAAGTTGTGTTGGCTTGCGCTGCGCAAGGTGTGGAAGTTCGACAAGCTCTAAAACCTTGTTTACATCTGCATCAACATTTTTAATGCCACGACGGCGAAGACCAAATGCAATGTTTTCAAAGATCGTTAAATGTGGAAACAGTGCATAGTTTTGAAAGACGGTATTAATGGGACGCTGATATGGACGCTTGGTCGTGATATCTGTCGATCCCAAATGAATACTGCCAACATTTGGCTCCTCCAACCCTGCGATCATTCGCAAGGTTGTTGTCTTGCCGCATCCTGAAGGTCCAAGTAATGCAAAGAATGAACCTTCAGGAATTGTTAATGACAAATCATTAACCGCGGTGAAATCTCCGTATGACTTAGTAATACGAGTAAGACGTAAATCTCCTCGTGTTGCAGATGAAACGTCAGCCACTAGTTGCCGGCGGCCTTTTGGAACGCTTCTCCCCAGGTTGTTTCCTCTGCTGGAGTAAGTGAACGGAAGACGCTGAGCTTTGCTGAAGTCGCTGCATCAGGGAAGATGTATGGACTGCTTGCAAGTTCTGGAGCAATCTTTTCCATCTCTTCCTGAGCACCCTTCACAGGACATACATAGTTCACATAAGCCGCAACCTCTGCAGCGATCACTGGGTCGTAGTAGAAGTTGATGAGCTTTTCAGCACTTGCCTTACCTTCAGCAGATGCCGTTGATGGAATCATCAAGTTATCGCCTGAGATAGTTCCGCCTGAATCTGGAATTGCAAAGTCAAACTTGCCTTCATTTTCTGAAGCCAAGATAAACATATCGCCAGACCAGCCAATAACAGCTGTTGCATCACCTGAAGTGAGGTCTTCTGCGTACTCATTACCCTTAACGCCACGGATCCATCCATCAGCGATCTTCTTCTCCATAAACTCAACCGCGTTCATAAATTGATCCTCAGTAACTGTCTGAAGATCTACCCCCTGCGAGCGCAAAATGATTCCGATGGTGTCGCGCATTTCAGAAAGCACAACAATCTTGCCCTTGTTCTGAGGAGCAAATAGCTCATCGATGGTACGAATACCCTTTGGATTCTTTTCTGTGTTCCAACCAAAACCAGACATGATGCCCTGCCATGTCATTGACTGCTCACGGTTTGGATCAAATGAAGGAGAAGCCAGTGAATCAAGGATGTTTGACTTGTTAGGAATATTTGCTGCATCAAACTTTTGTGTGTAACCAAGACGGATCCAACGTGCTGCCATCCAGTCTGTAGGTGTAACTACGTCATATCCAATATCTTCACCCAGCTTTAACTGTGCTTGGACCTTGCCGTAAAACTCATCATTGTCGTTGTAATCCTCGAAGTACTCGGCGGTGATTCCTGTTTGCTCTGAGAACTTATCAAGTGTTGGGTACTTCTTTGTATCCTCATCGTAATCAAGGTACAAAGGCCAGTTGCCCCAGCGAACGCTATTTGCACTATCGGCGGAATCAGATCCACCACACGCAGCAAGTAATCCTGCTGCACCTATTCCGCCTGCACCAGCAAGTACTGCGCGACGAGAAACCATTGCACCGATTATTGAACGGGCTTCCGGTGAGAGTGAACTTTCTTTTGACATACTGATTTACTCCTTAAGGGTTAAGCACAAGCTAGTTGTCGGATTACCGAGCCTCAAGCTTTCTGTGGTTTGTAGGTTGATGGGACAGGGTCTAACAGGGGGAAATACTACGCCCCAAGATTGCTCATTACATGCTTGATCCGCGTGTAATCCTCGAAGCCATATCCTGAAAGATCCTTGCCATATCCAGAGCGCTTAAAGCCACCATGCGGCATCTCGGCAACCAGAGGAATATGGGTATTGATCCAGACGCATCCAAAGTCAAAGGCTTTGGCCATGCGCATCGCTGTTCCGTGGTTGGCGGTCCAGACGCTCGAGGCCAATCCATAATCGACACCATTGGCCATGGAAACCGCCTGGGCCTCATCGCTGAACTTCTGAACGGTGATGACAGGCCCGAAGATCTCCTTCTGAATCAACTCATCATCCTGGCGCAGGCCAGCAACTACCGTTGCTGGGAAGAAGAAGCCTGGACGATCAAGGGCTGATCCACCTGTCATGACAGAGGCGTGAGCCGGTACCCGTGAGAGCAGATCGCTGACACGTGCCAATTGGTTGCTGTTGTTAACCGGACCAAGGAAGACATCATCCTCATGAGGTGCGCCAAGGGCGATCCCCTTGGCTTGCTCAGTTAGCAAGCCAACAAAATCATCATAGACAGAATCCTGAACAATTACGCGCGTTGCTGCGGTGCAATCTTGACCCGCGTTGAAGTAACCAGCGATTGCGATCGCTTCAGCAGCTGCAGCTAAATCGGCATCGGCAAAGACAACGACTGGTGCCTTTCCGCCGAGCTCTAGGTGAACACGCTTAACCTGCTTTGCTGCAGATTCTGCAACCTGAATTCCTGCACCAACAGATCCTGTAATTGAAACCATGTCAGGGCGTGAGTGGTTGACAAGTGCAGCACCTGTTTCGCGCTCGCCACATACAACATTAAATACTCCGGCAGGTAAAAACTCCGCCATTAAATTAGCCATCCAGACAGTAGATGCCGGAGTTGTATCACTTGGTTTTAATACAACGGTATTTCCCGCCGCAATAGCAGGTGCCCATTTCCATACCGCCATCATCATTGGATAGTTCCACGGAGTTACCTGACCAATAACGCCAACAGGTTCACGACGAATCATTGATGTCATTCCTGGCATGTACTCACCCGCAGACTTGCCTTCAAGGTTTCGTGCAGCACCTGCAAAGAATCTAATTTGATCAACCATCGGAGGCACTTCTTCAGATATCGTTAGGGACACTGGCTTACCTGTATTTTCAACTTCGATCGCGATGACTTCTTCAGCTCGTTCTTCAATAGCATCGGCAATTTTCAAAAGTGCGCGTTGACGCTGCGAAGGTGTCGAATCGCGCCAATCTACAAATGCATCACTTGCAGCTTTAAAAGCTGCTTCAATATCTGCAGCATTTGATTTAGGCGCTGTTGCAAAAGGTTGTCCAGTTGCAGGGTTAATCAGAGTTGTACTTTCTCCCGAAGTTGATTCGACAGATTTTCCATTGATGAAGTTACTGAGCTTTTTCATGTTCCAGAGCCTAGCAATTAGCCCTAGAAGTAACTAGTCACAATTTAAGCGACCGGCTTGCCTTTTTCTGCCGCTGCCAACTGGCCACAAGCACCGTCGATTTCACGGCCACGTGTGTCTCGGACAGTTACAGGAACTCCATAACTCTCAAGAATACGAACAAATTCTGCTTCATCTTCACTGCGCGATGCTGTCCACTTTGAACCTGGGGTTGGGTTGAGAGGAATCAAGTTCACATGAGCGTTGCGGTTTTTAAGCAGTCGGCCCAAAAGATCTGAACGCCAGGATTGATCATTGATATCACGAATCAGCGCATATTCAATTGAGTAACGGCGGCCAGTCTTCTTTTCATAGGCATCGGCTGCAGCCAGTACTTCGCGAATGTTAAAACGGTTATTAATCGGAACCAAAGTATCCCGAAGCTCATCATCTGGAGTGTGAAGGGAGACCGCTAAGGTGCAGTTGATTCCCTCATCCATGAGCTTTTCGATTCCATTAACTAGACCAACAGTTGAAACGACAACGGAACGGGCTGAGATCCCAAGACCATCTGGATTTGGATCGGTGATATTGCGCAGGGTTCGAACAACTGAGTTGTAATTTGCAAGCGGTTCGCCCATTCCCATGAAAACGATATTTGAAAGACGTGTTGGCCCGCCCGGTAGTTCTCCATTGGCACATGCTCGTGCGGCAGCCACAATTTGATCGGTAATTTCTCCCGCTGAAAGATTTCGAGTTAATCCCGCTTGACCAGTTGCGCAGAATGGACAGTTCATTCCACATCCGGCTTGGGAAGAGATGCACACCGTTACTCGATCCGTGTAACGCATCAAAACACTTTCAACCAAAACGCCATCATGCAACTTCCACAAATCCTTGCGGGTCATTCCATTATCTGTCGTACGAGTGGTTACAAGTTCAATCATCTTGGGGGTCAAAGCATCAGCGATCGCCTGGCGTTCGGCAGCTGGAATATCTGTCCACTCTTCTGGATTATTAGAAAGATGTGAAAAGTAATGGTTAGCTACTTGGCTGGCACGAAATGGTTGAAATCCAAACTCCTTAGCAAAGGCTTTTCGATCAGCGGGTGCAAAATCTGCTAGATGCTTCGGTGCCTTTTTTCGCTGAACCGGTTCATCAAAAACTAAGTTGATTTCAGGGATTTTTCCGCTCATAAGTAGTGCTTCACAAGCTCAAGGGCCAGCCACATCGCAGGTGCTGATAGGACTACAGAATCCAGGCGATCTAGCATGCCGCCATGTCCGGGAAGCAAGGTGCCCATATCCTTCAAACTCAAATCACGTTTCATCGCGCTCTCAATCAAATCTCCGCAGGTGGCGGTAAAGACGATCATCAACCCGACGATGACTCCAATCCACCAATCCATATCCATGATGTAAGTGAAAGCTAATGCGCCACCGATCATGGTGAATATCAATGAACCAAGTAAACCTTCCCAGGTCTTCTTCGGAGAAATCTTTGGAACCAGTGGATGCTTTCCAATCAATACTCCAACTATGTAACCAAAGGTGTCATTGCATCCGACTAAGACAACAAAGGTCATAACCCGTTGAAAACCGGTGCTTGGTCTTGCTAAAAGAATGAGAAAGCCTGCCAAGAAGGGAAGGTATAAAAGTCCAAAGGTAGTTGCGGTCGCCTTTGCCACAAAACCTTCGGGACCTTGCAGAAGTGCGCGGATCAACAACAGTGGGAATGCGATCGCTGTTGCGATTGCGAGACCTGCAACTCCCCCGACCCAAGCAGCATATGACAATCCAATTGCAGCCAAGGTAAGGGTATTAAATGAAATCAAGATTCCTCGTGCCGCACATGCACGGACTAGCTCTCGCATACCCAGTATAACAGCAATAGCAACGACAATCGCGAAGATTGCTCGTTGATAAGAAAGTGCAAACCAGACTAATCCGATCAGGGACAGGCCAACGGCGATAGAAGGTAGAAGCTTTCGCCCAGCCTTTTTATTGATCGCTTCGTTGATCGAGTGCAGATCTGACATAAGAGAGCCCCTATACCTCTAGGAGTTCGACCTCTTTGTGCTTTAGCAGCTCATCGATCTTTGCAACATGATCGGCTGTGATTTTCTCTAGCTCTTTTTCACCGCGGGCTAAATCATCTTTTCCAATTTCGCCATCTTTTTCCAACTTTTCCATCGCCTCTTTTGCTGCGCGACGGATATTGCGCATTGAAATCTTTGAATCCTCAGCCTTGGTTTTCACAACTTTGATGTACTCCTTGCGACGTTCTTCTGTAAGTTGTGGAAAGTTGATGCGGATGACAGAACCATCATTGCCGGGATTTACGCCAAGATCTGATTCGCGGATCGCCTTTTCAATAGAGGCCATTGCGCCTTTATCAAAGGGAGAGATCAGGGCCATGCGTGCCTCTGGTACCTGAATCGTTGCTAATTGAGAAAGCGCTGTATAGGTGCCGTAGTAATCAACCATAACCTTGTTAAACAGAGATGGATGAGCGCGACCAGTGCGGATCGTTGCGAAATCATCTTTAGCAACATCAACCGCTTTGTTCATCTTGGTTTCGGCGTCCTTGAGGGCGCTTGCTACATCTGCCATTTCTCTGCTCCTCTTACTGCTTCTTGCTACTGGCTCATCGCTTATGCGACGAGAGTTCCAATTACTTCGCCACGTACCGCGCGGCCGATATTTCCATTTTTCATTGAATCAAAGACAACGATTGGTAACTTGTTTTCGCGACATAGAGCAAAGGCTGCTGCATCAGCGACTGCAAGTGATTTAGTCAAAACCTCGTCGTAGGTAATGGTGTCGTACTTAGTTGCTTGTGGATCCTTCTTGGGATCTGCGCTATAGACACCATCCACACCGCTCTTAGCAAGCAAAAGCGCCTCTGCACCAATTTCTAATGCGCGCTGTGCCGACACTGTGTCTGTTGTGAAGAATGGCATTCCTGCACCGGCGCCGAAGATTACAACGCGGCCCTTTTCCAAATGTCGGATTGCACGCAAAGGAATGTACGGCTCTGCAACCTGGCCCATTGTGATGGCGGTTTGTACGCGGGTTCCAACACCCTCTTTTTCCAGAAAATCTTGAAGTGCCAAGCAGTTCATCACCGTTCCGAGCATTCCCATGTAGTCAGCTCGTGAGCGATCCATACCGCGCTGTGAAAGCTCTGCGCCGCGGAAGTAATTACCACCGCCTACAACTATTGCGACCTGAACTCCGGTTCGAGCAACATCTGCGATTTGTTTAGCAATATCTTGAACAACATCGGGATCAACACCAATGCCCTTTTCGCCACCAAAAACTTCTCCAGAAAGTTTAAGGAGCACTCTGCGATACGTTCCTCGTGTACCGGGCATGAGCGCTCCTCCAACTTTTAATTATTCGGCTATTAACCGCTGGCTATTGGACCAAGTCTAAGCGATCAGACCTTGGCCTTATTGACCCACGCGGAAGCGATGGAAGGCCTTAACAGCTGTTCCAGCCTCATCGAGGATCTGCTTTACGGTCTTCTTTGCATCCTTGGCAAATGACTGCTCGATCAAGGAAACTTCCTTGACGAAACCTGCCACGCGGCCTTCGATGATCTTTGTAAGGGCAGCTTCAGGCTTGCCCTCTTCGCGCGCTGTGTCTTCTGCGATACGGCGCTCGTTTTCAATTAGTTCTGCAGGAACTTGTTCGCGATTAACAAACTGCGGAGCAAATGCTGCAATGTGCTGTGCGATGTCCTTGCCAACTTCAGCTGCATCCTTAACAAGCTCAACCAATACACCAACCTGTGGTGGTAGATCTGGGCTTGTACGGTGCAGGTAAATTCCAACTGGTGAATCTTTGATCACTGCAATGCGGCGAACTTCAATCTTTTCACCCATAGTTGCATTTGCCTCATCAACAGTTGCCTGAACGGTATTGCCGTTAGCCATTGTTGATGCCAAGAATGCTTCTAGAGAATCAGATTGTGCGTTTTGTAGATGTGCTAGCAGCTCATCTGCAAGTGCAACGAAACGCTCACCCTTTGCAACGAAATCTGTTTCACAGTTCAGTTCAAGCATTACGCCAAGGTTCCCCTCGACCTTTGCAACAACTGCACCATTTGAAGTCAGACGACCTTCGCGCTTTGTAATGCCCTTGAGCCCCTTAACGCGAATAAGGTCTAGCGCCTTGTTGTAGTCACCATCGGCTTCATCCAAAGCCTTCTTGCAGTCAAGCATTCCTGCTGCAGTTGCTTCGCGAAGCTTCTTTACATCTTCAGCTGTGTAGTTAGCCAATTTATGCCTCCGGTGTTGTTGGTGCGTCAGTTGCTAGAGTCGCAGCTGTTCCGTCGAGAATTTCCTTCTCCCAATCAGCCAATGGCTCGCCTGCAGCAACAGCTGCTGGTGCATCTGACTTTGCTTCTTCCTTTACATTTGCAGAACGTGCCTTAAGGCCAGCTGCAATTGCATCGGTGATAACGCGTGTAAGCAAGTCGATTGAACGGATTGCATCATCGTTACCTGGAATCTTGTAATCAACCTCATCTGGATCGCAATTTGTATCCAAGATTGCGATAACTGGAATACCAAGCTTCTTAGCTTCCTGAACCGCTAGATGCTCCTTCTTTGTATCTACAACCCAAATCGCTGATGGCAGCTTGGTCATGTTGCGGATACCGTCAAGGTTCTTAAATAGCTTTTCGCGTTCGCGACGTAGAACAAGAAGCTCCTTCTTTGTTAGAAGTAGATCGTTCTTCTCTTCAAGGGCTTCAAGCTCCTTGAGGCGCTGAATACGCTTGTACACAGTTGGAAAGTTAGTAAGCATTCCGCCCAACCAACGCTCAGTCACTGTTGGCATTCCAACGCGTGCTGCGTGGTTGATGATTGGCATGTGTGCTTGCTTCTTTGTTCCAACGAACAAAACATGGCCACCCTTAGCAACAGTGTCCTTAACAAATTCATACGCTGAATCGATAAGTGCAAGTGATTGCTGGATGTCGATGATGTAGATGCCATTGCGCTCGGTGAAAATAAAGCGCTTCATCTTTGGGTTCCATCGACGAGTCTGGTGTCCGAAGTGGACTCCGCTGTCGAGGAGCTCTCGCATTGTTACAACTGCCATGACGGCATACTCCTTCTTAGGTTTTCTCTGCACATGCAGATGCAAAACCCGCTCGGTTTATGGCCAAACAATTTGTTAGGCCCGTCGCACTCACAATCACCGACCACAATTTCTTGTGGACCGAGGTGGTTATGCCGACCGAAGTCGGTGAGTGCTGAGATGTCACCGATCCGAAGATCGATGCAAGGCAAATCCTACCTGAGCGCAGATGCGCAAATTACCGCCCGATCAGGCGCAGGACTCCCCAAGCGGTGATCCGAAGGACAGCTTCTAAGGCGATTCCTATCGACATTTTGCTGACCCCATGGGCCCTTTCGATGAAGGTAATAGGAACTTCAGCGATCGTTCCCCCACGTGAAATCGCTCGTCGGGTCATCTCAATCTGGAAGCAGTACCCCTCGCTTCGAATTGTTGAGATCTCCATCTTTTTTAACAGCGCAGATGTGTAGATGCGAAACCCAGATGTTGTGTCTTTGACACCCAAAGAAAGCAGAAGATTTGCATACCTATTTGCAGATTTTGAAAGATACTCGCGGAACTTGCTCCAGTTAGCAATGCCACCATCTTTGACCCAACGAGAGCCAATTAATAAATCCGCATTTCCTATCCACTCCATCATCTTTTCAAGGTCTTTAACTTGATGTGAGCCATCGGCATCCATCTGAATGATGTAGGTATAGCCCCGATCAATAGCAAGGGAAAAACCGGCGCGATAGGCGCTTCCTAATCCTTGCTTACCCTTACGTTCAATTACTTCGACTCCCAGCTTTCGCACAAGCTGAGCGGTGCCATCAGGTGATCCATCATCAATAACTAGCACATCGCAATCCAGGGGTTTCAATGCTGCGATTACTTCGCCGATGCTTTCCGCCTCGTTATAAGTAGGTATAACAACTAAAGATGCTCTCATGCGCGTGGATGTGCCTGCTTGAAGGCTTTTTGCAATCGTTCAGTTGATACATGGGTGTAGATCTGAGTTGTTGCTAGTGATGCATGACCCAAGATCTCCTGAACAGTGCGCAAATCAGCGCCACCTTCTAATAAGTGCGTTGCCGCTGAATGTCGCAGAGCGTGTGGACCCATTCGCTCAATTCCTTCAATCGCCTGCAAAGCGTTGTAAACAACTGTGCGAACCGTACGTTGATCAATTCGCTTTCCACGAGCACCCAGGAAAACCGCGTTACCTGATAATGAATTCTGCAAGGACTCTCTTCCATCCTTGATCCATGTATTTAACGCCTTCATCGCAGGATTTCCCAAGGGAATCGTGCGCTCTTTATTTCCTTTACCTAAGACTCGAATTGTTTGACGGTCGTAATCGATATTGCTCAAATCCAGACCACATAATTCAGCTACGCGCGCACCGGTTGCATACAAAAGTTCAACCATCGCAACATCGCGTAATGAAATAGGAGTTTCTTCCTCGGCCGCTCTGGTTGCAAGTGAATCCATCGCAACCTTTGCATCCGCTATTTCTAGTACATCGGGCAAGGTTCGATGCCCCTTTGGAGTAGCAAGGGTTGCTGCAACATCTTTGGCTAAATACTTTTTCTTAACCGCCCACTTTGTAAATAAACGAACCGAAACAGCTCTGCGAGAAAGGGTTGTACGCGCTCCCCCTTTAATTTGCTGATTTGCAAGCCAGGACCGCAAATGAACCAGCTCTAATTGAGAAATATCTGTCACGCCAATTGCTTCAAGATGGGCAAGCAAGGATTCAAGATCTCCAAGGTATGCACGAATAGTGTGAACTGACAGTGAGCGTTCAACCTCTAAGTGGCGAGTAAAAGCGGCAATCAGCTTTTCAAAATTTTCGCTCACGCAAATAGTTTACTCGGGCTTACGTCCCTGACGTATAAGGCCGAAGGTAACTGCATCTTCAAGCGCCATGGCAGATGCTGCAATGACATTTTCATGAACACCGACGGTGTTCCATTCGCCATTGCCATCACTGGTTTCGACTAATACACGTGTAACTGCCCCAGTACCTAGGCGACCTTCGAGGATACGCACCTTGTAGTCGGTAAGTTCGAGTGAGGATAGCTCGGGGTACAAAGCGGTAAGGCCAGTTCGGAGCGCATTATCAAAGGCGTTCACCGGGCCATTTCCCTCTCCGCTGCAGGTGATCTCTTGTCCCTTTGCAGTGACGGTGACTTCAGCCTTTGTTGTAATTGATTGATCTGCAGCTCGTTCAACCGATGTGACCCAATGATTGATTGTGAAGAATGAGGGACGCTTTCCTGCAATCTCTTCATGAACAAGTAGCTCGAATGAAGCATCAGCTGCTTCAAAGGTAAATCCGCGCGATTCCATCTCTTTGACGCGATCAACAATTCGTCCAATGAGTTCCTTGTCGCCACCAAGATCAACACCAAGTTCTTGAGATTTCAACTCGATAGATGCACGGCCAGCCATGTCGGAAACAAGCATGCGCATGTCGTTTCCAACAGATGATGGATCCTCATGTTGGTACAAAGATGGATCAACCTTGATTGCACTTGCATGTAATCCAGCCTTGTGTGCAAATGCTGAAACACCTACATATGGTTGACGGCCACTTGGCGCTACATTGGTAACTTCAGCAACAGCATGTGAAATTCTGAAGGCTTCTTTAAGAGCATTTGGAGGAAGTACTAACTGCTTCTTCTTCAGTTCGAGGTTTGCAATGATTGTCACGAGGTCAGCGTTACCCGTGCGCTCACCGTAACCATTTAAGGTTCCTTGAACATGTGTTGCACCTGCGGCAACCGCTGCCATTGAGTTTGCAACCGCACAGCCGGTGTCATTGTGGCAATGGATACCCAGGCGTGCAGAGCTTGCTGTTAAAACATCATGAACAACTTGTGAAAGCTCATCGGGCAACATGCCGCCATTGGTATCGCACAGGGCGATTACATCAGCTCCAGCTTCGGCGGCAACACGGACAACTTCAAGAGCGTAGGCACGGTTGCTACGGTAGCCATCAAAGAAATGCTCTGCATCAAGAAAAACACGTTGTCCTTCTTGAATTAAGTGGGTGACAGAGTCACGAATCATCGCAAGGTTTTCATCTAGGGTTGTTTTAAGAGCTAGATCCACATGGCGATCAAATGCCTTTGCAACAAGGGTTACAGCCGGTGCTCCGCTATCGCGAAGAGCGCCAAGCAAAACATCATCGGCAGCTTTTGCATTCGGGCGTCGTGTTGCACCAAAGGCAACAAAGGTTGCGTTCTTAAGCTTTAACTCTTTTTTAGCGAGTGCGAAAAACTCTGTGTCCTTGGGATTTGCTCCCGGCCAACCACCTTCGATAAATCCAACGCCAAGATCATCTAAATGACGAGCGATGTTGAGTTTGTCATGTACAGAAAGATTCAAACCTTCTTGCTGTGCTCCATCGCGCAAAGTTGTGTCATAGATATGAAAAGCATCATTTACTGGCATTACTTAACCGCACTCATCCAGTTATGTGTGTCTGCGATAGTGCCGTGTTGAACCCCTAGTAAGTGATTGCGGATCTGCATTGTGATTTTTCCTGGCTGACCATCACCTGTTACCCAAGTACCCATAGCGCTCTTTGCTTGACCAACTGGTGAAACAACCGCTGCGGTTCCGCAGGCAAAGATTTCTGTGATCTCACCTGTCGTGACACCATCTCGCCAATCATCTACTGAAAGCATGACTTCGTCGACCTTGTATCCAAGATCTGCCGCAACTGAAAGAATCGAGTCGCGAGTAATTCCTGGCAGTAAAGTTCCGGTGAGCTTTGGAGTAATGACAGTTGCGTCGGCACCCTTGCCCTTTACAAAGTAAAGGTTCATGCCGCCCATCTCTTCAACCCATTTACGTTCCTTGGCATCGATCCACACAACTTGATCGCACCCTTCTTTAGCCGCAGCTTTTTGCGCAACTAGCGAGGCTGCGTAATTTCCGCCGCACTTCGCCTCGCCCGTTCCACCTTGGGCAGCGCGAACATACTCAGTTGAAATCCATACTGAAACAGCCTTTGACGGATCAAAGTAAGCACCCGCTGGTGTTGCAATAAGAAGGTAGGTGGCCTTGTTGGTTGGGCGTACACCTAAACCAACCTCAGTTGCGATCATAAATGGGCGGATATAAAGGGATTCTCCGACCTTATTTGGGACCCAGCCGCCATCTTGTTTAACAAGTGCTTCGACTGTTTCCATGAAAAGTTCTACTGGCATTTCAGGAAGTGCCAAACGCTTTGCAGAGCTAGCAAATCGCTTTGCATTTGCAGTTGGGCGAAATAATGCAACTGATCCATCAGGTTGGCGATAGGCCTTCATCCCTTCGAAGATCTCTTGTCCGTAGTGAAAAACCGCGGTTGCAGGATCTAAAGAGATTGGACCGTATGGCATGAGATGAGGTTCTCCCCATCCATCCTTTTCACTCCATTCGCACATCACCATGTGATCGGTGTAGTACTTACCAAAACCACCTTCAGCAACTAGCGCATCACGCGTTGCTGCATCTTTAGCGTTGGGATTAAGAGTGATCTTCATGATTACAGTGCGCTAGCTAGCGCATCTCCAATCTCTGTCGTGCTGCGCTTCTTATCTCCACGTGCCAAAAGATCTGCCGCAACTGCTCGTTCAACATCATGGGCAGCATCTGAAAGACCTAAGTGATCGAGCATCATGGCAACTGACATCACGGTGGCTGTTGGATCAGCTAGGTTCTTTCCGGCGATATCTGGTGCTGAACCATGAACCGGCTCAAACATCGATGGGAACTTTCCAGTTGGGTTGATGTTTCCAGAAGCGGCCAAACCGATTCCACCACAGATAGCTGCCGCGATATCGGTCAAGATGTCGCCAAACAAGTTATCTGTCACAACAACATCAAATCGATCTGGATTTGTTACAAAGAACATCGATGCCGCATCTACATGGAGATAATCAGTTGCGATCTCTGGGTAATCCTTAGCAACCTCATTGAATGTGCGAGTCCACAAACTTCCTGCACGCGTAAGAACATTGTTCTTATGCACAAGTGTGAGCTTCTTGCGTTCACGCTTGGATGCACGCTCAAATGCATCACGGATTACACGCTCTGCGCCGCGACGAGTATTGAGGCTTTCCTCTGTTGCAATCTCTGCTTCGGTGCCTTCTGCAAGGGTTCCGCCAGCACCAACATATGGGCCTTCTGTGCCTTCGCGAACAACGACAAAATCAATAGGAGCTTTGGTTGCAAGAGGTCCAGTAACGCCAGGCATTAATCGGGCTGGACGCAGATTGACGTAGTGATCAAATGCGAAACGAATCTTGAGCAAAAGTCCGCGCTCTAGAACTCCACTTGGAACAGTTGGATCTCCAACCGCACCAAGCAAAATTACATCTGCCTTTGCAAGCTCTGCCAAAGTTGCATCTGGCAGTACCTCGCCGGTGCGATGCCAATAGGCTGCGCCAAGATCATAAGAAGTTTTTTTGAACTCCACTGAATACTTCTTAGCAACAATATCTAGCACCTTGAGGCCTTCATGCACTACCTCAGGGCCGATTCCATCGCCCGCGATAACAGCTAAATTAATTGTTCTCATTACCCCACCAAAGTAACGGAGCGAACCAGTTCTGCTCCAGTTTCCTTCTTCACTGATGTAATTAGATCATCACTGATTTGTGAATCAACGGTAAGTGCCATCAACGCATTTCCGCCCGCTGCGCTGCGCGCAACCTGCATGCCTGCAATATTGATACCAGCTTTTCCAAGCGCGTTACCAACAGCGCCAACAACACCTGGCTTATCTGAGTAACGAAGGAACAAGAGATTTTCAGTCGGTGGAAGATCTAGATCAAATCCATCAATTGCAATGATCTTTTCAACCTTACGAATTCCCATCAATGTTCCATCAACGGTAACAATCTTGCCATCTGCAAGTGCTGCACGAAGCGAAATCATGCTGCGGTATTCGGGGCTTTCAGGATCTGTTGTTACAGCTGATGTGACTCCACGCTCTGCAGCAAGTGCTGGAGCATTAACGTAGGTAACATCTGATAATCCGCATCCAAGTAATGCGCCCTTGAGCGCACTTGTAGCAAGAATTGAAGAGTCATGACCAGAGATATCGCCCTTAACAGTTAAGTCCATACTTACTGGGGCTTCTCCTGCGATTGCAGTTGCAATCTGAGCCATCTTTTCTACCAAAGGTAGGCTTGGACGAATCTCTTCGTGAATCGCACCGCCCTTTACATTGACCGCATCTGGAACAAGCTCGCCGGCAAGTGCTTTACGGACTGAAACCGCAACAGCGATACCTGCACGCTCTTGCGCTTCATCGGTTGATGCACCCAAGTGAGGTGTTGCAACTACTTGATCCAAGGTAAAGAGCGGTGAGTCTGTGCATGGTTCAGTTGAGAACACATCAAGACCTGCACCTGCCACACGACCTTCGGTGATTGCATCAAACAATGCAGCCTCATCAAGAACGCCGCCACGAGCAGCGTTAATGATGCGCACAGTTGGCTTAACCTTCTTGAGCGCTTCTACGCCAATTAAGTTCGCAGTTTCCTTTGTCTTTGGAAGGTGGATGGTGATGAAATCTGAAACCTTCAGAAGTTCATCAAGTTCTACTAAACGGACGCCAAGCTGTGCCGCACGTGCTGGCTGAAGATATGGATCGTAAGCAACTACATCCATTCCAAATGCCTGCATGCGGTGTGCAACTAATTGTCCAATGCGACCAAAGCCAACGATTCCGAGTGTCTTTTCAAAGATCTCAGCACCGGTGTACTTTGAACGCGCCCAGTTTCCATTACGCAAAGCTGCATGAGCTGGTGAAACAAAACGTGCAGATGCCATCAAAAGAGCGATTGCTAATTCCGCCGCTGACACAATGTTTGATGTTGGAGCGTTAACAACCATAACACCGGCAGCCGTTGCTGCAGGAATATCTACGTTATCTAGTCCAACACCCGCACGAGCAATTACCTTCAAACCCTTTGCTGCTGCAATCGCCTCTGCATCCATCTTGGTTGCAGAACGAATCAAGACCGCATCGACACCTTTAGCAAGTGCTGCAAGAAGTTCGGCACGGTTTGCACCATCGCAGTTAACAACTTCAAAATCAGGACCTAGCGCTTCAAGTGTTGCTGGGCTTAGCTCTTCAGCGATTAAAACAATAGGTTTAGCCACGCGCTGCGCTGCCTTCCTTGTAATCGTCACCCTTTGACTGCTTCATCCATGAAAACATCTTGCGAAGTTCGCGGCCAACCGCCTCGATTGGGTGTGTCTCGCCCTTTGTGCGAAGCGCTTTAAACTCAACTCCGCCAGCTTCTTGGTCATCGATGAAGCGCTTTGCAAAGGCTCCGCTTTGAACATCGGCAAGAACAGCCTTCATGTTTTCCTTCACACGTGGATCGATAACACGTGGGCCAGAGACATAATCACCAAACTCTGCTGTGTCAGATACTGACCAACGCTGCTTTGCAATTCCACCTTCATACATAAGATCAACGATGAGCTTTAGCTCGTGCAAGCACTCGAAGTATGCAACCTCAGGCTGGTATCCCGCTTCTGTTAGAACTTCGAAGCCGTACATCACTAGTTGTGACGCGCCACCACATAGAACAGATTGCTCACCAAATAGATCTGTTTCAGTCTCTTCTGTAAATGTTGTCAAAATACCACCAGCGCGAAGTCCGCCAATTGCCTTTGCATAAGACAGTGTCAACGGCCATGCGTTTCCAGTTGAATCCTGTTCAACAGCAACAATCACTGGAACTCCACGACCAGCTGCGTACTCGCGACGCACAAGGTGACCTGGTCCCTTTGGTGCAACCATGCAGACATCAACAGATGCTGTTGGCTTGATGTATCCGAAACGAATGTTAAATCCATGTCCGAAGAACAATGCATCGCCATCTTTAAGGTTTGGCAGGATTGAATCGGTGTAGATATGGCGTTGCAAGTGATCTGGCGCCAAGATCATGATGACAGTTGATTCCTTAACAGCCTCGGCAACGCTAGTAACGCGAAGGCCTTCAGCCTCTGCCTTTGCGCGAGATGGTGAACCATCCTTAAGACCAACTCGAACATCGACTCCACTATCGCGCAGGTTTAGCGCGTGTGCATGGCCTTGTGAGCCGTAACCGATAATCGCAACTTTGCGACCTTGGATGATTGATAGATCAGCATCCTCTTCGTGATACATCGTTGCTGCCACGGTATTACTCCTCATCGTCCTTTGTTGGTTTTAGTTTTGGTAATCAGCCTGACCGCTATCAGCGGTAGGAATACTTTGAGTGCTAAGGGTACGGTCTGCCAGCGAACCGCTGCCACGCTCGATCGCAACTAGGCCTGATTGAGCCAGTTCGCGGATGCCAAAACGCTCTAAAGCGTTAAGTAGGTCACTGATTTTGGCAGCATCCCCCGTAGCTTCAATGGTTACCGATTGCCCATCCTCATCAACAATTGATGCTCCATAGGTTTCGACAACCGCATCGACATCAAAACGGTTTTTCGATGTCGCAGAAATTTTCACCAATAAGAGTTCAGCCTGTACAGATTCACTGAGCTTTAGCTCGGCAATATGAATGACATTAACCAATTTATCCAACTGGCGAATCACTTGTTCCAATGAGTGGATTTCAACATTGATCACAATGGTGATTCGTGAAATATCTGGGTTTTCAGTTGGACCCACAGCTAATGAATCGATGTTGTATGCACGACGAGAGAACAAGCCTGCAACACGTGCAAGTACGCCGGGAGAGTTTTCAACTAGAACTGAAAGTGTGTGAGTACTCATTAGAGCTCCTGTGAATCCCAGTCAGGCGCCATCTCGCGCGCGATCTTAATATCATCATTAGATGTACCAGCAGCAACCATTGGCCACACCATTGCATCTCGGAATACTCGAAAATCAACAACGACTGGTTGATCATTAATCGAATTAGCTTTCTTGATAATTGCATCTACATCTTCTGGTCGGTCGCAGGTTAATCCCACGCAACCCATCGCATCAGCAAGTTTTACAAAATCTGGAATGCGCTTAGATTCTAGGCTGGTGTTTGAGTATCGACCCTCGTAGAACAAGGTTTGCCATTGGCGAACCATTCCAAGGGATTCATTGTTGATGATTGCGACCTTGATCGGAATATTGTTAAGCGCGCAGGTTACTAACTCTTGGTTAGTCATTTGGAAGCAGCCATCACCATCGATAGCCCACACCGTTGCATCGGGTGCACCAACCTTTGCGCCCATAGCTGCAGGAACTGCGTATCCCATTGTGCCGAGACCACCAGAGTTCAACCAGGTACGTGGATTTTCATACTTAACAAATTGGGCCGCCCACATTTGATGCTGGCCAACACCTGCAACGTAAATTCCTTCAGGTCCAGTAAGCGCACTAATTCTTTCAATTACATATTGAGGAGATAGCGATCCATCCTTTGGTGTGTCATAACCAAGTGGATAGGTGGCGTGTAGCTTGTTCATTGCAGCCAGCCATGGGGCAAGATCTGCACGGCCCTTTGCAAACTCAGCTTTTATTGCAGGAATTAGGGCGGAAATTGTGTGCTTGAGATCGCCAACGACGGGAACATCGGCAAATCTATTCTTACCGATTTCAGCAGGGTCGATATCTGCATGAATTACCTTTGCATTGACAGCAAATGTTGAAAGCTTTCCGGTTACTCGGTCATCAAAACGCGCACCCAAAGTGATGAGTAGATCTGCCTTTTGTAGCGCGGTAACTGCACCAACTGTTCCGTGCATGCCAGGCATACCAAAGTGTTGAGGATGACTATCAGGGAAGGAACCGAGCGCCATTAAAGTTGTGACAACTGGCGCTCCCACTAATTCAGCAAGCTGCATTAACTCCTTTGAAGCATTTGATTTGATGACTCCGCCGCCCACGTAGAAAACTGGTTTTGATGATTGAGCGATCAATGCAGCGGCATCCTTAATCGCTTGATTCTCTGGCTCAATTTGAGGATGGTAACCAGGCAGGGAGAGATCCTTAGGCCACACAAACTCTGTCTCCTTTTGCAAAGCATCCTTTGCAATATCTACAAGAACCGGACCTGGACGACCAGAACCTGCAATATAAAAAGCTTCAGCGATTGCGCGAGGGATATCATTGGGATCGGTAATTAAATAATTGTGCTTTGTAAATGGCATCGTGATTCCACGGATATCTGCCTCTTGAAATGCATCTGTTCCGATTGCAGCTGAAGGAACTTGACCGGTGATCGCAACCATAGGAACTGAATCCATTGCAGCATCTGCCAGTGGTGTAACCAAATTTGTAGCTCCGGGTCCAGATGTTGCAATACAGACTCCAACGCGACCGGTGACTTGGGCATATCCAGTTGCAGCATGTCCTGCGCCTTGTTCATGGCGAACCAAGATGTGTCTGATGCTGCTATCAAAGATTGGATCATATGCAGGAAGAATTGCACCGCCTGGAATTCCAAACATCACATCGACGCCGGCAGACTCCAAAGATTGCACGAGTGAACTTGCTCCACTCATCTTCTTGCTCATATCCATCTCCCTTCGCTCATCTATCTCTTGGGCCAAACTTATTTAGGTGTGAAATGAAAAAACCCTCAGATAACTGAGGGTGGCGCATGATCAATTACCGATCACGCGCCTTTAAATCACCACCACAAATGTTGTGCTCATGGCGCTATTCTCCAATGAAGCAGGCTCAACGTCAAGGGTTGAGATGTAGATCTCATATTGTGAGAGGGTTAATCGCAGACCGCACCCTTTGATGCAGAGCCCACCAACTTGGAGTATTTGGCTAAGACTCCCCGTGAGTACTTGTGGCCCAACGGCTTCCAACCAACTGCGCGAGCTGCTAACTCTGCAGGGTCAACCATCAAATCCAGGGTGCGATTGGTGATATCGATTCGCACAATGTCCCCATCTTTAATAAATGCAATCGGTCCACCATCAACAGCTTCAGGTGCAACATGTCCAACACATAAACCAGTTGAACCACCAGAAAAACGACCATCAGTTAACAACAAGGTCGACTTACCTAAACCTGCGCCCTTGATTGCACCGGTGATCATCAACATTTCGCGCATTCCAGGTCCGCCCTTAGGACCTTCGTAACGAATAACAACTACATCGCCTGCTTGAATCGTTCCATTTTCAAGAGCTTCCATCGCAGCCTGTTCGCGTTCAAAGACACGTGCCGGTCCTTCAAAACTTTCAATACCGATTCCTGCTGTCTTACATACAGCACCTTCTGTCGCAAGTGTTCCACCAAGAATTGTGATTCCAATATCGGTAGACATAGGCGCAGAAACAGCTTTCAAAATCTGACCATCAGGATCGGGCGGGTTAATATCTTTAAGGTTTTCTGCCATGGTCTTGCCAGTGACAGTTAAAACATCTCCATGCAATAAACCAGCATCCAGTAAGCCCTTGAGAACTACTGGTACTCCGCCAACTTTATCGACATCGCTCATAACAAATCTTCCAAATGGCTTGAGATCTCCCAGCAGTGGAACCTTTGAGCCAATTCGGTGGAAATCATCTAAGCAAAGATCAACATCTGCTTCATTTGCAATAGCTAAAATGTGTAGAACCGCGTTTGTAGATCCACCTAGCGCCATCAAAATTGTGATTGCATTTTCAAAGGCCTGCTTTGTCAAAATGTCTCGGGTTGTGATTCCTTTACGAATAAGTTCAACAACAGCAGCACCTGAAGCAATCGCATATGTGTCGCGGCGGCGGTCAACAGCTGGAGGTGCTGCAGATCCCGGAAGTGAAAGACCAATCGCCTCACCAATACTTGCCATGGTGTTCGCGGTGTACATACCGCCACACGCACCTTCACCTGGGCAGATTGCCCGTTCAATTTGATCGACCCGTTCTTGAGTAATCAAGCCGCGTGCACATGCACCAACAGCTTCAAAGGCATCAATAATGGTGACATCTTTTCCATCAACCTGACCTGGAAGAGTTGAACCTGCATAGACAAAAACACTTGCCACATCAATTCGAGCCGCAGCCATCATCATTCCTGGAAGTGATTTGTCACAGCCTGCAAAGGTGACCATGCCATCAAGACGTTCTGCTTGCATCACACATTCGACTGAGTCTGCAATTACCTCGCGCGAGACAAGAGAGAAGTGCATTCCCTCGTGTCCCATTGAAATTCCATCAGAAACTGAAATTGTTCCAAACTGCATTGGAAAACCGCCTGCATCAATGACGCCTTGCTTTGATGCTTTTGCCAAACGATCTAATGAAAGATTGCAGGGTGTGATTTCATTCCACGATGATGCGATACCGATTTGTGGTTTAACCCAATCTGCATCACCCATTCCCACTGCACGCAACATTCCGCGAGCTGGCGCTCTTTCAAGACCATCGGTTACAACATGGGAGCGCGGTTTCATTGTGGCCATGAGCTAAGCCTAACCTTCGTTGTGACCTAAGTGGGATAACAAAAGCGAACGAACTTTGGCTGCATCTGCTTGGCCCTTTGTCTCTTTCATGACCGCACCAATTAGCGCTCCAGCAGCAGGTAAATGTCCATTACGAACCTTCTCAGCGGTTTCGGCCTGCTCTGCACACACCTTTTCAATCGCTGCCATCAATGCGCCATCATCATTTACAACCTTGATTCCACGCTTTGCAACAACCTCTGAAGGCTTACCTTCACCAGCAATAACACCTTCTACAACCTGGCGAGCAAGTTTGTCAGTTAACTCCCCTGCATTCACAAGGGCCACGATCTCTGCAACATCTTGAGGAGTGATTGCTAAATCTGCAATAGCAACATCTTTATCATTTGCAATGCGTGAGATCTCACCAAGCCACCAACTGCGCGCCTTAGTTGGATCTGAGCCAAGTAATACTGTTGCTTCAACAATATCTAGAACATCTGCATTGATCATCGCAGACATTTCCTTATCTGGAACCGCCCATGCTTCCTGCAAACGCTTACGGCGAATTGATGGTCGTTCTGGCAATGTTGCTCGTAGCTCTTCGATCCATGCAGCATCTGGTGCAACTGGCACTAGGTCTGGTTCTGGGAAGTAACGGTAATCCTCAGCTTGTTCCTTAGAGCGACCAGAACGAGTTAACCCTGTGTCCTCTTGGAAGTGACGAGTTTCTTGTACTACTCGCCCACCAGCGTTGAGTAATTCAGCATGGCGAATCATTTCGCCACGAACCGCGCGTTCCACTGAACGTAATGAGTTCACATTCTTGGTCTCACTACGAGTTCCAAGCTTTTCTGCACCGATCAAACGTAGTGACACATTTGCATCGCAACGCAAAGAGCCTTGTTCCATCTTTACATCGCTTACACCGAGTGCACGCAAAATATCGCGGAGTTCTGCAACATATGCCTTTGCAACCTCTGGGGCGTACTTTCCTGTACCTGGAACAATCTTGGTAACAATTTCAACCAATGGGATACCGGCGCGGTTGTAATCTAACAATGAGTATTCAGCGCCATGGATACGACCTGTGGCGCCACCAACGTGCAATGACTTACCTGTGTCCTCTTCCATGTGAACGCGTTCAACCTCTACGCGGAACTTCTTAGGGCCTTCATCAGTTTCGATTTCTACATCGACATATCCATCAACGCAGATTGGCTCGTCATACTGTGAAATCTGGAAGTTCTTAGGCATATCTGGATAGAAATAGTTCTTGCGAGCAAATCGTGAAAATGGTGCGATTGAACAGTTAAGAGCTAAACCGATTTTGATCGTAGATTCAATCGCCTTTTCATTTACAACTGGCAGCGCACCAGGCAATGCCAAACAGACAGGACAGGTCTGAGTATTGGGTTCAGCACCAAAGACTGTGCTGCAACCACAAAACATCTTTGAGTTTGTGTTCAGCTCAACGTGCACTTCAAGACCCAATACAGGTTCGTACTTAGCAATTACATCATCGTAGGAAATACTCATCGGGCACCTCCCAAAGTTGGAGCCTTATCCAGTAATGGCGCACCCCATTTACTCAACAGCGCTGCTTCAAGAGCTGCACCTACTGAGTACATACGTTCATCCTTCATAACAGGTGACATGATCTGGAAACCAACGGGCAATCCATCCTCATCTGCTAAACCTGAAGGAAGTGACATTCCGCCGATTCCAGCCATGTTGACCGGAATTGTTGCGATGTCATTGAGATACATAGCTAAAGGATCGTTAGCTTTCTCACCAATTTTAAAGGCTGTTGTTGGGCAGGTTGGAGAAACCAATACATCTGCTTTTTCAAAAGCATTTGTGAAATCTTGAGTGATAAGCGTGCGAACCTTTTGTGCGCTGCCGTAATAAGCATCGTAGTAACCAGATGACAAGGCATATGTACCCAAAATAATGCGGCGCTTTACCTCTTTACCAAAACCAACTTCACGGGTTAAGTTCATAACAGATTCTGCTGAAGCTCCATCTACATCGCCTACGCGCAATCCGTAACGCATGGCATCAAAGCGTGCAAGGTTTGATGAACACTCAGATGGTGCAATTAAGTAATAGGCAGCAAGTGCGTATTCAAAGTTTGGCGCAGATACTTCAATAATCTCGGCGCCAGCCTTTGCTAACAGTTCAAGTGATTCTTCAAAGCGGGCACGAACTCCTGGCTGATATCCATCGCCATTGAGCTCCTTAACAACACCGATCTTCATTCCCTTTACATCACCAGATTTTGCAGCAGCGACAACTTGTGGAACTGGTGCGTTAATACTTGTTGCATCCTTTGGATCATGTCCGGCGATTGCTTCATGTAGTAAAGCTGTATCTAAAACTGTGCGTGCACATGGGCCTGCTTGATCAAGAGATGATGAGAAGGCAACTAAACCAAAACGAGAAACGCCGCCGTAGGTTGGCTTAACTCCGACAGTTCCAGTGACCGCTGCAGGTTGGCGAATGGATCCACCAGTATCGGTTCCAATAGCAAGTGGTGCTTCAAAAGCGGCAAGTGCGGCCGAAGAACCGCCACCTGAACCACCAGGAATACGTGTTAAATCCCAAGGGTTATGTGTTGGACCGTATGCAGAGTTTTCAGTCGATGATCCCATCGCAAACTCATCCATATTGGTCTTACCCAAGATAACAACATCATTTTTCTTGAGATTTGCTACAACTGTTGAGTCATACGGTGGACGCCAGCCTTCAAGGATCTTAGATCCACATGTAGTTGGGACACCCTTTTGCGCCATTACATCTTTAAGAGCAAGTGGGACACCAGCAAGCGGTGATAACTTTTCACCCTTTGCGCGCTTTGCATCAATTGCTGCAGCTTGTGCTAATGCACCTTCGGTATCTACATATAAAAAAGCGTGAACATCTGTATCAACTGCGGTGATGCGATCTAGATGAGCTTGAGTTAATGCAACAGAGGTTATTTCTCCAGCAGCAAGCTTTGCTGCCATCTCGGATGCTGAGTTACGAATCATTCTTCACCCAAAATCTGCGGCACGCGGAATCGTTGATCCTCTTGAGCAGGTGCACCAGATAGCGCTTCTTCTGGAGTAAGACTTGGGACAACTACATCCGCGCGAAATACATTGCGCAACGGCAATGGGTGTGAGGTTGGCTCTACATCTGCTCCTGCAACTTCCTGCACTCGAGCAACGGCATCCAAAATAACGGTGAACTCGTTGGAGAGATTAACTAACTCTTCTTCGCTCATTTCGATGCGGGCTAGGCCTGCAAGCTTGGCGACATCATCGCGGGAAAGGCTGCTCATGCGCCCAGTCTAATTAAAAGAGCGATTAACTGCGAATCTGCCCATTTCCGGTAACGATCCAGGTAGTCGTTGTCATCGCTTCTAGCCCCATCGGACCGCGGGCATGCAACTTTTGATTTGAGATACCGATTTCAGCCCCAAACCCCATCTGCTCGCCATCTGTAAATCTGGTGGATGTATTGACCATCACCGCTGCACAATCTGCCAGTGCAATAAATCTCTTCACCACATCCTTGTTCTCAGAAATAATCGCCTCGGTATGTTGTGTTCCGTACTTAGCGATGTGAGCGCTGGCTGCATCTACAGAATCAACAATGGCAACATTCATCTCTAGGGTTCCGTACTCGGTACAGAAGTTCTCATCTGTGGCTTGATTGGCTGGGATTCCAGCCTTCTTGGCAATTTCTAAAGTAGCGCTGTCGCAATGCAGAATCACTCCGGCTTCATGAAGTGCAATCAGAGCAGTTGGCATGAACTCGTTGGCTATTGCAGAGTGAACTAACAAAGTTTCAGCGGCGTTACAGACACTTGGGCGCTGAACCTTTGAGTTGATAATGATGGGAACCGCTTTAGCTAAATCTGCAAACTCATCGATATATACATGGCAAACACCCGCGCCTGTTTCGATGGTCGGAACTGATGACTCATCGACAACCATTCGAATTAAGGCAGCGCTTCCACGAGGAATTACTAGATCTACCTTTCCGCGGGCGTTTAGTAAAGCTTTTACAGTGTCGCGATCTTCAGATGGCACTAACTGAATCACATCTGGAGAAATCGAGGTTGATGCCAGAGCATCACGCATAACACGCACCAATATCTCATTACTGTGCGCCGCACTTGATGATCCCCGCAATAACGCGGCATTTCCAGACATCAACAAAATTACAGCCGCATCCACAGTTACATTTGGGCGAGCCTCGTACACCATTCCGATAACTCCGAATGGAACAGAAATCTGTTCTAGTTCAATTCCATTAGGCAAGGTTGATTTGCGTAATGTATTTCCCAGTGGATCTGGAAGCTGGCTAACTTGGCGGGCTCCCCCAGCAATTCCCTTAACTCGTTCTGGCGTTAGTAAAAGTCGATCAAGCAGAGAAGAGTTCAACCCTGCGGTACGGCCTGCTTCCATATCCTTTTCATTTGCTGCAAGGATTTCTGCACTTCTAGCTTCAATCGCATCGGCGATTACATTCAGAGCCTGTTTACGTTGCGCCCCAGTGGAAACACTCAAGGTTTTTCCGGCGGTGCGCGCAGCATCTGCAAGCTGCGATACCAATTGCTGTGCGCTCATTTAAATCAACACCAAATCATCTCTATGAACAAGTTCACGCTCGTACTCTGCGCCTAGCGCAGCAGCAAGTTCCTTTGTTGAACGACCCAGCATCTGTGGCAGATCCTCTGAATCAAAGGCCACTAGACCACGTGCAATTACTGCACCATCTGGACCAACTAGCTCTACCGCATCGCCAGCAATGAAATCCCCCTCAACAGCGGTAACTCCAGCAGGTAACAATGAAACCCCTCTTTCAAGAATTGCTGTTACAGCGCCAGCATCCAAAATCAACTTGCCCTGTGATTTTGTTGCATGTGCTAACCACAACAGACGTGAGGTTGTCTTGCTCGCATGTGCATGAAAATGGGTTCCAAATTTTTCTCCCGCAAGAGATTTATCTGAATCTTCTAGCGATGTCAGCAACATCGGAATACCGGCAGAGGTTGCGATGCGTGCTGCCTCAACCTTGGTAACCATTCCCCCGCTACCAACACCTGCAGAACCGGCACCACCGAGAGTCACGCCTTCGATATCTGCGACAGAAGAAACTTCATGAATTCTTTGTGCTCCTGCCTGAGAAGGAGGTGCGTCATACAGTGCATCGATATCGGAAACCAATACCAACAGCTCCGCACCTATTAACAGTGCAACTAGAGCGGCTAAACGATCATTATCACCAAAGCGAATCTCTTGTGTTCCAACGGAGTCATTTTCATTAATGATTGGAACAACACCTAGTTGAAGCAGCTTGTACAAAGTACGTTGCGCATTTTGATAATGTGAACGACGGACAACATCCTCGGTTGTCAATAAAACCTGTGAAGCGGTAATTGAATGGCGGGCAAAGCTTTGTGTGTATTGCGCGACCAGTAATCCTTGACCAACAGATGCTGCCGCTTGCTGTGTTGCTAGATCTTTTGGACGAGTTGTTAATCCCAGTGGTGCAAGTCCTGCTGCAATGGCACCAGATGAAACCACGACAACTTCTGCTCCACGGGCTTTGCATGCGGCAACAACATCAACGAGTTTGTTAACTGCTTGTGCATCAAGTGCGGAACCGGCTTTACCTGTAAGAGAGGAAGATCCAATCTTGATGACGATGCGTTTTGCAGAGGTAATCTGCTCTCGGCTCACTTGTCATCTCCATCCTCAAGATCTGCATCAGTAATGATCGGTGCTGAAAGTTTAGGTGTGTGAGGGTCAACCACGTTGTATTCCCACTGCTTTGCGATTTCATCATCGCTCAAAACATCTTCAACACGCTCAGGCATGTTCCATGTTGATTCAAGACGTGAGTCCTCGCCACGGCGATGCAGGTGACCGGCAAGTTGTTCAGCGCCAGCTTCGATAGTTGGCTCCCAATCAAATACAACTTCAGTGTCGCCATCGCCGATACGCACTTCACTGCCGGCAACAGCACCCTTCTTGTATAACTCTTTTTCAACACCAAGCTGTGCCAAACGATCAGCCAAGTAACCAATCGCTTCGGCGTTCTTAAAGTTAGTTTGGCGAACCCAACGTTCCACCTTCTTACCGCGGATCGTGAATGATTCATCGGCATTTGCATGGACTAAGAATCCGGAATCATCTACAGCAACTGGACGCAAGATAATTCGTGTGCGCTCTGGGACTCCCGCCTCAACACGGTTCTTATGAACTAGACGGCCCATAGCGTAGGTGAGATTTTGTAAGCCTTCACGAGAAGCTGCAGATACTGCATAGACCTCGTAACCCTTTTCACGAAGCTCTTGTTCAACCATTTCAGCCATAGCTTTGCCATCTGGAAGATCGATTTTGTTGAGTGCAACGATGCGGACGCGATCTTCTAGGCCACCGTAAAGAGCTAACTCATTTTCAATCGCCTCGAGATCTGCCACAGGGTTGCGATCTGTTTCTAATGTTCCGCAATCAAGGACATGAACAAGTGCAACGCAGCGTTCTACGTGACGAAGGAACTCAAGACCTAGCCCCTTACCTTGTGATGCGCCTGGAATTAGACCTGGAACATCTGCAACGGTAAAACGTGTTTCACCCGCTTGCACAACACCAAGGTTTGGAACCAGGGTTGTAAATGGATAATCAGCAATCTTTGGACGAGCAGCTGAAATTGCTGCGATCAATGAAGATTTTCCAGCACTTGGAAATCCAACAAGAGCAATATCTGCAACACTTTTTAGCTCTAAAGTTAATGTGCGTTCTTCACCTGGTTCACCCAGTAATGCAAAGCCAGGTGCGCGACGTTTTGATGATGAAAGTGCAAGGTTTCCTAGACCACCAAATCCACCTTGTGCTGCAACAAAGGTTGTTCCATTGCCAATTAAGTCTGCGATTTGCTCGCCACTCTTATCGTAAATAACAGTTCCATTAGGAACTCCAAGGATTAAATCCTCACCCTGGTGACCATCTTTGCGATCGCCATACCCTTGATGACCAGATGTTGCTTTGCGATGTGGTGAATGGTGAAAATCCAACAGTGTTGTCACATTGGGATCGACGATAAGGATTACATCTCCACCGCGTCCGCCATTTCCGCCATCTGGCCCACCGAGTGGCTTGAACTTTTCACGCTTTACTGAAACACAACCATCGCCACCTTTTCCGGCAGCGGCGTAGAGAGTTACACGATCAACAAATGTTGTCATCCTTTAACTCCCTTCTTTCCTATTTCAATCCCTAGAAAAACTATTGCAATAAAAAAGCGAGCCGCATGATTACGGCTCGCTCTTTTACAAGAAACCTAAAATTAAGCTACCGGAGCCACATTCACTACTCGGCGACCGCGAGCGCGACCGAATTCAACAACGCCTGCAGCGAGTGCAAACAAAGTGTCATCCTTACCGCGACCTACGTTCTTGCCTGGGTGAAAATGTGTTCCGCGCTGGCGAACTAGAATTTCGCCTGCATTAACTTCTTGTCCGCCGAAACGCTTGATACCAAGGTACTGTGGATTGGAATCGCGACCGTTTCGTGTCGAGGAGACACCCTTCTTACTTGCCATTTACTTCGTCTCCCTTACTTCGCGCCGTTGATGGCGGTAATTTTTACACGAGTCAGTTGCGCACGGAATCCCTGGCGACGACGGTGACCTGTCTTGTTCTTGTAACGCAAGATATCGATCTTTGGTCCCTTAAGCTCTTCAAGAACCTCACCAGTTACCTTTACGCCAGACAAAACCTTTGGATCTGTCGTAACTGCTGCACCATCTACTACGAGCAGCGCGGGGAATGAGACAGTTGCACCAGCAGCAGCGTCGATACGATCAACGATTACTGTGTCGCCAACTGCGACCTTCTCCTGGCGTCCGCCAGCTTTAACGATTGCGTACACGTGTTACTCCAGTTCAGTTTCTAAGCCTTGGCCTAATTGAGGCCCGTGGGCAGAGGGTAAGCGTACGCAAGCGTGTGCTTAGCGGTCAAATTGCGATGAGACGATCCTGGTCACAGCCTTTTCAAGCGCGTATATGGGGTCGCTGGCAGCTCCCTTTACTTCAGCATCAGCCTGGGCGATAGCCCCAACGGCATCGGCAATCTGGGCCGGGCTCCAGCGGTTGAGCTGTCTGCGGGCCTTATCTATCTGCCATGGAGCCATACCTAACTGGCCGGCCAATTCAAAGGATTTTTGGTTGCGATTGGCGCCTGCGACCTTTGCCAATGAACGCAGCGATGAAGCGATCGCACTAGTAATCATTACCGGATCAGTTCCGGTCTCAAGTGCGCTGCGCAAAGAGATAAGCGCTGCAGAAAGATTGCCATCTAAGGTTGCATCAGCAACATCAAAACCTGTGGTTTCGATTCGACCCTGGTGATACTTATCGACCATCGCTTCATCAATTAATCCTGAAGGTGCATCTGCTGCAATCTGACCAACGGCGCCTTGAAGTTCGCGCAAATCATTTCCGAGCGCACCAACTAATGCGGCAACAGCACCAGCAGATGCTTTACGTCCCAAATCTAGGAAGAGAGATTTAACAAACTCCTCTTTCTCCGCTTCCCTTTTTATTGGATCGCATGCAATGAGTTCGGGCTTGATCTTTTTGATTGCATCCAGCAGAGCTTTTCCTTTGACTCCACCTTTGTGTACAAAGATAACGGTGGTCGAGGGATCTGGTTGATCTAAGTAACGAGTAATTTCATCTCGATTATCTTCTGGCAAATCTTGAAGATCACGAATGATCAGTGCGCGTCTTTCTGAAAAAAGTGAAGGAGCCAACGCATCGGCGATATCGCCAACAATTGTGTCTGCGGCAAACAAGGTAGTGATTTCACACTTTTCTTCTTTAAGCTGCGCGTTGAGTTTTGCTAAGGCGCGATCTGCCAAAGCTGATTCGGAGCCAAGGATTAAGTAAATAGAGTTCATCCCCTGCCTTTCTAGCTCCAGTAAAACAACTTTATTCTTCCCTTGCTTGTGCGAACCCTTAAGTGATGAGCTGAGGCGGTTATTGCCACCGCACCATCTTTATCTGTCCGAAGCACTTGAGTACCGAGTCTAGTCAATGAGTCGATACTTTCAGGCGCGGGGTGACCATATGAATTCTTTGCTCCCACGCTAATAAGGGCGATTTGAGGGGACAATTCACGCATTAACCCTTCATCTTGGTACTTAGATCCATGGTGGGAAACCTTGTAGATATCAACTGGACCCACAGCATTTACCAACTCGTGTTGGGCCGGAGGCTCTAAATCACCAGCTGAAAACAAACTCCAATCTGGAGTTGTTACAAGTACAGCAATGCTTGAATTGTTAATCGCCGATCCTTCACCCGGTAGCTCTTCGAAGCTTCTAGTCGATGCTTCGGGCCATAAGACCTTTAGCTGGACTGTACCGATCTGAGCAACCAAACCCTTTTGCGCTGTAACTATCTGCGCACCTTTCAATGCATTCAAAGCGAATCTACTTTCAACCTCTGGATCTTGATTATTACTAATCCAAACCTGCCCGACCCTTCTTCCCGGCAGCAAACCTGACAATCCACCGACATGGTCGGCGTGAAAGTGAGACAAGATAAGTAAAGGAATCTCTTTCACACCTAAATCCTTAAGACACTTATCTACTGGAGCCGCTTCGGCTCCCACATCTAGGACTATGGCTTGATCATTACCTAAATTAATTACCAATGAATCTCCTTGGCCAACATCACATTGAGCAACCTGCCAATCGCCGGCGGGCCACCGTTGAATCCACCCTAAGAAAATAATGATGATCAACAGTGCTGCGGCACATTTCTTCCAGTTTTTTCTAAAGAGAATCAAGCCGACGAGAATCAGAGCCATTATCAAAAAGCCAAGCAATCCATTATGGATAGTCAGCACAGGAAAGGCTGAAATCCAATGTGCAACCCCAGTAATAAATCCGGCGGGAAAACGAATAACAAAAATAATTAGCTCTGCCAACCATGGCGCAAAGGGAGATACCAGCGCTGCGATGAATCCCATGACGGTAATTGGCGCAACGGCAGTTGCTGCTAATAAATTCGCAACAATGCTCATGGGCGATAGGTACCCGGATAAAGAGACCAGAATCGGTGAACAAAACACCATCGCTGCTATTGGTGGGGCAAGTGCGCCAGCTAGTTTTTTATGGGTAGGCAATCTCTCTTGAATTCGGGGCGCTAACAGCAGCAAACCAGCGGTTGCCAGAACAGATAGCGCGAAACCAGCATCACGGGATTGCCATGGATCTCCAAGAACGACTGCGCAGATTGCAAAACCTAACGCAGGCAAAGAATCAGAGCTTCGTTTACCCAATTGGGCGGTCAATAGAACCGCTGCCATCGCTGCAGCACGCAACACAGATGGAGAAGGTCGCACCAAAGCGATAAAGCACATAAGCGCTGCAGCGGTTGCAATTACTCGGATATTTTTTCGTCGAATAAGAAACTGCATGCACCACAAAACAAAGGTTGAAACGATTGCAAAGTTTGCACCACTGACAGCAACTAAGTGGGTCAATCCAGAACGCTTCATCGCTTCTTTGAATTCAGCGGATTGTTTAGAGGTATCCCCCAAAACCATTCCTGGAATCAAAGCTCCCGCATCACCATCACCGGAATTCTCACGAAGCCCTTCTCTGATCGCGCCGAGCCCTAGCGCCCAAGAGGAAGGCTTTGTCACCTGCGTGATGGCACCATGAACAATCAGTAGCGCCGCAACCCTTGACTCATTTGTTGTAATTACTGATGCAGAGCCTGAAATTTTCTGACCCGGTAAAAGCTCGATCTTTTCTTTGATCAGGATTCGAACTGGAACACGTAGCCAGTAACTATGGTCACCGACAGAAAAAGTAGTAAGCCTTCCGATGAAGCTGTAATTTCCAGATGATGTTTTACTGGGGTCGGTTTTTACCTGTGCTTCAAAAGTAATTGTGGAGTCAATGTGCCGAGATATCGCAGAGCTTTCCAGAGAAACTTGACGTATCGACATAGCTGTTGCACCGATCAAGAGCGCAGCAACGATAACCATCATGCGTCTCTTTTTTCCTGCGATAGCAAAAAGAGCTACAAAAAATGCAAGGGCGCTAATCCGCCAGGGAGAAACAGCACTTTGTATGAGCGCTCCCGCCCAGACCGCACCACCCAGGGCTATCGCCCTGTAATCAATTAGATTCTGACTTTTGACTTTATCTGCGCGAATTTTGCTGGGCCAATTCCACTCACCTTTTGAAGATCTTCAATACTGAGAAATGATCCATTTACTTTTCGATACTGCACGATTCGCCCCGCAATAACTGGACCGATTCCATCTAATGCATCCAACTGGCGCGCTGTCGCGCGATTAATGTTTATTGGGCCCGTTGGAGCCTTCTTGCTCACCCGTTTACCGGCGCTATTTACAACTGTTGTATCAACATAAATCTGTTCGCCATCATTTAAAACTCGGGCCAAGTTGATTGTGCTCAAATCTGCACCGGGTGCAGTATCACCAGCAGCTTTAATCGCATCAATAACTCTGGATTTTCCCGTCAGAGAATAAACACCAGGTCGATTCACCGCTCCTGCGACATCAACAAATATTTCCGGCTCGGCGATTGTAATGGGGACAATTTCAACGGGGGCTACGGGTTCAGAGTTTCCACGTACAACAATAAAAATAGAAAATAAGATCGCTGCAGCGCCAATCGCCGCTAACGCTTTCTTTTGATTGCGAGAAAAGTGAAGGTCAAACCACCATTGAGATAACGAGTCGAAAGCAGCACGAAGTTGTTCCATGTGCCGATTCTGAAGTTGGCTAAATAGCAGGGTTAAAACTAGCGAATTAGTTGTTGATAACGATATTTACAAGCTTTGGTGCGCGGGTGATTATCTTTGTAACCGTTGCACCCGCTAGAGCTTCCACAATACTTGGCAACGCCAGCGCAGCTGCCTCAAGATCTTGATCTGTTATCGATGGTGCTACATCGAGGCGATCCTTAATCTTTCCATTGATTTGAACAACAACCTTTACCGCATCGGCTATTAGCAATTTCTCATCAACTGCAGGCCAGCCTGCAAGAGCCACACATGGTTTGTGACCCAGGCGCTCCCACATCTCTTCTGCGGTAAATGGAGCAACAAGTGACAACATAATTGCGATCGCTTCAACCGCCTCACGAACTGCAGGATCGGCCGCACCGCAACCAGAATCAATCGCCTTACGTGTTGCATTAACCAGCTCCATCACACGAGCGACCGCAACATTGAAACGGAATGATTCAACTGCAAAACCAGCATCGTGTAGGGCTTTATGAGTTGCTTTGCGCAAGGCAAGATCACCAGTGCTCAAATCCACACCAGCCGGGCTTGTTACATCACCAGATAATCTCCATGCGCGAGTTAAGAACTTAACGGAGCCCGATGGTGAAACATCTGACCAATCCACATCATCTTCTGGGGGTCCGGCAAAAACCATTGATAAACGGATGGCATCGACTCCATGGTTTTCTAACTCATCAGATAAACGCACAAGATTTCCGCGGCTCTTTGACATAGCAGAGCCATCCATGACAACCATTCCTTGATTTAACAAACGTGTAAATGGTTCGTTGAAATTAACCATTCCCATATCGTTCAAAACCTTGGTAAAAAAGCGGCTATACAAAAGGTGCAAAATCGCGTGGGTTACTCCACCAACATATTGATCTACAGGCAGCCAGGTGTCTACATCCTTCTTTGAGAATGGCTCATTGGCATTTGTTGGATCTGCATAACGCAGGTAGTACCAAGAAGAATCAACAAAGGTATCCATGGTGTCTGTATCGCGCTTTGCATCTGCTGAACACTGTGGGCACTTCACATTTACCCAATCAGTTGCAGCACCAAGTGGTGATGTTCCCTTTGGCTTCAAATCTAGACCTTCAGCATCTGGCAGCGTTAAAGGAAGTTGATCTGCAGGAACAGGTACTTCTCCGCATGATGGGCAGTGAATAATTGGAATTGGCGTGCCCCAGTAACGCTGACGTGAAACTAACCAATCGCGCAAACGATAGTTGCGTGCGGCAACGCCCTTGCCTTCAGCCTCTAACTTCTTATTTATAGCTGCGATTGCATCGGCCTTATTGAGACCATTCAAAATATCTGAGTTAACCAGCTTTCCATCGCCGACGGTTGCAACACCTGATGAGTTTGGATCTTCTTCACCGGTTTCAACAACAACTCGAACAGGAAGTTTCATCGCACGAGCAAAATCTAAGTCGCGTTGATCATGAGCTGGAACCGCCATGATTGCGCCTGTTCCGTAATCAGCCAATACATAATCGCTGGCCCAAATAGGTAGTTTTTCTCCATTAACTGGGTTTATCGCATAACGATTAAGGAATACACCGCTCTTTGGACGATCGGTTGCAAGTCGATCAATATCACTTGCAGCCTTGATAGTCTCTAAATACTTCGCAAACTCAGCTTCAACACCAGTACCTTGAACAAGCTCTGCAGCTAGTTCGCTATCGACTGCTACAACCATAAAGGTTGCACCAAACAAGGTGTCAGGGCGGGTTGTATAAATCGTTACAGGCTCAGTGCGACCTTCGATTTCAAACTTTACATTTGCACCAGTTGAGCGACCGATCCAGTTGCGCTGCATCGTTAAAACTTTGTCAGGCCATTTGCCTTCTAGTTGAACCATGTCATCAAGTAAACGATCTGCATAATCAGTGATCTTGAAGTACCACTGGTTCAACTTCTTTTTTGTAACTGTTGAATCGCATCGCTCACACAACCCTGCAACTACCTGCTCATTTGCAAGAACGGTTTGGCAACCAGGGCACCAGTTAACCGCTGAATCCTTGCGATAGGCAAGGCCGCGCTTATAAAACTCTAGGAACAACCATTGATTCCATTTGTAGTATTCAGGATCGCATGTGTTGAATACTCGATCCCAATCAAATGAACAGGCATAACGTCGCATCGATGCCTTTTGCACCGCTATGTTTTCATAGGTCCAAATACGTGGATCTGAGTTGCGCTTGATCGCAGCGTTTTCTGCGGGCAAACCAAAGGCATCCCAGCCAATTGGGTGCATAACGTTGAATCCCTTTTGTGCCCAGTAACGAGCGATTACATCTCCAAGGGCGTAAGCCTCGGCATGGCCCATATGAAGATCACCTGATGGATACGGAAACATATCCAACACATACTTCTTCTCACGGGTGTCATCTGCGCGACCAGATTTAAATGGTTGCAGTTGATCCCAAACAGGCAGCCACTTTTCCTGCACGTAGGCAAAGTCATATGCCGCGTGCTCGCGCTCCTCATTCACCTTGTTATTCATATGTGGAGCTAAGGGGATTTGAACCCCTGACCCCCTGCATGCCATGCAGGTGCGCTACCAGCTGCGCTATAGCCCCGATTTTTGTGCGAGTGCAGACCTTACCGCATTTACTGCGGTGAGCCTCAAGTTGAAGTTCCACCACTTTCCTCACCATAGACAGGCTCTGGGATAGAGCCTGCATTATGTTCTACCAAATTCCATTGACGTGGATTGCGCTCCACAATCGACCATGAAGCATTTGATAATCCGCCGATAACGCCCCAATGGGACATCGGAAGTTGTAGCAAAGAACCCAGGATGCAACGCGCAGTTCCTCCGTGAGTTGTGACTACTAATAATTGATCTGTCTTATCCCCTAAAGCTTTCTTGATTGCACGGACTGCTCGATCTGCAACTTCGCTTCGTCGCTCACCAGTTGTACCAGCAGGATTATCTTCGCCATCAATCCAACGTATAAAGTTATTGAAATCTTCGGCACGATTTTCTGCACCGGTTTTCCCTTCCCACAGTCCACCATTTGTTTCACGCAGATCTTCATCAATCTGAACCGTTAGCCCTGTTAAATCTGCCAGTGATTGCGCGGTATCGCGCGCACGTGAAAGATCACTTGAAATAATCATCGTAGGTTTCATGCCTGCAAGAATTTGTGCAGCATGGTTTACTTGAAAACGTCCAACATCATTGAGATCAATATCTGAATGACCTTGAAAACGATTGACTACATTCCAATCAGTTTGGCCGTGACGCCACAAAACAACGCGATTAGCGGCCATTGATGGCAGCCTCCCTCACTGCTTCTAAATCTATTGTTGGGCAGTCATTCCACAAACGATCGAGCATGTAGTACTTACGAAGCTCTGCGCTTTGCACATGAACAACAAGATCTGAATAATCTAGCAAGATCCATTCGGCACCATGTTCGCGACGAATTGGCTTGTCACCAATTGCAGCAAGTTGGCGCTCTACCTCATCGGCGATTGAATCTACCTGTGCTTCATTTTGACCCGTTGCAATTAAAAAGACTTCGCTGAGCACCAATTGATCAGACAGATCCAATGCCACAACATCTACGGCAATCTTGTCTATTGCCGCTTTTGCTGCGACTTGGGTGATCTCTAGTGTTCTGCTGCTAATTGTCATAGAGGTTATTCTCTCGTATAAATGAGGCCACCGATGACGAAAGATCCGCGCTCAATCCTTCACGAATTGATGTGGCGGCAACATTTAAAGCTCCTATATCCACGCCGCCGCCTTCAAATCCAGGTCTTCCAATTACTAAGAATTCGACCATGGCTCGCAGCTCATCAATGCGATGCCATTGCTCCAACTTTTCTGCAGCATCTTGGCCGATTACAAGAACTATGGTGTCTTCTGGATAATTCTGAGCGACCGCTTCAACTGTATCGATCGCATAACTAGGGCCCATTCGCAGAATTTCGATTGGATTTACTTGAACTTTGGATGCGACTTCTGGTGCCAAATCAGCTAACGCTAATTGACACATTGTTCGACGCTGTTGCGCAGTTGCGATAGGAGCCTGATCGCGAAGCAGAGGTTCTCCAGCTGGAACAACCAAGAGCTGGTCTACAAAGTTTTTTTCGATTAACTGGGTAATTACATGCAAATGACCCAAATGGATTGGGTCAAAAGTGCCTCCGTAAATACCTACTCGGGACAAATTAGTCTCGGTCTAGGCGAAGTACTAAGTACAAAAAGAGTGACATCACGACAAATGTGAAGACTCCAAAAAACAATGGTGAGGCTGGCAGTTCGCGAGTAACCTCGCTAGCAAGAGTAATCATGGTTGGAATACTACTACTTGCCCGCCAATAGCTCTTTAAATCGCGCTTCGTCGATTATTGGAACCCCTAATTCCTGTGCTTTGGCAAGCTTTGAACCTGGATCGCTTCCGACCAATACATAATCGGTCTTTTTCGATACCGAAGATGAGGCCTTGCCACCGTGGGCTGCGATCGTCTCGGAAATACCATCACGAGAAAATGATTCAAGGCCGCCTGTGACAACAAAGGTAAGGCCTGCCAAAGTTTGCGGCAGTTGTTCAGTTTGCTGAACTACCATGCAAACTCCGGCTTTTTCCCATTGAGCGATGATCTCTTTATGCCATTGAACATCAAACCATTCAACGATCGATTCGGCGATGATCTGTCCAACACCATCAATATCTGCCAACTCTTGCGCAGTTGCTTGTGAAATCGCCTTTATAGATCCCAACGCCGATGCTAAACCTTGCGCCGCAGTTGGGCCGACGTGACGAATTGATAGCCCAACAAGAGTGCGCCAAAGAGGGCGACTCTTCGCTTCTTCTAACGCTGCCAACAACTTATCTACATTTGCAGCTGGCGTTCCATCCTTCTTAGTAAAGAAGGTAGAGGTGACAAGTTTTTCCGCCGTTAGATCAAATAAATCTGATTCATCGGTAATGATTTTTGCATCAAGCAACGCCGTTGCCGCTTCATACCCAAGTACATCAATATCTAGCGCTGCACGTGAACCGATGTAGTAAATTCGTTCACGAAGTTGCGCGGGACAACTTTGTGTATTGGGGCAACGAATATCCACATCGCCTTGACTCATGGCGCGTAGTTCAGATCCACATTCTGGACATTGCGTTGGCATCACAAATGCACGCTCTGAACCTTTGCGCTTTTCCAGTACCGGGCCGAGAACTTCAGGAATAACATCGCCAGCTTTTCGAATAACAATGGTGTCGCCGATTAACACACCTTTACGCACAATCTCTGCAGCGTTATGCAAGGTTGCATTTGTCACCGTGGATCCAGCCACCTTGACTGGCTCCATGTATGCAAATGGAGTAACTCTTCCGGTGCGACCCACGCTGACCTTAATATCGAGCAGTACAGTGGTTACCTCTTCTGGGGGGTATTTATATGCGATAGCCCATTTAGGTGCCCGAGAAGTAAAGCCCAACTGTTGCTGCTGAGATAGCGAGTCGACCTTGATTACAACCCCATCGATCTCATGTTCGACATCATGACGATGATCGGCGTAAAACTGAATGAATTTCTCTACCTCTGCTCGCGTGCCACACACTTTAAATCGATCGCTTGTCGGCAAACCTAATGACTTTAACTTTTCATAGGCTGAGCTTTGTGAGTCGAAATCAATTCCTTCGCGCGCCCCAACACCATGAACGACAACTGACAAGGGGCGAGAGGCGGTTACCCGGGGATCCTTCTGACGCAAAGAGCCTGCAGCGCCATTACGAGGATTTGCAAAGAGTTGCTTACCCGCTTCTTCCAATGATTCATTAAGTTCATTAAATGCTTGGATCGGAAAGAAAACTTCACCACGAACCTCAATGAGCAATGGTGAAGACTCTCCTTCTAATTGATGTGGAAGGTTTCTTATCGTTTTGACATTGAGCGTTACATCTTCTCCAGTTACGCCATTACCGCGGGTCAAGCCACGAACTAAGACACCATTTTCGTAAGTTAAGTTAATGGCCAAGCCGTCTACCTTTACCTCGCACAAATACTGAGGCTGTGAGATCTCTTTTTCTACACGATCAAACCATTGTGCTAACTCATCTGTGTCAAAGACATTATCTAAACTCATCATCTTTTCAATATGATCACGCTGTTCAAACTGGGTAGAAAAACCTCCGCCTACATGTTGAGTTGGCGAATCTGCTTCTCGCAGCTCTGGGTTTTTGTCCTCCAGCCTTTGAAGCTCACGTAATAATTCATCAAATTGGGCGTCGGTGATTGTTGGTTGATCTAGAACGTAATACTTAAATTGGTGTTCACGAATCTCATTGATCAGCTCTGTCATGCGATGACGGGCTTTGTTACTCATTCTGTCTCACAAATTGTTGCTGACCCTACGACGCGATCACCATCATAAATAACCATTGCCTGGCCGGTTGCGAGCCCTAATAAAGGCTCTTCCAAGCTCGCTACTAATAAGGTTTCATCGAAATAATAGGTACATGGCAAGGCGGCACCGTGGGCGCGAACCTGAACAAAGCCGCTCTTAATCTCTGAATCAACCGCAGGTCCGCACCAGACCGGACGTTCTCCACGCATTGTTGTGATCGCTAAATCTTCACGTGCGCCAACGACTACGGTGTTTGTAACCGGTTCAATCTTTAACACAAATCGCGGAGAGCCATCTGCGGTTGGAACAGTCAGTCCCAAACCTTTTCGTTGGCCGATTGTGTAGGTGTAAGCACCTTTGTGTTCACCAATTTTATTTCCATCTTGATCAACGATAGGGCCGACTTCGCTGCCAAGTCGATCGCGTAGCCATCCTGCATTGTCTCCTGATGGAACAAAGCAAATGTCGTGGCTATCAGGTTTTTGTGCAACAGCTAAACCACGGCGCTCTGCCTCTGCACGAATATCTACCTTGGTTGTATCCCCCAAAGGAAAGATCGCGCCATTGATTTGCTCAACGGTAAGAACAGATAAAACATAGGACTGATCCTTTGAGTGATCAACTGCGCGATGGAGAGTTTTTCCATCGGGGCCGATCTGTGTCCGTGCATAATGACCAGTAACAACTCCGTCATATCCCATTGCTCGCGCACGATCTAATACCGCAGCAAACTTAATCTTCTCATTGCAACGCAAGCATGGATTAGGTGTTCGGCCGGCGGAGTATTCGGCGAGGAAATCTTCTACGACGCCATCATGAAACTCTTCAGCCATAACCCAAATGTAAAAAGGTATACCGATGACATCGGCGGCTCGGCGTGCATCATGAGAATCTTCAATTGTGCAACAACCGCGTGCACCTGATCGGTACTTCTGCGGATTTGCAGCTAACGCTAAATGAACACCGATTACCTCATGTCCTGCTTCAACTGCGCGGGCAGCGGCTACCGCTGAATCAACTCCACCACTCATAGCTGCAATTAACTTCATTTACTGTGCGCCGCCCGTCCTGTGGCAATTACACCTGGCAGCACTGACATTACATAATCGACATCTGCCTGTGTAGAGGCGGCTCCAAATGAGAAGCGAAGTGAGGATTGTGCGGTTGCTTCGGTGTGGCCCATCGCAAGCAGAACATGGCTTGCTTCATGTACGCCTGCACTGCAGGCAGAACCGGTGGATGCTGATACATGCGCGTTATCTAAAAGCAGAAGCAAGGTATCGCTTTGCGTACCAGGAAAAGTGACGTTAACTATTCCCGGCAAACGTTGACTTGCTTCTCCATTGACATAAGCATCTGGAATCGCATCATGTAGAGCAGTAATGAAATTGTCCCGCAAAGTTTGAACAGCCGAAGCTGGATACTGTTCGCTCGCAGCTGCAGAAAAAGCAACGATGCTAGGTGCGTTTAAAGTTCCGCTGCGAATTTCTCGCTCTTGTCCCCCGCCATGAAGCAACGCGGGTATTTCGTAAGCTCGGCGCAAAATCAACGCACCAATTCCAAGTGGGCCACCAACTTTGTGAGCGCTTAGTGTCAACGCTGTCACCGCCAGTTCCTTGTATGACAAGGCAACCTTCTTAAAGCTTTGCACCGCATCTGTGTGCACAGGAATGTCTCCAGCAATCGAAACTACCTCTTTGATTGGCTGAATAACGCCAGTTTCATTATTTGAATGCATGATAGAAATAACCGCAATCTCTTTACCGCGGTTAGCAACTAAATCTTTTAGGAAATCTAAATCGATAACTCCGTAGGCATTTACTGGAACGAGGATAACTTCTGCGCCTTCATGTGTTTCTAGCCAATGGGCTGGATCCAAAATTGCATGGTGTTCAATCGCTGAAATTACGACGACACTATTTCCCTGCGCCTTTCCATTCCACCACAAACCTTTTAGCGCAATGTTGTTAGCTTCAGTGCCGGATGCGGTAAAGATAACTTCAGATGGAAGTGAGCCAACTTCTCGGGCTATAACTTCACGTGCATCCTCTAATGCTTTACGGGTTGCACGTCCATGGGTATGAAGACTTGAAGGGTTGCCTAGCTCTTGGAGTTGAAGGGTAATCGCCTTGAATGCGGCAGGCGACAGTGGTGTCGTTGCAGCATGGTCTACATAGATTGAAGGCACGGGCCTAAGTCTATGACTTGTGGGCTTTTACGCCTTCCGTTGCCTTAGGAAGTACGGCAAACAAATCCCCTACAACGCCAAAATCTGCGATTTCAAAGAGCGGTGCTTCAGGATCTTTGTTGATCACGACGATGGTCTTACTTGTCTGCATTCCTGCCCGGTGTTGAATTGCGCCCGAAATTCCACATGCAACATATAGCTGAGGGCTAACGGTTCTACCGGTTTGCCCAACTTGGTATGAGTGTGGATACCAGCCAGCATCGGTTGCTGCACGTGATGCACCGACAGCTGCACCTAATGAATCCGCAAATCCTTCAACCGCAGTGAAATCGCCATTTGTTCCACGTCCACCTGAAACAACGATATTTGCCTCAGTCAACTCTGGACGCCCGCCCTGAACCGGAGGTTGTGATGATGTAACAGTTGCCTTCTTTGATGCATCTGATACTTGTAGTGAAAGAGTTTCTACCGCAGGTGTTGATACATCAGTTTTTGCATCAATTGAATTTGGACGAACAGTAATAATCGGAGTTCCGTGAGAAACCTTTGAGTGAACAGTTGTGGATCCACCAAAAACAAGTTGAGTTGCCGTTACATCTGCAGATACATCCACTGCATCTGTAATGATTCCTGAACCGGTCTTTACCGCAGTGCGCGCCGCAACCTCTTTGCCAAATGCATGTGATGCGATAAGAACCGCAGCTGGTGATTGTGCAGCAATGATTTGAGCAAGAACATCGGCAGCGGCAGCAACACCGTTATTAACAAATGCATCTGACTCAACAATGACAACCTTTGAGACCGGACCCTTATTGATCTCGGCGGCCATGGCTGCACCTTTGCCTGCAGGTGCAAGAACAACTGCTGTTACTTCGCCAATGCGTGAACCCACTGTAGCTAGTTCAGCGTTGGTCTTTGTCGCCTTAGAGCTTATAAAGTCAGCCAAAATCAATACATTGCTCATATCAACTTCTTTTCTGCTAGAAATGAAACCATTTGATCGGCAGCGTTTTCGTCACTTACTTTGATTCCTGCAGCACGAGGTGGTCGTGGAGATGAATCAGCAACTAACGACCATGCAGAATCCACCACAACACCTACTGACGATAAATCTCTGCTCTCGATAACCTTTTTCTTCGCAGCCATGATTCCCTTAAATGATGGGTAACGCGGTTCATTAATCTTTTCAACAACAGAGATCACACATGGGAATTGAGCATTCATCTCATCAACACCAGCTTCGGTCACACGGGTGATTGAGACCTTCTGGGCAGCTGGGTCAACCTCAACCTTTGAAGCAAAGGTCAACTGCGCAGCACCTAAACGCTCCGCCAACATCGCAGGAACAACACTCATGCGCGCATCTGTTGACTCAGTTCCGCAGATAACTAGATCAAAGCCGCCCTTTTCAATTACCGCTGCAAGGACAGCAGATGTTGCGAGCGCATCTGCACCGGCAAGTTTTGAATCAGTTACCAAAATCGCATCATTGGCACCCATAGATAAAGCTTTACGAACCGCTTCAGTTGCACGTTCTGGTCCCATTGAAATGACGGTGACCGTGTTCGCGCCGCCTTCTTCATTTCCACCATGTGCTTCTGCGATGCGCAGCGCTTCTTCAACTGCGTACTCATCTAGATCATTCAAAACCGCATCAACATTTTCACGATCAAGAACTCCATTGACCATCTTCTTTTCAGCCCATGAATCTGGGACCTGCTTTACGCAAACGGCGATTTTCATAGCCAAAGGTTACTGGTGAGTAACCATTTTTTCTACCGATGCCAGAGATTTCACGCACGGTTTGCCGACTCGTAACCTCAACTTCTACTTTAAGCCTGAGAGTTGCCTCAATCTGACGACATGAAGCGATCCCTTCGAGTTGTCGTCGTGACGGAGTCCTTCCTGCCTCAGGTCAATGGCGTTACCAACTCCGTGCTTCGCGTTCTGGAACATCTGCGAGCGCAAGGACATCAAGCTCTTGTAATTGCCCCGGAAAGCGCCGGAGGTATCACTGAGTACGCCGGATTTAGAGTGAAGCGTGTACCAAGTTTAGAGATGAAAGGTTTATTGCCTTTTGGATTCCCACAAAAAACTATGGAACCTCTGATCGATGGATTTAATCCAGATGTGGTCCATCTAGCTTCTCCGTTTTTTCTTGGAAATTACGCTTCAAGAGTTGCTGAGCGTTTAGGTATTCCCACTTTATCAATTTATCAAACCGATATTGCAGGTTTTGCGCGTCACTACGGCTTAACAATGGCGCATGATTCACTGAAGCGATGGGTTGCAAGAATTCATTCCCGCACTACCCGAACATTGGCGCCTTCAAATTGGTCCTGCGAAGATCTGAGAGCCTCTGGAGTTTCTAATGTGCACTTATGGCCACGTGGTGTTGATTCCGAGAAATTTTCGCCAGACAAGCGGGACATCAATTTGAGATGTGAACTTCTCGGGGATCGGCCAGATCGAAAACTTGTTGGATATGTCGGACGATTGGCAAATGAAAAACGAATCGATGATCTTGCGACATTAGATGCACGAGATGATATTCAACTAGTAATCGTTGGTGAAGGTCCTGCACGATCAAGACTTGAAAGGATTTTAACCAATGCTAAATTTGTCGGATACCAGAGTGGTGAAAACTTAGCCCGTTACTACGCTTCTCTAGATATTTTCATCCACACGGGCAAACATGAAACTTTTTGTCAGAGTGTTCAAGAGGCGCTGGCTAGCGGCGTGCCTGTCATCGCACCAAATTATGGCGGTCCAACCGATCTTGTTAAACATGGTTGGACTGGCTATCTAATTGACACTGCAAACTCGTACAGCCTTAACCATGCCGTTAATCAGATTATTCAGTTAGCTGAGCCAGCTCTTATGGGGTTTAGAGCTCGAGAGTCTGTAATTGAGCGAACTTGGCACTCTGTAAATACCCAATTGATTGCTCATTACGAAGATTTAATCAAGAGCAAGGTTCAAGAGGATGAGGTAAGGGTCGCATGAAAATCGTCCACATCGCAAACTTTTATGGACCTAAATCTGGCGGGATTAGGACAACTCTGCATGAGCTTGGCAAAGGGTATAAAGCCCGCGGGCATGAGTTCACTTACATTGTGCCTGGAAATGGATTCTTTTGCGAAGAGACCATTCATGGAAAGAAAATAACTGTTCCTTCTGTTGTACTTCCATTTAGCGGTGGATATCGAATAATTCGAAACAACAAGGATGTAAAGAAGCTTCTGATTACTTTAAAGCCTGATGCACTCGAAATCTCTGATCGGTTTACACTTTCTGGTGTCGGCTTGTGGGCTAAGAAAAGAAATATACACACTGTTGTTTTCAGTCACGAAACTCTTTCAGGTTTAGTCAAATCAATTATTGGATTTCGATTCGAAAAGTTAGTCAACTGGCACAATGCCCGACTTGCTTCACGGTTTAACCATGTAATTGCAACAACAGCCTTCGCATCAAGGGAGTTTGAGTCAATCAAGGTCCAAAACCTAGTTAACATTCCACTAGGTGTGGATCTGGAGACTTTTTCTCCTCAACTCAGAAATACACCAATGCGAGAAGAGCTGTTGAAAGGTCAAGATGTTCTTCTGATTCACTTGGGTCGAATGTCTCCTGAAAAAAACCCACAAAACTCAATCCTTGCGCTAATTGAACTGCGCAAACGTGGAATCAATGCACGTTTGATCTATGTAGGAATGGGTCCAATGTTTGCCAAACTCAAGAAATTGGCTGAAGGTCAGCCAGTTACTTTTTTGGGATACATAGTCGATCGCAAAAAATTGGCTGAAATAATGGCTTGTGCTGATGTTTCAATCGCTCCAGGACCTATCGAAACTTTTTGTTTAGCAGCTTTAGAATCATTGGCATCTGGAACGCCAGTAGTGGCATCTGCAACGAGTGCAGTTGGTGAGTTTCTAATGTTGGATTCGAAAAACCCTGTAGGCGCTGTTGCTGAGAATAAGCCCGAAGCATTTGCTGATGCCATTGAAAAGGTTCTGACAAGTATGAATTCTCATCCCGACTTACACCAACAGTGCCATCATCAGGCGGAAAACTTTCCTTGGAGCTCAACCCTCATGATGATGTTACGACTCCATGGTGCTGGTCGAGAAGTAACTGCCCTTCAACGAAAATTGCGAGCTGCTTAAATGGAAAGAGTTATCACTTTCACGGTTTTGGGTGATAGCGCGGCATCTGGTGTTGGAGATGCAGATATAAATGGAGTTAATAGAGGGTGGGCTTACTATCTAACTCAATCAATTCAACATCCCATCGTCTATACAAATCTTTCAAGGCCTGGTGCTAAATCATTAGAAGTTTTAGAAGTTCAACTCCCTCAGGCTTTACTTTGCAAGCCTGACATTGCTGCCGTCATTGTAGGAGGAAATGATGCGCTTAGAAATGGGTTTAACCCATCAAAACTTCACGAGAACCTTCAACAAACTATTTCCAAATTGAGAGCTTTGGGCAGTGATGTGGTTCTGCTTCAACTTCATGATCCAACTAAAATAGTTCCACTTCCAAGATTATTGGCAAAGGTGCTTAGACGGCGAATCAATGCCGTAAACCGTGTTACTCAATCGTTGGCAAATGAGTTTGGTGCCGATGTATTGCAAACACGTCGCATTGACAATATTTATGAGCGAAAGGTTTGGCACGTAGATCGAATGCATCCCAGCAAGTTTGGACACCAATTACTTGCCAAGCATTTTCGGGAAATATTGATTCAAAAGGATTGGAGTATTTCTCCTATCGAAGTTGAAGCTGTAAAAGAAATTTCTAAAGTTCAATCAGTTAAGTGGATGCTTCGAAATGGGACACCTTGGTTTTTGAAACGGTCAGTCGATTTATTTCCTGCAGCAATACTGTTGATGGTTGCAGAATTGTTACGTGGATTTACAAATCGAAGCGAATCAGACCTATCAAATTTGTATTTTGCAGATTTTCAGCCACAATCAATCGCTGATTTACAAGAAGTTTACGAGGAAAGAGTCTCTTAACTTCAAAATAGGGCTGCTCATAGGGCAAGATACCCACCATGCTTCCTGCAGATCCCCGCACCCTTGGCTCCACCGTGACAGATGGTGGGACCAACTTTGCGATCTGGAGCAACGCCGCCGACGCCGTTGAGTTATGCCTCTTTAATGAGGTCAACGGCAAGTTGGTGGAAACCCGTTTTGCGATGTCTCACCGCAATGGACCGATCTGGCATGGCTACCTTGCAGGCGTTCGCCCGGGCCAGCGGTACGGATACCGCGTTTATGGTCCATGGATTCCTGAATACGGAGTTCGCTTTAACGCCGCAAAGTTACTGCTCGATCCCTACGCCCATGTTATTGATGGCGAGGTCACTTACTGTCCTGAAATTTACGGTCATGTAGCTCATGATGGTTTAGGTACGGGTGATTTAAATGAACGAGATCCACGGGACAGTGCAGGAATGGTTCCGTATTCAGTTGTTACCGATCATGCCGTTCGTGAAGTTAATCGGCCTTTAGTTCCATGGGCAAAAACAATTATTTATGAAGCACATGTGAAGGGTCTTACCGCTTTTAATCAAGAGATTCCGGAGAATGAACGCGGAAGTTATAAAGCCCTTGGTCATCCCAGCACCATCGCTCATTTGAAATCAATTGGTGTCACCGCACTTGAATTACTTCCGATTGCACAATCGATCACCGAGCCAACTATTCATGGTCGAGGACGCAAAAACCATTGGGGCTATAACTCATTGTTGTTTACCGCGCCTCATAAAGAGTATGCAGCAACATCAGATCCGATCTCGGAACTTCAATGGTCGATAGATCAATTACATTCCGCAGGGATCGAAGTCATTTTGGATGTTGTTTATAACCACACCGCCGAAGGTGGCGTTGGTGGACCAACCCTTTCTTATAAGGGTATTGATGGGCATGCTTATTACCGGCAGGATGCCAGCGGAAATTATGTAGATGTAACGGGTTGTGGCAACACCTTTGCTGCAAGTAAGCCACATTCTGTACGACAAATCATTGACTCTTTGCGTTGGTGGATCGAAGTGGTCGGTGTTGATGGTTTCCGTTTTGATCTGACTACCGCTTTGTACACCAGTAATAGCGCATTTAACTCTTCGCTCATGGCAGCAATTGGCGCCGATTCAGTGCTGCGTAACTTCAAGATGATTGCTGAGCCTTGGGACATCTCTCGCTACTCACTAGGAGATTTTCCGCATCCATGGCGTGAATGGAATGATGCGTATCGAGATTCTGTGCGCCAATTCTGGCTTGGCGATTTAGCACGAGGATACGGCGAAGGCGTTTCAGATATTGCAGCGAGCATCAGCGGATCAAGCAATATCTTCCATTATCGCGGTCCAACATCATCTATTAACTTTGTTGCCGCCCATGATGGATTCACTGTTCATGACATGGTGAGCTACAACGAAAAGCGCAATCAACCGAACCTCGAAAACAACGCCGATGGCAATGATTCAAACCGCTCATGGAACGTTGGGCACGAAGGCGAAAGTAGCGATCCACATATTCAAGAGATTCGACATCGTATTAAGAAATCATTACTTGCAACTTTGATGTTGTCATCCGGTGTTCCGATGCTCAATATGGGCGATGAGGTAAGTCGTACTCAAAATGGTTCTAACAATGCTTACTCGTTACCGATTAATGATTCAGAGTTAAGCGAGGCTGCATTCAATGGTGGGTGGGCGCTAACGTGGAACCTCAATGAAAATCAGACAGACATTCTCAATGCGGTTAAGTCCTTAGCTCAGATTCGTGAGACGTATTTAGCAGATGTTGCGTCTGAGTTCTTCACCGGTGCCGTTGACAAGGGAACAAATAGAAAAGATATCGCTTGGTTTTCATTGGGCGGAAATGAAATGAGCGATGATCATTGGCGGGATGAGGAAAAGCGAAGCATCACAGTCTTTGTTGAGGCCGATCCGAATAAAGGTTTGCTGCTAATGATGAACTCCTCTAATGAGGAGACAACTTTTACCTTGCCTGATGCAAGTTGGGGTGAAACCTTTCGATGTATCTTTGACGCATCGAAAAAGGTTGAAACCTACGAGCCAGTTATTGCACCACCGTCTGCAAAGGTTCAAGTACCAGAACACAGCGTGCTTGTCTGGTTAGTGTCGCGTACTAGATAGTAAGGATGAAGCACCAGTAATATCGCGTTGTGCTCGCAATCATCGCTCCAGGTCAAGGTTCTCAAACACCGGGAATGCTCAATAGCTGGGTTGCTGATCCTGAACTCAAACAGCTAGTTGAAAGCTGGTCACAATCAATAGGTTTAGATCTGCTTCGGTTAGGTACTACGGCAGAAGCCGATGAGATCAAAGACACCGCAAACGCACAACCTTTAATTGTTGCAACATCCCTTTTGGGTGCACATGCACTTGGTATCAATAGCTTTGCCGTCACCTCAGGGCATTCAGTTGGCGAGTTAGCAGCCGCCGCACTTTCAGGCGCAATCACTAGCAGCGATGCCCTTTCCTTAGTGCGCTCACGTGGAATAGAGATGGCAAAGGCTGCAGCGGCATCACCGGCTGGAATGTCGGCGGTACTCGGTGGAGATCGCACTGAGGTTCTCTCTGCCATAGCTGCCTTGAATTTAGTTGCCGCAAATGACAATGGTGCAGGACAAATCGTTGCCGCTGGAGACTTAACAGCTCTTGCTCAACTTTCCGACAATCCTCCCGCAGGTGCGCGTGTTCGTGCGCTTGCTGTTGCAGGAGCTTTTCATACCTCTTATATGCAACCTGCGGTTGAACCGTTGCGCGCAAAGGCAGCTTCAATTGCAACCCACCCAATGCAGATAAATGTAATTTCAAATAAGGATGGTGAAGTTGTTTCGGAAGGCGCTGAAGTATTAACGCGACTTGTTAATCAAATTGCTAATCCAGTCCGATGGGATTTATGTATGGAGATGATGAAATCACTTGGCGTTACGGGTGTCATTGAGCTTCCGCCAGCAGGAACTCTGGTTGGCTTGCTCAAACGCGCTGCAAGTGAGATTGAGACCCTTGCTTTAAAGAGTGCAGATGATCTATCTGCAGCACGTGAATTTGCAGAGAGGCACTTATGAGTATCAAAGTTGCACCAGTAAGTAACAGTCGCATTCTGTCGGTCGGTTCTTATCGTCCGAAGCGATTGGTACCTAACTCTGAAATTGTGGATCGCATTGATTCAACTGATGAATGGATTCAGCAACGTACCGGAATAGAAAGTCGTCGCTTTGCCGGAGCTGATGAAACCGTTATTTCTATGGCAAAAGCCGCCTGTGAGATCGCCCTGCAGCGTGCGCAATTAACAATTGCCGATGTTGATACGGTGATTGTTTCAACCATTTCATACCCTTTTCAAGCTCCAAGTGCGGCCACTGAGTTAATCAACGAACTTGGCAATCCGAAGGCGGCTGCATTTGATATCAGTGCAGCATGTGCAGGTTTTTGCTACGGCGTGGGTATGGCTAGCGATTTGGTTAGATCTGGAACATCTAAGAATGTTTTAGTTGTAGGCGTTGAAAAGCTATCTGATTACACAGATCCCGATGATCGAGCAACCGCCTTTATCTTTGCCGATGGTGCCGGTGCTGTTGTGATTGGAGAAAGTGATCAGCCTCGAATTGCTCAAACTATTTGGGGTTCAGATGCAGATTCCCGAGATGCAATTACTCTGACTCCATCATTTTTAGAGTACAAGAACAATCCTACAAAAGGCGTTGCTGATTTAGGATGGCCCAACATTTCGCAACAAGGTCAAACTGTTTTTCGTTGGGCTGTCTATCAAATGAGTAAGGCTGGCCTGAAGGCGATTGAAGCTGCAGGAATCACCGTTGATGAACTGGGTGCATTTATTCCACATCAAGCAAATATTCGCATCATCGAAACAATGGCGAAAGAGATGAAGTTGCCAGAAACTGTCTTAATCGCCGATGACATTCGTACTAATGGAAATACTTCAGCAGCCTCCATTCCCCTTGCGATGGATCGAATTTTGGAAGAGCATCCAGAATTGCATGGAAAATTAGCTTTGCTGATTGGTTATGGTGCAGGTCTTGTATACGCTGCACAAGTAGTAGAGCTACCACCCCGACCTTAATTCATGCGTAACTTCTGAGATTTATGCCACTTACGGCGTGCAATACTCGTAAGTAAGCAGCAAGTTGATACACAATAAACACCTTGCTCCACCCGTTCAGAATAGAAGAGGATGAAATCACTATGGCACTTGCACAAGCAGATGTACTTGCAGGATTAAAGGAAATTGTTGAAGAGGTAGCTGGCATCCCTGCTGCAACAGTTGAAATGGATAAGAACTTCACAGATGATCTAGATGTTGATTCACTCAGCATGGTCGAAGTTGTTGTCGCTGCTGAAGAGCGCTTTGGAGTAAAGATTCCAGATGACAGCGTTACAGATCTAGTAACCGTCGGAGATGCGGTTAATTTCATCGTCAACGCATCAAAGTAAGTTTTAAATAAATGACCCGTCGGCGCGTTGTAGTTACTGGACTCGGTGCAACCACTCCATTGGGTGGAGATGTCACAACCACATGGGCAGGCCTCTTGGCCGGCACCAGTGGAGTGCGATCTCTGACCGAGGAATGGGCGCAGACAATTCCAGTCAGCTTCGCGGCGCGGGTCGCGGTTGAACCCAGCGAGCAGATGGAGCGAGTAGAGCTTCGTCGTCTTGATCGTTCAGAACAGTTTGGATTGATCGCATCACGTGAGGCTTGGAAGGATGCTGGCTCCCCTGAGATTGATAAGGAGCGTCTAGGTGTTGTTGTTGCATCTGGAATTGGTGGCGTTACAACTCTGCTAGAACAGTATGACATTTTAAATAGCAAGGGCTCTCGTTTAGTAAGTCCTCACACCGTTCCCATGTTGATGCCTAATGGACCTGCTGCAAATATTGGCCTTGAACTTCAGGCCCAAGCAGGAGTTCACACACCGGTGAGCGCATGTGCTTCTGGTGCAGAAGCTATTGGCTATGCATTCGAGATGATTCGCAATAACCGCGCAGATATTGTCGTAAGTGGTGGAGTTGAAGCAGCCTGTCACGCACTTCCGATGGCGGCATTTGCTGCGATGAAGGCGCTATCAACCCGCAACGAAGATCCAGCACGTGCATCACGTCCATATGATCTCAATCGTGATGGATTTGTTTTGGGCGAGGGTGGCGGAATTCTGGTTCTCGAAGAGTATGAACATGCAAAGGCACGCGGTGCACATATTTACTGTGAAATTGCAGGACAGGGCTTGTCATCTGATGGGTATCACATCGCAGCCCCAGATCCATCAGGAGCTGGAGTTCAGCGTGCCGTTAAGTTTGCGCTACGAGATGCTGAGTTAACAACGGCAGATATCGTGCACTTAAATGCTCATGCAACCTCAACACCAGCTGGAGATGTTGCAGAGGCTAACGCACTTCGTGAAGCCCTAGGCAAAGATGCAGATCATGTTGCAGTCTCTGCAACAAAATCAATGACCGGCCACTTATTAGGTGGAGCTGGTGCAATTGAATCAGTATTTATCGTAAAGACATTGCAAGATCGCATGGCTCCCCCAACAATTAATATTGAAAATCTCGATCCTGCTGTTACAGTAGATGTTGTACGAGATAAGCCCCGTGCACTGCCGGCCGGAGACATCGCAGCGCTCAATGATTCATTTGGCTTTGGTGGACACAACGTTGTATTGGTATTTAAGAGCCTCTAAATGTCACCTACATCGCATGACCCACGCGACCCAATTTCAAGGATTGAGCGCTTGGTCGATGATGGAAAGTTTGAATTCTTAGTTCCTCGTACAGAGTGCGGAATGCTCGCAGTTACTGCAACGGTAAAGGGCTGCAAAGTTGTCATCTTTGCATCAGATGCAACGATCAAAAGTGGAGCACTTGGCGTCGATGGCTCCAAAGTTATTGTCACCGCCTACAAAGCAGCTATGGGTGCACAGCTTCCCATCATTGGAGTCTGGCACTCGGGTGGTGCGCGTTTATCTGATGGTGTTGCATCCCTGGATGCTTTTGGCGAAGTCTTTCAATCAATGATTTCAGCTAGTGGTCGCATTCCGCAGTTGTCACTAGTTTTAGGGCCAACCGCAGGTGGTGGTGCATATGGTCCAGCATTAACTGATGTGGTTGTACTTGCTCCCGAAGGTCGCATCTTTGTCACAGGCCCTGATGTTGTAAAAAGTGTTACTGGTGAAGATATTGATATGGCTCTTTTGGGTGGACCTGAAGCGCATCGCAAAAATAGTGGCCTGGCACATGTAATTGCGGCAACTGAAGATGAAGCATTTGAATATATTCGTGATCTGACCGCACTCTTTGCTAATCAAGGCTTTATGAATCCAGATGTTGAAGATGTTGATCTCGCACAGTTTGTTCCCGCAGCAAAGATACGTACCTACGAAGTTCATCCACTTGTTGATGCAATCCTTGATAAGGATGCCGAACACATCGAACTTCTTTCCATGTGGGCTCCTAATATGACAACAATCGTAGGTCGATTGGGTGGTGCAACCGTCGGAGTTCTTGCAAACAATCCTGCACATATTGCTGGAGTTCTGGATGCGGCCGCTGGAGAAAAGGCTGCCCGTTTTGTTCGCACATGTGATGCCTTCGGAATTCCTTTGATTGTTATCGCCGATGTGCAGGGCTTTTTGCCAGGTGCCGGCCAAGAGTGGGAAGGTGCTGTGCGCCGTGGAGCAAAGTTGTTACACGCCTTTGGCGAAGCGGTTGTTCCTCGAGTTACTTTGATTACTCGACGGGCCTATGGCGGCGCATACGTAGCAATGAACTCAAAATCTTTAGGAGCAACACGAGTCTTTGCCTGGCCTGAAGCTGAGGTTTCAGTGATGGGTGCAGTGGCTGCGGTACGTGTCTTACACCGTCGATTATTGGCCGATATTCCTGCAGAACAACGTGAATCCATGGAGCTTGAATTAGCGGCAGAGCATGAAAAGGTTTCTGGTGGAGTAGCTAAAGCCATTGAAATAGGCGCGGTCGATGAAATGATTTCACCTGCACAAACACGAAGTGCGCTAGCAAAATCAATTGCTAACGCACCTCACCGCCGTGGTTCACACGGCAATATCCCTCTTTAACTCTTAAAGGTTACAGAGACTGTAGCTGTAACTGTCTTTTCAATGGTTGAAGTGTCATATGCGCCGTAATCAGCGGTCATTGTTGAATCAGGTGTAGTGATCTGTATTGGGCCAGCCTTTACATTGACCAGTGCTCCAATATCTCCACCAACTGCCTTTGTTAGCGCCTCTGCACGAACCTTTGCATCCTTCATAGCCTCTGCCATCAACTGCGGGCGAAGCTCTGGAAGATTTGAAATGTAGTACTGCGGACCGTAGTTATTAGCGTTGATTCCTGTTGCTAGCAACGATCCAATTCCTTGGCTTAACTTCGAGACCAGTTCTACATCTTGTGAACGAACCGTTACATCACGTGATGCACGGTAGGAAAGAATTCTTCCCGTTGCATTGCCGTTGCTGTACTCCTCATTTGCATATGTTGACACAGCGCCAAGAGTTAAACCCTCGGATGGAATTCCACCTTGTGTTAAATACTTTGACAAGGAAGCTACATCAGCATCAACCTGCTTGACTGCGGTAGCAACATTTTGTGAGGAAAGACTTACATTAAGTACCCACACCGCGTTATCTGCTGTCGCAGTAGTTTTTGCAGATCCGGTAACAGTGATTCCATCGCTACTACGCGAAGCAAAACCAGATCCGACCTTCATTAATCCCCCACCAATGGCAAGTGACATGATTACCGCTGCAACAATGATCGTTACAGCTTTGCGGCGCTCTACGGTGATGATTGGGCTTTCGTTAAGTTGAGTCATATTTGTATCTTACACTTCAAATAGCACGCAGCTGAGCAACTTCTTGAAGGTCAACACTCCTGAAGCGATCTAACTCTAACTCCCAAGGAGTTCCAATTAGGGATGCAATGGCTTCGCGAATACTTTCTTCACCCAGAGAATATTTCAGGACATTGCTCAGTTGATTTTCAGTAAGAATTACCCCGCCGGTTTGATCGACCAGCGCGCGATGAATACCAAGTTCTGGGGTGCATCTGAATAATTCTCCGCCGCTGTCTGAACTTTCAATGACTTCAAAGTTAAGGTAATGCCAACTATGCAATGAACTAGCGATCTCAGCCGACGCGCCTTGACGATCTCGAAACTCTAGCTGTGTGCGATACGAGCCAGGGATTAATGGTTGCGGGATCCATGATGGTTTGACCCATGTCCCAAGTACTGCTTGAAGCGCCCAATCAATGTGATGGCGCAGCGCAGATGGAGTTGAGTGAATAGTTAAGAAGCCTCGAACCGGTTGACGGTTGGCGGGCGCGGTTAAACGTTCCATGGTTCTCCTTGCAAGGTTGCCCAAATGCGACCTTCCCCAGCAGCATTTTTGGCCCAAACTTGCGGTGCGAACACCTCAATTAGACACCACTGAGCCTGAAACTGTCTACTCCCCCTTTAGGCATACGGGGCGGTAGGGGGTACAGTTGGACTCAGTCGGACGCTTAATCAGTACCCGTTTCATGTTTTGCATAATCGGTATCGCTGGAGCAAGAGGAAGACCGTGAACCGAGGATTTCTCGGATCACCCACATATCGAAGGAAATAAATACATGGCAACAGGCACAGTTAAGTGGTTCAACTCTGAAAAGGGTTTCGGTTTCATTGCAGTTGATGGTGGCGGACAAGATGTATTCGTTCACTACTCAGCAATCCAAGGAAACGGTTACAAGTCCCTTGAAGAGGGTCAGGCAGTTTCATTTGAGGTCGTACAGGGTCCAAAGGGTCCTCAGGCTGATGCAGTAAACCCTGCCTAATCAACACTAACTATTAAAAAACCCCGCCGGGTAACTGGCGGGGTTTTTTATTTACTACTTTGGCTCTGGTGGAAGATCACCAAGCTTTAAACGTTTTGCTTCAACCTCTTTTGCGGGTGAAAGATCTTTTCCAGCTTTCCATGCATCTAAATACTTCCAAGGCCACACCATTCCACGTCGTACCCACCATGTTTGTGGTGGCGTTGTCCATGAAAGACCAAAGTGAATATGTGGTTTTGTGCCACGTGCGCTTCCAGTTGCGCCAACCGTTCCTAGGAATCGACCAGCTTTAACAACTACGCCCGGTTGAATACTGAGCGGAATACTTTTTAGATGAGATGCGTAGTAGCGGACACCATCATCGCTAATGAAGGAAACATACAAACCGCCTCGATCCACGCCTAGGTTTGTTTTTCCTGACCACGAATCAACTCGATTTACTTCATCGATCACACCTGAAGTGGCCGCAACATAGCGACAACCAGCTTTTGCCAAAATATCGGTGGCTGGATAATCATGATGGGCTTTTGCATATGTGTAATCACAACCGACAATAGGAAAGACAAAGTTTGGTGCGGCTTGAGCAGGGGTAAAGATCGTAGCCATCATTAAAATGGCAATTGCCAGTGCTTTTAACTTCATTGGCTTAGGTTAACGCTGCACGATCCAATTTCGCGGTAACTACCATGTGAGGGACTGTGAGCGCCCATACAACAACTAAGGCCATCCAGAAAAACTCATCTGAGAAATCTCGACCACTTAACGCAAGTACCCCAGCCACGACAAAGGTTCCAACTAAAGCTGGTAATCCTGGAATAACCGCATGTGAAAATGCTTTCCTGAGCATTCCTTGAGTTAAATCCTCAATGCATCGAGGCAAGGACAAGGTCAATCGAGCGGTGTGCCTCATCGCATGCCAGCACCCGAAGTAAATAGCAAAAGCGATGAGCGGTGGAGCAAAATGCGCAAGGAGCAGCAATAGCGTGAGATCCAACGCCTCTCTGTTTCGCTTACCAATGATCATTACAAGTATTGCCAATACTGCGAAGGCGGTTACTGCAAATAGGATTTGTGAATCAAAGCCTTGGTGCCAATTTATCAAAGCAGGATTTACAGATGCCAAAGCTTCGGTACTTGCTGAGTTTACCAACGGAATAAAGACTGGAGTAAAGCCAGCGGCAGGGATATACAACCAACGATTGAGTCTAATCTGAGGTTGAGTACGCCGATCAATCTCGCTAATAAATGCAGCATCACCAATTCCAAAATGAATTGCGCTCATGAATAAAACTATTATGAAACCGCTGGTATTGAATTGAAGAATTCCGATTACTGCTAACACTGCAACTGCAACATAAACAATAATAAATGCCGCCATCTTTAGGGGTTGAGCCTTCGGCAAGGTAACCAAGTGATCAAGGGCTCCATGTGGAATACCTATTGCTAGGGCGATGATGGCTACAACAATCTGCCAACCCATCGAACTGGTATTGAGCAACTCAGAGAATATTAAGGTGAGCAGTATTCCGACCGCTGCTGCAATTGATGAAAAAAAGCGGACTCGATTGAAGAGTGCAACTACCTTTTCCTGCATGTCTGCCCCCTTTCGACAACCCTACCAAAGGTGGATGTGAGAAGATCTGGCGTGGAAAAATTTGGCTACATGGCGATGCTGGCCTTCACCGTTTGCGGCTCTTTTTGGTTAGAAATTATTTTGAAAACAAGCGTGCTACGCCGCTGGAAGAGAGCCCTGCTGAGCATCCTTCCTATAAGCACCCTTTTTCTGATTTGGGATGCATATGCAATTGCGCAAGGACATTGGTTCTTCAATCGTGATCGCATGCTTGGTATTTACGGTCCATTTGATATTCCACTTGAAGAATTCCTTTTCTTCATCATTGTGCCAATGGCGGCGATTCTGACAATTGAAGGTGTCACAACCGTAAAGCCTCATCTTCGTGAAAAAGAGTTCGGCAAAGGCGAGACCAAGTGATCTATAGCGATATCGCGGTAGCTGCTGTCTTTGTTGCAGTATGTGTAGATCTATTTGTTTTCAGGAACTCACTTCTTACCCGCTTAGCTTTCTGGCTTTCATACATGATCATTCTTCCCTTCCAATTAATGACAAATTGGTGGCTGACTCACCAACGAGGTGATGGCAAAGCCATCGTTATGTATGACCCAGATTCAATAACGGGATATCGCATCGCGGCAGCACCGATCGAAGATCTGCTCTTTGGATTTGCGCTCATATTGTCAGTCATGGGGCTTTGGGAGTTCTGGGGACGCAGAGGATTCCAGCGCGAGAAAAATTCGCGGTAAAGTTCGCAACTGTTAGGGGCGGTAGCTCAGTTGGTTAGAGCCCGGAACTCATAATTCTGCTGTCGAAC
>Ga0247844_1000500_pt1 | contig 84051 bp, 67 predicted proteins | sample LaCtaG_FD_192421 | JGI IMG/M metagenome (GOLD analysis project Ga0247844, IMG submission 192421) | Freshwater microbial communities from meromictic Lake La Cruz, Castile-La Mancha, Spain - LaCruzMarch201714.5m_1 | ecosystem: Environmental > Aquatic > Freshwater > Lake | place: Spain: Castile-La... | reverse complement strand
AGTTTAACGACTTCTAATTTAAACGTGGTATCAAATACTCGACGTTCTTTATTCATGATAATGTCCCCATTTTGATTGATTAAGTATATCAACCTATCTGGGTGTCTGTTTTTATTAGACCACTACACAATCGATGGGCCACCGTTGGATATTAATACGCTTACCATGGATTTAACGATGCGCTTGTAAAAAAACCAGGGGGAGGGGACAACTAGTCTGACGCAGAGGCGTATCAAGTCCCGCATAATGGCATTCCTTTTTTACAAATAATTCAGGGCTATTTTCTTGCCATTGCCGTTACGGTAACACTTGTTACAAGATTGCTCAAACTCTGACCGCATTGGGATTGCCAACGCCGAATGGCAGTCAACAATGGCAAGCGTTACAAGTGAAGCGGGTGATTGATCGTATCCAGTTACCCCCTTACTTTAGTCCTATCTTTAGAAAAGAAAATAACATACTATATCTAAAGATAAAGGAGGATTTTATGCAAGCACTTACTGATAACGTTAACAAAACCCCAGATGCATCGCCAGTATTAACTAAGTCTGTTACTCGAGCCGCAGATTATTTAGGTATTTCTCGCACGAATATGACAAAAATACTTGGGTTAAGTCCAGCCTCTATTTCTCGATTATACAGGGGCGAATATCAATTAAGCCAAGAGCGTAAAGAATGGGAATTTGCCTTGCTGTTAATTCGTGTTTTCCGTTCATTGGATTCTATTGTCGGTGAACAATCTACTGCTCAAAAATGGCTTAAAAGCGAAAATATAAGTCTACGCGGTCGCCCAATTGAACTAATCTGCAAAATAGAAGGGTTAGTGCGTGTTTCACAATACTTGGATGCCAATCGTGGTGTTATCTGAAGAAGCATTCAGTTGGAAGTCATCCGCTTGGCGAATAATTGAAGCGCAACATATCGCATCAACTATGAAAATCGTAGACAACGCCGACGAGCAAGATTTGCTTGAGTTGCTGCTCGAAGAAAGTAAGCCAACACGAGCCGAAGCAACAAAACATCTTCATTATTTACTTGCTACGCCTTTTCGTTACAGTCCTTTAAGCGGAGGTTCAAGATTTCGCTCCGATACTGATGAAGGTGTTTTTTATGGTGCAGAATCTGTTCGTACTGCCAGTGCTGAATTAGGCTATTGGAGATGGAAGTTTCTTAATGATGCTATTGATTTGGACAAAATAAATCCTGTTGCTCACACTGCTTTTAAAGTTGAAATAAAAACATTGGCGGTTGATTTGCGGAAAGAACCCTTTAATGAGGATTCAAATTTATGGACGCATCCGACTGATTACAGTGCCACCCAAGCATGTGCTAAAAATGCACGAAACGCTGAAATCGGTGCAATTATTTATAAATCTGTGCGCGACACTACTGATTCATGGTGCGTAGCTGTTCTTACTGCAACTGCCTTTGCTAAAAGTGAACCTGACCCACAAACCCAGACTTGGTGGCTTGCAGTTTATAAAAATCAGGTGATTTGGCGTAGAGATAAGGAATCAATAACATTCGATACCACAAAATGGTAGCGGCAGGTTTGATTATCCAAATTCGCTTTTTTCTAACATTTCAAAAAATTGATTTATGACAACTAAAAAACAAACCACACAAACAATCCAATACACGACATTCCGCACTCCACCTGCAGTTAAAAATAATATAAACTGCGCAAAACAACTCTTTGGCTTAGATGATAAACAATGAACGCGGACACTACTTATAGCTGATGGCATTTAGTCGCGTGTTTAAACATTCTACCTTTAGAAGTGTTATCAATACTCGGAATAACGGTTACGGGAAGTAAGCTCAACACACTTTTTTGTGCTGAATTAACTGGCTTATGCTGTTCTCTGTGTATTGAAATGCGTTTTGAAAATGTCGATTTACCCAAGTTGTGTTGACGACAAAACTCAGATTGCTTTAATCCACTGCGCTCCCACAATTCAATCAATTCTTGCCAATAAGACTCTGAAGCCATTTATGCTCTCCTTTAAAAAACTAAAGGATGCCAGATTGAAGGGCTAATTTGAATGTGGCTTGGTTAGACGCTTACGTAATGAGCTTATCTTTTTCTGCTTCAGTCAAATCAGAGAGTTTTTTCATGCAGGGTAATGTGCTTGAATTTTTGCTTTTTTCCAAGGGTCTGAGTCGTTACATTGAATACGGATAATCACGACAAAACTGCTTTCAAATCTATTAAATGCACACGTCTAAATTGCACTGTTTCAGTATTTCCCGCTAATACGATGTCAAAACAATTCTCGGCTTCGTCGCTGTCGTTAATGTCGTCTGGCGAACGGTCATCAAGTAACGCATTCACCAAATCAGAAATATTGTCTTTTGATGGATTTGCATATTGAAATTTGGCGGCATCGGTTGGGCAGAGAGCGATGTGGTTTTCTTTGTATCTTTTTTGAGTATCACCAATTAACTGAACGACTTCAAAATAATAACTGCCATCGGATAATTTAAACGGCATTTCCTTTTTGCAGATTTGGCAATACAAAATCTTGTCGTCGTCTGTATAACGGTCGCGTAAATACGATTTCGCAGCTTTTTTAGTTTCAGTATTATCAACGGCAACACTACGTTCACGCATTTCAGTTCGTTTTTCGGGCGCATCAACAGTCGTTTCTTGAATTTTCCCCGTTCGACGTTCTGGATTTGATGAATAATCATCTTCAAAATAAGGCTTTTTAGGATTCAAAATGTCACGAATTTCAGCAGCCGTTTTGCCTTGCGCTTTGAGTTCTTTCGCCAATGCTGCGAAGTCTTCCATTTCATCTAAAGACTCAAAACCGCTTTCTTTCGCGAATATGTCTCTTTGTTTGAAATTAGAGTTTTGCTGCTCTTTTTGTTTGCGTTCTTCTTCTGCTCGGACAACAGAATCTTTGCCAAATTCAATAGCGGTTAATAAACCGTTGCTATTATTAAATGGGAAATCATCACGCAAATCATCACGAGTCATAGCCTGTGGAGTAAGAAACTCACCTGATTTTGTTGGTATCCAAGCGTAACTTTTTAGTTCCTGAATCAGGCTAGATTCAACTTCTTTTATAGGGTGATTACTGTTTAGTCTAAAGTGTGCTTTTGCAACATAATCAGGCGCGTTAATAATAACGTTCCAAACAAGTTTGCTTACTAAAGAGTTTTTATATCTGATGGCAGTAAAAAATAGCTGTCGCGCATATCCATCAAATTCGTAATCTCTTGAAATAGAGTTACTGGTTAATTTGAATGTACCATGTGGGTTCTTTTTGTTGTACCTTGCTTGACTTTCTGACATCGTGACAATTTTCAAAGTATGCATAACACCCATTGCCTTTAAAAACTCAACAAAGTCTTTCAGCTCATCTTCGTTTAAATTTTTTACATATTCGCTGTAAATTGGAAATTTACCATGAATGCCAACTAATTCGCCTAATCCTGTTTCAGCAATGGGACTATCTAAACAAATCTCTGTTGCATTTTTCCAATAATTGCTGCTGTTTGAAACACCTAACAAAAATTTTACTGGTTTAAATAGCTCATCGGTTTGACGCTGATAATGCGAACCTTCTTTTGCGTTTTCTTTCCAATAGCTGACAAATCTTTTGATGTCGTCGTAGTATTTGTCACTTATCTGTTTAGGCGGCGTTTTTTGATAAAATTGCAATCGTAATTCGATTACCGCTTTTTCATCAAAAGGTTTAACGCCAATTTTTTCTAAAAATTCCTCTGCGTTTTTGTCAATTTCTTTTTTATGACCATCTTTATTAGTAAATACTTCTTTTGAAAAACACTTACTTTTAACGATATTAACGCCTTCGGTAGAGATATTTTCATGCAATGGCGCAAAATAAGCGTTATTAGCTTTGACATGTTTTATTTCACCATTTTCTTCTACACGCACAATTCTAAAATTCAAACTAGCCCAACCTGATTTATTTGGGACATCATTAAGCAAAGCATAAAAACGCATGAACCATTTATCTTCTTTTTGCTCAAACCAAGATTTAATAGTTTTTTCACGAATAGCATTAGCATCACTCCATTTTTGATCATCCCCTTCATAGATTTCAGCTGAATATGGCAACGGATGAAAAACAGCTAATAACTCCTCAAATTCCCATTTTTTAATATCCAAACTCTCAATAAAATTATCTTCGCGGCTATTTCGTTGTGGTGCGTTTGCTGCCCAATCAGCATATTTTGCATATTCGCCATTTATGAGCAGTTTTAAATCAGAATCGCTAATTACATCGGAAATTTTGGATGAACCACGATAAAGAAAGCGCCCTAAAAAATGCTTACTAAATTTTGTTGGCGTTAATTGACTATATTGGAATGCGTGAACAATCTTCTTGCGTATTGGCTCGTAAAATTCAGCTAATTCATCTTTGGGTGTTGGCAACACGGCTAAGAAACTCATGATTAACATTTCTTGGTCACGAATCGCAGTGAAGGATTCAACAATCAATTCGGCAAGATGGTCGCGTAATTGTTGGTTATCGTCACAATCCCGCACACTGTCACGCGCTACTGTTGACGCAAATGGCGCATGAATATGAAAGCGCAGTTTTGAGGTTTCTTTTTCAGCAGGGAAATAAATAGAAACTTGTCCGCCACCGTGAACAGGAATGATTTTCCATGTTTCAGAATCTTTGTTTTTCTCTGTTATTTTTTCAAGTTGGTAAGCCATCGCTACACGGCAGTTTTTGAGATTGCTGTCTGCGTCAGTGACTTCTACATCTTTGTGAAAGTGCAACCAATGTGAAATTGTTTCTTCGCTGTGTGGATGTTTGGCTCGAATTTCAATGCGTCCGTTTTCGTGGTCAATGCGTTCTAACGAACCTTGTGAACCGTCAGGTAATGAATAATTGATTTTGCGAATGTGACTGAGAAACAGAAGTGTGTTGTCGCCGAAACCTACAAAACCTTTTTCAACTTCTTGTGTTGCCAACAAAGCAGGTTTTTTTGAATTATTAAAAGGAAACTCAAAAATTGTTGTATCTGTTCTTTCATCAAGTGGAGCTATTATTTCAGGAACAACTAAATCCCGAATCTTAAACGCAAAATCACCAGAATAGACGGTTGGCGTATTGGTATAACTGAAGACAGCTTTAAAACCTACCCCAAATTTTCCAATACTGGTAACGTCATCACGTTTAGTTGAATTGCCGATGCTGGTAATGGATTCAACATCTTTTTCAGTAAATAATCGAATGCCGTTGTGTTCGGCAACCAGTTTTTCAGAAGTTAAACTAAATGTTATCGTCGTAGCTTCCGTGTCCTCTGCATTTTGAAGTAACTCGTAAATAAAATGAGCGTTATCGGGATAAAGCTCTGTCACCATGTTCATAATGCCAGCATATTGCGGCTTTTTTAATACTTCGGCATCTTTGCTACGGTCTTCGCTTAAAGCCTGTAAAAAATCATTGCTACTCATGCGCTCAATTCCTAATTTCTAAAATTCCAAATAACACAGCTTGCGTGAGTATATCACCCGAATTCAGATCAAATTCCAACTGTTTAACACGTTGTTGAAAATCGGATTCAGCATTATGTAATTGTGATTCTTTCATGGTTTTAATTTTTGGATTGGTACTGCGGCGAATTATATCTTGCAATACTGCTATCCGTGCTGCGTGACTACTCCGCAAACTCTGCAATCGATGTTCAACGCGCTGACGATTTTTAGCTTGATGCTCTTCTTGCGCCTGTTTCCAAAGCCCATAATGATGATGTTCTAAATTATCAAATACAGATTGTTCTGGTAAATCAGCTGTTCCTGTTTGACAATCCGCTAATAACGTCATTAGTTGTTCGCGCAAAACTGCGTTTTCGGTCACAGCAATAAATTCTTGATCGGCTTTTACCCCTTTGCTATCCCAACGATAAATCGCAAACGGATAAAGCCCTGCATCAATATCACCACTGGTAGCAATTACCGAAGCAAAAGCCTGTTCTTCGTTAGCTATAGATTGGATTGCCAAACGAATCAATGGATGTAGTGGGTCAATGTGAGTAACATGATTATTTTCAGCCACGCCTTCCTGACTAAAACTGACGGCTAATGTCGGTTCATTTCCTTTTAACCAATGTTCCCATTCTTTAGCTACAATTTCCCGACTACGCCCTAGTTTTTTTAAATCCTGTAAGAGAAGTTGCCTTGCTTCATGACTTAATCGTAAGGATTTAATTGGTTTATCGCCCAATATGAATGCTTGTTCTTTTTCTAACCGTTGCTGGAGATAATGTGAAACCAAACTTTGTAATGCTTCAGCAGATAAAAATGGACTGGTGGCTTGCTTTAACGTCTCATTCCACGAGGCTTGCGCTATATCAATGCCAAATAATTCCGATTCACGACTTTCTAGTTCTTCTTGTTCATGCAAAATCCGAATATCGTTATCGGCGAGTTGTTGCAAACGTTCTCGGCGGTCAGCATCGGTTAAAGTAAATTGTTCGCTGATGCTGTGAATTTGTTGAGTAATGTCACCTAATATCGCTTCACAACCACCAATAGCAGATTCAAACACGCCAATACGCCATAAACAACGATGATAAATATCAGCATCTACCGTATCGGATACGATGAAATTTACAATCGCCACCGTTTCACTTTTTTGTCCATAACGGTCAATACGTCCGATACGCTGTTCAATTCGCATTGGATTCCAAGGCAAATCGTAATTGACTAAATAATCGCAGAATTGGAAATCTAAACCTTCACAACCTACTTCGGAAGAAAGTAGCAAATCAATTGCTTCTTCATTTTCTCGTGGTAACGAAAAGCGACGACGTAAATCAGCGCGTTCTTCATGGCTTACCTCACCATGAATCAACCCAAAACGCACTGCGTCTTGAGGCATATTACTGACCAAATAACGTAACGTGTGCCGAAAGCTCGAAAACAACAGAATTTTGTTATTAACTTGATGTTGTTTGTCAGCGATTAACAGCATCAATTGTTCTATTTTGGGGTCGTCATCAGGTAGATGTTCTGCCAATGCAATTACGCTATAAATATCGTTCCTAAGGTTTTCAGGAAAAGTTGCATAAATATCTTGCTTATCATCCGAAAGTTCTGAAAATTGCAAATCATTTAGCTTATTTTCAAGCATATCTTTTAGTAATGGCGCGAGACCATGCAAACAACTGGCAGCTTGTCGGCGAATCGTAGTCAGCATGAAATTGACACTTTTTTCACCATGACAATGCGCGTAAATACTTGCCATAACATCTAATAAACGGTTGTGTAATTGGCGTTGTGATGTAGTAAAAGCAACTTCAATAGTTTGTGGTTTGCGTTGAGTGAAATTGCCAATATCTCGACGGCGAGTTCGGTTAATCAAATCATTAAACGTGTAAAAAGATTCGATGCTACGGATGAGTTTTACCCGTTCAATTTCGGTGAAATCGGTTTCTTTTAATTTCGATTGAATTGCTTTGAAGTCAGGATCATTTCGTAAAAATCGTAGCCCCCACTCAGTACCATTGGCCGCATTCTGTAACGCTTCAGTTGCTTGATGTTGCCAATCTTCAGACTTTTTTCGACAGTGATAAATCGCGGTATTGAGATGCGGATTCGGAGCTGTCATCGCCTTAAAACTTTCACCATCAATAATTAAATCGGGACGTAATAAATTAAGCAGTGTGTATAAATCGGCTTGTCCTAATTGAATAGGCGTTGCAGTTAAGAAAACAACCGCTTGAGCGTGTTCACATAATAAACTTACACCTTTATGCAGCCACGTTTCACTGTTTCGTAAATGATGCGCTTCGTCAACGATAATTAAGTCAAATTTTGGTGGTGCGTCTAACGTTGATAAACCTTTATAAGCGTGTTTACCTATCTTTCCTTCAACCAATTCACTGTCAAATAATGAAAATGGCAGAATTGAGTAGTTATCTTTTCGCGGCCACTGTCCCTCTAAATCTGTTTCTTTAAGACAATGTCGTAAGCGTTCACCATCTAGCGCATGAAAATCCTCATCAAAACGTTTCATTTCCTTATGCCATTTCTGTTCTGCAACGAGAGCCTTTGGACAAATAATCAGCACCGAATTTATGTCCATTCGGGCTTTGAGTTCTTTGATAATTAAACCAGATTCGATTGTTTTACCCACGCCAACTTCGTCGGCAATTAGCAAACGTGGTCTGTCAGCACGAATGAGCTTTAAAACGGGACGATACTGGTAGGGGACAAATTGAATGCGTCCAGAGTTCAAAGAATAAATACGGGAGTTGGACGGAGTTTGTAATTGCAACGCAGTGATTTTTGCTTTCAATTCGTGGGCAGTTAAATTACGTCTGCTTTCAGCTTTATTTTCAATAGCGATAAGCTGACTTTGATAATAGGTAGCAAAAGCATTATCGACAAATACTTTGTAACGAGTTTCACCATGTGGCATCGGTAAAACTTCAAAAATTGGAAAGTCTTTATTTGGATTTGATTTTAAGGCAACTATTTGTTTTTCTTTGAAAATAGACATTTTAATTTTCCCCTTTGCCATTAAAAATTATACTTCAGATAAATCAATTCATCTGGAACCTGATTGTTCTCATTAGACTATTATATCTAGTTGGACAGAAAATAAATGTGTAAAAAAAGCTCAGAAATTGTTTAAAAATAGGCCATTTCTGAACGGATAGACTTAGTGAATAGGGTTACCAACTTAAAGATGTACACAGTTAAGGGTTAAGCCGTTCGTGGTGAGCCTGTCGAACCATGAGCGGCTTAACCGTCCCTCCTTCGACAAGCTCAGGACGAACGGTCAAGCCTTGTTGAGTGTCCCGTGTTAAGTTGGTGGCCGTGAATCGCTTTAAATTCAATATCGGTGTGGTAATAAATTCCGTTCCAAGTAATTTTATTTGCTAACTCATAGGTGCATAGGTCGCACTAGGCGTAAGCCGTTTTGCGACGCTTGAGGTTTACTCCCGTTCATCCACATAGCACGAGTCTTTACACAGGTTTTATCGCTTGTCATTTAGGTTCGTTCCCAAGTAGGCGCACACGGTGGCCTGTGAGGTTAAGTCTGCTCGTTAGCTTTGCCTGGTGTTGGTTAGCAGTATTGGATAGTTGGGGGCGGGGGAATCTGATAAAATCTCCCGCTAATCTTTCTCACTAATAGAGGGGGATTGTCTGTTTACAACTTTTTATTTTAATGAGGAAGATATGCAAGTTCATAAAACAGAGTTACCTGGTGTGTTAATTATTGAGCCTAAAGTCTTTGGCGATGAGCGTGGTTATTTTATGGAAACATGGAGCCAGCCTCGCTATGCTGAAAATGTTACCAGCGATTATTTTGTGCAAGATAATGTGTCTTTTTCCAGACAAGGCGTATTGCGTGGTTTGCATTATCAGCGGATAAATACTCAAGCCAAATTAGTGTATGTGTTAATGGGTGAGGTTTTTGATGTTGCGGTCGATGTGCGACTGGGGTCACCTACCTTTGGGCAATGGACGAGTGTGCTGTTATCTGCTGAAAATAAAAAACAATTTTTTGTCCCAGCGGGCTTTGCGCATGGCTTTTGTGTCACTTCTGAGACGGCATTATTTGCCTATAAATGCACGGATGTTTATAACCCACAAGCAGAATGCACGGTATTATGGAATGATCCGGCGCTGGCAATTCCTTGGCCAGCACAGCATCCTGAGTTATCAGCAAAAGATGCTCAAGGGACATTATTAGCAGAGGTTGCGCACGCGCTATTGCCCCGTTTTTAATTATAAAAATCAAACGATAAAGGTTTATTTATGAAAGATGTTCTATTTGTGACGGGCGGTGCAGGTTTTATTGGTGCTAATTTTGTTTTAGATTGGTTGGCAACAAAAAATACCCCCGTGATTAATCTCGATTGTTTAACGTATGCGGGCAATATGGAAAATTTAGCCTCTGTACACAATGACCCAAATCATATTTTTGTACAGGGCAGTATTACCGATGCAGAATTAGTCAATCAGTTATTTAATCGTTATCAGCCTTCTGCGGTCGTTAATTTTGCTGCTGAATCTCATGTGGATCGCTCGATTCATGCGCCAGAAGAGTTTATTCAAACCAATATTGTGGGTACTTTTCGATTGTTAGATGCGGCGCGTGGGTATTGGAGCAAGTTAAACGACGCGCACAAAACGCAGTTTAAATTTTTACATGTATCTACAGATGAAGTGTATGGGTCGTTAAAAAAAGAGGATCCTGCTTTTCGTGAAGATAAGCGTTACGAACCCAATAGCCCATATTCTGCAAGTAAAGCAGCAAGCGATCATTTAGTGCGTGCCTATCATCATACTTATGGTTTGCCCGTGTTAACGACAAATTGTTCAAACAATTATGGTCCTTATCAATTTCCAGAAAAATTAATCCCCTTAATTATTGTTAATGCGTTAGCAGGTAATATTTTGCCAGTGTATGGCGATGGTCAACAAATCCGCGATTGGCTTTATGTTGGCGATCATTGTGCGGGGATTCGTTGTGTACTTGAGCGTGGTGTAGTGGGCGAAACATACAACATTGGTGGCTGGAATGAGATGGCTAATTTAGACATCGTACACACTATTTGTGACTTATTAGACGAAGCGCGGCCGCGTGAAGAGGGTAAATCCTACCGTGAACAAATCTCCTTTGTAACAGATAGACCGGGTCATGATCGTCGTTATGCCATTGATGCCAGTAAAATTGAACGAGAACTTGGCTGGAAACCTAAAGAAACCTTTGCTACGGGTATTCGTAAAACTATCTTATGGTATTTAGAAAATGCCGAATGGATTGATAATGTTCAATCAGGTGTTTATCGTGATTGGTTAATCACTAATTATGCAGAGCGTGACGAATGAAAATCTTGTTATTAGGTAAAAATGGTCAGGTGGGGTGGGAATTACAACGTGCTTTAGCGCCGTTGGGTGAGCTTATTGCTTTAGATCGTCAGCGTACCGCCAAGGGCTTAACTGGTGATTTATCTGATCTGGCTGGTTTAAAGGCGACTATTTTTGCGATTAAACCTGATGTCATTGTTAATGCAGCTGCGTATACCGCAGTTGATAAAGCTCAAGCAGAGGTGGTGTTGGCTAGAACTATCAATGCCTTAGCCTGTCAGGTGATTGCTGAAGCGGCAACAGAATTAGGTGCGTGGTGTATTCATTATTCAACCGATTATGTTTTTGATGGCACCGGGTGTGAGCCTTGGCAAGAAACGGATAGCACTCAACCCATTAATATTTACGGGTCAACAAAATTAGAAGGCGAGCATTTTATTCAGGCTTCTGGTTGCCAGCATTTGATTTTTAGAACCAGTTGGGTGTACGCCGCACGTGGACAAAATTTTGCTAAAACCATGTTAAGACTTGCCCAAGAACGTGATAGTTTACAGGTGATTGATGATCAAATTGGCGCGCCAACAGGTGCGGAATTAATTGCTGATGTCACGGCTCATGCGTTACGCGTTGCTTTAGTTAAACCTGAGGTGAGTGGTATTTATCATTTGGTTGCCAGTGGCGAGACGTCTTGGCATTGTTATGCTCAAGTTGTGTTAGACAGTGCACGTGAGTGTGATGTTAATATTTTAGTGGAGTCTTCGGCGGTTCATCCCATTGCTACAAAAGCATATCCAACCCCTGCTAAACGTCCACATAATTCACGGTTGAATACAACTAAACTCACTCATACTTTTAATATTGTTTTACCCGCATGGGAAGTCGGTGTTAAACGTATGGTTATGGAATTATTTTAAAAACGTTTTATTTTTAATTTTAACGAGTCAATATTATGAATTCAGCTGTAGCAAGTTCTACATTAGCGCGTCGCGGTATCATTTTGGCTGGGGGTTCAGGCACGCGTTTGTATCCCGTCACCAAAGTGGTTTCAAAACAATTGTTACCTATTTACGATAAACCAATGATTTACTATCCCTTGGCAACCTTAATGTTGGCAGGAATCCGTGATATTTTAATCATTTCAACCCCACAAGATACGCCAAGATTTGAGCAGTTATTAGGTGATGGTGCGGACTGGGGAATTTGTATTCACTATGCTGTCCAGCCCAGTCCAGATGGTTTGGCGCAAGCGTTTATTATTGGCAAAGAGTTTATTGGTGACGCACCTGCTGCGTTAGTCTTAGGTGACAATATTTTTTATGGTCATGATTTACAACTTCAGTTAGAACGCGCTATGCAAAGAACCGCCGGCGCAACGGTGTTTGCTTATCATGTTCAGGATCCCGAACGGTATGGCGTGGTCGCTTTTGATGAAACTGGACGGGCGACATCGTTAGAAGAAAAACCTGTTCATCCTAAATCAAATTACGCGGTCACTGGTTTGTATTTTTATGATAATGAGGTGATTTCAATTGCTGAACAGCTTAAGCCTTCACCGCGTGGCGAGTTAGAAATTACCGATGTTAACCGTATTTATTTAGAACGTCAGCAATTAGCGGTGGAAATTTTAGGTCGAGGCTTTGCTTGGCTTGATACCGGCACTCATGAAAGCCTTATTGAAGCGAGTAATTTTATTGAAACAATTGAGCATCGTCAGGGCTTAAAAATAGCGTGTCCAGAAGAAATAGCCTATCGCAAAGGATATATAGATGCAGAACAATTACAAAAATTAGCACAACCCTTAATAAAAAGTGGCTATGGTCAATATTTACAAGGCTTGTTAAATGATTTTGTATTTAAATAAATAAGTTGCGAGTAACACACGAGCTATTGCTGGCTTCATCGGTTGTTTTTTAAAACGTTATAAGGATAAAGTTAAGGGTGGAGACACAGTTTGATAGTTTTATTGCGGTTTCAAGAGCTATTGCCACCCTACCTGGCTTGCCTACATTATTAGGTCAGCCCATTAACTATCAGCGCACTGTTGCTTATAAACAGCAGTGTGCCGCAGTGTTGGCGTGGGGACGTAAGCCAAGTGCGCGCCAAGCCGAGCAGTTTGCACAGCAGCATGGCTTCCCCCTATTACGTTTAGAAGATGGTTTTTTGCGTTCGGTGCAAACGGGACAAAAAGAGTCGGCGTTATCAATTGTTGTTGATGATTTAGGTATTTACTACGATGCATCACAACCCTCTCGTTTAGAACAACTCATTGTGCAACCTTTATCAGCCGCTCAGTTAGCTCGTGCTGGCGCATTAATAAATGCTTGGCGCGTGGCGCGAGTGTCCAAATATAATTACGCAAGAGAACTCTATCCACTCCCGTGTTTACCTTATGTGTTAATCATCGATCAAGTGCGTGGTGATGCCTCCATTACCTATGGACAAGCCGATCAGCATAGTTTTCAAGCTATGCTTACTGCCGCTAAACGAGCTTATCCAGACTGCCAGTTAATTATTAAAACGCATCCTGAAGTCATCACTGGACGTAAGCGTGGACACTTTGATCTCAACGCCTTAAGTCAAGATAAGCAAATACAGGTTCTTGCTGCGGACGTGCATCCTGTAGCGTTGGTTGAACAGGCTCAAGCCCTGTTTTGTGTTACCTCGCAATTGGGTTTTGAAGGTTTGTTGTGGGGTAAACCTGTGTACACCTTCGGCTTAGCTTTTTATGCAGGATGGGGATTAACAATCGATGCATTAACTGCCCCCTCACGACGACTACCTGTACGCTTAGAAAATTTAGTTTATGCGGCATTAATCGCCTACCCACGTTATCTTGATCCTGAAACCCAGTGCAGGTGCGAAGTTGAACAGTTGATTAGTTGGTTAGGCTTGCAGCGTCAAATGCGTGAACGCTTCCCTGAAAAGTTAGTTGCGATAGGTTTTTCGTGGCATAAAAAACCCATAGTCAGACGATTTTTTCAAGGCAGCGAAGTTGTTTTCAAGCCCAAACTTCCCGCCACTATAGAAAAAGATAAGACTGCGTTATTAGCTTGGCAACGGCCTACATTTAAGAACGAAACAGCTGGTCATGTATTGGGGCTTGAAGATGGGTTTATTCGTTCAGTTGGCTTAGGAGCAGAATTGGCAGCGCCATTGTCGTGGGCAATTGATACGCGGGGCATATATTACGATTCAACATCGGTGTCAGATTTAGAGCATATTTTGCAGCATACTGATTTTACAGCTGAGTTATTGGCGCGCGCCGAGCACTTACGCAATCGTTTAGTGGCAGAAGGCGTAACAAAATACAATGTTGGGGCAGGTCAGTGGTTACGAGAAAGGTCTTGTGAGGCGGGGCAAACACGCGTGATTTTAGTGCCTGGACAGGTTGAATCAGATGCTTCATTACGTTTTGGTGCGCCTGTGTTGGCTAAAAATAGTGACGTATTGCAAGCAGTACGCTTGGCAAATCCCGACGCGTATGTTCTGTATAAACCGCATCCAGATGTTGTTGCGGGGCTTAGAAAGCAAGGAAAAAATGAGGCGCAAGCACAGCATTGGTGTAATGAGGTGCTTAGTGATGTCGTCATGGGACACCTGCTTACACAGGTTGATGAAGTGCATACCTTGACCTCGTTAACAGGGTTTGAAGCTTTATTGCGAGGTAAAAAAGTAGTGTGTTATGGGCAACCTTTTTATTCAGGCTGGGGCTTGACTGACGATCAGGTCTATTTAGCGCGTCGCACACGCACCTTAAACATCAATGCCTTAGTAGCGGGAGTGCTTATTCTATACCCTATTTACCTGAGTCGCAGCACAGGGCGATACACCACTCCCGAGCGTGCTTTAGATGAATTAATTGCTTGGCAACACGAAGCTAAGTTACCGCGCTGGTGTCAATATATATTCAGATACGTCTTAACATTAGAAAAAAAACTTACGCGCAATGCAAGGTAAAAGTATAGTGAACCCCGAAATCCAGACAGTACGATAAGATGGTGTCTATTCTAAAAAGGTAGGCAGAAATGAGTGAAAAAAAAGCGTACGATAATGACTGGCGCACAAAAAGCTAAAGTCGCGTTAGATGCTGTGAAAGGCAACAAAACGGTCAATGAGATAGCCCAAGAATATGGAGTTCACCCGACGCAAGTCGGTCTATGGAAGAAGGCGTTATTAGAAACTGTCGGCCAGTTGTTCGATGTGAAGCGCAGCGCCAAGACCATTGATCCACAGAACGATGCAGAGCGGTTATACGCCAAGATAGGGCAGCTCAGCATGGAACTGGAGTAGCTGAATACCCACATGGGGCACTAGACAATATTTTTGTTGAATGGCTATGGCGGAGTGTAAAGCATGAGGACGTTTATCTAAAAAACTACGCTTCGATGCCGGAGCTGTTATTAGGGTTAGCCGAGTATTTTGTCTTCTACAACAGTGAACGGCCTCACCAATCATTAAGCTATAAAACGCCGGATCATGGCTATCTGACAAGAGAAGGCGGAGCAAGAATAGTTGAGCATTTTAGTGACAAGCAGGATTCTTCAACAGAAGAAATGGGGCAGCGCCAATCCGCTGTAATAGAGACGACACCCTCTTAAATTGGGTAATGTGTGTCTGGACAATGGGGCCCACTATACTCCAGTGCTAAGACACATTTTACCAACATGTACCATCATAGGGTGTTAACTCAGTTTAACGGGTGTCTAAGAAAAGCGTTAACCTCCTGTAAAAATGCGGCGGGTTGCTGTACATGTAACCAATGCCCTGCGTTTTTAATGTTTATTTGCTGAGCTTTTGGAAACAGTTTTAGGCATTGGTTTAACTGACAATAGTTGGAGTTTTCTCCACAAAGAAACAGTGTTGGACGCGTAAAGCTTAAAACTTGATCAGTATTGGGAAACGCCACAATATGATGCGCCATATTTTTAAAGACGGTTAAATCAATGCGCCAAACATAAGTTTGTTCGGTTAATAGTAAATTTTGTAATAAAAACTGTCGGTAACTTAACTCAGGAATGTGCTCGCTTAACCAGTGTTCGGCTTGTTTGCGCTGGGTAAGTTGCTGTAACGGCAAGGCTTGCAAGCTAGTAATTAACTGATCAAAACTATGTTCATAGGCGCATGGTGCAATGTCAATAACCAGTAATTTATCGAGGTGTTCGGGATAATTAAGAGCCAACCACATGGCTACTTTGCCGCCCATGCTGTGTCCTAACAAATGCGGTGGCGAGGTGGTGTGAGCCGTAATAAATGCCAGTAAATCAGCGACCATACTGGGATAATCAAGCTGCGGATGATGTGGTGACGCACCATGATTACGAAGGTCGGGTACCAGTACGTGGTAATCCTCTGCTAATGTTTCAGCAATAACGCGCCAGTTTCTGGAGGAGGCAAAAAAACCATGGAGAATAATAAGGGGGGGCTTATCGGCCTCCCCAAATTCCTGAAAAGCTAAGCTAAGTGCTGACATAGTTAAGCAAAGGCAAATATGGCACCCATCACACCACCAAAAATACCGCCCCAAACAACTAACCATCCTAAGTGCTCGTTAATTATGTTGTGCACCATGATTTTTACCATGTGTGGTGTTAATTCACTTAAGCGTTTATCAATCACCAATTCAATTTTATTCACAATATCATGGCTGATTTTGTCAGCATTTAGGCCGTCTTGTAGGGCTATCTTAAATGTTTCTGAGGCAACAATTTCAGTTAAGGCGGTGCGCATTTTTTCCGTGACGGGTTCTCTTAAGGGAATTAAGGCTTCCGGGCCGCCCATCATCATTAACATGCTGCCAAATGATGATTCCATAATCGATTCAACTAAACTTTGAAAAATTTTTTCGTAATCCACCGCGTCAAGTAACGGGTTTAAATTAAGCAGTTGTCCACCTTGTTGTTCTTCTGTCTGGATAAAGCTTGAGATGTGTTGTTCAGTAAAAAACTGTTCCATCATCAGTTGTTTAATTGAGTGTTTAAATTCTTCAAAACGTTCAGGAATAATGCCTGAGCCATAAAGGTAAGGTACTTTTTCAAATAACATGTGGATAGCAAGCCAGTTTGTGATTGCGCCTGAAAGGGCAAAAAAACCTACTGATTTAATGAAGTCTTGGGAGAAAATTAATCCAATTAAGCTAATAACTAGGGCGATTAAATTGGTGGTCATGCTTTTGCTTAAGGTGTTTTTCATAACGAAGTAAATGGGTAAATAAGCGGTTGAAAACGAATTTATTGGGCTGGGATTTCATCAAGCGCAGACTTTGCCTGTTGGTAAGCCACGTGTGTACTCCATACGGCATAGCCTATTCATACTGTTTAGGCATAGTATAGTCCAGCTTTTATGCACTGCTTAGAGGTTAATCATGTGCTATTATTTGAGCATAATATGAGTTAAAGAGGTCTCTTTTCAGTTTAACTACGATGCATGAATTATCCTTGTGTGAAAATATTTTACAGATGATTGAGCAACAAGCCAAAGACCAAAAGTTTACTCGGGTGCTTACGGTGTGTTTGGAAATAGGTCAATTATCGTGTGTAGAACCTGAGGCTATTAGCTTTTGTTTTAATGAAGTTATGTCAGGCTCAGTTGCCAATCAGGCAGAATTGAAGATAGTTATGTTAGCAGGCTTAGCGTGGTGTCCAACATGTTATCATCATTTTGAAATACTACAGCGGTATGATGAGTGTCCAAACTGTGGTCGTTATGATGTACAAATAGTTAAAGGTGAGCATATGCGTATTAGTGAATTGGAGGTTATTTAATGTGTGGAATTTGTGGTTGTGGTGAACGTCCGTTGACAGCGCATACGCATGATCATACGCCTCATGATCATCATCATGATGTTGAGCAACCCGCAACGGTTAGGCGGATTAAAGTTGAGCAAGATATTTTTGCTAAAAATAATCAGTATGCTCAACTCAATCGTGAATACTTTAGACAAAATGCTATTTTTGCGCTTAATTTTGTGTCCAGTCCTGGGTCAGGTAAAACCAGTTTGTTAACATCGACCATTACGCAATTGCCTGCTGACTGTGCCATCAGTGTCATTGAAGGCGATCAACAGACGACGCTTGATGCTGAAAAAATTCGTGCGACAGGCGTTAGAGCCTTACAAATTAATACCGGTAAAGGTTGTCATTTAGATGCGCATAGCATTGCTCATGCCTTGCAAGATCAAATCCCCGGGCCTAACAGTTTGGTATTTATTGAAAATGTCGGGAATCTCGTGTGCCCAGCCGCATTTGATTTAGGTGAAGCCTATAAGGTTGTGGTGCTGTCGGTCACTGAAGGCGAAGATAAGCCGCTTAAATATCCAGATATGTTTCATGCTGCTGAGCTAATGATTTTAAATAAAATTGATTTATTACCTTACCTAGATTTTGATGTTGAAAAGTGTATTGATTACGCTAGACGTATTAATCCACGCATTAAAGTATTGCAGTTGTCAGTAAAAACTGGGCAAGGTATGACCGAGTGGTTGCAGTGGTTGACGATAAGTCAGCGTTTATCAAGCATTGCTTAACCGCATAATGCCAATAAAGTAAGCCGTGTGGAGTGCACGCAACGTGTGCACTCCAGAATTACAACTTTTAGATGACGAAAGAAATAACATGAAAATAAATATGCCCGTAACTAATAACGAAGTCTTTATGAAAAAAGGCGAAATTTTGGTTAGTCGTACTGATTTGAATGGACGAATCACTTATGCAAATGACGCTTTTATAAGTATCAGTGGTTTTACACGTGATGAGTTAATTGGTTCTGATCACAGTATTATTCGTCATCCTGAGATGCCATCAGCTATCTATAAACAATTATGGGAAAGCATTCAACAAGGGCGACCTTGGTTAGGGTATATTAAAAATCGTACAAAATCGGGTGATTTTTATTGGGTTGAAACCAATATTATTCCAAAATTTAAAAATGGTGAGTTACACGAGTTTCTGTCTGTGCGTTACGCGATGAAACGTGAGGAATTGCCAAAAACAGAAGGCTTGTATAAAGATTTAAATGACAATAAAGCCAGTTTAACGCTTTCACCTATTCAAACATTAATCAAATATTTTAGTGAAAGCAGTGTCGTTAAAAAAGTGTCCTATGGCTTAGGTTCTTTATTTATACCGATTGCTTGGATAATGTATCAATTAGCCTTGGTGCAAGATTACGTTCTCATGAGTGCGTTTGCTGCCTTGTCGTTGTGGGGCTCTGCACTGATTATCAAATTGTCTGTAGACGTAAATAGTGCCTTAGAGTCAGGTGTTTATGCGCTTTATTGTATGGCTGATGGGCGTTATAAAAATAAGTTAAATCTATCTCGTAATGATCAATTTGGTGATTTGCTTCGTGGCATTCATGTGGCTCAAGTCAACATGAGTTTTCAATTAGTCGATTCTAGGCAAATTTTAGATAATGCGTTTCGTCTTAATCAGGCGCTAGATGGCGCTCAGTCAGCAGTGATGGTCGCTGATGCACAATTTGAAATTATTTACGTTAATCCTTCCGCGTATAAAATATTTAAACAGGGTGAACAGGATTTTCGTAAAGATTTACCAGGGTTTGATGTTGAAAAAGTTGTTGGTCAAAGTATCGATGTGTTCCATAAAAACCCTCATCATCAACGCCAATTACTTGAAAATTTAACAGGTTCATTTAAATCAGAGGTCTTGATTGGTGGACGAAATATGACGGTTAAAGCCAATGCAGTGTTTAATGACAGCGGTGATCGCGTAGGTTATGTTATTGAATGGGAAGATAACACTAACATGATTAAATTCATGAAAGATGTTGATACTGTTATTAATGCCGCCGTTAACGGTGATTTTAATGAGCGTATTGCTGAGCAAAGCAGAGAAGGCTACGATTTAATTATTGCCAAAAGCATTAACAAGCTGATGGAAACCTGTTCAATTAGTTTAAATGAAGTGATTCGTGTTCTTGGTGCTATGGCAACAGGGGATTTAACGGAAAAAATTACCAGTGATTATTCGGGAGCATTTGGGCAATTGCGTGATGACTCGAATACGACCGTAGCAAAATTAAAAGAAATGATTAATGAAATCATTTTAACCTGTTACACCATTCAGACTGCGGCTCAGGAAATAGCTTCTGGTAATAACGATTTATCTCACCGTACTGAAGAGCAAGCGGCAAGTATTGAACAAACGGCGGCAAGTATGGAAGAGTTAACTTCTACGGTACAAGCCAATACGCAAAGTGCAAAACATGCCAGCCAGTTAGCGATTGATTCCTCAGCAATTGCCACAAAGGGTGTGAACGATGTTCATGAAATGGTGGTGACGATGGAGGCTATTAATCAATCGTCACACAAAATTGGCGATATTATTTCGGTCATTGACGATATTGCCTTTCAAACTAATATTCTTGCTTTAAATGCAGCGGTTGAGGCAGCGCGGGCAGGTGAAAGTGGCAAAGGCTTTGCTGTGGTAGCCGTTGAGGTGCGTAATTTGGCACAACGTTCAGCAAAAGCCGCTGGTGAAATTAAAGAATTAATTCAAGACTCTGTAAATAAAGTTCAAGGGGGCACGTATTTAGTTTCTCAGGCGGGTATCACTATGAACGAAATCGTTACGGCGATTAATGGTGTGACGACGATTATGACCGAAATTGCTGATGCATCAGCTGAGCAAAGCGTGGGTATCTCACAAGTTAATCAAGCCATTTCACAAATGGATAATGTCACGCAACAAAATGCTGCATTAGTCGAGCAAGCTTCTGCTGCGGCAGAATCGATGGAAGAGCAGGTGCAAAATTTATCGCTTGTCGTGGGTTATTTTAAAGTAGGTAATAGTAACGAAGCGAACATTCAGTCTGATTTTAATGAGGTCAATTATGCGCCAAAGCACGTGGCACGTCCGCTTGACAGTAAATTATCAGTAGCACCAAAAGTAACTAAAATTGAATCTATTGAAGAAGGCGATGATTGGGAAGAGTTTTAATCATCATCACGCTAGGTAAGTCGGCGCTTTAGGCGAAGCAGTTCCGACTTTCGTTAAAAAATTTGGTAGTCTTGTAATCGTGATGAACAAGCTTTTGTTAAGACGCACTATTAAATGCCAGCAATTTTCATTGTGGCTGTGCAGGAGTAAAAAGGCTTTAGCCTTTTTAAGCAAGGGCTAAAGCCCTTGGACTCCGATAAACAAAGTGCATAGGTAGCACTAGGCATTCCGACTGCATGGACAGCTTTTTGCTTCATGCAAAATCTGCATTTCCCACATCCCTGTGGGTTATGCAGGAGGTAGAGCACCAACAGTAGGCTCTTTTGCTGCTAATAACTGAATAGCCATGTCAATAATGTTTTTTTCTGAAATATCTGCAATTGAAAAATCGTCCTTATTTAATCGATAAGGATTCACTATCGATGATGATTTAAGCACTTTATTAATATTTGTTTGGTAAACACGGCTAATAGGTGTCGGGCCAAATAAAGTAATCGAGGGTTTATTTAAGCCCCATGCGATATGAGTTGGGCCTGTATCGTTTCCTATCAGTAAATCAGCGTGTGCTATTAATGCTTTTAAATCATTTAAAGTGAGCTTAGGCATGACGTGGATGAATTTACTTTGCGTTGCCATCCAGGTTGCTGTGTCAAACTCCCACTTGTTCCCCCATATCACTAAACAATGCTGTTGTAAGTCTTCTGCAACAGTAACAAATTTTGCGGCAGGATAATTTCTACTAGGCCATGTTGAGCCAATCACAAATATAATATTTTTTTTCTTTGGATGTAAATATAAAGAAAAATCGACGGCGGGTGGTGCAAAAAAAAGGAAGGCTTGTTTTGTAATAATGTCGTGTTGCGTAATAGTAAAGCCTAAGGGTTCAGCTAATACTTTGGCATTACGATCAATGGTGTTGGCATCATAAGCGGCATCAACGGTGGTTTTATAAAACCAAGACGCGGCTTTTTCGCGAATTGACTGGGCATTAAAGCCAGCAAGCTGTGAGCTAAGCAGGCGTGCAGTGATGGCGGATTTAAGTAGGCCTTGAGCATCAATAACAAGATCATAGTTATGTTGTTGGTAGCGCTTTAAGGTAGTGAATTGTTTTACAAACTGCGTAGGTTTTTTTTTGAGAGCTTTAAGATGAATGGGTAAGACGCGATTAATGTCTGGGTTATGGGCAAGTAGGTCTGCAAAATGAGCTTCAACCAGCCAATCAATTTCACTATTAGGAAGTTGCTGTTTAATAAATTGTAAGGCGACCATTGCGTGAACAATATCACCTAGGGCAGAAAGCTTAACTATGGCCAATTTCATCGTGATATTAATTTCAAAACAAGTTCAGGGCGAATGCCAGTAAGGCAGCTTAAATGATTTTGATGTTCTGGTGGTGCAATTGGGCAGTCGCGTTGGAAGCAGGGTGAACAGGTTAAGCGTAATGAAAGGATATGAGCGTTATTGTTAAGTGGTGGCGTAAATTCAGGGTCTGAAGAGCCGTACAAAACAATCAACGGTTTATTAAGTGCGGCGGCAATATGCATTAAGCCAGAATCATTGCTGATTACTGTATCAACTAAAGAAAGTAAATCCACTGCTTCTGCTAAGCTTGTTTTACCTGCAAAATCAGTGCAGTGGTTTTCGCAAAGTTGATTAATGTGCGCAGTGACCGCTTGGTCTTTGTCCGAGCCAAATAACCATACTTGCCACCCTTGGCATAATTTTTCACGTGCTACTTCAGCAAAATAGGCCTCAGGCCAACGCTTGGCTGCACCAAACTCTGCACCTGGGCAAAGGGCTAAAATTTTTGTCGAGGCAGTATGGTGTAAGGCAAATTTTTTTCGTACAGCGTGTTGTTTATGCGTGTCTACAACTAAGCGTGGGTAAGGAAAATTAACTGGTTTTTGAGCAAGTTTTGGGTACGCTAAACTTACAAAACGTTCAACTGTCATGGTGAGCAGCGCGGTGTTGAGTCTTCGGCTATCGTTGACTAAGCCATAACGTTGTTCACCAAGAAAGCCGGTGCGTTGTGGTATACCAGCAAAAAATGGAATTAATGCAGATTTCCATGAATTAGGTAACACAATAGCTTGGTGATAATGATTTTTGTGCAGTTGGCGGCCCAGTTTATAGCGTGTGCTTAAGCCGAATTGCCCATGAGTTAAAGGCATGGCAATGACGTTTGCGACTTCAGGCATGCGTTGGAGAATGGGCAGCGACCACGCTGGGGCTAAGACATCGATACGACAACTGGGCAAGACCTGCTTTAATGTTAAAAACAGGCTTTGCGCCATAACCATATCACCAATCCAAGCTGGACCGATAATCAGGATTTTTTTAGTCAAGATAGGTCAGCCAGTCTTCGTGTTGAGGATGTCTGCCATTAACGGCATCAAAGTACAGTGCTTGTAATTTTTCAGTGATTGGGCCACGGACACCTTGCCCAATGGTGCGATTATCTAATTCTCTAATAGGCGTGACTTCAGCGGCTGAGCCTGTAAAAAAGGCTTCATCAGCCACATAAATTTCATCACGAGTAATGCGCTTTTCAATGACTTGATAACCTTCTTCACGGGCTATTTTAATCAGTGTGTCACGCGTTATGCCTTCTAAGGCAGACGTGGTTTCGGGTGTATAAAGCGTATTATTTCTAATAATAAACAGATTTTCAGCACTACCTTCAGCGGCAAAGCCTTCATGATCAAGCATTAAGGCTTCGTCATAGCCATTTGCTAGGGCTTCTTGTAAGGCCAAAATTGAGTTGATGTAATTACCATTTGCTTTAGCTTTACACATGGTGCTGTTGTGATGGTTGCGCGTATAAGAAGAGGTGCGAATACGAATGCCTTTTTCAATACTTTCAGAACCTAAATAAGCTCCCCAAGACCACGCGGCCACCATGACATGCACTTTAAGATTATCTGCACGTAAGCCCATGCCTTCGGAGCCATAAAAACACATGGTGCGAATATAAGCGCTGTCTAAGTTATTGTTAGCAACCGCTTGTTTTTGAGCGTCGTTGATAACCTCTTTGGTGAATGGCATAGACATGTTCATGATGTGTGCAGAACGAAATAAGCGATCAGTATGTTCCTGCATTCTAAAGATAGCCGTTCCCTTGCTAGCATGGTAAGCGCGAATACCTTCAAATACGCCTAAGCCATAATGTAAGGTATGTGTTAATACATGGACTTTAGCCTCGCGCCATTCAACCCATTGTCCGTCTAGCCAAATTACGCCGTCTTTATCGTCCATTGTCATTGTTGTCTCCTCGTGTTGGATGGTGGTGTTTATTTTTTATAGGTGATGTAAAACTAGCTTACTTAAAGTGTGCTGTAGTGCTTTGGAATAAGCATATTATTCCATAAACTGTCGCCAAATTTTTTCAATATGTATTTTAATTTCGTGTACTTGGGTTTCATCAATAATGGCTGCATCACCTTGTAAACCTTGTTTGTGGCCATAATCACGATACAGACAGTATGCTTTTTTGAGTGTTTCTGCGTCATCGTGGCTAACTAAGGCTACCTTATCCAGACTTTCCAAAAGACGGATATTATCTGTGTAATGGCTTAGGCTTGGAAACTCGGCGGCGTGCGCCAAGATTTGAAATTGTACTATAAACTCAATATCTGCAATACCGCCGCGACTTTGTTTTAAGTCAAATTGTTCATTTTTATTGATGGCTAAATGACTGCGCATTTTTTCGCGCATGGTGCGCACTTCGTTTTTTAGCTCATGCACATCGCGTGTCAAACATAAAATGCGCTGACGAATGCGTGAAAATTGCAGGTCAAGTCGGGCATCACCACTAATAAAACGTCCACGTACTAAGGCTTGGTGTTCCCAAGTCCAGGCTTGATTGAGTAGATACTGTTCATAGGCATCATAGTGAGTCATTAATAAACCAGAATCACCACTGGGTCGTAAGCGCATATCGACTTCATAGAGAATGCCTGAGAGCAGTCGTGTGTCTAAGATATGTCTGATTTTTTGAGCCAGTTTTCCATAAAATTGAGCGCAGGAGATTGCTTTTTCACCGCCTTCAGTTAAGCCTTGACCATTGCTGTTGTGGTATAAAAACACGAGGTCTAGGTCGGAGCTATAGCTTAGTTCAATGCCTCCGAGTTTGCCAAAGCCAATAATGGCAAAGCCCTTATTAGCTACCGAGCTTGCCGGTGGGCAGCCATATTTTTCGGTTAGCATTAACCATGCGCGTTCTAAAACATGATGGACAATGGTTTCTGCCAGTGCTGTTAAGTAATCACTGACCACCATCAGGGGAATGATGCCCATGATATCTGCGGCGGCAATGCGTAACACGTTACTTTGTTTAAATTCTCTTAGCACAATCATGAACTGTTCAAGATCGTGTAAATCAATGGCATTGACTAAGTGGCTTAAATCGGAAGACAGTGCTGCTTTTTTAAGCGGTTCATATAAGCTTCGAGTATCTAATAAATCATCAAATAATATCGGATAGCGTGATAAATAATCAGATAACCACGGGCTTGCAGAGCTTAGGCGCAGTAATTGAGTTAAGGCCTCGGGGTTTTCAGCTAATAACGATAAATAAACATTACGTCCAGCAATGGCTTCAAAGAGTGTGACGACACGCTTAAGCGTTTGGTCTGGATTAGGATAGGCAGACAATGCCTTAATAAGGGCAGGCATTAAGCGATTGAGCACACCTGCGCCTTTATTTGTTAAACGTTTAATTGCTGCTGATTGTTTGAAGTGTTTGAGTGTGTTTAAGCTGTCTGCGCTGGTCAAAAAACCACGTTGCGTTAACGCGGTTTCTAATACTTCATCATCCGCAGCACCTGTCCACAGTTGTTGGCATAAGGGGTCATACTGTTCTTGTTTTGATAAGGAAAATACCGCATCAAATACGCTGTGAATGTGCTCGCGGTGATGGGTTAAGGCGTTGTTAAAGCTAGACCAATCAGTGTAATCCATGGAGTAAGCTAACCGTGCTTGGTTAAGTTCATCGCTGGGGAGGTGGTGAGTTTGTTTGTCTTGATAGGCTTGCAGATGATTTTCGACACGGCGTAAAAATACATACCCTAAAATTAAGCCTTCTGCATCAGTCAAGGTCAGTAACTTAAGGGCTTGTAAGCGTTGTAAAACCTGAATAATGCCACGAATTTGCAGGCTCTTTTCATTGCCACCACGGATCAATTGAAACGCTTGACCAATAAATTCAACTTCTCGAATACCGCCACGGCCTAATTTAATATTGTCTAGGTGATCTTTGCGGTGAAGTTCTTGGGTGATTTGAGCTTTCAAGCCACGTAATTCTTCAAAGGCTCCGTAATCTAAATAACGTCGATACACAAAGGCGTGCAACATGCTCATCAGTTGTGCGCCAGTTTCGATATCCCCCGCCACTACGCGGGCTTTAATCATGGCGTAGCGTTCCCATTCTCGTGCTTGGGTTTGGTAATAGTTTTCCATGCCGTCGAAGGTCATGATGAGCGCACCGCTGTCTCCAAAAGGACGCAAGCGAGTGTCGGTTCTAAAGACAAAGCCATCGACAGTGATGTCATCTAGGGCTTTAATTAAACTTTGGCAAAGACGCGTAAAAAACTCACCGTAACTGGTTTGTTTACGATCGGTTAAGCAACCCTCTTCTGGATAGGCAAAAATTAAATCAATATCTGAGGAATAATTTAATTCATGCGCGCCCAATTTGCCCATGCCCAACACCACAATCTGTTGCGGCTTGCCATTGGCTAAGCGGGGCGTGCCGCGTTTAGTGCAGGCGTATTCATAAAGTGTGGTTAGCGCAAATTGTATGCAGGCCTCGGCAAGCCAGGACAGTTCGAGTAAAGTTTCAGTTAAATCAGACCAGTTGGCTAAATCACGCCAAGCAATGCGCAGCATTTCCCGACGTCGAAAGAGACGTAATTTTTTTGCTAAATCGGCTTCATTTTCAATGTGCAGTTGCTGTAAAGACTGTTGATAATAGGTATCGGTATAAGCACTAAAAAGCGTTTGTGAGGCTATTAAATCAAGCAATAATTGAGGCTGCTGCACACAACAATCATAGCTAAATTGGCTAGAGCCCAGCACTTTAGGTAACGATGCGACGAGTTCTGCTGAATAACTGAGCTGTGGTGCAATGCTAGCGAGTTTTTCTTGAAAATTAATAAGTTGTGCGTCTATTTGTGCATTGAGTAGTGCAGAATTACAGTGCGGCGAAGTAGGTAAGTGAGGAAGTGAGGGCATAGTGAAGTCGTTGTCAGGAAAGCGGCTAAAATACCTCGTAAAAGGGAGGCGTGTATGCAATACCGTCTGGGTAGATTAAGCAATGTTAGTATGCGCTTAAGGCATGTTTGGTTTGCTTGGTTAGTCGTTGCGAAGATAGCGTATCACTGCAAAAGAACGGAGGGTTAGTATTTATTAGTTCTGGAGAACAAATCAAATTTTAGCGTGGACGTGTCAGGCAGAACGCTGACTGTGTGAGTGTGTGAGTGTGATGAAAACACCTGCCCAACGCTAAAATAATTCAATGTCATTAAGGTCATTGTCAGTATCTTCTGCAATTATTTCCATATCTTCATACATGACAACTTGGTTTCTACCATGTTCTTTTGCGTAATAAAGTGATTTATCAGCGCGATCAAGCAGTGTCATGGGTAAAATAGTGGAACCTTGAATACAGGTCACGCCAATACTTACGGTTACTTTGCCTACCAATGGAAAGTTATAGGTTTCAACTGCGGAGCGAAAGCGATCAAAAACGGTTCGCGCATCAGTAGCATTAACGCGATTTAAAATGACCACAAATTCTTCTCCACCATAGCGAAACAAAAAGTCTATGTGACGAAATTTTCGTTGCATTAACTGACTGAAATGCAGCAATACTTCATCACCATACAAGTGCCCAAAATTATCATTAACCCGTTTAAAATTATCAATATCAAGCACTGCAATCCAAGAGTATTTTAGTTGTTCAGATGCTTCAAACTGGGTGTGTTTATTGCGCTGATAATAATCGCATACTTCCATTAAGCGCATTTCTAAGGATTGGCGATTGGGTAAATTAGTTAAGACATCGCGTTCTTTATGATCGTGTAAGATAACTTGGTTGCGGTACAGTTTTAGTAAATGTGAAAGTAAAGTAACGGCATCGTCATTAAACAAGCCTTTTACGAGAATCGCACGATCTGGGCCACTGTCGGTAGCAACGGGTAAAATGGCGTGATGTAAACCATTTTCATGAGTAATTTCAATTGTTTTAGGTAAGGGATTATTAAGAGCAGGGGGGTGATTATTGGTGTTTTCATCATTACCAAAATCAAGAGGTAATTTGGTGATGTGCAGTTGTAAGCTATCGATATTAGTTGTGAATTTTGTTTTGCTGGTGTCGTAAATTTCATAAGCATCAGCAGTATGCACCCACTCTAAGGTATGTAATAAGCTAATAAAAACAGGTGTAAGTGTCAGGTAATCTGGACAGTAAGTGATGTCATGTGCCCATGAGAAACATTGTTCTGCAGAGACAGTTTGTATCGTCATGTAATTATTTCCGATTATTTGATAAATGCTGATTAATGGATAACTAGATTAACGCGGGTTAATTCTTTATGGGTAATAGTATAGTATAGCTAACAGGATTTTTTTTGGATGGATTAAATGATTAACACCGATGTTATTATTTTAGGTGCGGGTGCCTCGGGTTTAATGTGTGCAATTGAAGCAGGCAAGCGTGGTCGACGTGTGATAATTATTGATCATGCAAATAAAGCAGGAAAAAAAATTTTAATGTCGGGGGGTGGTAAATGTAATTTTACTAATAAATATCTTGAGCCTCAGCATTATCTTTCTAACAATCCACATTTTTGTAAATCTGCATTACAACGCTTTACCCAGTGGGATTTTTTAGCCTTAATTGAAGATTACCAAATTTCTTATCATGAACGTGCTCATGGGCAGTTATTTTGTACGAACAGTGCAAAAGATATTCTCGCTATGCTCGTCAGTGAGTGTGAAAAAGCTAAGGTGCTTATGCACTTAAATTCGTCAATACAGGCTATTGATTTTATTGCCGACAGATTTGTCTTGACTGTAGGTGAGCGACAGTATTCCAGCCAAAGTGTAGTGGTGGCAACAGGTGGATTATCCATTCCCAAAATGGGGGCTACACCTTATGGTTATAAACTTGCCGAGCACTTTGGGCTTCCAATTGTGCCTACGCGCGCAGGTTTAGTCCCCTTTACCTTGCAGTCCGAGGACAAGGAGCGCTTGTCGCTATTATCGGGTATCGCTGTTGACACGATTGTCAGTGTGGGTAAGTGCACGTTTAGAGAAAATTTATTATTTACTCATCGGGGCTTAAGTGGGCCAGTTATTTTGCAAATATCATCGTATTGGACACCTGGACAAGCCATTACAATTAATTTTTGCCCTGACACCAATTTAACCGAGTTATTAAAAAATAATCGACAGCAAAAAAATAAACAATTGGTAAAAACTGTGCTGGAGACGTGTTTACCTAAACGCTTACTTACTCAGTTGTTGCCTGAAGCCGTATTAAGCTCAGCTATTGTTGATTGCTCTGATAAGTCTATTCAACAGATAACAATACTGTTGCAACAGTTTCAGCTTAAACCCAATGGCACAGAAGGTTATCGAACCGCAGAAGTAACGTTGGGTGGTGTTGATTGCAATGCTTTATCATCTAAAACTATGGCTGCTCAGTGCTTGCCAAGTCTGTATTTTATCGGCGAAGTTGTTGACGTAACCGGCTGGTTGGGGGGCTATAATTTTCAATGGGCGTGGTCATCTGGGTGGTGTGCTGGTCAATATGCATAAAGTAACTAATATTTAAGGCGCGTTCTCAAGTTGGCGTTTCAGTGTGGGCAGGTCGTGCGCTCCACACGATATAGTCAATTCACATTGCCCCGTGTGGGACTTGATAAAGTACAGTTTAATCATCTGAGCTGTTAGTGTTGATTTCAAAAATACTTTTGTACGAAATAAACATTAATGCCGAAACTAATATATACAATACTGGCGTTAATAACGGCGTGACCGATGAACATAATAACGCTTCAAAGAAAATGAAAGCCCATAGCTTATAAAGTGAGGCTTGATTACGACCAAACGCATAGGTACTTTTTTCTTTTGCTTCAGTAAAACTAAGATCTTGAAATAGCATCAAAGCGTGAGTAAACCAACCCACAAAAGTATTTAACATGAGCAGCATAAAAATCAGTCCAACATTAGCATAGGAAAACAACCAGCCCGCGAGTTCACGGGTAGTTTGTAATTTAATATTTCCATTAAGCAGATCAAGGTATAAAAAAAACTGCCCAATTTTATGTGCCTCACCATTAAGTAAGCTTGCTAACGCCATAAAAATAAACCAAAAAACCACAATGCTACTCGCAGCAAGCACCGCTAAGGGGATGCTTTTATTGACTGCCCAGTATAAATTTACGGGTGCTGTAGATTTCTTTAAGTCGCAGTATTTAGCCAAGCCCACACCAACAAATAAACTGCTAATTGAAGAGAAAATGCCAAATGCAGGTGAAAAGCGTCCTATCACTAATAAAATGCTAATTAATAAGCCATAAATTATCCATAAAATATAGGAACTGCCCAACAGCACTAACGCCTGCTGTAGCCATTCGGTAAATTTTGGTTTTTTAAAGGGTTTTCTCATGATGAAATCCTATGTATACCCACTGATTTGCGTATTTCTTGAAGAAAAGGCACGCTAACTGCACGGGCTTTTTTTGCACCTTCTTGTAATTGCTCTTCAATATGTTCAGGTCTTTGTAGTAGTGCTTCGTAGCGTTCTCTAGCGGGGGCTAGGTGGTCGTTAAGATATTCAAATAATATTTTTTTCATATCTCCCCAGCCCATGCCATGCGCATAGTTTTCGCGCATTTGAGCCACTTCGTCAGGGCTGGCAAAGGCTTGATAAATACTAAATAAGGTACAGCCTTCGGTTGTTTTAGGCTCACCAGGGAGTAACGAATTGGTTACTATTTTATTAATTAATTTACGTAATTTTTTTTCAGGCTCAAAAAGAGGAATAGTATTTTGATAACTTTTGCTCATTTTTCTGCCGTCAAGCCCTGTTAAGGTAGCGCCATGCTCTTCAATCACAGCTTCTGGTAAAACAAAGTGTGAGCCATAAATATGATTAAAGCGTGCTGCAATATCGCGCGCCATTTCAATATGTTGAATCTGATCTTTACCTACAGGCACTTTATTGGCTTTAAACATTAAAATATCCGCAGCCATTAAAACAGGGTAACTAAATAAGCCCATTGTTATACCTTTGTCTGGATCATTCTCGCCAGTGTGCTCATTGTCAGCAACCGCAGCTTTATAAGCATGAGCGCGGTTCATTAATCCTTTTGAGGCCACGCAGGTTAAAATCCATGTTAATTCCATAATTTCAGGGACATCAGACTGACGATAAAACACCGCATTATCCGTATCTAAACCTAATGCTAGCCACGTAGCGGCAATTTCAAAACTGGATTGTTGAACACGCGCAGGTTCTTGGCATTTTATTAGGGCGTGATAATCAGCAAGAAAATAAAAAGGCAACACTGAGGCTTCTTTACTTGCCGCAATAGCTGGACGGATTGCGCCAACATAATTACCTAAGTGAGGTGTTCCTGTGGTGGTAATGCCCGTTAAAACAATAGCTTTATTCATTAGAGTAAGTAGATTTAAAAAAAGGAAAATTAACCTAAGATTACATCATAAACACCGCGTAAAGTTAACGCCTAGTTTGCTATTAACGGTAACCGCCTAAGTAAAATACGCAACTCTTACAGTAGGTATACTCGACATTAATGATAAATCAATTTGATTTATGGGGTGAGTGTTACTTAATAATGGTCGTTGCTTGTTGATGACATGCGTAAGCAGCGATGAAAAATTAAGGGAATGGGGGCTATTAATTTAATGCGCGCTTGTTTATGGATGATTGTGAGGTCATGACGACAAGGATGGCTGATCCAGCCATTCATACAGCTCCGTTAAGGTGGGGTCGCATTGACAGCATTGCGTTCCGCACGAGGCGGTCATCGGTAATTTTTGTAGCTGACCTTTACGAATCCATTTATCTAGCATACCGCGCAGGGTCTGTGCGTCTACATTAAAGTGAGTCATGAGGTCGCGAAGCGCTACACGCCGATGTTGCTGAAGATAAGTTCGTATATCAGAAAGGATCATGGCACTGTGCCTTAATTAAGAGAGGGGGCGGGTGGCTGATTTTGGTTGGTTTTGCCTGTAAACCATAAGCCAGCTAAAACCACAGAAAATCCTAAAAGTAAGCTATTTATCCAATACAAAGAATAGCTTGGGTGTTGGCTGAAGGTCATAATCTGATAAAAAACGGTCGCGATTAAATAGCCCAGTCCTGTCGTCCATGCAACGACAAACAGCGTCCAGTTTAAGTTGGTTTCTTTAAAGATTGCCGCAGTCGCTGCAGTGCATGGCGCATAAAGTAATATAAAGAGTAAATATGCGAAGGCACCACTTTTACCATCAAAACTTCCTTGCATGGCAGCATAAGTGCTTGAGTTAACGTCGTTTTCTGCGGTTGCGACAGAAATATCAAGCCCTAAAGGATCGAGCGCACGTGCAGCAATTTGAGCAAGATTTGCAGGAATAGTGGCAAACGCAGCATTGAGTGTGTCGTAAAGAGCGCGTGCAGGTTCGGTGGGCGTGGAGGCTGTTAAGGCTTGTTGACTGTATAACGTATTTAACGTACCCACAACGGCTTCTTTGGCTAAAATGCCAGTAAAAATACCCACCGTTGCGGGCCAATTATGTTCTTGAATACCCATAGGTTTGAACAGTGGCGTAAGTTGTCGACCAATTTCACTTAATACCGAGGTTTGGCTGTTACTCTGACTAAGACTGCCATCGGTGCCTAGCGCATTTAAAAAATTTAACACCAACACCATAGGAATAATGACTTTACCAGCATTAACGATAAAACTTTTTAAGCGTTCCCAGGTGCGAATAAAGACACCGCTTAAGGTGGGTAAGTGGTAGGCAGGAAGTTCCATAATGAACGGCGACGATTCACCTTTTAATAAAGTGTGGCGCATAATTAATCCTGTAAAAACCGCCACGGCAATACCAAAAAGGTATAAAAAAAACACGATATTTTGACCGTTCACAGGAAAAAAAGCAGCAGCAAAGAGTGCGTAAACAGGTAATCTTGCCCCACAAGACATAAAGGGGTTCATTAAATTAGTTAAAATTCGATCACGTTGATTATCTAAGGTACGCGTCGCCATAATGGCGGGCACATTACACCCAAAGCCCACGATCATGGGGACGAACGATTTTCCTGGTAAACCAATGATGCGCATGAATCGATCCATCACAAATGCAGCACGTGCCATGTAACCTGAATCTTCTAAGGCAGAGAGAAATAAAAAAAGGAAGCCTACAATGGGGATAAATGTGGCAATGACTTGCATCCCACCGCCAATACCTTGAGTAAGTAAAACGATCAACCATGCGGGCAAACCAGTGGGGGTTAATACTGTGGCTAAGCCGTCCACTAATAAGGCGCCAGTGATTTGATCGAAGAAGTCAATAAAGGCACTGCCAATGTTTATGGTAAACATAAACATTGCGTACATAACTAAAAGAAAAATTGGAATGCCAAGAAATCGATTTAAGACAATACTATCAATACGTGCGGTGGTGTGGCGACTTACTTCATTGAGTTTGCAAACCGCCTGCTGAGTAAGCTGATTAACAAAACCATAACGCGCATCAGCCGCAAGAATATCAATGTCATCTGCAGTGGTTTCTTCAATGTGCTGTTGTAACAAACAAATAAGCTCCGCGTGTGCAGATCCTGCTAGTTGTTTGGCTAAGGTATCGTTTTCAAGACTTCTAAGGCTTAACCAGCGTAAGTCACATTGTGCGTGAAGGGCAAGGTCTTTTAATGGCACTGCTAAGCGAGTAATTGCTGCTTCAAAGGCGGGATGGTAGTAAAAGTGTGCGGTAGGAATAGGCTGGCTTAACGCCGCTGCATTAATCGCTTCTTTAAGCTGCGTTAGGCCGCGTTGTGAGGCTGCGCTAATAGGTATAACAGGACAGCCTAAGGTGGTCGACAGTACCGTAACATCAATTTTAATGCCGCGTTGTTTAACCGTATCCATCATATTAAGCACGATAATCATGGGCACGCGCATTTCAATTAATTGAGACGTTAAATATAAATTTCGTTCAATATTGGCGGCATCAAGAATATTGATGATTAAATCCGCGTGTTTAGCTGCCACATAATCACGCGCAATTTTTTCGTCTAAAGAGACCTGATCGTCAGAAGCTTCTAAAGAATAGGTGCCAGGAAGATCAACTAATTCAATGATTTTATTAGCAAAGCGGTAAGTGCCACTTTTTTTTTCAACCGTAACGCCAGGCCAATTACCTACCTGTTGTTTGGCGCCAGTAAGTGCATTAAATAATGTGGTTTTACCACAATTTGGATTACCAACAACACCTACAGTCAGTGTGTTCTTCATTACACTTTCTCGATAAGTAATGAGGCAGCTTCCGCTTTGCGTAAGGTCAAAGAAAAACCGCGCAGTTTAATTTCTATAGGATCGCCTAAGGGCGCAAAGCGTGTAATGCTAAATAAGGTGCCAGGCGTAAGCCCCATGGCTAATAAGCGTTTGCGATAAGCTTTACCTGCTGCGTTAAAGCCAGTTATTTTGGCAAAATCACCGGTTTTTAAGTGGGTGAACTGAAGCTCTATGGACATGGATAATTCCTTCAATCAATAATCATTCTCATTTGTTAGTCAATTTATACTATTTTTTATGGTTCCGTCAAAAAGATATTAGTGATTGTGCCGTTATGCGTAAACTATTACATGCTATCACTTGCATATTGAACGCAAAAAAGAATGTGATAGAGCATTTTTTTACATCTTATTTGTTCAAGTAAATTCATAATAGTTGTTATGGTTTTGTAAAATTGGCGTGTGTGTTAACAGTGTATCAAGCGCGTATTCTTTATTGATTTCACTGTGTCATGCAGCACTGTTATGGTGACGAATTTGGTAATCTATTTTCGTAACTATGATCATCACTAAAGATAGCGCCGAGATTATTTTGGCGAATTAGTTCACTTTAATAAGGATAAAAATATGGCAATGTACCTCACTGAAAAATATATCAACCCTTTTACCGATTATGGGTTTAAACGTTTATTTGGCGAAGAGGCTCATAAAGATTTATTACTAGATTTTCTCAACGAATTATTACGTGAAGAACAAGGTGAAATTAAAAACATAAGCTTTTTAAAAACCGAACAATTGGGCTCAACTGAAATAGATAGAAAAGCCATTTTTGACTTATATTGCGAAAATGAAAGGGGTGAAAAATTTATTGTTGAGTTACAAAAATCCAAGCAGAATTTTTTTAAAGATAGGGCGCTGTATTACTCAACTTTTCCCATTCGGGAACAAGCGCAAAAAGGTGAATGGAATTATGAGTTGAAAGCGGTTTATACCATCGCCATTTTAGACTTTGTATTTGATGAAGATAAAAATGAGCCTGATAAATATAAATATTTTGTAAAACTTAGTGACATTGACACCAATAAGATTTTTTATAATAAATTAACTTTTGTATATTTGGAGATGCCAAAATTCAAAAAAGAATTATCAGAAATAGATACGCATTTTGAAAAGTGGTTGTATGTGTTAAGGCATTTAGAAAAGTTAGATCAAATACCACCTAAATTAACTGAGAAAATATTTAAACGCGTGTTTGACGTAGCTGAAATTGCAAAGTTTAACCGCGAACAATTGATGCAATATGAAGACAGCTTGAAATATTATCGAGATTTAAAAAATTCCTTTGATACATCGAGGGCAGATGGTCGAAAAGAAGGTAGAGAAGAAGGTAGAGAAGAAGGTAGGGAAGAAGGTAGGGAAGAAGGTAGGGAAGAAGGTAGGGAAGAAGGGAAGCAAGAGCGTAATTTTGAAATTGCAAAAGTAATGTTAGGCGAAGGTTTTGATATAAAAATCATTATTAAAGTTACTGGGCTAACAGAAGAAATGATTTTGCAATAAATGACACACGTTCACGCAAATAAGATAGCGGGTAGCTTGATCTTAATGGCTTGGTTAGTTAGCTTTAGTAACGGCCATTAACATTGCTGTAATGATAATTTTGTGTGCTTACGGTTAAAAAAAAGCTGCGCATCTTAATTTAATAATGATGCGCAGCTGTTAAGTATGAGTAAGGCTTTAATCTTCAGTGTTTATTTTAAATTCATGCAGTTTGCATAATAGGTCACTGTTGCCGACCAGTCTGAGAATATACCTATTACGCCTACATCTTTTGCTAATACGTCAAGCATAACCATTATGTCGCCATCTGTTTTTACGCCATTAACGACGGATTGGTAGTAATACGCATTGCTTTCAATTTTAGCTATTGGGCCTGAGCGCTCTAGTGTCCACGTAATAATTTTTAAACCAGCCGCTTTTAATGCTTTAGCATAATCTGAAGGGACAATTTTATTTTTAGCATTTAAGCTAACTAATGCCCAAGTTGGTGGGGCAACAATTTTTACACCTTGGTTTACCATGTCGCTAATGCGTGCCGTGGCGGCTAAGACATCTTCTGGTGTGTTTAAATCTTCTAAGGCAACCGCTTGGTTTCCAAAGGCGGGTTCATTTTTTAACCAGTAAAGAACATCTTTGATATCGAAAGATTGTGGATAAACATCTTTTGGATTAACACCCGCTTCTTTATACTCATCAAGCATTTTTTGAGCATACATTTCTTGGGTGAAACCATCAAATGGCATAGGAACGCTGGCACCTTTTAATTCTGGTGTCATTTTTACGTTTAATTTTTTGAATAACGCGATACTTTCTTTGTGGGTCAATAGCTTACCGTTGCTTGCGTATAAATCAGTGCGCCAGTTAGCTGTTGAATCAAGATATTCGGCAAGGGTTTTTGCTTTTGAATTACCAGCGTCCATTTTGCCTTTTAGCGTTTTGAACTCAGCAACCGTGATGTCGCTAGTGCAACATTTAACATTAGCAAAAGGGGTATCACTGCTGTAATCAGGTTTAACAGAGCATTTTTCTGCTAATGGTGTGTCAAGAATATTGGTGGTGGTGTGTAAGTCACATTGTGAGTGACGGCAGACTAATTCTTTATCTTTTGTAAAGGTTACGTCACACTCTACAATACCCGCGCCCATTTTAGCGGCAGCTTTGTAAGATTGCTCTGTATGTTCTGGGAACTGCATGGCTGCACCACGATGACCAATTGAAAAGTTGGTTTTGTAAAAAGGTCCATTAGTACATTGTTGTAATTTTGTTTTTAATGTACTTTTAGCCATATCATCAACAAGAAAAAATGGTCTAGGTCCTAACTGAATTTTTTCATCAGCATGACTAGCTAGCGGTGATAGTAATGCCGAAAATACGGCAGTAGCGATCAAAATTTGTATTAAACGCATGAGAGTCTCCAAAATAAATAAGGTTAAGTGTAAGCAAATTAGTCCGCCTACTTTTTTACTATAACAAACCAAATAAGTCGTTTTTATGTCAATTAGTAATTGACATAAACTGTATTGGGAGGACATTTAGCCCATGTACAGTACGTGCAGTTTGCCGCAGTGTGCTTTGGGTTGGTGTTTATTCGCTTTAGCTATTTAAATTAAATAGTTAAAGCTGTTTTATGCCAGCTTAGAGCATTACTAATAATGCGTGAAAACGCAGTAACTTTTTTACTTTACTGAATAACATAATCACTTATGACAACAGGATTGACAACCGACCAATTAATCGATCGTTTTGGTCGCAAAATAACGTATTTACGAATTTCGATAACTGATCGCTGTGATTTTCGTTGTGTGTATTGCATGGCTGAACAGATGGAATTTTTGCCTCGCGCAGCAATTTTGTCTTTAGAAGAAATTTACCAAATCGCTAAAGTGTTTACTGAATTAGGAGTAAAAAAAATTCGTATTACTGGCGGAGAACCTTTGGTTCGTAAGGGCGCTTTAGGATTATTGCAGCAGTTAGGGCAGCTGGCTTCACTTGATGAGTTAGTGTTAACGACCAACGGCTCTCAGTTAGTTGAATTAGCCGAACCCTTATGTAAAGCGGGAGTTAAGCGTCTTAACATCAGTTTGGATACCTTAGATCCTATTAAGTTTAAGGCCATCACGCGAACGGGTAACTTACAGCAGGTGTTACAAGGAATTGAAGTCGCCAAAACACAAAAGTTTACCCGTATTAAATTAAATGCGGTTATTTTAAAAGATCGAAACCATCAGGAGGTGCCTGATTTAGTTAGGTTTGCTATTCAACAAGGCATTGATATTAGTTTTATTGAAGAAATGCCGTTGGGAATTGTTGAGCAACATAATCGTGCAGAAGCTTATTATTCAAGTGATGACATTAAAGCTGATTTAGCGAGGGAATTTTCTTTAGTACATACTGAAACTAAAACAGGTGGCCCCTCTGATTATTTTCATGTTGCAGGGACAACCACGAAGGTTGGTTTTATCTCGCCGCATAGTCATAATTTTTGTGGTAGCTGTAATCGAGTGCGTTTAACCGTTGAGGGGCGCTTATTGCTATGTTTGGGCAATGAGCATTCTATTGATTTAAAACAGCTTATGCGTAGAGAAGATTATCAAGAGGCAGATTTAAAGCAAGCCATTATTGATGCTATGTTAATAAAACCAGAGCGCCATGAATTTAATCTGCATGAGCAACCCGTTATCATGCGCTATATGAATATGACGGGCGGTTAACTCGCGCAGGATAAAACAACAGTTGGCAGTTATAGCATTAGCTAAGCTAAGAAAGAAAATTCTCTTATATTTAGAGTATAGTATTTGTTTTTGTAGTAAATTTTTGAGGTATTAATGTCTTTTAAACAACTCGGTTTAACCGAAGCACTTCTTACCGCTGTTGCCGAACAAGGTTACAGCATCCCCACACCTGTTCAACAGCAAACTATTCCACTGATGTTAAGTGGTAAAGATATTTTAGCAGGTGCACAAACAGGTACGGGTAAAACGGCAAGTTTTGCTTTGCCTTTATTACAACGTTTAGCGGAAGAAGTCGATTTTTCGCAGGGATCTCGTCCGGTCCGTGGCTTAATTTTAACGCCCACCCGTGAACTAGCCTTACAAGTGTTTGATAGCATAAAAGCATATGGAAAATATATTCCGTTAACTGCAGAAGTCATTGTTGGCGGGGTAAGTGTGGGTATGCAAACGCGTAATTTACGTCGTGGTTGCGATATTATTGTCGCAACTCCAGGGCGCTTACTTGATCATGTTCAGCAACGTAATGTTAATTTATCAAAAGTGGATATTTTGGTATTAGATGAAGCTGATCGTATGTTAGATATGGGTTTTTTACCTGATATAAAAAGGCTGATGGGCTTATTACCCAAACGTAGACAAACGGTATTATTTTCTGCCACGATTGCTAATGGCATTAAAACGTTGGCAGCAGCCTTATTAAATAATCCCACTGAAGTTTCCGTTGCACGACAAAATGCAACAGCAGACACGATAACAGAGCAGTTGTATGCGATTAATAAAGAGTATAAGCGTGAGGTGTTATCGTATTTAATTGGCAGTAATAATTGGCAACAAGTATTAGTCTTCGTGCGCACAAAACATGGTGCAGATCGCTTACAAAAACAATTAATGACAGATGGTATTCGGGCCACTGCACTGCATGGCGATAAAACTCAAGGTGCCCGTAATAAAGCCTTAGAAGCATTTAAGACCGGCAAGGTTTCGGTATTAGTGGCTACTGATATTGCTGCACGTGGCTTAGATATTGAAGACTTACCGCATGTGGTAAATTTTGATTTGCCACAAGTTCCTGAAGATTATGTGCATAGAATTGGTAGAACAGGTCGAGCAGGCGCAACTGGCGTGGCGATTTCTTTGGTGTGTCCAGATGAAGCGCGTTATTTAGCCGAATTGGAAAAGTTTTTAAAGCGGCAAATTCCACGTGTTGCAGATACTGGCCACGCGCCTATTTCATTAAATGTGGTGGATGCGCCTAAAAAAAATGCGCCAAATAAAACAACAGGCAATAAAGATTTTCGACACAATAAAAAAACGCAGCCAGTAGGAAAATCGTCAAAATCACCTGATAATCTTGGTAAGCCAGCGGGACGTCGTGGTGCTGCTAGAAGTAGTAAACGCTAAGCATTGCGTTATGCTGACTTAAAAAAAGTGATTAACTTAGTTTAAGCACACTGTTGATCTAAAGAAAAGTCTCTGCTCACAATGCTACATAATGATCACTGTGGGCAGTGATAAAGCATGAAAGGTGTCTTAAGCGTAAGGCAAACCAAGATAATGAAAAAAATAATAATAATTCCATTTTATAGGAGAGCTCATGTCGTTACTTAATTTGTTCAATAAACGTGCTGGTCAGCTTAAGACTGCGATTAAGCAAAGCCAAGAAGCGCGTAATAAACCTAGTCATTCAGCTGATAATCTTTATAAAGCAGCCTATCAAGGCTATGCAGAGGTCATGATGGATGATCCTATGCGAGCAGACACACTGTACCATTGGGGCTTTGCTTTATTGCATCAAGCACGATCCAAAACAGGAACAGAAGCAGAAAAAATGTATAGTGAAGCTATTGAGAAATTTTCATTTTGTCGAGTGATTAATCCACATTATTTAGGTGCAGCCATCGATGGTGGGGTAGCCTATATGGAGTTAGCACGCTTGAAAAAAGTGGTGGTTAATGACAAGTTATATGATTTAGCGAAACAGTGTTTTGACCGTGCTAATAGTATTCAAAAAGGCACTGCGTCATATAATTTGGCCTGCATTCATGCCTTAAAAGGCGACGAACTTACTTGTTTAAGTGCTTTGCAGGATTCGTTTCAACACGGCAGTTTGCCTGTGGTTGCAGATATTAAAGCTGATTTGGATTTAGCTAATGTAGTGAATATTTTATGGTTTACAGATTTTATTGCCATGGTAGACGCACAAGAACAAGCGCAGGCCGCGGCATTGGAAGCTGCCAGACTGGCAAAATTAAAAGCAAAATCTTCTGCTAAACACGAGGATGACGAACATGCTGATAATACCGGCGACAACCTAGCTGAAAAACTTACCGAAGAAACGGCTGAGGTGGCGCATACAGACGGTCGCTCTAGCACTGAAAATAATGAGAGTAATACTCAAGATGATATCAATGAACGGCTCTAAAACGCTTCCTGCATACGCGGCTGAACGTATTGCTGCGACGATTTAACGTCATCTTGTGGTGCAATATGGTTCTGCCTATTGCACCCTTACCGTGTTATTGAATATCCAGTATTAATCGTCATCCAGTAACACCGGTGGAACAATGCCGCTATGCAGTTCCATTGTTTCCACACTACGAAGCTTACGATCAATTGCTTTGGTGCGTGTGGTTTGCAAGGTTTCTAGGGTATTCGATGCAGAATTGATGTGTTTGTGCACGGCGGCTAATTGTTCAGAATATTTTTTGAATTCGGTCTTCACTTCGGCAAGCACTTTCCATACTTCGCTGCTACGTTTTTGTACAGCTAAGGTTCTAAAACCCATGCTCAAACTATTGAGTAATGCGGATAACGTTGTCGGGCCTGTTATCGTGATGCGGTAGGTTCTTTGCAATTTCTCAAACAGTTCGGGATGCCGCAAAATTTCAGCATATAGACTTTCAATAGGCAAAAATAATATTGCAAAATCAGTGGTGTGCGGTGGATCAATGTATTTGCTGCTAATGTCTTTAGCAAAGCTTTCTATGGCTTTTAACAACTGTTTTTGAGCCGTCTCAATGGCTACGATATTGCCTTCTTCCCAAGCCGTTTGTAAGGATTGATAGCTTTCCAGTGGAAATTTTGAATCAATCGGTAACCAGACTGTTTTTTCGTCTGATTTGCCCGGTAATTTAACGGCAAACTCAACGTTATCGCGGCTGCCCTGTTTAGTGGCTACATTGATCGCATACTGATCTGGCGACAAAATTTGTTCCAAAATATTGCCTAATTGATATTCCCCTAAAATGCCGCGCGTTTTAACATTTGATAATACTTTTTTAAGATCGCCTACACCGATTGCCAAGCTTTGCATTTCTCCCAAGCCTTTATGAACTTGTTCTAGCCTGTCACTCACTTGCTTAAATGATTCGCCCAAGCGTTTTTCTAAGGTATCGTGCAATTTCTCGTCAACAGTTTTGCGCATTTCATTTAGCTGCACGTTATTGTCTTCACGAATGGCTTTTAATTGATTTTCTATGGTTTGGCGGACGTCTAAAAGACTGTTTTTAGATTGTTGATTAAGGTCGGCTTGTTGTTGATTTAAGTCGGCAAATTGGAGACGTAGTTGCGCATTAAAATCTTTGATACCGGTAGAGAATTTGTCTTCAAATGAGCGCAGACCGTTATTTAATTCTTCACGATTAACCTTGGCATCTGTTTTTATGGTGGCTTCAAATGTGGCAAAGCTCGCTAAGGTTTTATCGCGAAATTCATCTTGTTTTTGGCTTAGCACGTCACTGCTTACGAGCAATGAATGCGCTACACTTTGTTTAAATTCAGTGGAATTGTTGATGAGTTTTTCTGAAAGCTCGGTCTGTGCCGCTTTAAATGAGGCAAGTTGCTGAACCTGTAGCGCACTATTTTCAGCAATACGATTGAGCAAGGTGTCTTGCAAGTTTTTAAAAACCTCCTGGATTTCGCGCCTATTTTCGGCACTCACATCCCGAAGTTCTTTTCTGGAATCGACCAATCCATTGGTTAAATTAAGCTCATTATTCTGAATTAAACGCGTTAATTCTGTGTAAGCCGCTGCTGGATTGCTTGCCAATAAACGGTTTATTTTTATCAGGACAATGGTCAGTAAAATCAACGCGGATAACAACAGTAAGCCACCTAATGTTAAGGCTATGGATACAGTTTCAATCATAATTTTTATAATAAATATGGGCGCATTGCATTACGTTAAGCACGTTGAATTGTAACGGATGTGTTATTTGTTATTGCCAACCTTGTTGCCATTGGTCTTTATCGGCTAAAGCCTGAATGGGCAGGCTAACTGTGCGTTGCGTATAAACGGCTTCTAATTCAACTGTTTGAACGTTAGGTGATGGCTGCTCAGGTGGATTAAGACGGGTGACAATAAAATGTTTTTCTTTATTTACGGGCGTCACCGCAGTCCATTTGCTGTTTAGTAATTTAGTGCTTTGCATTCGACGCATGATGTTTTATTAATCCTTAAGATCAGCAAGAATCTTATCGCGTACCAATTGCCCTGATAAGACGACCATTGGCATGCCACCCCCTGGATTGACACTGCCGCCCACGAAATACAAATTCTTAAATTGACCACTACGTTGCGGGGCTTTAAAACCTAAGTTTTTAAAACGGTCTGTCACTACACCGTAAATTGATCCTTGATTTGAATAATACCGTGCTTCAATATCGTGCGGTGTCCAGTATTCTTCAGTCACAATATGTTGCCGTAAATGAGTGAGTCCCATTCGTTCTAATTTAATCAACACACGTTCACGGAAGGCTAAATACTGGTCTGCGGTAATTGGTTTAGCGGGATCAAGATGGGGAATATGTGGCAATATTTTTATAATTTCACAGCCTTCAGGGGCTTGTTGTGGATCACTTTTAACGGGTGCAACGAGATAAATGGTGGGATCTTCTGACAACTGATGCTCAGTAAAAATAGCTTTAAAATGCTCGCGTGGATGCTCAGAGTAAAAGAAATTATGGTGGGCTAACTGTGGATATTGTCGATTAACGCCTAAATGCAACACCAACCCTGAACAACTGGGCGCAAAACCTTGCATTTTTTGTAACTCAGCTGCACTGCTGTTTAATAATTTTTGCATGGCAGGAATTACCTCCATGTTTGACACCACGATATCAGCATGGCGGCACTCGCCATCAGCACTCACTACGCCGGTCACTTGCTGCCCGGCGTGTATTAGTTCGGTGATTTCGGTGTTTACGTGTATCTTCACGCCTAATTCTAAGGCTAAGCGTTCTAAGCCTTGTGCAATAGCATACATACCACCTTGCACATACCATAAGCCATAATCAAATTGAATGGCGGGTAATAAATTCATTAATGCAGGTGCATCATACGGTGATGAACCGACATACTTGATAAAATAATTAAGAATCTCAACTAATTTAGGGTGACTAATATGCTTGCGCACACCTTGATCCATTGAATGTAAAATATCAAAATCAAGCGCACTGCGCAGGGGACCATAAAATTTAAGCAGTTCCCACACGGTATCTATGCCTTTGGCGAAATAACCTGCTTCTGTTGCGGCACATAAACGTCTGGAATAGGCCATAAAGCGGGCAAATTCTTCGGGTGCCTTAGGATCTAATTGACTTAACTGCGTGTGCATTATTGCAGGGTCGGCGCTTAAATCGACCACACTGCCATCTTCAAAAAAGTTGCGCCAATGCGGTTCAATCTGTTGAAAGTTAATATAATCTTCACGGCGCTTACCCGCGTTAGTGAATAAGGCATCAAAGAGTGCTGGCATGGTTAAGATGGAGGGGCCTAAATCAAAGGTAAAGCCGTCTTTTATTAAGACATTAAGTTTACCGCCCACTTTGTCATTTTTTTCTATGAGTTCAACAGCAAAGCCTTCGGTAGCTAAGGAGATTGCTGCGGATAAGCCGCCTAAGCCTGCACCAATGATGATGATTTTTTTTTGGGGAACGTGGTGTGTCATGTTAAAAAATCCTATGCCAAGGTAAGCGTGATTTTAAATTTTGCCAATGTTGTAAAAAATTAAACTGTGAAAATTCTCTAAAATGAGTTAATGCCAACTTATTACGCTGCACACGTTGCAGCCATGAGCCGCTTCCATAAATAACATCTAAATAGCCTTTAAAATTCTGGTATTGCGTTTGAGAATAAGGAAACCAATTGGGCTCTTTAGCTAATTGACTGCGATTAATCATTGTCGAGACAGAATAACTAAAAGCGCGTAAGCCTTCGGCGCCATGATAGCGTCCAAAGCCACTTTTTTTCACTCCGCCAAACGGTAATTGTGGATGTCCCGCATTTTTGATAACGTCATTGATTACCCACCCACCCACTACAAGTTGCTTGGCAACGCGCGCTGCTTTTGCAATGTCTTGACTCCATACGCTGGCATGTAAACCAAATTCGCTAGCGTTTAGCTGTGCAATTACGTCCGCTTCATTGATAAAAGGCAGGACAGCGACTATGGGGCCAAAAGTTTCTTCTTGCATAATGCGCATATCAGCACGCATCTTCCATAATATAACTGGTTTAACATAATTTCCGTTTCGTTCAAGTGGCCCTGAGGCGCACGCACCTTTTGCTAGAGCATCGTTATAATGGGCTTCAACCAGTGCAAATTGTCGTGTTGAAGTGATCGTTCCTAAATCACCGTACTCACCATGTCCGATGGTTAAGGTGGTTAGTTTATGCAGCAGTTGCTGCAAAAAGTCGTCAAAACAGTGCTGTTCAACGTATAAACGCTCAATGGAAATGCAAATTTGTCCACTGTGACTAAACGCGCCATACATAACGGCATGACTGGCGCGGCTTAATTGTGCATCAGCAAAAACGACCATCGCATCTTTACTGCCCAGTTCTAGTAATACAGGAATAGGATGCTGTGCTGCACGTTGCATGACGGCGCGTCCAGTGTGTAAACCTCCCGTAAAAAAAACTAAATCAGGTGCGGCATCAATGAGTTGTTCGCCAACAGAGCCATCACCCACCAGAGTTTGTACTAAATGTGCTGGTAAGGCTAATTGCTGAAATAACTCAAGCAATAACGCGCTAATCGGTAAGCTTAATTCTGATGCTTTTAAAATGACCGCGTTACCCGCAATTAATGCCGTTATCATGGGAATGAAGGCTAATTGAAAAGGAAAATTCCACGGCGCCAAGATAGCTACCACCCCATAGGGATGAAACTCAATCTGTGCGGTGGAAGCAGGAAAGCTTAACGGCGACGTAAACACGGCGCGTTCCTGTAGCACTTTGGGCGCGTGTTTGCCATAGTACGCCAGTAAATCTAGGCTTGGATAGACCTCACCCAGTAAAGCTTCAGTCTTAACTTTACCTGTTGTTTGGCATAACACATCACAAATAGAATCCAGTTTTGCCAAGAGTAATGGGGTTAATGCCGCTAAGTGTTGACAGCGTTCAGTAACACTTAACTGTTGCCATGTTTGCCCTGCGCACCTGGCACGGACAACACTTGCCTTAATCTCGTCAGCTGAGCTTATGACATACTCGCCTAATAAGTGCCCATCAATGGGTGAATATGCAGTTAATATGGTCATCAATTTAAGACTTTTTTAACCAGGCACTTTTCGCAATGTGCGTAAATTTAACCTGATGTTTTTTAGCAATTAACTGAGAAGAAATGCGTGCTGATTCATAAATAGTAGGTAAGCCACTACCAGGATGCGTTCCTCCCCCCACTAAATAACAGTGTGCAAGTTCTTCAAATTGGTTGTGAGGTCGCCAATAAAGCATTTGACTAAAGGTGTGCGCCAAACTAAATGTTGCACCTTTGTAAACGGCTTCATCTTGCTCCCAGTGTTGTGGCGTAATGATTTTTTCACACTCAATATGGTCACGAAGATCCGTTAATTTTAAGCGCGTTTCTAAGGTAGTTAATACTTGCTCTCGTATGTGTTGACAATGTGCGTGCCAATCAATGCCGCTGTCATTATTGGGCATAGGTACTAAGACATATAATGCTGATTTACCAGGTGGCGCTAAGCTAGCATCTGTACTTGAAGCATTTTGTACATAAAACGAAAAATCCGTAGGCAAGCTTTTATCGTTAAAAATATTTTTTATGTTGGTGCGATAATCACCTGCAAAGGCAATGGTATGATGAGGTAGCTCGTAAAGTTTATCTAAGCCCAAATACAGCATAAAGGTAGAGCATGAATAATCATACTGGGCTAATTTTTCTGGGCGATACTTTTTTAAGATGCCTGGCTCAACTAAGTGCGTCATGGCATGAGCAAAATCAGCATTGATGATCACTTCATCAGCCATAATTGACTCACCATTTTCAAGTTTAACGCCTTTCACTGCACCGTTTTCAATGACTAAAGATGCTACGGGAGTGGATAAATGCAGTTGTCCACCCGTTTCTTCAAGCACGGTTGCCATTGCGGTCGCGAGTTGATTTAAGCCGCCCGTAACATGATAAATACCATAATCATGCTCTAAATACGGCAGCATGGTAAATAATGCCGGACAATCCCAGGGCGACATGCCTAAATATTTGGATTGAAAAGAAAACGCTAAACGCATTTTTTCTTGACTAAAATACTGCCCTAAGTTTTCAAATACACTTTTAGGAAACCCTAACCACGGCACGGCTTTCAGTAAATCCCATGAAAAAAACGCCGCCAATGATGAATAATCACGCGTAATACAAGGATATAAATAATTAAAACGCGTCCGTTCTTGCTTCATAAAGCGTTGATAACCATCGCCTATCTCTGGAAACACCCGCGCTAACTCAGCTTGCATGGCTTCAGTCTCTGAAAACACAGACAACGCACGATCATCATAGAGTAATTGATACATTGGATTTAACGGGGAAAAGCTTAAGTAATCTTCACTTTTTCGATCACATAGCGCAAACATTTCATCCAACACGCCTTTCATTAATAAAAATGTGGGGCCAGTATCAAAAGTAAAACCTTGCATAGTGATTGCCCGATTACGCCCTCCTACCTGTTCGTTTTTATCAAAAATGCTTACTTTAAAACCATGATGACTTAAGAGCATCCCTGCACACAGCCCACCAGGACCGGCACCCACTATAATGATATGTTTTGAATTTGCCATGATTAAAATTGAAATAATGAGGAGGTAAATTTACTTTTTTATAACGTCGTTAAAGTAGCTGTTTTGTAGGGAATATGTTAACTGACAGCAGCTTAGGACTAAAACCTTACACTTTTTTAACAAATTCAGATTTTAATTGCATTGCCCCAATGCCATCAATTTTACAATCAATATCATGGTCGCCTTCTATAATTCGAATGTTTTTTACTTTGGTACCTACTTTAACCACTAACGACGAGCCTTTAACTTTTAAGTCTTTGATAACAGTGACCGTATCGCCATCCATTAATACATTGCCGTTAGCATCACGGATTTCACGTTGATCGTTATCCTCTGCGGCGGTGTCGGTGGACCATTCATGCCCACATTCAGGGCAGATATACATGGCATTGTCTTCGTAACAATACTCCGAAGCACAGCTTGGGCAAGGCGGTAAATCACTCATTGGTTTTCCTAAAGTTGACAAAAGTAAAGGTAATACAGCGTGTTAGTTCAAGTAGACGTGTTGAATAAACGTTAAAGCTTTGATAGCAGACGATTAACTCTTGAACATGTTTACTGAAAAGGCTAATCATGTTTAGGGATTAACTTGGTTTATCCAGTTTTGTAAATTGTAATAATTAGTTACCCTGGCAATTTTTTGCTCACGAATGTCAAAAAAAGCGCCAGCAGGTAAGGTATAGGTTTGTCCATTGGCTTCTGGTAAGCCTTCATCAGTGTGTAAATAATTACCCAGCACTACAAATTCAGCTGCTGCACGACTGCCGTCAGCCGTGGCCATAATCACCATATCGATTAATTGCTCTTTATAATGACAATTCATGTTGGCCATAAAGTCTGTAAAGGCAAGCTTGCCTGTTTCTCTACGTCCTTGATTAATATCATGAACAACATCGTCAGTGAGTAGGTTTAAAAACGTTTCCATATCGGCGTTGTTAAATGCGGCATAATATTTTTTTATAAGATTAATGCTTTCAGTATTCATAATGACTCAAATAAAAAGGTTAAAAAAATCTATTTTACCGTTTGTTAGAGGCTAATTCTGCACTATTTTTAATTTTGTTTGCGCGATTGAGGCGAACTCATTGCTACACTATTCACTTCATTTACTAGACTGAGAAACATTATCTTGACGACATTTAACGCTAACGCTGTTCTTGACGCTACGCAGCAATGGTTAATGCGCGTAGTGATTGGACATAATCTTTGTCCTTTTGCAAAACGCGAAGTAGATCTGCATAGAATTCGTTTTTATGTGGATGAACATCTCAATCTTGCCGATTGTTTAGCCACCTGCGTGGAAGAATGGCAATATTTAGACGCGAATGAGACGTGTGAAACCACCTTACTATGCTATGCCCATGCCTTTAGCGATTTTAATGACTACTTAGACTTTTTCTATATGGCAGAATGTTTACTGGCAGACGAAGGCTATGAGGGTATGTATCAACTTGCCAGCTTTCATCCTGACTATTGTTTTAACGATGCACCCGCAGACGATCCAGCCAATTACACCAATCGTTCACCTTACCCGATGGTGCATATTTTACGAGAACATAGCTTGACAAAGGCAATCGATCAGCACCCAAATGCTGAAGAAATTCCTGAGCGTAATATTGCATTAACGCGTCAACTTGGTTTAGAAGCTATGCAACAGTTACTGGATTCTTGTTATCAGCGCTAATCAACCTCACCCGTCAGCGAGGGGTAGCGCACATCAACAATAATTGAAGCCGTGCGGACTGGCACACGCACGTTTATGCAGCGATATTGGACGCGTATGCGTTGATGACGTTAGCTGTGGTCAACAAAATAATTTGGCAAACTGCGTAGCGCTCAGTACACTTGTTCAAACTTTAACAAAATTACTGTAGGCTCTTTTTATGTCCAGTCGCCAAGCTAAACTGCAAGAAGATACCAACTATCGGGTAATGCGCTTACTTGAAGAAAATCCTGATATGACTCAACGTGAATTAGCCGAGCGTTTAGGTGTTAGCGTGGGTGGGTTAAATTATTGCCTTAAAGCCCTGATAGAAAAAGGCTGGGTAAAAATGCACAATTTTAGTCATAGTAAAAATAAATTTGGCTACATGTATTTATTAACGCCGATAGGCATGGCAGAAAAAACGCTATTAACCAGTCGTTTTTTAAAACGTAAGTTAGAAGAATATGACGCACTCAAAACTGAAATTGAAGCCTTGCAGACGGAGATAAAGTCAGGAGAAAAGATTTCATAGACTCAAGAAATGGTGTTATGCCCCGTTAAGCAGTGACTTAAATTTAGCACGTTAATTAGCCATGTCAGGTACAAGAAAACCGTGCACTCGGCTATCGACACAAAACATATTATGGAACAGCACTATAAAGAATCCAATGAGGCTGGCATCTCATTCAATTGGTATGTGATTAATACCAAACCACGCCAAGAACACATAGCCTTAGTTAATTTGCAACAGCAAGGTTACGAGTGTTATTTACCCGTGTTATCGGTTGAAAAAATTAAGCGCAATAAATTATCAATTGTCGAAGAAGCCTTATTCCCACGTTACTTATTTATTCGTTTAGGCATTGGTGGCAATGCTCAAAGCTGGAGCCCAATTCGTTCCACTAAAGGAGTGAATGGCTTGATTAAATTTGGTAATGAGCCTGCAAAAATAGCCAATCATCTTATTAATCTATTTCGTGACAACGAATCCGCGCGTCAAGTAAAGCCAACACAGTATTTTAGTGAAGGGGAGCGTTTAATCTTAACTAACGGTGCTTTTGTGGGGGTTGAAGCAATTTATCACATGACCGACGGAGAAGATCGTGTCTTAGTTTTGATTGAATTGCTTGGTAAACAGGTAAAGCTAGCCGTTAAGCCCAATGAGTTAAGGAAGCAATAAAAAATTAGCTAATCAGCGCGTAAAAGTAACTCTGCGTTGTGGTCGGTTGTATGATTGCTGGTGTGTACTTCAGACTGAAGCAGGTGCAGGCGTGTTGAGTTGAGCTGTTGATTCTTTAGTAAATATTGAACAATTGCTTGCGCACGTTGTGCAGCTAATTCTTTTAAGCGTTGTGGTTCGGGGGCAAAAATCGTGAGTAATTTTTGTTCTGCTAGTGCATAAAAATCGCCTTGCAGCGGTTTTTTTAAACTGGGCTTACCGCGCCACGATAGCTCGGCTAATAACGGAAATTTTTCAATAAAAACAGCAGCAAGTAAACGTTGATAGGTCTGAGTGCTTAAAGGGCTAGCGTCGGTGGGTAATTCGCTGTTCGTTAAACCGTGCAGTTCTGTGCGTCGACGTTGTTTTAAATACTCATTAAGCGCGTTTACACGTAACGCCGACCAGTCGTAATCGTGCTGACTAATGCCTTTAATGTGTAAAGATAATTTTTCGTGTTCGCGTAAACCTTTGGCAATTGTAGTTAATTGTTCTGTATGTAACGAAGTTAATTGGGCACTGCCAGGCGCAAAAGTTAAGGATTTTAAAGCATCTTCAGTGCTAAACAGCCCTGTTAAAACTTGAAAAGGTGAGCTAATGATTTTTAATAAGGCATTGCTTACGGCATCCATAATTAAATGTGAAACACTAAACTGGGGGTTGTCTAAACTGCCGGTGATGGGCACATCAAATTTAATGCGTCCGCTTGCATCTTTAAGTAAGGCAACAGCTAATTTAATCGGCAGCGCTACTGCATTGGGATGGTCAATTTTATCGCCTAATTCAAAATGTTCGATAAGCAGCTTATTATTTGCGGTTAATTTGCGGTGGGCAAGGGTGTAATCCAAGGCAAGATCTAGGTTGCCATTTTCTACTTTATAGCCAGCGAATTGCACCATATAGGGTGAAACTAAGGGCATAGGTAGGTCTTGGAAATGAATTGAAAAATGGTATTTTTCTTCATCAGGGGTTAATTCACCTTGAATATCCACGGGAGCTAAGTCATACGCATTACCTTTTAATGCGATATTAAAGTGTGCGCCAGAGGCGTTAGATAAGCCTTTCGCGCCACCTTCAAGAGCATGAATCTGCGCGGTAAACGGCAAAAATAAAGAATAATCAGAAAAGTCAGAACGACCATCTTGAATTGCAATGGTATCGATTTTAACAGCAGCCAGCGTTTGTTTAGGTGCTTTCGTGACGGCCTCTACCTGCGTTGTAGCGGTGTTTTTTAACATAAGATCAGTGAAATTAACACGGCGATCTTGTCTAATAATCAAGCGTATATAAGGCTTTATTAAGCTGAGTTGTTCGGCATGGGTGCTTAAACTAGGCCATTCAGTGGCAAGATTAACCAGTTCTAAGCGCTGCCATTTAAGTAAGGCAGCGCGTTCTTTCGCTGCATAAAGTGAAAACTGATTTAATTGGCTATTACCTTTAAAGCTAGCTTGCCAAGTAGGGTGTTCTGATAGCGTAACTAAGCCGTTAGCAAACCATGTCCCGTTGATATGATCAGTGTGTATGAAAGAATCAAAATAACCCTGAAAATCATTAAGTTCAAGTTGTGTCAAAGCAATGTTAAGACGCATTGCTAAGGGCTTGATAACGCCTTCGCCCGCTATCGTTAACAGTGCTTTTTTATTAATAGTTGTTGTTAAAGACAGCGCACGTTTTTGTGTTGGCGCGAACGCCATTGTGTTAAGTGTTGCGTTAATAGGGCTTATGTGGAGCAGAACAGGGTGCCGTGTGCGCTTATCTTCAAAGTGAAGAGTGCCTTGTGTGATGCCTAGCGTTGCTATTTTAATGTTCCAATCGGGTGCGGTGTTGGGCGTTACGGGCTCTGTTTGTGATGATAGTCTTGGCGTTGGGGTTGGTTTCTGAATAGCTAAAATACGGTTAAGATTAAGTTCACCATTGGGTTTTAACACAAGATTTATCTGAGGCTGGCGAATTGTTATGTCGCCCAAGGTAAGCGCGTGTTGTTGCCATTGGAATGCTAGTTTATCAAGCTGAAGTTCTGCCACGGTGAGCACGTTTTGCTTATCAGCACTAACACTAAGCTGCGTTGTTTTTAGCTGTGCTTGAGTTATATTAACGTCGAGCGGAGTGTGCTGTGGTTGGCTTAGCTGATAATTTACGCGCAACGTGATGTCTTTATTTGTGGCCTGCCATGCTGGGCTGCGAATGCTTAGGTCAGAAGCTGTGATCAAGGTATTCATAAAGTTTATCTGCCAATCATCAGGTGAGAACTTAACATTTCCTGCAAATTGATGGGTAAAACGAGCTAAGGATAAAACGTGCTGTTTATCTGCGCTTTCATAATGAAGTTTGTCAATATTAAGCACGCCTTGGTCAACGCTGCCTTCTAGCGTGCTCTTGTTAAAACTAACGTGGTAATGGCTGGTTAAGGAAATATCAGCTGTTATCTTTGCTTCTAACGTTTGGTTTAGGTTTGCTAATGCAAGCTTGCTTACCGTCAGCACACCCTCTGAGCTTAAGGAAGAAAGATTTAAGTTGCCTTGCCAAGCAACTTTGGTGATGTTGTCTATTAACAAAGCAAGAGTGAAAGAAGCGGGTTGGAGGGGACGCGTACTGATATTTTCTATGTCAATAGTCAGCCCTGTAGCACTGTGTGTTAGGGTATGCGGCTGTTTTGTATCGGTGATTGTGAGTTCACTGTCCTTGACTATTAAATGCTTAATTGTTGCCGGGAAGAGATCATTTAGTTTAGGCAAGGGTGTTTCTGAGGCATGCGTTGACACGGCTGGCAACAAGGTCAGGCGACCATTGTCTTGACTAAGCTGAATATTTGCACGATTAAGCTCAAGTGTGTCAACGACCAACTGAGCTTGGTGAAGTGAGGCCAAAAAGTTTATTGTTACGAAAAGGCGGTCAAATTTAATTACGTTTTGCTGAGTTGGATCATGGAGAGAAAAGTTGTGAAGCTGAGCAGTTAAGGGAAAGAATGCAATATTAATATGCTTACTGCTGGCGATATAGCCTGTTTGCTGTTGGATGATTTTGGGTAGTTGAATGCTAAGTATGTTAGGAATGATAAAAAAAACGCAGCTAAATAAACTGAGCACTCCACCTATTAACAAAAGGTACGTCGGTGTGTTTAGGCGTTGGAAGATACGTTGGAAGATACGTTGAATGTTCATAGCACTTGCGTTTCTCTTGCCGTGAAGGAGTAAAAATTGGCGTTAGTTTAACTGTGCAATTAAAAAAAACAGTAGCTGAGAGGCGTTCACATCGGTAAACGCACCGAGTTAATGACCTCTCTAAACCCTAAAGTGTTGACATAATGCTGTGCAAAAAAGGCATAGTGCTTAGATGCTGATCGCCCTTATCGAGAAGCTTCTTTGTTTATAAATCAACATAGCCTGTTTCTTCATGTAACACAGTATCTAGCCCTTGCACCTCTTCATCAGCATTGACTCTAATGCCGATGGCTTTATTTAAGGCCATCAAGGTAAGGTAACTAATAACTGCACTCCAAACAATAGTCACTAAGATAGCTAACGCTTGAATGCTGACTTGATGCACTATGCTGACGCCGTTTGCCAAGCCCATGCCACCCAGTTCTGCTGAGGCAAATACGCCTGTTAATAACGAGCCAGTAACGCCACCGACACCATGCACTGAAAAAACGTCCAAAGCATCATCGATTTTTAAGGTGCGTTTGATGTATTGCGTCGCGTAAAAACAAACAATTCCAGCGGTAATACCAATGACTAATGCCCCCAGTGGGCCAACATAACCAGAGGCTGGGGTAATTGTGCCAAGCCCCGCAACCATACCTGTTACGATACCTAGCACACTTGGTTTGCCGTAACGTAACCATTCAATTGACATCCACGTTAAGGCACCCGCCGCCGCAGCAATATGGGTTACCAATAGCGTCATGCCCGCATGACCATCAGCAGTTAACGCGCTACCTGCATTAAAACCAAACCAGCCAACCCATAACATTCCTGCGCCAGTGACGACCATGGTCATGTTGTGTGGCGGCATGGCGGTAACAGGAAAACCTCGACGATTGCCAATAATAAGGGCTGAAACTAAGGCGGCAACGCCAGCATTGACATGAATAACGATACCTCCCGCAAAATCCATAACACCTAAATCAGCTAACCAACCACCGCCCCAAATCCAATGACAAATCGGCACATACACCAAGATTAACCAGATTCCGCTAAATAACAGCATGGCTGAGAATTTCATACGCTCAGCAAAGGCACCTATGATTAAGGCGGGTGTAATAATAGCAAAAGTCATTTGAAACATGAAAAACACGGTTTCAGGAATATCACCGGTTAAAGACGTTGTGGTGAGTTGCGTTAAAAAGGCTTTAGAAAAATTGCCAATGACGGCCTGCCATTCACCGCCAGAAGAGAAAATTAAACTATACCCACCGGCAAGCCAAAGTATCGAGACTAAGCAGCTTATTGCAAAGCATTGCATTAACACCGATAAGACATTTTTACTTCTCACTAAGCCTGCATAAAATAACGATAAGCCAGGTAGCGTCATAAATAAAACTAATGTGGTTGAGGTTAATACCCACACCGTGTTAGCTTGGTTAAGTTCTTCAGCGCTAGCTAATTCAGGCATAAGCCACAAGAGTAATAGCAGGCTGATATTTATTATAGAAAACATCATTTGTCCTTATTTGTTCTGTACTAATTATTAATGGTTAATTAAATTGCATCCTCGCCAGTTTCACCTGTTCTGATGCGGATAACTTGCTCTAAATTAGTGACAAAAATCTTACCATCGCCAATTTTTCCAGTATTAGCGGCTTTAGCGATAGCATTAATTGCGGCATCTAAAATGCCTTCAGCGACAGCAATTTCTAGTTTAATTTTAGGTAAAAAATCAACCACATATTCAGCACCACGGTATAACTCAGTGTGCCCTTTTTGGCGACCAAAGCCTTTAACTTCGGTAGCTGTTACGCCAGCGACACCGATATCTGATAATGCTTCTCTGACGTCATCTAGTTTGAAAGGTTTAATGATAGCGGTTATTAATTTCATGATTTTTCTCGTAGTTAAGTAAAAAAGTAGTGGGTAAAAAACGTGTTAGAGCTGAGCTTGACGTTTTTTGTAGTGAATAGAAGACAGCACCGATAAACCTATTAAGACAGCACCCACCAAACCGGTGATCACTTCTGGAATTTCATGCGTCATACTGATAAGCATAATCGCCGCCAAGGTGCCAATGGCGTAATGTGCGCCATGCTCAAGAAAAACATATTCATCTAAGGTGCCTTGGCGCACTAAAAACACCGTTAAACTTCTAACAAACATTGCACCAATGGCAAGACCAAGCATAATGATGACAACATCTTGAGTAATTGCAAACGCACCAATCACGCCATCAAAAGAAAATGATGCGTCCAATACTTCTAAATAAAGAAAGCTCATTACGCTGCCTTTTTTTATCATCTCGACCGCTTCATCACCTTCTTCTTCGTCTTCAAATAAGGTGGCTAAGCTATCAACGATAACAAATAAAATGACCCCATAAACTCCAGAAGTTAATGCTTCAAGGCGAATTGCTTCAGGTAGCCAGTGTTGGCTAATAAGTAAAATAGCTAAGGCGAAGATGATTTCAATAGATTCTAATTTACCGAACGAGGCTAATTTTTTTTCCATACGACCCAACCAATGCAGCTCTCTGTCTTCATCAAAAATGAAGGAGAAAAATACCATCAGTAAGAACATACCGCCAAAGGCGGCGATTTGTATATGTGATTGAGTGAGATGTTCAGCGTACACTTCAGGCGTATGCAGCGCCATTTGGGTAACGCCGACAAAATCAATCCCTGTTGCAAACGCAACAATAGCAATGGGGAACACTAAGCGCATCCCAAATACGGCAATTAAAATACCCCAGGTAAGAAAATAACGCTGCCAGCGTTCATCCATGCGCTTCAGTACGGAGGCATTAACAACCGCATTATCAAACGATAAACTCACTTCTAAAACACCTAAAATAATTGCAATGAATGCACCCATTGCACCACCCCAAAACCACGCGACGGCAAGACAAATGGTGGTAACAATTATCGATAAACGAAAATGCTGCATAATGAACCTCAATAAATTAAAAAATTATGTTAAAAAATCCGGTAATACAATGATACGGAGCTAAACATGCCTGCATGTTACTTGATTATAATTTGTTTGGATTCAATTAATTTATCAAATGACGCGCTGGTGTAGTCGGTAAAAATAGTCTCGTGTTGTTCGATAAATAACGCCGCAATGCCAGCACGATTAGCGGCTTCAATACCAGCCGTGCGTCCGATACAAAGTAAGGCAGTATCCCAGGCATCGGCACGGGTGGGATCATCATCGATAACCGTCACTGAAACAGTATGATGCTCGATAGGCTTGCCCGTTTTAGCATTTAAAATATGGCTATAGCGTTTGCCTTCAGTATCAAAATAATGCCGATACGTTCCGGCTGTCATAATTGAAGTCGGTGTGGTGCGAGCAATTGTAATGACTTTACTCAGAGAGCGTTCGTTGGCGACTGGTTTTTCTAAAGCAATGCGCCAAGCCTCTTTATTTGGTTTAGTGCCGCGTACTTGTAATTCACCACCAATTTCAGCAAGATAATTACTAATATTATGCTGCTCTAAAATCTGCGTAATACGCCATACACTATAGCCTTGGGCAATGGAGGACAAGTCCACACGCAAGGTGGGTTTTAGTTTGCGTAAATGCTGGTCATCGATGATTTCTAATTGACTAATGCCAACTTCTGCTAAGACTTCCGCTAATTTAGCAGGTTCAGGAATGACTAATGTATCTTCTTTAAAGCCCCATAAATCAAATAAAGGTTTAATGGTTAAATCATAACAGCCGTCGCTGGCTTTATTGGCGGCGTGCGCTTCTTTAATTAAGTGAATAATTTCTGTATTGACTGCTTGCGGTTCGGTACTTAGCGTGCTGTTAAAATGTTCTATGTCAGAATCAGATCGGTAATTGGATAGCACCTGATCGATGCGCAGAAGTTCTGCATCGATGGTTTTTTTTACGGTGTCGACGGCTGACTCGGTTTGCGTTGACCAATAACTCACATGGTAAGTTGTTCCCTGTGTTTCTCCTGCTAATTTTTGGATGGGAGGCGGGCTTTCACAGCCTGAAAGTAACAAACTAATGAGCAGTAGCCCAACACCAGAAAAGCTACTGAGCGTTGGCCTGGCAGCGGGTAAAAAAGGGAGTGTGTGCATGATGGCGTAAACCTAAGTAGGGCAAATTAAAATAACTACAATAGCGGAGCAAACGCACCTTAGGCGTGTTATTGCGCTCCCGCTGTTTTTCGTTGGGTTTTTTGTTGTTCACGTTGCTCAAGAAAACGTAAAATTCCGTAGGTAATACCACCCACAAGAACTAAAGCTAAAGTAAATAAACCATAGGAAATCGCCCAGGGAATCGTTGCTGTCATCATCGAAAACTCAGACATTCCGCCAATGCCAGCTAAGACATTCAGCGGCATAAAAACAACGCTAACAACGGTTAAACGTTTAACCACTTTATTTTGATTGATATTAATAAACCCTACTGACGCATCCATTAAGAAGTTGATTTTATCGAATAAAAAGGCGGTATGCCCATCAAGGGATTCAATATCACGCAGAATTTGTTGAGAGTAATCTAATTGATCTTTTGCTAAAAATTTACTGCGCATTAAAAACGACACTGCACGACGCGTATCCATTACGTTTCTACGAATACGCCCGTTTAAATCTTCTTCATTGGCGATACTGACCAGAATTTTACTGGCCTCCTCGTCGCTCATTTGTTTGTTAAGCACTTGGTTGCCAACTACCTCAAGTGCAACGTAAACATCTTCTAAGGCATCGGCAGAATATTCGGCGTTAGCGGCATATAAATCTAACAGCATATCTTTTGAGTTGGCGACGTAATTAACCTGACTTAAGGCACGTAAACGTTGTAAGCGAAACACCGGTAGCTCTTCTTTTCGGATAGAAAACAAAATGTCATGATACAAAATAAACGCCACAATGATGTTACGCGTGACGTCTTCTTTGTCTAATAAAAAGTCAGAATGCAAATGAATTTCGCCATTTTCTTCAACATAAAAACGCGCACTGGATTCTAAATCTCTTAGCTGCTCTGGATCGGGGAAATCAATGCCAAAAATATCGCCCAACCAAATACGATCTTCAAAGGTAGGCGCAACCAAATCTATCCAAATAGGCGTGGCATCTAATAGCGCCTGTGGACTGGTGATGCTGACTTCATTTAAACGTCCATCGACTAAATTGAAGGCTTTAACTCTGGATTTTTCAGTTTTGTAATCTTGTTTACCCAGAATTTGCAACACTGAAATAGGTGCTTCAAGCAAAATAGGTTGTTTATGCGCGTCATCTAATTGCTCCCAAATTAACAATTGATCTTCTGGAGACAAGACTTCAAGAATGTGGCCGATTTCTTCTGGCGGCAAATGATTAAGTATTTGCTGTAATTGCGCCATATTTTCTTTATGCACCAAAGACTCTACCAAATTGTGATGTGGCATAGCTTGTTTGTGCACTAATTCTGCAATAAGTTTATGTTTTTGTATTTTATCCAAAATAGCTTGATGGCTATTATGAAATTTAGCAGTGTTGTCTTTTGGCATAAAAAAACGAGCGTGGTGAGTAAAAAATCTATAACAAGGTATAGGCTAATTTTAACAAAGTGCCATGATTTATGATTTTTTTCTACACATCGCAATGACTTATTGAGTGATTACGTCAGATTTAAGTAGGTGAGCCTAGTTCTTTTACGACTTTCACCGTTTCTTAGAGCCTTTCATTCGACCAGTTCATGACTGGTTTTTGGAAAAGAGTATCTTAAGTCAATGGAAACTCAAGCCAGCCAAGCAGTGCATTGGCATAGGTTTTTTTTAGCGACCAAGGAAAAGCCTTAACATCTATGTCTGCGTTGACCTTAAGTACCCATTGTTGGCGGTTGGCATCGTACTCGCCTTGGTTAAAATACAGTGGCAAAGGCTGCGGTAAGGGCACCGAGCAGCTCAGCGTTAACGGGTGCGACTCGCTTGCCATGTTAGCGTCATCTATAACAATAATAAGCTGTTGTTGAGAAGCTAAAGTAAGTAGCAGTAGGCGTTTAATTGTTGTGGTGTGTTGTCCAAAAAACCAAGCAGCCGTATCAATAACGGGAATCATAACTGAGTTGGGTGATGATTTTACACGTGCAGTGCGCAGTGCTGACAATGCTGCGTGGGGCAGAAGTTGCGTTGCTAGCGTTGGTAGGAGTTGATAAGGTGCCGCGCCAATATCGATGTGCAGGTTTTGGAGCATCAGCGAGGCAGTTGTTAATGCAGTTTCGGGAGCGTGCTCAATATGGTTAATGCGTAATTTGGATAAGCTAAAGTCGGGCGCTAATAACTGATTCGGCTGGGTTATGACGCATTGTTCACCGGTCTGTGTTAAATAAAATGCCTGAGCAGGCGTTGTGGATAATCGCGCTAACACTTTTGCAGCGGGCATAAGCTGCCAAGTATCTTTAGTGCTAACATCGCGCAGATAGACTTCAGTAACCTGTTCTAAGCCAATGATTTTTTCTACACGTAACGCCCAGGGTTGCGGTTGAGCGCTGATAATAAGCACCTTCGCTTCAGGTTCAGATGTTGCGCAATTGAGCAAGGTCGCCAACGATTGGCAGTTGAGTACTTGCTTTGTCATACCAACCATTAACTCATCACACTCCACATTGAGTGTCGTCGCGGTGTTCGTAAGCTCAAGTAGTTGGGTAATTGATTCATTGATCAACGCTAAGGTATATTCGCCCGAGCGAACCACTAGCACGCCCACTGTTTGTGTTGGTTTGGGCTGATGAGTTATGTGACGGATTAAATCAATAGGTGCTGTAAAGGGATAGCCAGAAGGAAGCAATTCAGCCAAAGATAACGGGTGTTCGGTAAGCTTGTACTCGTGTGGCGAGCGAGCATCTAAGTGGCTAACCGCCGTAACGCGCACGGCAAAAGCCCCTTTAGCGGTAGTTAAAATAAGGATTTTATCAGTGGGCTTAGACGAAGCAACTAAACCTAAATGAGCGGCAAGATTAATCAGCAACAGTGCGCGACTGCGATAATGAATTAAGCCTTCATAAGGCATGGCTAAAAAAGGTAAAGCAGTTATCGTGCTTAATGCTTCGATAGAGACGATAGGCTGATGCGGCAGCGTAAAACTATGTTGATCAATAAGAATGCTTAACATGCAGAGAAAGGAGTGGTTAAGGTCGTTAAGATTCTAGGCGGTGGTCATGAAGCTGGGATGAATAAAGCGGCCCAATATGTTCAAGATGCGTTAAGTAGACGCGTAAATCCAGTTCATAATGATGATACTCAGGCTCCATGTACTCACATAAATTATAAAATGCCTTGTTATGTTGTTTTTCTCGTAAATGAGCAAGTTCGTGAACCACAATCATGGTTAAAAACTCAATCGGAGCGTGTTTAAAAACACTGCCAATCCGAATTTCATTTTTTGCTTTAAGTTTATTACCCTGCACCCGTGAAATGTGCGTATGCAAGCCAAGTGCATGATAAATAACGTCTATTTTGTCATCGTAAATAATTTTGCTAAGCGGGGGAGATTGCCGCAAGTTAGCTTTTTTTAAGGCCAACGTAAAGTGATACAAGGCATCATCGGAACGATAAGCATGAGGGTGAGGATATTTTTTTAGCAACACCGCAGACAACTTACGCGACACCAGTAAGTGTTCAATCTGCTCAATAAGCTGCACAGGATAACCTGCTAAATAAGTGAGTGAAGTCATGAAGCTATGATTATTAAATAGTGACTACAGAACAATAACCACATAATTAGCACCAAGGTGCAGCATCGCCAGCGTAGGCAATAAACTGTTTATTATGCGGTAAGGTCATCGCTTCTTCTTTACTGTGACGTGGATGTTTTGCTGCGCTAGCCAAAGGTGCCTGCGGAAGGGCAGACGATGACGGGCAGGGTAGCCATTGAGAAAAAAGGCTGAGGTCAGTACCAGCCGGTACAAACCACTGTTTTTTAGCGGCATCCCATTTTGCCCCTAAGGCTTTAGCCGCATCTTTTTGAGCATAAGGAACGTGTAAATATGAAATACTGATAGTCATAGTTGTCATAGTTGTCATAGTTGTCATAGAAAAAGAGCTTAATAATTGACGTTACCCAGTAACGTGTTTTTTCTCCCGTCCCCCGACAAATGCGAGGAGCGCAAGGCATGAGCGGTAATCAGGCCGCCTTTTCTTTGGTTACTTGTTTTTATGTCGCAGAAAATATCTGCGTAACATCGGTTAATAATAAAACCAACGTGCGAACGATTTTATCGTACATTTAAGCGGAATGGCTTAAATCTAATGTTAAAAACGGTGTAACTATTCAGCGCTAAATCACTGGCGATGACCCACTAGGCTTCACCTAGACTAGACCCATAGTTATTAACACTTCCACAATACCAATGAGTTGGGTAAGTCTTACTAAGAGCTTCAACCATAAAATTGGCTTTACTCAAGCAATTAACTTGCTTATTGACATCGTATTCAAAGGGAAATTCAGTTTTAATACCCTTAATAATCCGCCAATAACCCAGTCCTTGATCCAAGGTTATCTTGATTTTTGTGCCATCATCCCAGATAAGCTCCAATTTACGCTCATGAGGTGTTTCAGGCGTGGCATGTTTATCATCCCAATTAAAGTTCGCAAATTTATCCTTAAACCAAGTGTTCACAACTTCGCGTCTATCTTCACCATCTCGCCAATCATGATAGATACGTCGGGGTTGATCAGTGCCGATACGCTCTAATTGAGTCGTAAAGATTGATAGTTGCGTATTAACTGAAAGCCCTCCTGAAAATCCTGACAAGCCGTCAAACACACTACGCAGTAAAACTAAGGTCAAGGGGGAGCGTAAATAACGATCAGAATAACGGATTTCAGACAGCGTTGTACTTGAATTTAATAAAGCAGTTAATTCAGGCATTTTATTGGCCAACAAGCTCCATACTCTCTCACCAAATGACGAAGAAGCGCCATCTAACTCTTGCTTAATTGTTATCTCAATCAATCCAGACGGGATAACACGCAAATCGTTAGGTTCAATTTGTAGGTAATCTTTTGATAAATCAGGAAGTGCTATGTTTTTGCGGCGCAATACATATTGAACCTCGTTATCACCATTACCCCAGCGTGGCGATAGTGATAAGGCAAGGTCATCACTGGCGACCCAACACGCATAAAATTGCTCAGAACCCATCTCAAGAATCAAGGGCAACGCGGGCTTTCCAGCCAATGTGGCCCTTGTCGTACTGTACAATTTTGCACCAACAAATTCAGTTAATGCAGCAAGTTCAGCACGTTGACTAATATTAAGCCCATCCAGAGATTTTTCTTCGACTAGCAATTGTAAACAAATACCTACTGAAGCTAAGCGACTTAATTCATCACGTAAACGCCATGCTAAAGGCTCCCAAAGCAGTACATCGCCACCAAGATAAACACGGACTACGGTAATATCGTGCCGCTGCCACTCTCTATTTAAAGCGAGTATTAGGGGTTCCATTTCCAAATGGCTTTCAGCACCAAAGGCTTTAATATGCTGTGGAATATCTAACGCATTGAGATACGTAGCAGATAAAAAATCCTTGGCAGTATGACGATTTAGGTCATCAAGATGGTGTTGAGTATCGTAAGTCAGAACGCATCCCTGACAAGCGGAGTCACACTGCCTGGGGCAATCCAAAGCAGCAACTGCCTTACGAAGTAACTCAGGCAAACATGTTAGCGCCTGACTCACATAACCCGCACCACCCGTGGCGGTATCAAACAAATAGATAGCATAAGCAGATTCATCATCTTGATTACGGGTAGAAGCGGCATGCGCACCAATTTCGCGTTCTTCAATTCCTAACAGTAAACACAAGGCACTTCGTAAGGCAATCGCCAGGGTATAAGCTGTTATTTTATCAAGCGGTTTACCATTAATATCGCGTAGCTGTAGCTCTAGCACCTCGGTTTGCGTTGCAATACCTAAATAAATATTTTTAAGAATCGCCCAGTCGTCATCATTACCAGGACACGTTAACTCGCGATCATTCAGGCGACCGCCCCGTAAACGTTTATGCGCCACTAATTTTAACGGTATTTCCCCCCCAGCTGATGTCATTGAATCAGCCGCACCACAGCGAAGACATAAGCCAAAACCTTCACCATGCAAGCCTTCACTTCGATGAAACAGTTGACCTTGCGTAGAACTCCTAAAACGACCATAAGCAGGATTGGGTAAGGACATCCAGTCAGCACCTTCAAGCGAAATAAGTGGATCTCGCACCGGAATATATTGAGGGATACTGATGTCATTATGCGGCTTATAACGAATATCTACAGCAAAACCAGCGGGTTGCAAGTAACGCTTACGGGTTAATTGCGCCCCTTCTTGTTCATTACAATGTGGGCAACGCTCAGGCATGGTTAAGCGTGTACCACTACTCCCACAACTTGCACAGCGCCAGACCCAACGTAAATTCTGTATCTCTGGTGAAGCGTCCATTGCTGCAGGAATTTGCCAATTAAGCGTTACACCGCCACTGCGATACACGCGTCCATCAAGGACGGTATCAGTGCCCGGCGCATAATCTCTAATCGCTATCGCCAGATTACGACTGGGGAAACCAGAGCGCTTCGCGCGATTATCTTCTCGTATACTAGGCTCAGAACGTTTTATACGCTCCATATCCTCAAGTGTCGTGGTCACTAACTGAACCACATCTGTTGGAAAACCGTAACCAGGCAAAAAGCCCAATGTTGCCAATACACCCAAGAGATACTCACCTCTCAATCGGGTAAGCTGGATTGCAAGTGCTTGCTCAGGTTTGCTATCCCCCGATGAAGTCTTCATTAACTCCACTTGGGATTGCAAAGCATTTAACTCATTACTCCAACGATCAGCGATATTGCGCACGGCGACAACACATCGGCCTAATAAATAGTCCGTTTGCCGCCCAGCTAAGATACTCCGTTTCGTGATTGATAGCAGACCGTCAGTTAAGCCAATATTTTGTGTTGCCTGATTTTCACACCAGTCAGCAAAAAGAATATAAAGAGCTGATTCACCCTCGGTTAAAGATTCAAAAAACCAACCAGTATTGACTTTGTGTGTGCGATCGGGAACTCGGTCAGATAAAAACGTAGCCAAGGCCAAGGCATTCACATGTCGTTGAACAATCGGCTCGCTTTGTAAAGCTACTTTTGGCATTGCCAAGCACGTGACAAAGGGCCATAGTGGATTTTTGAATACCGCTTCACCGTGCGGTGTTGCTTTACACAATGTAAAACTTAACGCTGCGGTTTCACCGCGTCGTCCGGCACGACCTGCCCGTTGTAAAAAATTGGCAGGGTGCGGCGGCACATTATTCATTGCTACAGCCGTTAAACCACCGATATCGACCCCCATTTCCATAGTCGTTGAACAACTCAGTAGATTAATTTTACCCGCTTTAAAGTCATTTTCACGCTTAGTCAAATCACTGCCGGAAATCTGCGCAGAATGTTCCATTGCGCGTAAATAACGACTATGTAAAACAATGCGATCACAAATATTGTCCCAGACCCCTAAACCTCTTAATTTTTGTATAGCTGGATTACTTTCCAGCCAGGCATTTGCTTCAAGCGTAGAACTGCCTGACCAAAAAGGGTTGGGGACACGAGGCAAAGAAACTTTCAAACATAACGCCAATTCATCGCTAACTGGAGCCGCGGGTAAATAAGGTGTGACACCGCGGAACGTGACAGGTAGTAAACGTCGAGTAATTGGACACAACCACGCTTCATTCACTTCCCTTAATACGGCCTGTGTTTCTAATTCTAATTGAAAGCCTTCTTCATTTTGGGTAAGTAAAGGTCGTATTCCCTGCCATACTGCAATAAGTAACTCATCCAATTGCGCACAATGCTCACGGTCATCCACATCTAACTTAAAGGTAAAGGCTAACAACCTGACCAATCGATTGCGACACGCCTGAGGTGAGTCCATTGAAGGCCAATTTCTTTGAATTGTAGGTAAAGAAGGCCAATTTCTTTGACTTTTAGGTAACTTTTTTGTCACACCTGCCGGCAACATAAACATGGGACGAACTGGAAAGCCCAACCAGCGGTAAATATCGCGAGGTGCAGAAATGGTAGGCCCACCTGATCGCAATATAAAATCAATCGCCACGTGTAATAAGCACTGCCAATCTTCCTTACTCACACTGCGTTGCTTCATAAGGGCAGGAGGCTCTTGCTGCTCCAGCGCAGGGTAATACACTTGCACCAAGCCTAAGCCTTCTAACGAGAAAAGTCTCTTAGGACGCAGGAAAAACTCACGGAACAAACTTAGCTTTGCAATTTGTCGATCAGTTAACTGCCCATAGGTTAGCTCTTTAAACGCTGGCAACATCCAACACATAAAGTCCTCAGAGTTCAATAATTTGTTTTCTGCCTCTTCCCATGTCAATTGAACTGGTTTAGGTGTTGTCAGTTTTTCAAGTTCCTGTCGTTTTTGCTCAACTAGGCCTTGTAGAATCGGAGTGGTTTTTGCTAAGGGCTCCAAAGCAAGAAGTTCTTGCTGTGTTTTTTCAATAAGTTCCTTATCAATTGGTTTAACGGCTGCCGCCAATGAATGATACAGCAAGCTACGCACGTAATTTCGCTCGCTTTCTTGTTGTAACTTGGTGGCAAATCGAGCCGTTCCTTGGCGACTATCGGTAAAGGTAATTAATCGTTTACCCTCCAAAGGTCGACTCTCCTGACCACCTAACATAGGCGACAAAGGTTCCAGTAATGTTGGAATGGCAGTGCCTAAAAAAAAGGGCGCACCTAAACGAATGGGTCTAAACAGCGCGCTCCCCATGCCTTCTTTTGAATGACACACTGAACAGGATAACGCCTTATTTTTGGGGATGCTAAGATGCACCAAAACACCTTTCTTGCCAGACAAATCAAGGTGACCATCAGCACCCGTTAAACCAATATTGGTAACCGTTGCTAAAGACGGCTCTGACAGCAATCGCATCAGGCTTCCGTTTGTGTTCAACGCTTTTTTAGAAGAGTCCTCTTCTTCATCGTCGTCTAAGGATTCTATTTCGCGCTGGAACTCATCATCATCCTGAGTATATTTATGCTGTATCAGGTATTCTTTACCCTGCTGGTTGATTTCAACTGCGGATAAATATTCGGCACCACATTCACCGCATTGCACGACATCAAAAACCGGTGTTTTACAGTGCGGACAGTGTTCATGACGCTCAAAAAATACTGCACCAAACGGCCAGCTATCATGATCCAAACGACTATTTTTACGTCCGTCACACTGCACGTTTGCACACGCCCAAAGACCATTTAATGTGCGTTGAAAAAGGTGTCCGCGTAAGGGTAAAAATGGCTCGCCTTTTTCATTTTTTGCCTGACTACACACGTCAAGTAACTTGAGCGTTTCATTACGCTTTTGAGCGCTTTTTTTTCGATATAAGCTATTTGTTATATGCGTCAAACTGTCTGGTTTTTGAGTCAATTGTATTCTTAAATTGCGCATTTTGGCATCCTGTGCCAACGCTATAAATCGCAATTCTGGCGACAAGGTCTGTAAAGTAGCTATATTAGGACAAGCTTGATTAAGCTGAGTTAAGGACTCTGCTAAGACAGGCGTTTCTCTTTTACCTTCAATAACACTGACACGATCGACTGAAACACCAGCGATATCCGCCAAAAACTCAGCGAGGTGTTGACGTGAGGCCTCGCTACTATCGCCCAACGTGGCTGACGTGGCGATAAAATGCACGTCTCCTGATTGACAACCAAACGCATGTAAAACTCGGCGCAGCAACAAAGTCAGTTCAGCGGCTTGCGAGCCTAAATAAGTATGTGCCTCGTCAATGACAATCCAGCGTAATTGTCCTTGAGATTGCTCAAGAATAGGTCGATCTTCATTACGCACCAACATGTATTCAAGCATGGTCGCGTTGGTGACCAAAATAGGCGGTGGACTCGAGCGTAACGTGCGCCGATCTGCAACTTCACTGAGCCAAGGACTTTTACCCTGATCGGGTGTGTCACCGTTATAAAGGCAAAATCGTAACTTGCCGTTAAAAGGCTCTGCCCAGGCAACCAAACGATCTTTCTGACTCTTGATCAAAGCATTCAATGGATACAAAAACAGTGCACGCACTCCCGTCAAAGGAACTGACTGGCGCTGTTCAAGTTCGGCCGCTAAATCATGCAAAATCGGAATTAAAAAACATTCGGTTTTTCCTGACCCAGTGCCACTGGTAACAAGCACCGACCGCTTTGGTTCAGCTTCAATCAATGCCCGCCAAGCCTCTAACTGATGGCGATAAGGTCGCTGAGTTGCAGAAAAAGTATAATCTTCAATTAAGCCTTTTTTCTGTGGTTTATTTAAGGCATTGACCAAATCGGCATGTAATAATTTACCTTTTAATCCACCTAAACCCACATCTGCCTGCTGCCAACCAAAAGTAGTCTCAAACACCGGGTCAGCAAGAAATGAACCTGGTAAACCAGCATTCTGTGCAAAACACTCACGTAAATACTCTCTAAGCGCATCATTACGAAACCCCAGTAAGCCTAAGGCGGCGCGTGAAGCACGTAGATTTAATTGTTCGGTAAGTCCAGTGTAAAAAAAGGCGGTAGTCATTGCGTAGAGTCCAGTGGTAAACGTGATAATTCAACGGTCAAAGCGATAGAGTAAACGTGATCAAACCATTCTGTGTCGAAGGGACGCAATAAGCGCAGCTCATAAATCAAATTATCGCTGAGTGTGAAAGGATTGAATTCAGTTGATCCAGAATCTCCCGCTTCAGCCCTTAAAAACCGACCATTAATACTCAAGCGAGCTGCCACAAATGGCGCACAACGAACAGGACGATTCTGAGGATTAAGCCTTAAATACTGATGCTTGGCACCTACCAATCCCAGTGTTGTTCTTTGCATGACTTCCGCACTTTGTGGCCATTGCTCATCAGCAGCATGGCGCCCTTGTAAGTCTTGCTCTGCCTGAGCAATCTGTTCATCAAATAAACTAGGTAATTGACGAGCGACTTGTAACAAACTACCTTGTAAAGGTCGAGCACTAAACAGTGCTTCCTGTAACCAATCACAAAGCGCCGACCAATAATTTCGTCTTGCTGTTGTTCGTTGCCTAAATTCTTGAAAAATAGAAAAAACCAAATCCTGATTGGCATCTATCTCGCCCAAGGCATCACTAAGACTTTTAAAATATAACCGCGATGCGCTCAACCAACAATGCACTGGCAATAAACTCCAAGAAAACGGCATCTGTTCAGCAAACTCCCATACACACGAAAATAACTCATCATCAGCCTTTAATAAGGCCAACGTTAAGGTTTCAGGAAATAATGCCAATGTAGTCAATACATCCAAAGAACTGGCAGGAAACTCTCGTGACAACCTGATTAAATCAAATAATCTTGGCCAATCGGGGTGCTCAGGAGTTCTGCCGAGTTCTTTTAATACCGCCATTAATAAGACTTCACGCTGATTGCGCTCAGACTCACGAATAGCGACCACTAGCTTAGATATGTTAGTGTCCACCGCACTTGTTAAGCTTCTATTACGAACCACCCATAGTAAGGGTCTAAAACGTGCCCAATCGCCATCGCGCCCAATAATCCACCAAGGACCATCTGGCAAATCATCAGGAACGCTCCAGCAAGCGTCTCGCTCAGGATTGACTTCTAGGCGTAAAGGTGGACTCGCAGGCGCCCATAATGGAATCATTTCCAGATGTATCTGTTGTTGCCAACCAGCACCCAAGCGAGAAATAGTGTCAGAAGATAAGCTAACCAAGCAGGCTGAATAATTAGGCTCAAGAAAACAATCAAATCTGGCTATGTGTATACGCGCAAGACATTTACCTTGTAAAGACGTCACATTTAACTGAACAAAAGCATCAAGATGTCGACTGCTGCTTAACAACGTGACAATCCGATCCTGCCAAATAAGTAAAGAGGTTTCATACCGTCCTGAATTAAATTGCGGTAAACGGTCGCTAAATTGTAAACAAGGTAAAACGGCATCAGCTGAATTAGTCGTGATCAGCTTGCCCTCCAAACGGAACTCTTTAACGCCAGAATGATCTTGCAACAACAGCCTCAAGCCACCCAAGCGGTCAAGAGGAATATAGTCCTCACGCTCAAGCCTTTGCCCGGCAAACTCAAATAGGGCACCACGCTGAGGATAAGGTAAAGTGAGTGTTAGTGACCCCGTTGCCCAATGAAAATTAACGCTTACGTTAGGTAATATAGTCACCTGTAATAAAGGGCAAATAATGTCGACCCCCTCGGCTGTTTTTAATAACTGCTGTCCAGAATCAATGCTTACGGTAGCGCCCAGCAATCCAGAAAGACGATAGCTGCCAGTCGCTGCGCCTTGGCCAATAGTTGTTAGAATACGAAAACTTTTAGGCAAGACAAAAACTTGCCTGCGAAAAACCTCAATATTTGTTGCCGCATTTTGTAGCCTTAACCAAAGCTTCCCTGCACAATCAAGCTCTGCTTCTCGCCAAGAAATAGCACTATTGACCGGACGCCATTGAGTTTTATAATACGAGGTATTGCTTGAAACACGAGGCAATCCAACATAAATAGGCTGTTGATTGATACTTTCCTTTAAGACCTTGCCAACAATGGTATAGCTTTCAGTTGAATCAGTAGCAGCTTGGCACACTATGCGATAGCGTTCCTGATCTGTCGTCAGAAAATCAACAGACCCCCTTACTTGGAAAACACTACGCTTAAGTGCAAGATGGCTGCCTAGCGTATCGTAATGACCCTTTTCGTTGGCTTTACTTAGCCATTGTTCTGGTGTTAAAACCCATGCCTGTTCAGCCCGTGTTTGTGCCGAACCTTCAGCTAAAAATTCCAAATTACCGGTGCTGTGTTTCTCAATAAATAGCCAAGGGAGCTCACCCCACGGCTCGCCATTTGGGATAGTTAACGAATATTCTTTTTGCCCATCATGCAAGCTCAGCGCATGAGGCGTCATGACTGCGCTATCAAACAAGCTTAAGCCTTCGCGTTTTAACCATTCACGGCGATAGCTAGCCGTCTCTGCACCACCACCCAACAAAGTTAACCAAGCGATAACTTCAGTTCCTGTTGAAGTCGTTAACAGCAAGCGTACACGTGACGGTAAATTTTCCTGACCCAACCATTGAGAAAGTTGTTGGTGGCTAATTTTTTCTGGCAACTCCAGGCTTTTTTCAACTCGCCAACCGCTTGCTGTGTGTTGTAACTTTCCACGCCATCGCAGTCGAGCATGACTGGCTCTAAGTAACTCACCAGAACGTTTGACCAGACCATTAAACAATAATTCTGCCGTTTGCTCTTCCAAGCGTAACGGTAAACGATTTTTCCAATCGGGTACTTTTTCATTTAACGCTACAACAGGATTGGCGACAATACCAATTTCATGCTGTAACGCTACGACTGCGGTAATCAATTCACCGCCAAGATGAAAGACGACATTTTGACGTAGGCTTGAGGGGAGTCGGTAGCCTTGTTGCCGAGATAACAATTCAGCCATTTCAAAACCACCACAACCTTGCGCATGATACGATTCTAAAACAGCGCGAAAAAATTGGTTGATAGCCGCCGACTCGTTTTGTAACAACTTTAAAGGCAAGCCACCTTCACAGGCAATTGTCGGTAAAAATCGTCGTCTACCATTTTGCTCTATTAAAGGCCGACCCCACCAATTCAAACCTGTACTCACCCAATTTTTAATGTATTGATGGTCAGGTTCTACTATGCCTAATGCTTTAAAAATAGTCTCCCAAGCCCAAACACCGCCTTCATGTTCTCGACAAAAAGTTTCGGCCGCGTAATAACAAAAAATAGCCTCGACCTGATTTGCTTTATGACCTCTTAGCGCCAAGCCAATTGTTTCCTTCGTTAAGGTTTTTAACTCGGCGTATTTTTGATCGCTACATTTATAAGCGTACAACGGCCTACCATCAGGCTTAGTCATGCGTGTGTGGGTAAAAATAAATAGTCTTAACCAATCATTCATATATTTAATAAAAATGTCTACCGAGTCGCATGACCCGAAATTATAAAAGCAAACCTAATTAACAGTTTAACTAGCCTAAGTGCTTAGTGTGTCATTAAGCTTTTCCGTAATAAGCCAGTTAATGACCTTTTCTAAAGTCGTAAAAAACTGTGTCCAGGGGGATTAATCGCTGCTGCCGTTAGGTATTCTATCTAGTTTTTAGCTTAATGAAATCTCAACAAAATTGTTAAGCAAGTAATAATCTCTTTACCAAAGTAAGATACGCCAATAATTTAAAACGGAGCTTACGCAATGACACATATTCTTATTAGTTTTTTAGGTAAATCTTTCAAAAAAGATGGACAGTATCGACAAGCAAATTATGATTTTGGCAAGGGTAACCACATCACAGGGCGGTTTTTTAGTTTTGCTTTAAAGCAACATATTCAACCTGAGCGGTTGGTAATGCTGGGCACGTCAGGCAGTATGTGGGATGTGTTGTGTGCTGATGACCACGCACAATGGCCAGAATTAAGTGAAGCGGTGGAAGCTGATTCAGTTACACAAGCACAACTCGATGCTTTTGCTATTCCAGCCAGCTTAGCCTTACAAGTCGAGTGTCAGTTAAAACGGATTCCTTACGGAGACAATCTCACCGAACAAGTTGAAATTCTGCAAATTATGGCAGCGGCAATTCAAGCAGGTGACACCGTATCTTTAGATTTAACACACGGTTTGCGGCATTTACCGATGTTAGGTTTACTAAGTGCGATGTATTTACAAACGGCTCGCAACGCTATTATCAATGGCATTTATTACGGTGCTTTAGATAGAAGCAAAGATGATTTAACTCCCGTGATGCAACTCAATGGTTTATTAAACATTGCCGAATGGTTACACGCTTTAGATGGTTTTAATAAAACCGGCAATCTCGCGCCGTTTTCTAAACTTTTGCAACAAGATGGCATGGCGCAAGACACCGCTCAATGCTTGGAGGACGCTGCATTTTTTGAAAATACCCTGAATATTCCTAATGCTCGTTCACCGTTAAAAAAATTTACTGCCGCGACTCAAGACGGCTTAACAGGTATCGGCGCCTTATTTGAAGACAGCTTAAAAGATCGTATTGCGTGGCATAAAGAAGATAATTTGTATTTAAGGCAGCGTGAAAATGCTTATTTCTTTTTAAAGCAAGGCGATTATTTACGCGCAGCAGCGTTAGGCTATGAGGCTTTTATCACCTTGCGCGTCCAACAAGATAAAACCGTACCCAAATTAGACCCGCAAAATTATGAGCATCGCCAATACATTAAGGACACGCTTAAAAAAAATGACGACTACAAGTTATTAAACAACCTGCGTAATGCCTTAGCACATGGTACACGCAGTGAAATGGCGGAAGTTCAGCGAGCCTTAAGCAGTAAAGACAGGCTAGATGAAGAACTAAAGCGCTTGTTTAACAGCTTGTTACTCAAGGAATCCAAATGAACCCTGATGAATTATTACAGGCATCTTGTCGTATGGCGTTAGCTGCTTTTTTGCATGATATTGGTAAATTTGCCGAACGGGCGAAAATTGATATAGAACCACAAATGCTTGCAGACAACAAACAACGCTATTGCCCACATCATAAGACACATGAAAAAGACAAAGGCTGGTTTAGTCATGTTCACGCCGCTTATACAGGCATGGCAGTGGATATATTGGAAAAACACGCACCCGATTTAGTGGGTAATAATGTTTATCCCTTCGGTAGCTGGAAAACCACTAACGTGGATGATTCACTCATTAATGCCGCCGCCGCGCATCATAAACCAGATACATTTTTACAGTGGATTATTGCCACGGCTGACCGCGTTGCCTCTGGTTTTGAGCGGGAGGAGTTTGAAAAATACAACAAGGAAAAAGAGCAAAACCATTACACCAGTCGCCAATTGCCTTTGTTTGAACAAATTCATCAACCCATCAAAGAAAAAAGTGCCGATTTTAAATACCGTTATCCATTAAAACCATTAAGCCCTGCGTCTATTTTTCCTGTAATCGCTCAAGGCTATGAAGTCAAAGACGACACAGCCGCCCAAGCTGAATACTTAAAACTGTGGGAAGCCTTTAAAACGGGTTTAAAAGACATTCCACCGTCACACTGTCAACAATTACCGCTCTGGTTAGATCATTTTGATAGTTGCTGGCAAACCTATACGCACAGCATTCCGTCGGCTACGGCGTTTGGCACAAAACCTGATGTATCGTTGTATGACCATTCCAAAGCAGTTGCCGCGTTAGCGGTAGCGTTGTGGCGTTATCATGAAGACCGTTATGATGATAAAGAAAAAGCAACCATCCAAATGCGTGAACGTTTAGATTGGAACGAAGAAAAATTACTGCTGATTCAAGGCGATTTTTTCGGTATTCAAAATTTCATTTTTGCTCAAGGCGGCGACAGCACCAAAAAGGCGGCAAAGTTATTACGCGGTCGCTCATTTTATGTCTCATTGATTACCGAATGCGCCGCACTCGCGGTATTGGAAGCCTTAAGTTTACCGTCCACCAGTCAAATCATGAACGCTGCGGGTAAGTTTTTAATCGTTGCACCTAATACTGATGCAACTAAAGACACACTCAAAAAAGTACAACAAACGTTTAATGATTGGTTTTTAACACACAGTTATGGACAGTCTGGCTTAGGTTTAGCGTGTCAACCGGCAACCTGCGAAGATTTTGTCTGTAGTAAAGAAAAACTTGGTTTTAAAGCATTAATGACACGTCTGCATTCAAAATTAGAGCGCAGTAAATACCAGCATTTTGATTTATGTGGTGACAAAGCCGCGCCTGCGGTGTTTGAACATTATTTAGATGGTTTTAATAAATACGGCGAGCCTTGCTCAATCAATAGCAGAGTACCCGCTACCATAAAAAAAACAGATGAAGGGAAAGATATTTTTTACAGTGGTTTAGCGTATGACCAAATAGAAATTGGCAAATGGTTAATCACTAAACAACGGTTAATTCTTGCTAAAAATAAAATTAACGGATTGAGCGTTACAAATATTGATTTGTTTGGCTACCACGTTCATTTTACTGAGGAAGAAGATAAGAAAGGTAATTTCAAAAATGAAGTTGTTAATCGCAATATTCGCCGCGCCTTTGATTTTAGTCGCCCTGAATGTGATGACGTGTTATGGAATGGTTATGCGCGGCGCAATATCAGCGGTTATGTGCCTTATTTTAAAAACGAAAATGATTGGATGATAGAAAAATATCGAAAATTTCTGAATGATGAAGATTATAAAGATGTTGAAGAATATGCACCAAAAACCCTTAATCACTTAGCTTTGGAGGATTTGACCGAAGAAACTGATGGTCATTGGTACGGCATTCGCGCCCTAGCCGTATTAAAAGGCGACATTGATAATTTAGGCGACTTGTTTCAAAACGGTTTAAAACAACCGACCTTTACCAAAATGGCTGCCCTTTCACGGCAAGTAAATAATTTTTTCGCCGTGTATTTGCCGTATTTATGCCAGACAAAATATCCAAACACCTACATTGTGTTTGCGGGTGGCGATGATTTCTTTCTGTTGGGTTCGTGGAAACAATTGATGCGTTTAGCCGCTGACTTAAGAACGGAATTTAGTCGTTATGTGGCGAATAATTCAAGCATTCATTTTTCAGCAGGATTAAGCGTTACAAAACCTAAAATCCCCATTCATCAATTAGCAGTGCTGGGCGAAGAGGCTTTAGAGCACGCCAAAGCTTATAAAAAAGACGAACACCTTAAAAACGCGGTAACGTGTTTTGGACAAACTGTGAGTTGGATTGACTTTAACCGTTTATTTGTCACTGAACACAATGCTACTGAACATTTGGAAGCGTTGCGGGAACAACACCAACTTTCAACCGCGTATGTTTATGGCTTATTGCGTTTAACCAACATGGCGGCAGATAAAAACAAACCTGAAAACTCTCTATGGCGTTCACAATTGTATTATCGTACTTATCGACTACTGGCAAATAAACGCGGTTTAGATGCTAACCAGAAAAAACGTGCCTGTATCGAATTAGTCACTGATATTGGCGAAAAAGGCATTAAAGAATTTGGCAATGGTTATCTCATTGCTTTACATGCTTACCTTTATCAAAACCGAGAGCAATCCTAATGCCGACCATTTCTATTTTTTATGGCATCCAAATCATGATGTATTTTTACGATGCAGGAAAACATCATGTGCCGCATATCCACGCTAAATATCAAGATGATGAGGCGGTATCGGGTCAAGAACCGCATCGAATTGAACCCTTAAGATAACGAGGTTGTTATGAAATTGATACAGGTTGAAGCCCACGATAATTACATTGTGCGGGTTTATTTAGATGACGGCTCGGTGGTTGATTTTGATGTCAAAGCGGAGCTAGAGCGAATCCCCTGCTACAAGCCACTTTATGACAAAGAAATTTTTAAAACAGTGGCGTTTAAGAACCAACGGATTTTTTGGAATGAGTCCTGTGATTTCCATTTAGACCAAATTTTGGAGCGTGGGCATCTACTGAACTAAAACTTAAACGCTATTTAAAATTGGCTAGTAACCTTTTACGAACACCGAGAACAAACACGGAGAGAGTCATGAGTGAATATCAACAACGTTCTGCACCAAGAGAATACGCCCCATCCATTCCCTTAAATTTAAAACCTATTCAATTTGCAGAAATCAAATCTGATTTATTTGATGAAGTTGCCAGAGAAACAGCGGAATGTATTGCTCAAAACAAAAAAGGCAATAAATCAACACAGTTACGCAAATACTACGATGAAATCTGTATGTGGGATCAGAAAATCAAACAAAACCCAAACAACTACGGTGAATATTTGCCGCTGATAAAAATGCTTAATGCCAAAGTAGCTTATGCTAAAGGGCGTGATTTAGTTGACCAAAATTTCGTAGATTTAATGCGTCATTGTTTAAATCAAGTCACCACAGACAAAAAGACCTTTGAAACTTGCAAACGTTTTTTTGAAGCCTTCATGGGCTTTTACAAAATGTATCAACCCAAATAACGCACTAGGAAAACATCATGCAACTTAAAGCAATTAACCAAATCACTGGGCAAATTCAGTTAATCACAGGTTTACACATCGGCGCAGGTAATGAAGAAGTCCATATCGGTGGTATCGACAACGGCGTGATTAAACACCCGCATACCCAACAGCCTTATATTCCTGGTTCAAGTTTAAAAGGCAAAATGCGTAGCTTGCTGGAATGGCGAGCGGGTTTAGTGGGTGACGCGAATGGCAAACCTGTTTCTATTGGATTGTTAGACAAATTAACAGGCGACAAAAAACAACAAGCTGAAACTATCATTCGTTTATTCGGTGCGGCGGGGGATACTAAAAACGATGAAAAAGCCGAAGAAATCGGTATTACCCGTTTATCGTTTTGGGATTGTGCCTTAAATAAAGACTGGCTGGCAAAAATCGATAAAAACAACTGGCTGTATACCGAAGCCAAAAGCGAAAACACCATCAGCCGCATCACAGGCACAGCCGATCACCCACGTCAAACCGAACGTGTTCCCGCTGATGCCATTTTTGATTTTAAACTGGGCATGAAAATTCTTGCTGACAATGAACACGGTTTTATTGATACCGTGTTGGCAGGTTTGAAATTATTGGAACTTGACGGCATTGGTGGCAGTGGTTCACGCGGTTACGGCAAAATTAAATTTAAACTGGATAATGCCGAGTTACAAGCGCGTTTAGACGCAATCGACCCTTTCAAGGCGGCGTGATGCAACGGCTTCACTTCACACTCACACCTAAAACGGCTTTTGCTACACCGTTGGCTGGTGATACCTTATTTGGGCAATGTTGCTGGGCAATACGGCATATATTGGGCGAAGCTAAACTTAATCAATTATTGGCAGGATATATCGACAATAAACCTTTTATGGTGATCTCTGATGCCATGCCACAAGGATTTTTACCGCGTCCAACTTTACCCACTGAATTATTAGGTTTTGACACCAGCGACACCAAACAACGCAAAGCCCAAAAAGGCAAAAAATGGTTTCCAGAAAGTGTTTTAACCAAGCCCTTGAATGAATGGGCAACACTGGCAAAAACTGAACAGGAAATGGTTGATACTTTTCTTTCTGATGATGAAAAAAAGGACAATACAAGTAAAAACAAAAAGCCGCGCTATTTGATTAACGATGAACCACAAGACCACAACAGTTTAAACCGATTAACGGGAACGACCGGAACAGGCGAAGGTTTCGCGCCGTTTCAACGGCAAACCTTTTGGTATCACCCCGAAATTAAACTGACGCTGATTATTGATCTGGATACCGACCGCCTAAGCAGTGCTAATTTGCTTGAGGCATTAAGCTGGATAGGTCTACACGGTTACGGCAAAGAAGCCAGTTGTGGTTTAGGAAAATTTGAAATAAAACTTGCCGATTCCCCAACACCTAAAACCATAGATCACCCCAATGCGTGGCTTACTTTAGCACCGTGTACACCACAAGGCTTAAGCTGGCATACCCAGCGTTGTTATTACCAAATCCTCACGCGCTTTGGACGACACGGCGATCTGGCAGTACATCAAAGCGGCGGTGTATTTAAAAATCCCGTGTTAATGGCGGCAACAGGCGCGATTTTAACGCCTAAAGAAGAAAGCAGCACACAAGGCTTTACAGGCAAAGGCATCACAGGTGTTTCTAAAACCATTACAGCTACCGTCCATCAAGGTTACGCGCCTGTTTATCCTGTTCGTTTAGAGGTGACTAATGATTAAGCCATTTATCAAAACCACGCGCTGCACTGTGTCAACCTTAAGCCCTGTGCATATTGGTTGCGGTGAAGATTATTATCCAACGAACTATCTGATTGATGACGGCTTACTGCATCATTTTTCCGAAGAAGGTTTACTGGCGGCGTTATCACCGTCTGAAAAAAATGCCTTGGCAAAAATCGCTGAAAAGCCAAACGATAGAAATGACGGTGGTATTAAAGAACTACAGCGTTTTGTTTATAGCAAAAAAGATGGCTTAGTTAATTACGCAATACACACTGTTTCTGCTGCTAAGGGCATAGAAGAGTTTTATTTGTCACGCATGAAAGGTGGTGATAAAAACAAACTCGAAATTGCCCGCCATGCCTTCAATCCTTATAACCAAACGCCTTATTTTGCAGGCAGTTCAATTAAAGGCGCGATTCGTACCGCTTTGTTAAATGCGTTAAATGGTAACGAATCTTTACAATCTAAATTGAATGAGTTAAGGATTACGGACAAAAACAGAAGACCGTTTATAGTAAACGACAAATTCGATATACCAAAAAACGTAAATGGTAAATTGCAAGAAAATTTACTGGATTATCAGGCTATTTCAGACAAGCCAGAAAAAGGCATAAAAGGTGACCCGTTACGCTTATTAAAAATCGGTGATGCAACTTATAAAAACTCAGATGATTTAAACGCTGATGAAATTCGTTTTGCGGTCAATCGCAAAAATAAAATATCGAAAAAACAATCAGAACTTTATCAAATTTTAGAATGTTTATCTGCAAATCGTAGCCGTAGTTTAATGTTTGATATGACGTTTTTAGCTGATAAAGCGGTCAATTACCGTTGGACGCTAAGCGAAATTTGTAATGCGTGTAATGAGTTTTTTGTGCCTCAATTGGAAAAAGAACTCGATACATTGCAACAGTTAAATTATTGCAATGCTGAATGGGCGAAAAACTTGGAAAAACTATTAGCCAATGAATTAGGCGATGCTTTTAAAAATCAACAAGCATTTTTATTGCGCATTGGACAACATGGCGGCGCAGAAAGTAACACGCTTGAAGGTTTGAGACACATCAAGGTAAAAATAAAAGACAAGCCAGCCGAGTATAAATATTTACCAAAACCAAACACTATCTGGCTTGCCGCCAATCACAAAGACCAACAACATGACTTATTACCTTTCGGCTGGGTCATCGTTGAAATTGATGATTTTGTGTTAAACAAAACCCACGCTTTTTTAACTGCCCAAGCCGCGCCTGATTATGCCCGTCAAGCGACATTGCAAGCCTTAGCCCAACAACGTGCCGAATTTTTAGCCCAAGAACAGCAAAAACAAGCACTCAAAGCCCAACAAGAAGCCGAAGCTGCTGAACAACAACGCTTGCAAGATGAAGCCGAACAAGTCAAACACGCTCAACTTGCCGCAATGACACTAGAGCAAAAAATCGTTTTTGAACTAAAAGAAGCTCTCGCTAAAGACCCCAAACCAGACGCGAACGGTACACTTAGGCAACTGCTTACCACCGCCATTAAACAGGCTGAAAATTGGTCAAGCACGGATAAACAAGCTTTATTAGACATAGGCGCTCATTTATCTAACGTATGGGGCAAACCTAGAAAGCTCAAAGACCAATTAAAAGACCTACAAAACTAAGCCATGAAATTCGTAGACCCCAAAACCGACATTGCCTTTAAAAAAATCTTCGGCGACCAAGCCCATAAAAACATTCTTATTGAATTTCTCAATCAACTGCTAGAACTGGAATATCCCATTGCTGACATAAAAATTAGCAACAGCTACCAAGCGCCGCAACGCTATGGTTTAAAAGAAACCACCTTGGATATTAAAGCTAAAGACAGCTCAGGGCGTGAATTTATCGTTGAAATGCAAGTGGAAAAAGACAAAACCTTTGCCAAACGCGCCCTGTACTACAGCAGTAAAGCCTACAGCCGACAACTGGATAAAACCGAAAAATACCATCTGTTAAAGCCCGTGATCTTTCTGGGTATCTTGGACTTTAGCATTTTTGATCACCAAAACCCTTGCTCACGACATTTGATAGTAAACGGCGAAAACCAAAGCCATGACCTTAAAGACTTGGAATTTAACTTTATCGAATTGCCCAAATTCACCAAAGCCGAAGCCGAACTAGACAGCGTTGCCGACAAATGGCTGTATTTTCTTAAACATGCCGATGACTTGCAGCACATTCCACACAATGCCGACACCGCCGCGTTACAACAAGCCTATCAAATCGCCGCCCAACACCATTGGACAGAAGATGAACTGGATATTTACGAAAGCCAAGGCTTAAGGCTGGGCAGAGACAGAAATATTGTAGAAACGGCGAGAGAAGACGGTGAACGACAAGGCAAAATCGAAGTGGCGCGTCGTTTATTAGCCTTAATGGATGATGCCACTATCGCCCAAGTGACTGGCTTGGCGGTTTCTGTTATCGCTCAATTACGCCAAGGTTAATATGAACACATTAAACTTTGCCCGTTACCAATTTAACTTCATCTTAAATACACCCTTGCGCTTAGACTATTATGCAGGCTCATTGTTGCGCGGCGTATTTGGACACGCCTTACGCAAAGTCAGCTGCATGACCAAACTTAAGGTGTGCGCCGAATGCCCCTTACAGCGCAGCTGCCCTTACACCACAGTGTTTGAAATGCCGCCCCCGCAGCAACACAGCTTACAAGCCTTTAGCCAAATACCCAATCCGTATGTGATTGAGCCACCTCCATTGGGCAGTAAAGTCTACCAAGCAGGAGAAGAGTTAAGTTTCTCGATGGTATTAATTGGCCCCGCTATCGCTCAATTGCCGCTGATTATTTTTGCTTGGCAACAAGCTTTTGCTCAAGGAATTAGCAAATACCAGAGCACTGCACGCTTGCGCGTGGTGACAGCAGTGGACGCGCAACATCAGCACCACATTGTTTACGACCCGCAAACACAGACCTCCATACACGCCCATGCCCCGCTGCAAATGCCCACATTGCCCCAACAAAAATCAGTGACCCTCAGCTTCCAAACCCCCTTGCATATCCAAAAGCAAGGCAAAGTATTGGCTGAGAAGATGACGGCCAAAGATTTTTTAATGGCCTTAATACGGCGGTATGGGCTTTTGCATGAATTTTATGGCACGGCTTACCAAGCCCCGCAGTTTTCACAACTTGCCGCCCACGCGGAAACGCTAAACGGGCAAGCACACTTTCAGTGGTGTCATTGGCAACGCTATTCCAATCGGCAACAACAAAAAATGCGCTTTGATGGCGTATTAGGAGACCTCACATTAAGCGGCGATTTACAGCCGTTTTTACCGATGCTCCAAGCGGGGCAATGGCTACACATAGGCAGCAAAACCACCTTTGGCATGGGGCATTATCAGCTTAGTAATGAGCCTGGAATAACTTAGGCAAGTGAGACGGTGAAAGTATGATGCTTTTAACTTCCTTTGAAAAAGGGGGGAAGTCTATATTCAGTCCCCCTCTTTGAAAAAGAAGGGTTAGGGGAGATTTTTTAGATAAAACCCCTCATTCGACTGGCTCAATCCGCCTTTTTTAAAGGGGGAAGTCTAGGCTTACAATGTTAGTTTAGTAGGGGCTGAATAATTACGCGCCCACTTATATTGTTTTTTCTACACACCGCACTCTTTTGCCGCTCGAAGTATTAGTGCCAATAGCCTGAGTGCAGGCTTTCGCCTGCAATGCAAGCGCCAACAGTAGGTACTTTAGGCAAAGCGTGCACTCCAGCTGCACACAGTTGTTCACTTTATTTCATGCTCGTTCCTAAGCATAAATTTTCAGGCATAACAAAAAAGCTTAACCGTTCGCCCTGACCCTTCGTCTGTACTCATGACTCACCACGAACAGTTTAACTTTGTTCCAAATACCAGAAAACTTTTGTTTATCTCCTTAACTAACAAAATTGTCAGCACAGACAAATCGCCCTAACACTGGTTAAATAAGGTTCAGTGCATAGGTCGCAATAGCGTGTGCAATACGCTTGCACCTTACAAAGTTACTTTTAGACAATACCGAGTCCAAGGGCTTTAGCCTTTGGTTAAAAAAGCTAACGTTTTTTTACTCTTGCACAGCCATCATGAGAATTGCCAAATGCCAATGAAAACCTTAATTATTGATAAAGAGCCCAGCGAACTGCATTACCAAAGTAGCAATTTAACCGTCTACACCAATGGTAAACGCGTCAGCACCGTACCGCTCAAGCAGCTTGAGCGAGTCATCGTATCGCCGCACGTGACCATCACCGCCGGCGTATTAGGCGTGATAGCCGAACACCACGTTTCGTTGATGGTATTGAATGCGCGTTTGCCAAATCGCACCGCCACCTTGGTAGGACATCACAGTGGCGATCACCAACGGCGCTTATGGCAATACCAATTAATGCTCAACCATGCCTTTTGCGTAGAAGTTGCTACCCGTATCGTCGAATTAAAAATTAAACGGCAACACGCCGTCCTACAAAACGCCTTACAGAAACGGCCCGAATTAAGGCGCGCACTAACGCAAGCACTCAAACATTTGGACAACTCCCTTACCCAATTAACAAACCCAGACATCAACGATTTGGCGGTATTAAATGGTATCGAAGGCGCGGCGGCAAGAGCTTATTTTCAGGCATATACCCAACTGTTTTGCGCCCGACTTAATTTTACCGCGCGTAACCGTCGCCCCCCACAAGACCCGGTTAATGTCATTTTGTCGCTTAGTTACACGCTGCTACACCATGAAGCCGTTAATGCCTTAAAAATGTACGGTTTAGATCCCTCCTTAGGGTTTTATCACCAAATCTATTACGGGCGTGACTCTTTGGCGTGTGATGTCATTGAACCCTTACGTCCGTATGTGGACAAATGGATTTGGCGACTATTTGCCGAACAAACCTTAACGGATGGGCATTTTGTTTATGAGGGGGCTGCGTGTTTATTGGCCGATGCGGGTAAACGAATTTTTTACAAACGATTTTTTACCGAGGCAAAAGCCCTCAAACGCTTATTGCGTCAGTACGCACTGTATTTGGTTAACACCCTAAGCGAGGCACAAGCGCGTGGCTGAAAAGCGTAAGTTTTTAATTTGTTACGATATTGTTGATGAAAAACGCTTGCGCAAAGTGCATAACGTGCTTAGTACCTTGGCAATGTCAGTGCAATATTCTGTGTTTGAAGCCGAACTAAGCAACGTCCAGTTAGAGCAACTTAAAGAAAAATTGCAGCCTTACTTAAAAAGCGATGCCGATAAATTAACTATTTACCGACTGTTTAAGGCTAACGCCAAAATTGACTTGGCGATAGCTGCGGATGATGAGGTGCTATTTTTTTGATGGAATAAACATAATAAGGTGATTTATAATATAAACAGGCGGGTCATAAGTAGTATTAACCTGCCTTTTTTGGAGAAAATAACGTGTTAAAAATAGCAATTAAATCAATAGCTTGTAAAGGTCTCTGTAATGTCATGATTAATAAGGCATTATCTGGTAGTGCTGTTTGAATACTTTCCCTGTTCCGAAGGGATTAAGACTTGTCAGAAATGGCATTGTCAAGCCATTCTTCG
>Ga0247844_1000499_pt1 | contig 84088 bp, 73 predicted proteins | sample LaCtaG_FD_192421 | JGI IMG/M metagenome (GOLD analysis project Ga0247844, IMG submission 192421) | Freshwater microbial communities from meromictic Lake La Cruz, Castile-La Mancha, Spain - LaCruzMarch201714.5m_1 | ecosystem: Environmental > Aquatic > Freshwater > Lake | place: Spain: Castile-La... | reverse complement strand
ATGTTGTATACATGGGTGTTATTTGGGGTATTACACGATATATTATTTGTAAATGTCGTACTTACAGCTGTCATATTTATTACTGAACTACCCGGATTAATCGTCAAATTACCAGGGTCACCGGATGCATTCCATGAGCCTGCTACGTTCAATGTCGAGGTACCTAGATTCAATATCCGAACTACTGATTGATTACAACCTGGATTAGAACTAAATGTTTGCAAATTATAGGTTGATCCACCAAAGGTCATGGTTCCATTTCGCAAAAATAAGGTGCTACTAAAATTACGATTGGCTCCAAAGGTAACGACAGCTCCTGCTCCGTTGATTTGCGTATATTGGCTAGTTCCTGTAGAACTCGCAAGAAATGATACTGTTGCTCCTGCCGTAACGTTCATTGAACTATTTATTGTAGCCAATAAACTGAACGTAATATTTGCAGCTGCTGTAACATCAAACTGAGACATCGTAACATCATTCGTGAAATTTAGCGTAGCTGCTTGGTTTACATTCATATTTCCCGTATTCCAGGCTGCTACGTTTGACCAAGTTCCTGTTCCATTGAAAAATACCGTTCCAAACGTTTTTCCACCCGGGTTGATTGTTTTAGTTCCTGTTCCCATAAAGTACACATTCATGGAGGTCGTCCAAGATCCTTGTGTACTAATCATGGCTAAACTTCCGTAGATATTGAGGTTATTAGAACCACTGGTAGATGCAAAGTTTGGTGTATTGCTTGTAACAGTCCATGTCATATTCCGACAGTCTGCGTTCGGTACATTCATCGTAACTGTTTGATTTGCTGAAGAGAAAGATGCATTATCATAAATTACATCATCGATTAAAGTTGGTGGGCATTGCCCTCCAGCACCACCACTAGTCAAGGACCAGCGATTAATATCGTTCCAATTTCCTGTGCCTCCCACCCAATATAAGGTTCTTGATACTGCAGCGCCTCCGGCTTGAATAGTTACACCACTATTATTACCTTGGTTGTTGGTATTAGTAGCCGTTACACTGGCTCCTCCACTAAAATTCATATCCTGAAGGTTACAATAATTGATGTTCACCGCTGCTGTCGCTTTTGAAATAATGGCCTGTGTACCTGCCGTACCAGATTTTATGGTTATCGGACCTGCACAGTTCGCATTTGCATTAAATAAAGTGGTAACTGTTACCGTTCTTCCGGCTTGGAAGGTGTAGGTGCCATTCAATGCGAAATTCATTGTCCCTACCGTTAATTCACCGGTGATATTTGCTCCTGCACTGAATGTCACTTGATTGTATGTGCCTAGTACATTGTCAAATGCCGAGTTGTAGTGATGTAAAAACTGCACCGTACCACTTGGTGCCGTAAAATTTACAATGTTGTATACATGGGTGTTATTTGGGGTATTACACGATATATTATTTGTAAATGTCGTACTTACAGCTGTCATATTTATTACTGAACTACCCGGATTAATCGTCAAATTACCAGGGTCACCGGATGCATTCCATGAGCCTGCTACGTTCAATGTCGAGGTACCTAGATTCAATATCCGAACTACTGATTGATTACAACCTGGATTAGAACTAAATGTTTGCAAATTATAGGTTGATCCACCAAAGGTCATGGTTCCATTTCGCAAAAATAAGGTGCTACTAAAATTACGATTGGCTCCAAAGGTAACGACAGCTCCTGCTCCGTTGATTTGCGTATATTGGCTAGTTCCTGTAGAACTCGCAAGAAATGATACTGTTGCTCCTGCCGTAACGTTCATTGAACTATTTATTGTAGCCAATAAACTGAACGTAATATTTGCAGCTGCTGTAACATCAAACTGAGACATCGTAACATCATTCGTGAAATTTAGCGTAGCTGCTTGGTTTACATTCATATTTCCCGTATTCCAGGCTGCTACGTTTGACCAAGTTCCTGTTCCATTGAAAAATACCGTTCCAAACGTTTTTCCTCCCGGGTTGATTGTATTTAAGCCGTTCCCAAGAAAATACACGTTCATAGATGTGGTCCAAGAACCTTGCAAGGAAGTCATCAACAAGCTACCGTATAGGTTTAAGTTATTTGCGCTACTCGTGGAGGCAAAATTGGGCGTATTGGTAGTAACGGTCCAATACATGTTTACGCAATTAGCATTAGCCAAATTCAAGGTAACCGTTTGGTTTGGAGCGGAGAATGAATTATTGGTGAAGTAAACATTATCGTTCACTCCGGGAACGCCTGCACCACCAGCACCTCCGTCTGTAGCTGACCAACGATTAATATCTCCCCAGTTTCCTGTACCTCCAACCCAATAATAATTGATTCCGTTTATGATACTAACTGCTACATTATAAACAGGACTGCTACATCCTGAAGCAGTATTGGTTACTACAAGAGTGGCTACATAATTTCCTGCGGTTGCGCCAACAGGGATTGGTACACTGATGCTATTTCCTGTTAATGCTGCGTTATTTTGGTCAATAAATCCTGCTGAATTGGCAGCATTATTAAAATTAAGGGTGTACACATTTGGATTTCCAATAGGAGAAGTAAAGGTAAACGAAGCAGTAAGAGCACCAACACTGACGGATGGATTCACATTTAGTGTTATGCTAGGTGTTGTTCCAATTACAATTGAAAAGTTTTGAGCGGTACCTGAAATATTTGTTATGGTATTGCGAACATTAATACTTCCTGTATAGGTTCCTGCTGCTATATTGGCAGGAACTTGAAGTGCAAACGGAGAGGCGACGATAGCAACCCAGTTTATATCTGTTAAACCAGCGGCATTTGCTGAGGCGTCAAAATCAATGGTATATTCATTGGGATTATTGGTAGCATTACTGTAAGATAAATTGGCAATGGTAGTTCCAGTACAAATCGATGGGTTTGCTCCAAGTGTAATGGACGGTGGTGCTGAAGCATTTAAAGTTACCGTGATAGCAAAAGAAGCACTTGAGCAACCTGTTGTGCTATTGGTTAATACAATTGTAGCATTATAAGTTCCTGCTACTGCTGCACCAGGAATTGAAATTGGAATGGAAGCTCCAACAACTGCTTGATTATTCAAGTCCACAAAGCCGGCTGAATTTGCTGCATTATCAAAATTAATACTGTATTGATTTGGTGAACCCACAAGGGCACTTAGGCCAATAGAAGTTGATGCGGTGCCGACAACAACAGATGGATTACCTCCAAAGGTTGCAGCAGGTATGGCATTTACTACAACAGAAATTGGATAAACTCCTTGACACCCAGTGGTAGTATTAAGAATAGTTAAATTCGCCAGATAAGTCGCTGGTGGTGCAGCAGCTGGAATAGCCAATGGAATTGGAGAGCCGGCCAATGCTTGATTAACGATATCGACAAAAGATGCAGCATTTGCCGTTGCATCATAATCGATACTGTATTGATTTGGTGAATTGCTCGTAGCAGTAAAAATGAGTGAACTAGAAGTAATCCCTTGACAAACAGTAGGTGAATTGGTGATAGACATAGTCGGATTACCAACTACTGAAACGGTAATATTGTAATTAATACTAGAAATAGATGTGTTTGAATTAGTTACGGTCAATACGCCATTATAAACTGCCGGAGAAACATTATTTGGGATATTAAATACTAATGGTGAAGAAGTGATGTTTGCATTAACTATATCCGCAATTCCTGCAGCATTTGCTGTAGCATTAAAATCAATACTATATTGATTTGGCGAACCATTGGTACCAACATAAGTTCGATTTACAGTAGTAAACCCTTGACAAACATTGGTGTTAGTAACCCCACCTAAATCTATGCTAACAATTCCTGTACTTATACAAGAAGCAGCACTCGTCGAACCACAACCATTCGTTGCAGTCACACAAATTTGTCCATTTGCATTACTTGCGGTAATCACATTAGTCCCCTGTCCTGCAGAAAAAATAGTTCCTGCTGGCATTGTCCAAGTGTAGGAAACTGCTCCGGCAATTGGTGAAACACTGAAACCGTTACCAGTCGTCGAAATTGCTCCAAGATTTCCAACTGCTTGAGTAGCTAAGAAATTCCAACCTGTATTATTACCCATGTTTGTTGAACCAAAAGCATTGTAAGTTGCACCTCCCGTAGCATTAATGTCTTTTAAATTTAGATTTTGTCCACTTACGGTACCAGAAGCTTTAGTTAAAATTGCTTGTGTTCCGGCAGTTCCACTTTGTAAAGTAACCCCACCGAAGCATATAGATCCAAAAGATATATTATTAGTAACGGTAATAGTTCTTCCTGCTTGCAAATTATACGTATTATTAGAGGTCATAATGATTGTTCCAACCGTAATATCCCCTGTGATATTTGCTCCAGCGCCAAAGGTTACTTGGTTGTAACTAGAATTACCTGCGTTTCCGGCTGCATTGTAAAAATGAGAGAAATTAACGGTCCCTGAGTTGGCAGTGAAACTCAAATTGTTATAGGCATGGCTTGATCCTGTAGAGCAACAATTACCCATAATTTGAAACGTTGTATTGACTCCTGTCATGTTTATCTGAGAGGTTCCAGCATTTACGGTCAGTAGTTGTCCTTCGCGAATACTCCAACTACCAGAACAATTTATAGTTGATGATCCTAAATTCAAAACTCGAACCATGGAATTATCGCAACATGGTTGAGAATTAAATGAATTCCATGTTTGCGTGGTGCCATTCGTTGACAATGTTCCTCGGTCTAAATTTACGTATCCAATCTGACGGTTGGCTTGTAAATTTACTGTAGCACCACCATTAATATTTAGACCACTAGAAATAGTTCCTGTACTGGTTGGCTGAAAATCTACAAGGGCAGTTGATGAAGTGTTGAAGTCACCGTTTATGGTCGCTAAAGCACTAAAGTTGATTGTCGCGGGAGCAGTAACACTCCAAGTACTTGTATTGACGTTATTTACAAAGTTCAAAGTAGCTGCTTGGCTCACCGTAATGCTACCTGTATTCCATGCCGCTGCATTTGACCAAGTGCCTGTTCCTGCAAAAAATACTGGACCAAAGTTCTTACCACCTGAATTAATCGTCTTGGTGCCGGTACCCATGAAATAAACATTCATCGAGGTAGTCCAAGTTCCTTGCGTACTAATCATCGCCAAGTTACCGTAGAGATTTAAATTATTCGACCCACTCGTTGAAGTGAAATTTGGACTGTTAGTCGTTACACTCCAAGTCATGTTGTTACAGTCTGCATTGGGTACATTTAAGCTAACTGTTTGATTTACTGCACTGAAAGATGAGTTGTTAAAAATAACGTCATCAATCGATGTAGGTGGACATTGACCACCCGCTCCTCCACTACTTAGTGACCATCGGTTGATATCGTTCCAATTTCCTGCGCCACCTACCCAATATAAAGTACGAGCAACTGCTGCGCCACCAGCTTGTATCGTAACACCTGTATTATTACCTTGATTATTAGTATTAGTAGCTGTTACACTAGCACCTCCCGTAAAATTCATGTCTTGAAGGTTACAATAGTTTATTGTTACCGTAGCATTTGCTTTCGATATGATTGCTTGGGTTCCTGCAGTTCCTGACTTTATGGTCATTGGGCCTGAACACGTTGCATTGGCATTAAATAAGGTATTCACGGTAACGGTTCGTCCGGCTTGGAATGTATAGGTGCCATTTAAAGCTAAATTCAAGGTTCCAACTGTCCAATCGCCTGTTATGTTGGCTCCAGCGCCAAAGGTTACTTGGTTGTAACTAGAATTACCTGCGTTTCCGGCTGCATTGTAAAAATGAGAGAAATTAACGGTCCCTGAGTTGGCAGTGAAACTCAAATTGTTATAGGCATGGCTTGATCCTGTAGAGCAACAATTACCCATAATTTGAAACGTTGTATTGACTCCTGTCATGTTTATCTGAGAGGTTCCAGCATTTACGGTCAGTAGTTGTCCTTCGCGAATACTCCAACTACCAGAACAATTTATAGTTGATGATCCTAAATTCAAAACTCGAACCATGGAATTATCGCAACATGGTTGAGAATTAAATGAATTCCATGTTTGCGTGGTGCCATTCGTTGACAATGTTCCTCGGTCTAAATTTACGTATCCAATCTGACGGTTGGCTTGTAAATTTACTGTAGCACCACCATTAATATTTAGACCACTAGAAATAGTTCCTGTACTGGTTGGCTGAAAATCTACAAGGGCAGTTGATGAAGTGTTGAAGTCACCGTTTATGGTCGCTAAAGCACTAAAGTTGATTGTCGCGGGAGCAGTAACACTCCAAGTACTTGTATTGACGTTATTTACAAAGTTCAAAGTAGCTGCTTGGCTCACCGTAATGCTACCTGTATTCCATGCCGCTGCATTTGACCAAGTTCCTGTTCCTGCAAAAAATACTGGACCAAAATTCTTACCACCTGAATTAATTGTCTTGGTGCCGGTACCCATGAAATAAACATTCATAGAGGTGGTCCAAGTTCCTTGCGTACTAACCATCGCCAAGTTACCGTAGAGATTTAAATTATTAGCCCCACTCGTTGATGCAAAATTTGGACTGTTAGTCGTTACACTCCAAGTCATGTTGTTACAATTCGCATTGGCGATATTCAAACTTACCGATTGGTTTACGGCCGAGAAGGAACTATTTGTAAAAAAACAATTGTCATTTACTCCAGGGACACCTGCCCCACCTGTTCCGCCATCCGTTAATGACCAACGACTTACATCACTCCAGTTTCCTGTGCCACCAACCCAATAATAGTCTAAACCAAAAATAGTTTGAGAAATGAATAATGAAAAAATTACAATTAAAAATCTGAAATTAGGATACATAGTAAGTTATTTTGGGTAAAAGTATTTTTATTTTTTGCATAGAAGATTAATTAAAAGTGAACAATTAATTAATATTCCAAGGCAATGTACAAAACAAAATTAAAGCGGAGCCCATTAATCTAAAGGAATGAATATAAGCAGTATAGACACTATTATTCAAATTTCAATTTGGCTTTAAAAAGATATCTTAATTTATTAGATATTATTTCAAAAAATGAAGTAATTTTGAATCACATCAAATTCTTGAAAGGCCTAACTCTAAATTATTTATGAAAAATACAACTACAAAAAACTTAAAATGGACGTTATTACTATTTATCACGTTAGCGTCATTGAATGTAACTAGTCAAACCAGTTTTGATTTACCAAGTGGCTACCAAACATATAAAGACTATGACGGCAATGAACAAAGAGCAGAGGGTGACTTTGATGGCGATGGTACTAACGACCTAGTTATTTTATGTTCATCAGAAGAGGAAGGGACAATTATGGTTGTTTACTTAACCTCCCGTTATTTTGTTGACCAAAGTTATTTTTGGTTCCCTTGGGATTCTGATATGAATACTTTTACCTATGAAAATAATGTATTGACAATAGATGCTATCTATGGAACGGGAAGATGGGGTAATACCTTAAAGCTAAAATATTACACCAACTTAGAAAATATGAAATTAATCGGTTATGACGAATGGCAATTACCTGACTATGAACAAAATGGAGGTTTTAATAAAAGTATTAATCTTAATACTAATGAATACCAAGTGAATGATGGGGTAAAAAAGAAAATTAGCATAGATCTTATAACGCTATCAAATATTGAACAATACTTTGTCTATTTATCAGAAATAGGACAAGATGAAATAGATAACTAAAAAACAAGTACAACTTTTCTATTTAGTTGATTTTCAAGTTATTTTGCTTAATTTTAAAAATAATAATGAGGTTGTGAAATAATTATATCTAAAACTTAACTATGAAAAAATACAACTACTTATTATTTTTAACGGTTTTGCTTCTTTCTCAAAGTTCTTGCGAAAATAAAAGAGCGTTTTGCGAATGCATGGATATAAAAGCTGCTTTTACAGATGCTTTAAAGTTATCAAAAGATGAACAAGAACTAAAAGCCAAAGAATGTGCTTGGATAGAAAAAGAGGTGTCAGCCGAGGATCAATTGCAACGAATGCTAGACTGTAACAAATAAGAAGAATATTTTTTAATCTAATTAAAGAATTTGACCCAATAAAGATCAATTAAAGAATATATCTTTTTTCAAAATGGAATACGATTGGATGATTTCATAAAACAATAAATCGTAAAGTCCAACTACCAAGTCCACTCGAGAATTAAGATTTAAATATTTAGTCAACTAGTAACTAGAACAAATCCCTACTAAATTTGTATTTTGCAAGACGATTCTACGATCTACAAAATTGAATATGTCTACAGTATACGATGCGAAATCATTAGATGAAATAAGCATTCATTTTATTTTATGTACCGAACGGACAGGTAGTTCACTACTGTGTTTGATGTTGAATTTGCATCCTGAAATTATTTCACCTTCCGAAGAACCGTTTGCGCTGTATTTATATCCCCATTACCATAAAATAGTAACTTGGACGGATGAAGACATTGCCTCCTATGTAGACGATTTTTTCTTGTTAGCAGAGAAAAACATGGATCTATATTTCACCCAAAGAGCTGCATTTCACGCGGAATTACTGGCGAACAAAGACCTTTTGACCTATGAGCGCATCGTAAAAATAAGCTACCTCAATTTTTATGAATCCGATCAAAAAAATAAATCAAGCGTTCGCGTGATCGTGGACAAGCAAATTAAGTATGTGTATCACCTTACTGCCATTCAACAATTATTCCCAAGCGCCAATTTCATTCTATTGACAAGAGACGTGCGCGACAACATTGTATCCAAAAGCATCCGTAAATTAAATTGGAACAAGCATCCTTTTTTCTTAACAGCCATCTGGAAAGGTGCCTACTCGAGAATGCTAGTCTTACCTGAAAACAAACGCCTAATTATCAAATTTGAGGACTTAATTCGTAGTACTGAAACGGCACTTCAAAAAATTTGTACGTTTTTATCACTTGAATATGATTCCAAGATGAAAGAAACCACCGGTGTTTTTGAAAAATTTGTAATGAGTAAAAAACATTTAATTGACGCTGATTTTACGGATAAGCTACTGCGTTTTCATACTGGTATTCGCACCCCATTAGATGAATCGAAGATTGGACAATACAAAGCATTTTTATCCCAAAAAGACCTGCGAATTATAGAAGGGAAATGCCAAAATCAGCTGAAATCTTATAGGTATGAAGACATAGCAGAAAATAAATCCAGTAGTATTCGTTTTTCCGCATATCAAATTTTAGCGTTTCTATACCGACCTTTCTTGCTAAAGCTCTATTTGCAGCTTCCGCTAGGATTGAAATTAAAATTAAAAAAACGTCGAAACCGAAGAAAATCGATCCCGGTTTAATTATACTATTTTTCGGTATTTAATTCTTTTTGGACCTGCATCTCCCAATCGTTTTTTACGATTTTCCTCGTATTCAGAATAAGAACCTTCGTACCAATAGACCTTTGAATCACCTTCGAAAGCTAATATATGCGTACAAATTCGATCTAAAAACCAACGGTCGTGGGATATGACAACCGCACAACCGGCGAAATTTTGAATTCCCTCTTCTAATGCACGCAAGGTATTAATATCGATATCATTGGTAGGTTCATCCAACAAAAGCACATTTGCTTCGGTTTTTAAGGTCATGGCTAAATGCAAACGATTTCGTTCACCACCAGACAGAATGCCCACCTTCTTATTTTGATCCGATCCACTGAAGTTGAATTTCGATAAGTATGCCCTTGAATTTATTTTCTGATTTCCAACCTCCACGTATTCCAATCCATTCGAAACCACATCAAAGACTGTTTTTTCTGGATTGACATCCTTGTGTGATTGGTCAACATATCCAATCTTGACTGTTTCGCCTACTTTAAATTCTCCAGCATCAACGCCTAATTCATCCATAATCATTTTGAAGATGGTTGTTTTTCCTGCACCGTTTGGTCCAATAATTCCAACAATTCCTGCAGGTGGCAAACTAAAATTCAAATCATCATACAATAATTTATCACCAAATGATTTAGCTACATGTGCCGCTTCAATTACGTTATTTCCCAATCGAGGACCATTTGGAATGGGCATTTCAAGCATTGCTTCTTTTGCTTGTACATCTTCAGAAAGCATTTTATCATAATTCTGAAGTCTCGCCTTACTCTTCGCTTGCCGTGCTTTTGGATTCATCCGAACCCAATCTAACTCACGGAGCAACATTTTTTGACGTTTAGATTCTGATTTCTCCTCCTCTTTCAAACGATTCGACTTTTGTTCTAGCCACGACGTATAATTTCCTTTCCAAGGAATCCCTTCCCCCCTATCCAATTCTAAAATCCAACCTGCCACATTATCTAAAAAATAACGGTCGTGGGTAACGGCAATCACTGTCCCAGCGTATTGTTGTAAATGCTGTTCAAGCCAATCAATTGATTCGGCATCCAAGTGATTCGTAGGCTCATCTAATAACAAAATATCAGGATTCTGTAGTAATAAACGACAAAGCGCCACCCGTCTTTTTTCTCCACCGGAAAGCGTTGCAATTAATTGATCATCCGGTGGACAACGCAATGCATCCATTGCTCTTTCCAATTTATTGTCTAATTCCCACGCATCTAAGGCATCAATTTTATCTTGAACCTCTCCTTGTCTTGCGATTAATTTATCCATTTTATCAGGGTCGTTCAAGACCTCTTCATCCATGAATGAAGCATTAATTTCCTCGTATTCTTTTAGGACATTAACCGTTTCGCTTGCCCCTTCAAGCACCACATCTTTCACTGTTTTCGTTGGATCAAGTTCTGGTTCTTGTGGTAAATAACCAACTGTATAACCAGGAGAAAAAACGACATCACCTTGAAAAGCTTGATCTAAGCCGGCAATAATTTTCATTACTGTTGATTTACCAGAACCATTTAATCCAATAATTCCAATTTTAGCTCCATAAAAAAAGGAGAGGTAAATGTTTTTAATTATTTGTTTTCCTTGAGGCGTAGCTTTAGAAACCCCTACCATAGAAAATATTACTTTTTTATCATCTGACATAAACTACTACTTATTACGTGGGTTAATTATTATTTCGGGAGAAAGATACTTGGTTTAGAGAGACCCCAACGAGCCAAGCGATAACTAATTGAAACGCCCACAACACCGAGCCCGTATTTCACCGACCTACTAAAGTTGATAGACGAAGCTTCTTCAAAATATTTTGTAGGACAGGTAATTTCTCCAATTTCAAAACCTGCATAAAATATCTGAGCCAACATTTGATTATCAAAAATGAAGTCATCAGAATTTCTTTCAATATCAATTTTATCAAAAATTTCTTTAGAGAAAGCACGGTATCCGGTATGATATTCCGAAAGTTTTTGTCCCATTAAGATATTTTGTCCCAAGGTTAAACAACGATTCGCAATGTATTTATACAAAGGCATTCCTCCTTTCCTCGCCCCTTTTCCCAATATCCTTGAACCCATGACAACGGGATATACATCAAAAGCAATAACAGATGACATAGCATAAATTAACTTTGGCGTATATTGATAATCCGGATGCAACATAATTATAATGTCAGCGTTAAGGGTCAGCGCTTTTTCATAACACGATTTTTGATTACCACCATACCCCCTATTAATTTCATGACGAATCAAATGTTTTATCCCCAGTTTCTTGCCGAGTTCAGTCGTCGCATCTTTACTTGCATCATCCACCAATACCACTTCATCAACGATATCAAAAGGGATTTCATTGTAGGTCATTTCCAATGTTTCTGCCGCATTATAAGCAGGCAATACGATACAGATCTTTTTTCCATTAAGCATACGCAAAATTAAGTATCTTTTATTGAACAGCAGCAAGAAATTATATATTGAAAATTAGAACTAAAAACTAAAAATTAGGAGCATTGTACTTTGAAAGAAATAGTTACATTTGTGCGTACGTGAAATAAATTTATAATTGGAACTTCAAGTTAAAGTAAAAGGAATATTTGCTGCTTATTTAGCACAAAATGGGCATAGAAAAACTCCAGAACGCTACGCTATTTTGTCAGAAATATACAATTATACTGGTCATTTTGATATTGAAACACTGTACATCAATATGAAAAACAATAATTATCGTGTTTCAAGAGCAACATTATATAATACAATTGATTTATTACTTGCTTGCAATTTAGTTACCAAGCACCAATTCGGTAAAAACTTAGCACATTTTGAAAAATCGCATGGTTCCAAACAGCATGACCATTTAATTTTCACCGATACTAATGAAGTAAAAGAATTTTGTGATCCAAGAATACAACAAATAAAAACAACTATTGAAAGCATATTTGATGTTGATATTCAGCATCACTCGCTTTATTTTTATGGCGTAAAAAAAGAAAAAAAATGATCGAATTCAACATTTCTTCCACAGAAGTAACCCGCTTTTCCATTTCAGGAAAAATTTTATCAGACGCTGATATTCTTCCTATGCGAAATGAATTAGAAAATATTGTTAATTGGAAAATCATACTTGATTTATCTGTGCTCACGCATACCAATTCCAGTGGCATTGCTTTTATGGTCAAAATTTTGACGAAATCAAGAATTAATGGTGGTGACACCGTATTATTAAATCCAAACAAAGGCCTAACTAAACTTTTTGAAATAACCAAAATTCACGAAGTATTTAGTATTTATGATTCATTAGAATTGGCCGAAAATCATTTTAATTAAGTTACAGATGAAAGTTGATGTTTTATTAGGCCTTCAATGGGGAGACGAAGGAAAAGGAAAAATTGTTGATGTATTTACACCAAAATATGATATTATAGCTCGATTTCAGGGTGGACCTAACGCAGGTCACACCTTAGAATTTGAAGGAATCAAGCACGTTCTACACACCATTCCATCAGGCATTTTTAGAGAAAACGTGCTCAATTTAGTAGGAAACGGAGTCGTAATCGATCCGATAATATTTAAAGGAGAATTAGATAAATTAGCCCCTTTTAACATTGATTTCAAAAAACGCTTATTTATATCCAAAAAGGCACATTTAATTTTACCTACCCATAAATTAATAGATGCTGCTTCAGAATTGTCAAAAGGTAAAAATAAAATCGGCTCCACATTAAAAGGAATTGGTCCTACCTATATGGATAAAACTGGTAGAAATGGCTTACGGGTAGGCGATATTTTCTCTCCAAACTTTAAGGAGAAATACCAAACCTTAATTGACAAACACATGGGAATGCTTTCCCATTATGACGAATTTAGTTATGATCTTCCCGCCTTAGAAAAAGAATGGATGGCAGGAATTGACGTATTAAAGTCCTTAGATGCTGTGGATAGTGAACATTTCCTAAACAATGCTTTATTAGCTGGAAAGAAAATATTAGCAGAAGGTGCGCAAGGTACCATGCTTGATATTGATTTTGGAACCTACCCTTTTGTTACATCTTCCAATACAGTTACTGCTGGGACATGTACCGGATTAGGAATTGCTCCAAATAAAATTGGAAGCGTTATCGGAATATTTAAAGCATACTGCACACGTGTTGGTAGCGGTCCTTTCCCAACGGAATTATTGGATGAAGTAGGTGAAAGTATTCGCCAAGAAGGCCGAGAATTTGGCTCAACAACTGGAAGGCCTCGTCGTTGCGGATGGGTTGATTTAGTTCAGCTTAAGTATGCCATTATGATTAATGGTGTTACTGAATTGAGCATGATGAAGGCAGATGTCCTAAGTATATTTGATACCATTAAGATTTGTACGCATTATGAAATAGATGGTGAAAAGATCTCCGATTTTCCATATGACGTAAACGACTTAGATATTACACCAATTTACATTGAAATGGATGGATGGAAAAAAGATTTGACAGCCTTAAGTCAATACAATGATGCGCCCATCGAACTAAAAAACTACGTAGAATACTTGGAAAAAGAATTGAATGTACCAATTTCATTGGTTTCAGTAGGACCTGACAGGAAACAAACACTCTTAAAATAAGATGCTTTACCTTCAAAAATATATGTTATATGCGTTCATTTTGAGCGCATTTTTTTTGAATGGAATAGTCAATGCCCAAGGTAATGTATTAGAATTATTACCTGGAACTGAAAAAATTATCTTTAGTGAGTTAACAGGAGAACATCGTCTCATTGGGACAGTCAACTTTACCTACCAAGGAAATACCATGTATTGTGATTCCGCGCATTACAATGAAAAAAGAAAGATTGTTCATGCCTATGGCCATGTCCATGTTACCAAAAATGACATCAATTTATACTGCGATTCTTTATTGTATTTTGGTTCCACTAAGTATGCAAAACTTTGGGGAAAAGTTAGAGTTCGTGATAAAGAATACAAAATTGCTACTGACTCCATTGATTACGATGCAAAAAGTGGACGAGCCACCTATAAAAATTATGGCAGAATAGAAAGTATTGTTTCCAATGAAATGATCACCAGTAAATACGGTTATTTCTATCCAAACATTGGGAGTTTTTTCTTCAGTGGAAAGGTTTCATACAAGAAAGAAGATTTAACGATGACCACCGACACGCTCCAATTTGCCTACGAAAAACAAATTACGCAATTCTTTGGTCCTACCGAAATAAAAAATGACAGCATTACCATTAATTGTGAGCGTGGCTGGTACCATGTACAAAAAGAAGAAGGTAACCTTTATCGTAATGTAAAAATTTCTCAACGTAACCGTGAAGTACTATGTGACACAGCATTTTACGCGTCAAAACCTGAAATATTCACCGCTAAAGGTAAAGTAAAGGTGACTGATTCTCAAAAAAAGCAACAACTAATGAGTGACGTTTTTTATAGCAATAAATCAATTGGGACGACCTACATAACAGGAAAAGCGCTAGCGATACAAGTGAAAGAAAAAGATAGTATATTTCTACATGCAGATACACTAACAATAAAGGAAGATTCCCTTGGAAACACAAAGTATATGAAAGGAAATAGGAAAGTGAAAATTTACAGCCAAGCCATTCAAGCTGTTGCAGATTCGGCCTATTATGATGCTACAAGTGGCATCCTGACCTTGGCAAAATCACCCATAATTTGGGCTAAGAATGCGCAGTTAAAAGGAGATACTATAATTGTTTTCATGAAAGATAGCACCATAAGTAAATCGTTGGTGATAGGCAAAGCCTCCGCAATTATGGAATTAGATTCCGGATTATATTATAACCAACTATCTGGCCGTAAAATGACCGCATGGTTTGAAAAAAATGAACTACAACGTGCCGATATGAATGGAAATGCCTGGACCATTTTATACCCAATTGAAGAACAAAAAACAGATTCAACAATCACCAAAAAAAGATTGGGCTTGAACCGACTCTACGCCTCCGATTTACGTGTTTATTTAGATAGTGGTGAAGTTCGTAGTATCACCTACTTTGATAAACCTGATGGGATTTTCTACCCAATGAATCAAATCAAGGAGGAAGAAAAATTTATTGTAGGATTTGCTTGGTTGATAGCCAAAAGGCCAAGGGATCCGTTTGAGATGATAGCCAACGACTAAATATCTATACCAGTATCTTTCGTATCCCAACGAACAACGCGCTGAACGCCTTCCACCTCCACAAACTTTTGAATTAGCAATTCTAAATGATTTGTATCTAAGACCAAAACGCTAATATGCCCTTCAAACACGCCGTCATTCGTATCAAAAGAAATACTTTTCATATTGACCTTATTCTCCTTTGAAATGATTTCCGTGAGTTTATTAACCAATCCAATTCGATCAATTCCGATTATTTTTATGGCGGCTAATCTTTCTACTTCACCTTGACTTTTCCATTTCGCCTTCAAACATCGGTAAGCATAATTAGACATCAAATGCACTGAATTCGGACAATTCGAACGATGGATTTTTATGCCTTGGGAAATCGTGATAAATCCAAAAATTTTGTCACCAGGAATTGGATTACAGCATTTTGACAATTGATAATCGAAGCCTTTGAAATCATCTCCGACCAAGATAATATCTTTTTTAGTGTCTATGCCGTGAGAGTTTATTGACTCTTCATCAATCGACTTCCGTCTTAGCTTACTCTCTTTTTTTGGATATTGAAGAACGCCATTTGCCACTTCGATTTCCCTCAGCTTGGCTAATTCTATTTTACCTTTAGCAATCCGATAATATAATTCCGTGGCAGAACCCGTAGCGAAATGTTTTTCTAAAAAAGTAATGTTTTCAGCGGTATAATGTAAGTTGAATTGCTTGAATTTTCGTGCTAATATTTCTTTACCATCGCTTGCAATTAACTTTCTTTCTTCGTTTAAAGAGGCCTTAATCTTTTGCTTCGCCCTAGCAGAAACGACAAACTTCAACCAGTCTTCATTTGGTTTTTGTTTCGAAGAAGTGATGATTTCTAATTGATCCCCATTATTCAACTGATAACTTAGAGGAACCAAGCGATTATTTACTTTAGCACCAATACATTTATCGCCAATATCCGTATGGATATCGTATGCAAAATCTAGGATGGTAGCACCGACTGGCAATACACGTAATTCCCCTTTTGGAGTGAAAATATAAATCTCATCATTAAACAAATTCAACTTGAACTCATTAATAAAATCGAGCGCATTAGTGTCAGGATTTTCTAGAAGGGCACGAACTTCAGAAATCCATCGATCAAATTTACTATCGTCCGTTTTCGACTCCTTATATTTATAATGAGCAGCAAGACCTTTTTCAGCAATTACATCCATTCTTTTGGAACGTATTTGCACTTCCACCCAACGGCCTTGAGGAGACATTACCGTTGTATGCAATGATTCATAACCATTGGCACGAGGCGTTGAAATCCAATCGCGTAAACGATCAGGACTTGGTTGATAATAATCCGTTACGATACTATAAATTCGCCAACAATCTGGCTTTTCCAATTCAGGAGGGGTATCAATAATTATACGAATAGCAAAAACATCAAAAACCTCTTCAAAAGGAATTTCTTTCGTCTGCATTTTTCGCCAAATTGACGAAATGGATTTAGTGCGAGCAATGATTTCAAAGGCATAACCTTCGAGCAACAAGGTTTCTTTGATAGGCGACATGAAACGACGGATGAAACGCGTTCGCACATCTTGCGTGCTTTTTAATTTACTCTCTATAGACAAGAAGACCTCCGGCTCACAATATTTTAGCGACAAATCCTCTAATTCAGTTTTAATAGAATACAAGCCAAAGCGATGTGCTAAGGGCGCATATAAGAATTTGGTTTCAGACGCAATACGTAATTGTTTTTCGGGCGGCATACTTACCAGCGTCCTCATATTATGCAAACGATCCGCTAATTTGATGAGAACAACCCGAAAATCGTCGGAAATTGTTAAAATCATTTTCCTGAAATTCTCCGCTTGAATGGAGGCATTTTCATCGAATACTTCAGGAATTTTCGTCAAGCCATTAATTATTTTTCGTGCCTGCTCGCCAAACATATCCTCAATATCCTCCAAGGTAATGTAGGTATCCTCAACCGTATCATGAAGCAAGGCACAAACAATAGCTGCCGTATCTAATCCCATTTCTTCAGCACATATACGAGCAACTGAAATAGGGTGATAAATATAAGGTTCGCCTGATTTTCGACGCATATCTTTATGCGCTTCCAACGCGAGATCAAATGCTTTACGCACCAACCTCGTATCTTTATTTGTCCGATCTTTAAAAGACCTTAGTAATCCCCGAAAAGCATTAAGGATCTCCTTTCGCTCCTTTTCAATATCATACTTTTCCGGTAATATTTCCATTTACTTCACTGGTAATAATGTTGATTTCACCTCACCAAAGCCAATTCGAATTCCTTCTTTCTGACAATGTCCTCGCATGACAACTGTGTCCCCGTCTAAAATAAAACGGCGCTCCGAACCATCATTTAATTGTACTGGTTTTGTTCCCTTCCATGCTAATTCCAACATGGAACCATATGATCCTTCAGTAGGACCAGAAATAGTTCCTGAACCGATTAAATCACCCCCTCTGATATTACAGCCATTTACAGTATGATGCGCTAATTGTTGCGCCATCGACCAATACATGTATTTATAATTCGATTCACAAATTTGAGTCTCCACATTTGAATCCGTCACAATAGAGACATTCAAATGAATATCATACGAATCTTTCTCAGATCCTTTTAGGTAATCTAAGACCTTTGGAGTTTGCACCGGACTATCAACGCGAAACGGTTGTAGGGCATCTAAAGTAACAATCCAAGCAGACATAGTAGAAACAAAATTTTTGGCTAAAAATGGACCCAAAGGAACATACTCCCATTTCTGAATATCCCTTGCCGACCAATCATTGAAAAGACAAAGTCCAAAAATATAATCATCCGCTTCATTGACAGCTATTGAATCACCAAGAGGTTTACCATCAAAAGTAATGAAACCCATTTCCAATTCAAAATCAATTTGTTTTGAGGGAGAAAAGATTGGGTCTTCGAGCTCATTGGGTTTTATTTGTCCTTTTGGGCGATGAAAATTAGTACCAGAAACTACCACTGAAGAAGCCCTTCCATGGTAAGCAACTGGAATCCACAACCAATTTGGCAAAAGCGCATTGGCAGGATCTCTAAACATTACGCCTACATTCGTTGCATGTTCTTTACTGGAATAAAAATCAGTATAATCGCCAATTGCTACAGGCAACAACATCTCTACTAAAGATTCATCATGCAAAAATGAATTGTGCAAGGCTACATTATCCCTAAGAAATGAACGATCATTTTGCAATAAAATGGACAATTCATTTCGCAATTCACTGATTGCTCCTTTGCCTTTTTTCATCATTGAATTCAGCGTTGAGGAATCAAAATCAGATGCTTCAAAAGGTAATTTTGAAAAGCAATTTAACTGAAACAATTCAAACAAATCGATCACCGTATCACCGATACGCGTAGCAACTCGTGGCGATTTATTTGCAGTTTTAAAAATTCCAAAAGGAATATTTTGAATAGGAAAATCTGAGTTTTCAGGAACTGGAATCCAAGAAGTAAGATGCGGTTGGTTGGCGGAAATCATATGTCAAAAATACTATTAAACATTAAATCTAAAATGCATTATATCGCCATCATCGACGATGTACTCCTTCCCCTCTACCTTAAACTTTCCAGCTTCTTTCACTGCATTTTCAGAACCTAAGGTAGTGAAATCGATGTATTTCATTACCTCTGCACGAATAAATCCTTTTTCAAAATCAGTATGAATTACGCTAGCCGCTTGAGGAGCTGTCATTCCCTTTTTAATCGTCCAGGCCCTAACCTCTTTCACACCAGCGGTAAAATACGTTTGTAAATTAAGTAGCGAATACGCAGAACGAATCAGTCGATTCACACCTGGCTCCTCCAAACCTAACTCATCTAAAAATAATTGGCGTTCATCGTAGGTCTCTAATTCTGTGATATCTGCTTCAATTTTTGCACCTATCACTAACACTTCGGCATTCTCATTTGCGATAGCGACTTTTACTTGTTCAACGTATTGATTGCCCGTTTTTACAGATCCTTCATCCACATTACATAAATAAAGTACTGGCTTAGAAGTGATTAATTGAAACTTTTTAATGATTTCAAAATCATCAGACGTAAAAGGTAAACCTCTCACTGAAATCCCCTTTTCCAATCCTTCTTTAATTTTCAAGGAAAGCTCATTTTCTTTTAAGGCATCTTTATCGCCAGATTTCAACACTCTTGATAAAGCACTCAGCTTTTTATCGATTGTCTCTAAATCTTTTAATTGTAATTCAATATCAATAATTTCTTTATCTCTAACTGGGTTCACACTCCCATCGACATGTATAATATTACCATCATCGAAACACCTTAGCACATGAATAATAGCATCTGTTTCGCGTATATTAGCTAGAAACTGATTTCCCAAGCCTTCTCCTTTTGAAGCGCCTTTTACTAGGCCGGCAATATCAACAATTTCCATTGTAGTTGGAACAACACGTTGCGGAAGGACAATACTTTCTAACTTTTCTAAGCGGGGATCAGGAATCGTAATTGTTCCAATATTTGGTTCAATGGTACAGAAAGGAAAATTTGCTGCCTGCGCTTTAGCATTTGATAAACAATTAAATAAGGTTGATTTTCCAACATTTGGCAAACCAACAATTCCACATTTTAATGACATAAAAATAATTTAAGCGTAAAGATAATAATTCGCATCGGTATAGGGGAAATTATATCTTGGTAATTGGTGTCTTTTAGCAAGATTATTGAGAGTAAAATTCAAATAAAAATATGGAAATCGTATATTCGTAAAAAAATATACATGCGACTTTTACTATTCCTACTTTTAATTCAACCTGTTTTTTACGCTCAAAAAACTCCCAATATCTCAAGTGACTCCTTATTCATTCGGAACATTTATGACGAAGCACTATTGAGAGGTAAAGCATACGAAGATCTTAGAGAACTTTGTAAAAACATTGGTCATCGCTTAACCGGGTCAGCTGAAGCCGCAATGGCCATCAGTTGGAGCGAAGAAAAAATGAAAAGCTACGGATTCGACAAAGTTTACTTGCAAGCGATTAAAGTCCCACATTGGGAAAGGGGAAACACAGAAAGTGCTTGGTACAAAAACAGCAAAGGTGAAATTCAGAAACTTCATGTATTAGCACTGGGTGGCTCAATAGGAACAGACGGATTGTTGCAAGCGCAAGTGATAGAATTCAAGACCTTGGATGCCTTAAAAAAAGCAAAAAGAAAAGATATTGAAGGTAAAATAGTATTCATTAACCAAGAAATGGATGCCTCGCAAATTATAACATTTAAAGCATACGGAGCTTGTTACCCCATTAGAGGTGATGGAGCAATTGAAGCTGCTAAACTCGGCGCTATTGGCGTTGTGATTCGCTCATTAGGATTACCGGATGATGATTTTCCACACACAGGATCAATGAAATACGACAGCACGGTAATCAAAATTCCTGCAGCAGCGATATCCACTAATGATGCCGACCAACTTTCGAAAGCTAGTGAAGAAGGTCCCATTGATATTTTTATTGAATTGGATTGTAGAAATTATCCACCTGCTGATTCCTATAACGTTATTGCAGAAATAAGCGGAGATAAAAAAAATGAGATCATAACTTTCGGGGGGCACTTAGACTCTTGGGATACGGGAGAAGGGGCACACGATGATGGCGCCGGTGTCATCCATTGTTTGGAAGCATTACGAATATTGAAAACCTTGAATTATAAACCGCAGCATACCTTACGTGTTGTATTTTTCATGAATGAAGAAAACGGCAATATGGGAGGAAAGACTTATGCTAGTTGGTCAAAGGAGAAAGGAGAAATTCAATATGCCGCTTTAGAAAGTGATAGAGGAGGATTCTCACCACGAGGATTTGGATGCGATGGGAACGAGAAACAAGTGGAACATCTTAAAAACTTTGCACCTTTGTTTAGTAACTACGATCTAAACCAATGGGAAAAAGGCGGCGGCGGAGTTGACATTGGTCCACTTAAAGACTCTTTTCCTGGAATTCCATTATATGGATTTATTCCAGATTCTCAACGCTACTTTGATTTTCATCATGCCCCAAGTGATGTGTTTGAAAATGTCAACAAACGCGAATTAGAATTGGGCGCTGCGGCAATAGGAGCATTCATTTATTTAATTGACACCTATCCTATTCCTAAATAAAATAGGTGTCAATTAAAGTTCTTTACAATTAAAGATTATTTCATATTCTTCAATTCTTTGAATGAAGGACATTCATCGGCTTCTTTCATAAAAGCTACCTTGTCTTTTGCATCATCGTACAGCTTTTCACAAGCATCCATATCGCTTTTATATTTTTCTTTTACAGCTTTCTTCTTTTCTGGACTATCTGCCGCTTTTTTTTCTTTTTGAAACGCTAAAGATGAGTCAGCACAATTACATATTTTCGATCCACACGATGATAATGTAATTGATAAAATGATTGCTGATAAATAAGTCATTTTTTTCATAGTAAATATTTTAATTTATAAATTTTGAATAAAAATACAGAAAATAATTTAGAGAGAATTAGTTAGATGGATTCATTTTTTTTAATTTCTTGTATGAAGGGCATTTTTCCAATTCTTTTTCGATGGTTGCTTGATCTTTAAATTTTTCAGTGTCAGTGAATAATTTTTGACAAGACTCCATATCTTTTTTATATTTCTTTTCTAGGGCATCCAATTTCTTTTCATCACCCTTTGCAGCTTCTGCCTTTGTGGTCATTTCTAATAATATGTCAGAACAATTACAAACTTCCGCCCCTTTCATCATACCAATTACCATCATAACGACAACAAATATTATTGCAGCACCATTGACAATTAACCACAACAAACCCGCTTGAGTAAGGTTTTTATTTTCGATATCTTTCCCTGCTTTTCGTAATTTTAATCCAATAACAACTAAAATTGCTAAAATGGAAAGGGCATAAATGTAAGTAGTTTGCATAGTGTATTAGTTTATTTTTGTGCTAAATTAAACAATTATTAAATTAGGAACAGCATTATTTTTTGTTCTTTGATACAAAATCGAGATAAGAAGGGCAATTTTTAGATTCTTTATTAATTGCTGCATTTTCTTTTTCATTCCCTTCATCAAACATTTTATTACACGCCTGAATTTCTTTCTCGTGCGATTTAGTGTAAGTTTTCAGTAATGAGTCATTCATCTTTGTTTTATTAAATATTTCAATACTCAATTCCATACAATCACAAACCTGTGAATTATTGCATGAAAAGAACAGAGACGTTACAATTGATAAGATGAATATCTGTAATACTATTTTCAATAAAATTATTTTGATTCTAATTGATCATCACTTGAAGAAGCAATGGCAGATTTCTCAAACCTAATTTTGCTACCTTCTGAATTAACAAGAACAGTAGTATCAGCAACTTCTAATATCTTCCCGTGAACGCCGCCAATCGTAACAACCTTCTGTCCTGCCATTAGATTTTCTCTAAACTTTTTTGCTGCTTTTTGCTTTTTCATATTCGGACGAATCATAAAAAAATAAAAAATCACAATCATAACGACAATCATGATTAAACTTGATGCTGATCCCCCACTTGCTGCTGCTGCTAATAATTTCATATATTTTATTTTTAATTTGTTATTTATTAATTATTTAATTACTCCTTTAATCATTAATACTGTAGTATTTGGTTCCGTATTCGTCATAATAGTTACCGACCTACTAATATTTTTCGTTTTCTGTTTATCCGTCATTACCTGCGCAACAATTTCACCTGTTTCACCAGCTGGGATAGGTTTTTCAGGCTTATGAGGTACCGTACAAGAACATGAAGGTCTTACTTCGCCAAATACTAATGGATACTTACCGGTATTTTTCACCTTAAATTTAGCATTGATTACTTCGCCTTTGACTACATTGCCAGCATCATACACTAAATTGACCTCCATGGTTGTTTTTTGACCAACTACCACTTTCTTATTATCTTCACAAGAAAAAAGTAAAGAACAAAAAGCTATAAATACAATCGTTTTTTTCATTTTATTTTAATTTATTAAACCCCTACCCGTTTTTACTATTTTTTTCGCCAAAGTTAACTTTCCAATTGCTTTATCCAAAATTCCGTTGATAAATAAATTGCTTTTGGGCGTACTATAAAACTTTGAAATCTCAATATATTCGTTCAAAGTAACTTTTGTTGGGATACTCGGGAAGATTTGCAACTCCGTTAAGCCCATTTTCAACAGGAACATATCCATTTTTGCGATCCGATCTAACTCCCAATTATCTGCTAATTCAGCAATTAGTTTTTCATTCTCCTCATTATTAATAATTGTTTTTCTAAATAGTTCAATTACGAATTCCTTTTCATCATCGTTTTCTTTAAACAAAGGCATTGGAATGAATTCTTCCCCCACCTGGATTCCCTTCAATGATTTTAATACCATAGAACAACACAAGTCTAAATCATCCAACCAATTGATACTTTTTTCTTCAAAAAAACTGTAGAGAAGTTCCGAGTTGGCAATATCTTCTTTAAAAATTGACAAAGCAAAAGCGCGATCTTCTTCAAAGCCATTCAAATTATTATGCAAAAAGTCAAAATACGTTTCGTTTTCTAATGTATGTTGGAACATTTTGCGAAAAAGCTCTTGATTTTCTACCCCCATCCAATTGATCTTTCGTTTTTCACAAAGAGCGTTAAGACTAGTAGAATTTTCTATAATTTGAATAAGTTGATTATCAACAAATTTTAGATTAGGATGCAAATCATCTTCAGAAGGACGAATTTTTTTCTTTTTATCTGCTACTTTATTTTCTGCCGCTCGCTTTAATTCAGAAAGACTCAACAATAGGTATAAATACATATCGTACATGCGTTCAATTGTCAGCATTAACTCTTTTTCTGCCTTCGGGAAGTTATCCTCCTCTGACTGAAAATAGGCATATAATAACTGTAAGACTTTAATCCGAAGATGCCTTCTATTTAACATTTACTTATTTATTTTAACAATTCCAACAGCCGCAATTCTTTCTTCCGCCATTTTATTCGCAATTTGATACGTTGGGATATTTGCCTCTTTGGATCTATGAACAATATTTAATATGGTCGTATATATTTCTTCTGCTTTTGTATGTGCCCATTCACTTGAAAGCCCCTCCACTTCTGAAAAACAATTAATAACACCACCTGCATTAATCGTATAATCAGGGGCATAAATGATCCCACGATTCATCACTTCCAAACCATGTTTTTGTTCAATTGCTAGTTGATTATTTGCTGCGCCAGCAATTATTGAACAAGTTAAACGAGAAAGAGTTTCATCGTTTATGGTTGCACCCATTGCACAAGGAGCATAAATATCCATTGGGACATCGTAAATTTCGTTTGGGGCCACGACTTTAACGCCGTATTCATTGGCAACTCTCTTAAGGGTTTCTTCATGTATATCTGTAATAACAACGTTCGCTTTTTCCGAAGCTAAATGTTTTACTAAATATTCACCCACGTGTCCAACACCTTGTACAGCAATCGTCTTTCCTTCTAAGGAATCAGATCCGAACTGAACTTTGGCGCAAGCCTTCATTCCCATGTATACGCCGTAGGCAGTAACAGGCGAAGGATCACCACTTTTACCGGGTAATCCAGCAACATGATTTGTTTCCATATTCACCCAATTCATATCAGAAGGTGAAATTCCTACATCTTCAGCCGTAATATAATTACCTGCTAAACTTTCAACAAATTTTCCAAAACGCCTAAATAATGCCTCGGATTTCATTGTTCGTGCATCGCCAATGATCACCGCTTTTCCGCCACCTAAGTTTAATCCAGAAATTGAATTTTTGTAGGTCATACCTTTGGACAAACGAAGTACATCATTCAACGCTTCCATTTCATTGGAATATGCCCACATACGTGTCCCGCCTAAAGCTGGACCTAACACGGTATTATGGATAGCAATAATTGCCTTTAAACCCGTAGCAGAATCATTGCAAAATAAAACTTGCTCATGCCCCATTGCGGACATTTGTGATATAATTGGATTTTCAGTTAAGCTCATATAGATTGACTAAATGGATGTGCGATAATTTAATCATTGATTCATTCACATTTATAACGATTGGTTACTTTTGTAAACTCATCATCAAAGCGCAAATTTAGAAAATTATCTATGAAGTCACTTCGCCACCTTAATAAATATTTCATCAAATATAAATGGCGATTTCTTTTTGGCATCCTTTTCACGGTAATTAGTAATTATTTTGGCGTTAAAATGCCTATTTACGTTAAGGAAACCATCGATGGACTGATGACAAATATTTCTATTAACTCCGCCAACGATGCCTTGTATTTATCATTAAAAATTGGAGGAATTTACTTGTTCTTATCATTTGCGAAAGGATTTTTCCTATTTCTCATGCGTCAGACAATAATTGTAATGTCGCGCCATATTGAATTTGACTTAAAAAATGAAATATTCAATCACTACCAGCAACTGGATATTTCCTTTTTTAAGAAAAATAAGACAGGTGATTTAATGAATCGAATTTCCGAAGATGTTGGACTCGTTCGCATGTACCTCGGACCTGGGATAATGTACACCATTAACTTAATTGTACTGGTTACGATGATTATATTTCAAATGGTTCAAATAAGTCCACTCCTAACCCTTTTTGTGCTTATCCCCTTGCCTATCATGTCGATACTCATCTATAATGTTTCGACAAAAATGAATAAATTAAGTAGTCTGGTTCAATCCGAACAATCAATGATTTCAACCATTGCGCAAGAAACATTCGCAGGAATATCTGTCATAAAAGCATACAGTCGAGTTAATGAAACATCGGAAAAAATGAATGAATCGGCCGATGCCTATAAAAATAAAAGCATGAAATTGGTGTTAATCAATTCCCTTTTCATGCCCACTATTTTATTTTTAATAGGAATAAGTACCATTTTAGCCATATACATTGGAGGAATAATGACCTATGAAAAACAACTATCTTTAGGCGGAATCATCGCGTTCATTTTCTTTGTCACGAACCTAACATGGCCTTTTGCTAGTATTGGTTGGGTAACGACCATTATTCAACGAGCGGCAGCTTCCCAGAAAAGAATCAATGAGTTTTTATTAGAAGACCCCACTATTGTCAATACAAATCATGATATCAAGCCATTTAAGGGAGAAATTATTTTTGATAACGTTTCATTTACTTACACAAACACTGGAATCACCGCACTAGAAAATATTAGTTTTCATGTTAAAAAAGGAGAAACGCTTGCCATATTAGGGCACACTGGTTCAGGAAAATCAACGATATTGAGTTTATTACTTCGTCAATTTGATGTAGACCATGGAAAAATAATGATTGACAACCAAAATTTAAAGGATAGCAATTTAGATGAATTAAGGGAACAAAGTGGCATGGTAAATCAAGATGTATTCTTGTTTTCTGATACCATAAAAAACAATGTGCTATTTGGTTCTAGAGACGATGCCGCAAGCGAACAAGAAATTATTAACGCATTGACTGATGCCCATGTATTTCACAACATCGTTGATTTCCCTAATGGAATTGAAACAGAATTAGGAGAAAGAGGCGTGAATTTAAGTGGGGGGCAAAAACAACGCATTAGCATCGCAAGGGCATTGATTAGAAAACCATCTTTATTACTATTAGACGATTGCCTATCCGCTGTAGATACAGAAACCGAAGAAACGATTTTAAATAACTTAAATAAGAACAAAGAAGATCGTACAACAATAATTGTTAGTCATCGAATTTCAACTATACGAAATGCAACAAAAATCATCGTTTTAGAAGCAGGTAAAATTGTCGAGGCAGGAAATCATGAAAGTTTATTAGCGAATAATGGCACCTACGCAACAATGTATCAAAAGCAACTTATTGAAGGAGATACCAAAGAATGAAACGCATAGGATTACTTTCAGATACACATGGCTATTTAGATCCGCGAATATTTGAACATTTTAAAGACGTAGATGAAATTTGGCACGCAGGAGATATTGGCACACTCGATGTACTTGATCAATTAAAACAATTCAAACCAACAAGAGCCGTTTATGGCAATATTGATGATCATTTAATTCGGATTGAAACAGTTTTAAACCATCGATTTAAGATTGAAGAAGTTGAAGTATTAATGACACACATCGCTGGACGCCCAGGGAATTACTCCAAGCCACTTTTGGAAGAAATAGAAAATAATGGCGCTGCTCAATTACTCGTTTGTGGTCATTCACACATCACCTTAGTACAAATGGACAAACGCTTTAACATGCTTTGGATGAATCCAGGTGCTTGTGGCATTAAAGGATTTCATGCGGTTCGCACTTTACTTCGTTTTTCAATAACGGGTGATAAATTTCATGATCTTGAAGTAATTGAATTAGGAAAAAGAGCTTGATATGATTTAGTATACTAAATTGAGAATAAGCTAATCTAAAATCTATAAAGAGGAAATTATAATACTTCCCGCAGCGAAGCTAACTCAATTAGACAAAATCTAAGACGCAACAAGATCCGTAAACTTTGTGGTCTTGAAAACTAACGCCTATAGCCGTATATCCAGCTGTCAAACAAATCTCTCTGTGTCCTAGAGAAGGCACACCCTCATCTATGAGTAATTGTCTAACGACACTTCTTCCGCTAGCCATCCCATACGAGCAACATTCACCAAAAAAATACGATTCGCAATTTTTTCTATCGTGACCAATTTCTCCAGAGGGACCTTGTTCTAGTGCAAAACACTTTGCAGATTCATACGCCTTTTTATCTATGCTTAAGGGAAGAACCGGCTTCATTGAATTTAATGTTTTTACTAAGGACTTATAATACGTAGTTGTTTTATCAGCATCTACCAATTCAATTTTTGCATATTTAGCAGGATACATTCTTACTAGATTCACGTATTGAATTACTTCTTTTTCAATTTTTGTTAGATAATTGATATTGGCACAAGTGTTAGCTTTCGCTAACTCTTCAGCAGTCCATGTTTGACAGATTGCCAAGGTTGAAAATAAAATAAATAAAAAGGAAAGTTTCATAATGAGAATTTTAAAAAAAATAATCTAAAAACTAAGTTTAGTTACATTTTACTAACTACTTGGACAAAGTCTTTTATAGCTATTTTTGATTGCTCACCATTCACCATATTTTTCAGCGTAATCAGACCGTTTTTCAGCTCTTCTGCACCCAAAATTGCCACCCAAACACAGCCACGCTCATGCGCATACTTGAGTTGCTTTTGTAACTTAACAGCGCTTGGATATACCTCACAATCAATATTTAAGAGCCTTAGCTCTTTTGCTAGTTTTAGAGATGTCAACGACTCTTTTTCACCAAAATTGACAAACATTAATGTTAATCCCTTAGAAATAATTGCTGGAAACAAATTGAGTTCTTCTAAGACATCAAATATCCGATCAGCCCCAAAAGAAATACCAACACCTGACATCCCAGACAAGCCAAAAGTGGCCGTTAAATCATCGTATCTCCCTCCTCCACAAATGCTCCCCATATTTACATTATCCGCTTTCACTTCTACAATTGCGCCCGTATAGTAATTTAGTCCTCTTGCAAGCGTCACATCAAATTCTATTTTACCACTGATTAATCCTAGATCACTGACCGTATCTATAACAAATTTTACCTCTTCAATTCCTTTTAAACCAATTTCAGAATCGCTTAAATATTCGGATAAAATAGTAAGTTGTTCAGAAGGAGTTCCTTTCAGCGAAAATAGCGGCTTTATTTTTTCAACCGCTAAGGAACTAATTCCTTTTGATTCCAATTCAGCTATTACACCATCCTGTCCAATTTTATCTAATTTATCGAGTGCAACAGTAATGGTAATAAGCTGCTTTTCTTCACCACAAACTTCAGCTATTCCACTTAAAATTTTTCGGTTATTCAACTTAATAGTAAAAGCAGGAATAGCAAGTTCAGATAAAACAGCGTCCACAATTTGAATAAACTCCACTTCATTCATCAACGAATCACTTCCGATAATATCGCCGTCACATTGATAAAATTCCTGGTACCTCCCGTGTTGTGGTCGATCCGCTCGCCAAACAGGCTGAATCTGATAACGTTTAAATGGAAAAGTCAAGTCATTTTGATGCTGTGAAACAAAACGGGCAAAAGGCACCGTTAAATCATACCTTAACGCTTTTTCTGAAATAGAACTTGTAAATCGCTGTAAATTACCGCTATTAAGTGCTTCTACATCTGCTTTTTTAACCTTCTCACCGGAATTTAAAATTCGAAAAATTAGTCGATCGCCTTCATCCCCATATTTGCCCATTAAGGTTTGAGATAATTCAAAACTAGGCGTTTCAATGGGCAGAAAACCATGAAGTTGAAATACTTTACGTATCACAGAAAACAAATAAGTCCGTTTTGCGACATCTAAAGGTAAAAAATCACGTGTTCCTTTAGGAATGGAAGGTTTTTGACTCATTAATTTATATTTTTTTTATACATCTCGTAAATCAAACCATCTGCAAGACCTACTTTAGGAACCATCAATGAGTTAGCTCCAATTTCATTTAAAATATAACTATAAATATCCAATGCAGGAACGATTACATCCGCCCTGTCAGGCTTCAATTGATATTGATTGATTCGTTCATCATTCGTTAAAGATGCCAATTTATCTCTTAATACTTTCATTTCTGTTAATAAAATGGGCTCCTCAAAACTATTTCCCAACATTTTATGTGCTTTATTTATATTCCCTCCCGTTCCAAAGATGCGGTGTTCACTGGATAAGTCAACATATTTTATTATCCAATCGTGCATATTTGCCCATACAGAAGGATCCGATTTTCCTTTTAAAATTCTTATTGTCCCTACATTAAATGACATGGAGGCAACGCGTTGACCATTTTCAAATACACTTATCTCAGTAGAACCTCCTCCCACATCAATCACGATGAAAGGTACTGAAAAATCCATTTTAATTATCAAAAAATTACTAAATATTAATTCAGCTTCTTCATTTCCTGTAATAATTTCAAGGTTGATCCCTGTTTCAATTAAAATACGCTCCGTAATTTTTGCCGCATTAGATGCCTCTCGCATGGCAGATGTTGAAACAGCGCGTATTTCTTGCACATCAAAGATTTCAGTAATCAATTTAAAAGCCTTCATCGTTTTTACAAAATCATCCGCTTTATTTTTGGAGATTTTACCATCTTCAAAAACATCGTCTCCTAATCGCAAAGGAATTCTTGTATAGGAGATCTTTTTAATAAAAATTGCACCACCATTTGTTGCAATCTCTCCGACGAGTAAACGTGCTGCATTTGTTCCTATATCGATTGCTGCGTATTTCATATTTTAGGGCAAAGTTAGAAATTCAAAACAAAGTTCATCGTATGTTTGTAAATAGATCAAAGTAAAATATGAAAAAATTGGATTTATCCTTTAAAAACAATCGTAAAGCAACACAGGGATGCCTCTTACTTTCCGATCCATTTATTAACGACCCCTATTTTACAAGAGTGGCAATTTTGCTGTGCCGTCACAATAAAAAAGAAACTTTTGGCTTCGTACTAAACAACTTTATTGAACTCAATTTAAATGAACACGATGGGAATTTTATAGAAATCCCTTCAAAGATAAGTATTGGAGGACCAGTAGAGGAGAATAACTTATTTTATATTCACACGCTTGGGAGTCGGTTAAAAGGATCAGAACAAATAGTAGGAAATCTTTATTTCGGAGGTGATTATGAATCCCTAAGAGAATTGCTCGATCAAGAACCTAGTTTATTGAAAGAAATTCGGTTTTTCATTGGTTATTCTGGATGGGATTACCAACAACTTGAAGATGAAATGAAAGAACATACCTGGTTGGCAGTCAATAACATTGATGAAAATGAGATCCTTTCCTCAACATCAGATGATTTTTGGAAGGAATGCATGAATAAACAAGGTCCCAAATTTCAACTAATTTCTCAATTCCCGCTAAACCCGAATGATAATTGAAGAACTTTTGTCCGATTTTTTATGGTAAAATAGTGTTTCTCAACAAACAAAAAAAATCCCTCAACTATTTCCAACTAAAAAAGAAAATACTATCTTTGCACCCGAATTTAGCGTCGAATCTCTATTAATCGACATTTTTAAACTCCTTTCCCTTGAGTAGAGACAAGTGAAATACAAAACTTAAAGCCAAATGGCAGAAGATACAAGAACGCAGGGAACTGCAGATTTTGATTGGGAAGCGTTAAACCTAGATGGTTATACCCTAATCGAAAGATCGGAAATGTCTGATCAATACGAAAAAACCCTTACATTAATTAACGAAAAAGAAGTTATTAAGGGAACCGTAGCAATTATCACAAAGAAAGAAGTAATCGTAAACATCGGTTACAAATCTGAAGGGGTTATCGCATCAAACGAATTTAGGTACAATCCAGATTTAAAAGTAGGTGATTTAGTTGACATCTATGTTGAATGTCAAGAAGACAAAACTGGTCAACTTGTTGTATCTCACAGAACAGCTAGAATGCATAGCGCTTGGTTACGTGTTAATGATGTACTTCGAACAGGAGAAATCATTACAGGTTTCGTGAAATGCAGAACCAAAGGTGGTTTAATTGTAGATGTTTTCGGAATAGAAGCTTTCTTACCTGGATCTCAAATCGATGTGAAGCCAATTCGTGATTACGATGTGTATGTTGGAAAAAACATGGAATTCAAAGTTGTTAAAATCAATGAAGAATTTAGAAATGTAGTTGTTTCGCATAAAGCACTTATCGAAGCGGAAATCGAAGAACAGAAAAAACAAATTATTTCAGGTCTTGAAAAAGGTCAGGTATTAGAAGGAATCGTTAAAAACATCACTTCTTACGGTGTATTCATCGATTTAGGAGGAGTTGATGGACTAATTCATATTACTGACTTATCATGGGGACGTGTTACTCACCCTGAAGAGTTATTAGAATTAGACCAGAAAATCAATGTGGTTATTCTTGACTTTGATGACGAGAAAAAACGTATTGCTTTAGGTTTAAAACAATTGCAACCACATCCATGGGATGCATTGGATACAGCACTTAACGTTGGTGATAAAATAGCAGGTAAAGTAGTTGTTATGGCTGATTATGGTGCATTTGTAGAAATTGCAGTTGGCGTGGAAGGATTAATTCACGTTTCAGAAATGAGTTGGTCACAGCACTTACGTTCAGCTCAAGACTTCTTGAAAATCGGCGATGCTGTTGATGCTGTTATTTTAACACTTGATAGAGAAGAACGCAAAATGTCACTTGGAATCAAGCAATTAATGCCAGATCCTTGGGAAGCGATTGAATCTAAATACGCTGTTGAGACAAAACATACGGCAAAAGTTAGAAACTTTACCAATTTTGGAGTTTTTGTTGAATTGGAAGAAGGAGTTGATGGCTTAATCCACATCTCTGATCTTTCTTGGCAAAAGAAAATTAAGCATCCTTCTGAATTTTGTAAAGTAAATGATGAAATGAATGTGATTGTATTGGAAATCGATAGAGAAAATCGTCGAATTTCATTAGGACACAAACAATTGGAAGAAAATCCATGGGATGTATTCGAATCTACTTTTGAAGAAGGATCTGTTCATCAAGGAACGATTATCGAAATGAAAGATAAATCAGGAATTGTTTCACTTCCTTATGGTGTTGAAGGTATTTGTCCTGCTAAACACATGAGAAAAGAAGATGGAAACAATGCAGTTCTTGAGGAAATATTAGATTTCAAAGTAATTGAATTCAATAAAGAATCAAAGAAGATTGTTGTCTCTCATACTCGATTATTTGAAGAAGGAGAAGATCGTCCAACAACATCCTCTTCATCTGCTACTTCAGCTGCAACTGCAACAGGGACTGCTAAAACAACAAAAGCATCCAACAAAAAAGCTGCAGGCACTTCAAGTACAGATCAAGCTGTTAAAGCCAACAATAAAAATTCTGAAAAATCTACTTTAGGTGATTTAGATGCGCTTTCAGCTCTAAAAGAGAAAATGGAAAAAGAAGAGTAATTGCTTTCGCAAACTTGATAAAGAGGCTTTCGGGCCTCTTTTTTTTTGCAAAAAAGTGACAATACTCAATGAATGCCATTAAATTTACCTAATGAATATTTCAAGCCCACTAGCCGAACGTATGCGTCCAAAGAAATTGGATGAATATATTGGGCAGGAACATCTTTTGAACCCTGAAGCTTCTCTTCGCCGCGCCTTAGAAGGTGGAATGGTTCCATCTATGATCCTTTGGGGACCTCCAGGAGTGGGAAAAACAACCTTGGCATATCTTATTGCCCAACACCTCAATAGACCCTTTCAATCTTTATCAGCTATATCCTCGGGAGTGAAAGATGTGCGCGAAGTAATTCAGCGGGTTGAAAATGCCGGAATGTTTCAAGAGAAAGGAACGATTTTATTTATTGATGAAATTCATCGCTTCTCAAAATCACAACAAGACTCACTCCTTGGCGCTGTGGAAAAAGGGACCATCACCTTAATTGGTGCGACAACAGAAAACCCCTCGTTTGAAGTCATTTCCGCTTTGTTATCGCGTTGCCAAGTATACACCTTAAAAGAACACACAAAAACAGATTTAATCCTTTTACTCCAAAGAGCGATTGAAAAGGATACTTTCCTTAAAACAAAGTCATTTAAATTAACCGAGCTCAACGCGCTGCTGCTTTTGTCAGGTGGCGACGCTAGAAAGCTATTAACCATTTTTGAAATTATTGTAAGTACTTTTCAAAATGCGGATACAATAGAAATAAACGATGACGTTGTCCATAAAAATGCACAGCAAAGTTTAGTTCGTTATGACAAAGAAGGGGAACAACATTACGACATCATTTCTGCCTTTATAAAATCCATAAGGGGCAGTGACCCGAATGCTTCTATATATTGGTTGGCTCGAATGGTGGAAGGTGGTGAAGATCCCAAATTTATTGCTCGCCGATTAATTATTTCTGCAGCAGAAGATGTTGGATTAGCCAATCCAAATGCTTTATTGATGGCAAATAATTGTTTTCAAGCCGTTGAAAGTGTCGGATTTCCAGAAGCACGAATCATCTTAGCCCAATGCACCCTTTATTTAGCCACATCACCAAAAGGAAATGCTGCCTACATGGCGATTAATAAGGCACAAATAATCGTGAGAGAAACGGGAAATTTGGGCGTCCCTTTGCCTCTAAGGAATGCACCAACCGCACTCATGAAAGAATTGGGTTATGGAGAAGGCTATTTTTATTCGCATGATTATCCCAATAATTTTAAGGAACAAGAATTTTTACCGGATGAATTAATAGGAAAGAATTTCTTCAAAGCTGGAAGTAGTGCTAAAGAACAAGAAATAGGAAAATCAATAGAACGAAATTGGAAAGAAAAATATAAGCCGAATGAATAGAATTGCCTATTATCTTTTCGTTTTACCCCTCTCCTACTTGCCGTTATATCTTTTATATGGACTAAGTCCAATCATATATTTTATATGTTACTATGTTATTTCCTATCGAAAAAATGTAGTCAGATTAAACATTCAAAATAGCTTTCCAGAAAAGACGGCCAAAGAACATGAATTTATAATGCAAGCCTTTTACCTTCATCTAAGTCAGGTCATCATAGAAGGAATTAAGAATTTAACTATATCAAAAAAAGAATTAAGTAAGCGATTTAAAATTACTAATCCTGAAGTAGTTAATGATTTATTAAAAGTGCAAAAAAGTGTTATTTTAGTTGGAGGGCATTATGGGAATTGGGAATGGTTGATTACCAGTCAAGCCTTTCAATTTGATGGAAAAGCGTTTGGTTTAGGAATGCCCATGAGCAATAAATTTTGGGGAAAAGCCATTAATAATAAAAGAGAACGCTTTGGATTGAAAGTCATTCATTCAAAAAATTACAAAGAGGCATTGGCCGCAGAAAATAATCCTTACACACTTCTCATGCTTGGGGATCAAAGTCCAGGGAACACCAATAAAAGTTATTGGTTGAACTTTCTGAATCAGCCAACAGCGGTTCAATTTGGTACAGAAGCACTGGCGAATACGTATGACCTAGCGGTTGTCTATTTCAACATCGAAAAAGTGCGTTATGGCCGCTATGAAATGACGCTTTCCTTACTAACCGATCGTCCAAAGGAATTGATTTGGGGAGCCATCACCCGACAGCACACTGAGCTATTGGAACAACAAATAAACAAGAAACCATACTTATGGATGTGGTCGCACAAACGATGGAAAAGAGAGTTACCAATAGATTTAAACGCCTTAAGAATAGAACAAGAGCAACAGTTTAAAAAGCAATTTAGATAAAGTAACCTTCATTTATTTTAGATTTCAATTATGATTAAACACCTATTCATTCTTTTTGCAACTTTTTTAACCTCTTTTCATTCCCCGTATTACTTCGCACTAGAAATTGCCATATTGCAATATTGCAATAAACCACTGCATTCAGGAGGAATATCAGTAAAATACCTACTTATTCTTTTCTCCTCCCTTCAGTTGCCATCTTTCTTCGCACAAGAAATTGCCATATTGCCATATTGCAATAAATCGATACATGCGAGAGGAATAGCAGTAAAATACCTACTTATTCTTTTTGTCTCCCTTCAGTTGCCATCTTTCTTCGCACAAGAAATTGCCATATTGCCATATTGCAATAAACCGATACATGCTAGAGGTATAGCAATAAAAGGCCACTTTATTTTTCTGGGAAATAACAACGGAGAAATAGTACGCTACCATCTCAAAAATGGAAAAAGCAAATCACTTAATCCGAAAGATACCTTTCCTGAAATTAGGGATATTGCGCTGCACAAGCATTCCATTTATGCCATGCAAAGTGCTGACTACAGCATCATTCTTAAGTTCAGCCGCTTTGGAAACGCTATGAAGCAGATTCATTTAATCACCTTGGAGTTAGAACCACAGTTATTTCTTGATGGCATGGCAATAGAAAATAAAGAGGCATTCGTGATGGGCGATCCAGTTGGAAATATATTTTCTTTATTTCATTCGAGCGACTTGAAACATTGGGAGAAAATCGCCCCTGCTCTTCCCTCTTTCGATGGAGAAGCTGGATTTGCTGCGAGTGGCAGTACCGTACAAATTAGCGATGGCGTTTATTATTTTGTTTCTGGAGGAGAAAAATCACGCTTTTTCAGGAGCAATGACAAGGGGCTAACATGGATCCAAAGCGAACTTCCCTTTAAGAACAGTAATGCAAGCGGTGCTTTTTCTTTAGCCATGAAAGACAAGAACAATGGAATCGTAGTGGGCGGTGATTACCTAGCGCCAAATTCTCGTGAAAATGTTTGTTTTATCACCAAAGATGGCGGAATCACTTGGAACGCTTCCACTAGTGGTCCTTTCGGTTACCGTTCCTGCGTTCACTTTACAGATGGCGTTTATTATTCATGTGGAATCAATGGAATCGATTATTCGAAGGACAATGGAACTACCTGGACCCAACTAAGCAATGAGAATTGCTTCAGCATTTGTTCGGACACCGAATATGTTTATGCTTCGAGTACCAATGGGAGAATTATTAGAATTTCTAAGGCTAGCTTTTAATTCTTTTAATTAAGAGTAGGCAACACCTTTATATTAGCTATAAATTTTGTGGCATCGATCACTTTACTTATTATTTTAAAGATAGTAGTTTAATTCAATGTTCCACCCATTCTCCTGTTTCTGATCGATAAGGAATTAAGTGCGTAAAGATGAAGTTAGTTGGATATGAACCAAATAAAGTCCATCTTTCTTCTTCGCCAATTTGCCCACCACAACCACCGCCAGCATTAGACATTTCAATGGTGTAATCAACAAGGCCATCATTATCAATATCTTCAACTAATATGGGGCGGTTCACTAAATCCCATTCCCATGAAGAAAGAAAGTTATCAGATTCTTGGGAGTTGACACTGATAGAATTCTCAGTTTCTTCACTTAATACGCTAGGCTCACAGGTGCTTTCTAATAAACTAATTAAAAGAATGGGATAAAGCTCCTCCCACGCTCCTATGGAATTATCCTCTATTTCCAAGGACTCCCAATTACCAGTTTCAGATTCATATGGAATATAATGCGTATAGATGAAGTAATTAGGGTCAGATCCAAATAAAGTCCATCTTTGATCTTCGCCAATTTCTCCTCCACATCCACCGCCTACATTAGTCATTTCTATGGTGTAATCAACAAGACCATCATTATCAATATCTTTTATCAATAATGGCCGACTCACAAAATCCCATTCCCAAGAGGAAAGAAAATAGTCAGCTTCTTCGGAGTTCACACTAATTGAATTGGCATTTTCTTCAAATACAACGGAAGGCTCGCAAGTACTTTCTAATAAATTCATTTTAAGAATGGGATAAAGTTGCCCCCACGTCATTTTGGAACCTGAAACTTTCTGAGCATTTACAGCTACAAAAGTCAAAAAAAATGTAGTTAAAATAAATGATTTTTTCATGTTGTTGTTTTTATTATGAGTTGTTTCTAATAGTTATTGGAGTCGCTTAGCATTAGTTAGACTCAATTAATCTTTTTTTATTACGCTTATTCACTTTTTAAATTTATTTTAATAATTGAAATATGAATTCGACTTATTCATTAAAAATATTTAAAAAATAATCTGATGGTTCTTCTTCGTCTATTAAATAATCTAATGATCCAAATTCTAAGCCATCCAATTTAACTGAAATAATGCCACCAAACATACCAAAGTAATGATAAATTGATAATAATTTGGCACCTACAGGAAAAATCATCCCTTCATTGTTATCAAATCGACAGCAATCTACTTTGTATTTAACAAATAGCAAACGGTTTTTATCATCTATTGCGATACGAACTTCAAGACCTTCTGGGCCTTGAACATTATATTTTTTTGATAAAGAATCTATGGGTTCTTTGGAAAAATCCAATTCGTAAACTGTGTAATTATTAATTTTTTTCTTGTTGTAAAAATTTGATATAGGCACTCTTAGTCCGAATTGATTGATTCGTTTTAAAAAAGTGAGTATGTTTTCTTCATTAATAGTATTATTAGTATCAATATTCACTGGTAAAGTCTTTAATTGAACTTCGAGATTGGCAAGTAAAGAATTTAGCATCACAACTTTTTCATCCGCCTCCGCCAACTTCAAACTTAAGTCATAATTTTCTAATTGAACCTTCGAGCTCATTCGCTTTTGCAAATTAAGCTGATTATTTAAACTATCTATACGGGCACTTAATATCTCAAAACGCTCTTTTTTCGATTGAGAAAACGAATTATTTATTCCTAAAATCAATAAAAGAGAGATCCAATATAGCTTTTTCATAATAATTTATTCTTTTAATTTTTCTCCTTCTCTTATCGATTTTCGGATTACTCGTTTTTTTTTTTCAATTAGTATCTCGATTCCAAATTTATAAAATTATTTTCAGGAACTTTCACCATATTATTATAACATCATCACCAGTGCGAATAAAAAAATCAAGAGATAAATTGAAATAACAACTATTGTTAAGATCCCTTGGAATTTGTACAGTGATTTTAAATTTTTTAACCCAGAAGTAAATAATTCTTGATCGTTAGAATTTACACCTTTTTTTATACCATCGGAAAATTGATATAAGTAACTAATCGGAAAATAATACAACACAGCCAATAAAATATAAAACACTGTTATGATTAATCCACTTCCATTTGCAACCCTATTAAAAGAAGCTCCAGCTAACACCATAACAATTATTACAATTACCATTAATCCAAGGCCTATAAAACCTAAGATTGCAAGAAATCTTGCCCATCTAGCTGTCTCTAGCAGGTACCCTCTAATTTCATCATTAATTACTATTGAGTCATTTGATTGTAAATTTATTTCAGAATTCTCCATTTATTAGAATTTTATATTGTTGCTGCTACTTAATATGGCTTAGTAGAATAACCCCGTTTTTCAAGTGGGTTCTGGTCTCCACTTTTTTAATTATCATCTAATGTACTGTTTTTTAATTAATTATTTGAATTAATTATTTCTAAATAAAAAAATCCATTACTGAAGTTTTATTTATCTTTAAGGCCTAAAATAGTATTATGAAATTGCTTGTCTTAATTTGTCTATTGACCTTTACTTTCGTTTGCAAAGCGCAACAAATCCCCTCCGCTACAGAAATTGCTAGCCTACCCTTATGGGCGCAAAAAATGTATGGTGAGCATCCAAATGTGCTAGAGGTTTCTACACTCTACACGGAATATTATAGAGCTAATTCTTTTGAAAAAAATTACCATACGCAATATTTTAAAAGATGGAAACGAAAGTACATTGCTCAACTAGACGACCAAGGTTTTCCTATCATTTATTCACCGGAAGAACAAGCACTAATCGACCAAACTTATTTACACAAGCAAAGCGTTAACAAGAGTTCAAATTGGTCTGTTGTTGGTCCAATTACGAATTATCAAGAAAATAATACCCAAGGCTCTGGACAAACGAATGTATATAGTGTGGATGCGTGTCTCAGCAACCCCAATTTCATGTTTTGTGGAACGGAACCTGGAGAAGTGTACAAAAGTATAGATGGAGGTCAAAATTGGACGCACAGCTCCATGTCACTCGATTTTGGAAGTGGTGTCACTGCAGTAGAAATTAGTCCTACTAATCCTTTAATTGTATTCGCAGGTGGAAATAAAGGTGTCTTCCGTTCTACTGATGGCGGCACTTCTTGGACCAATGTCCTACCCCAAACTAATTTTGGTGTAAACGAAATCCTTATCAACCCAGGAAATGAACAACTAGTCTTCGCCGCAACGGATAAAGGGCTTTACAGATCTACAGACGGCGGCGCCAATTGGACGCAATTATACACGACTGCCTGCTATGATATTAAATGTAAAGCTAATAGCAACAGCGAAATGTACTGCGTAAAGAATAACAACGCACTCATTAAATGTGAATTCTTTAAATCTACTGATTTTGGCGCTACCTGGAACATTCAGTCGGCTGGATGGTACAATTCAACAGATCCAGCGAGAAATGACGGAGGTGCCAGAATTGCTGTAACACCTGCCAATCCAAATCGAGTATATGTCTATTTAATTGGGGAAGCCAAAGCCAACGATTACGGATTTATTGGGATCTATAAAAGCGATGATAGCGGAACAACATGGAGTAATCCCAGCGGTATTGACGGCGGACCTTACGACGCGACCCATGTCAACTTAGCGATTGGTTGGGCCACGTGGCTGTATCACCAAGGATTTTATAATTGTGCCATTACAGCTTCGCCTACCAACGCAGACGAAATTTTGATTGGTGGCTTGAACCTCTACCGTTCGACCAACGGAGGACAAACTTTCGCATCTGTTTCGGGTTACGTAGGCGGTCCTTTGGGCCTACACGTCGACAACCAAGACTTTCGTGTAATTGGAAATACTACTTGGATTTCCACCGATGGCGGGATTTATAAATCCAATGATTTTTTCACTTCGCAATTCCTTTTTAAAATGTCGGGCGTACACGGATCCGATTACTGGGGATTTGGAAGCGGATGGAATGAAGATGTATTGGTCGGAGGTTTGTACCACAATGGAAACATAGCCTATCATGAAAATTATGGCAGTGGAAACTTTTTAGAATTAGGTGGTGGAGAAGCACCCACAGGATACGTAAATCCGGGTATAAATAGAAAAACCTATTATTCAGATATAGGCGGAAAATTTATTCCCTTGCAACTGGCTGACCCCATCACCGGAACACCATTTGGAATGGCTCCTAACGAAAGCTATTATGCAGCCGAATCGAGTGAATTTGAATTTCATCCCAATTGTTACAGCATTGGCTACCTTGGAAAAGACAATTCCATTTGGAAAACTACGGATGCAGGCGCTTCTTTTAACCTACTCTATACATTCGGAACCAACGTGAACAATGGCGTTCGTTATATAGAAGTAGGGTCAAATAACCCCAATATTTTATATGTGAATCAACAACCGGCGTCAGGAAATATCGGGACACTTTGGAAATCTATTGATGGCGGTATTACATGGAATTCATGTTTCATCCCAGCCGGTAATAGTAGAAGAATGGTCTTAAGCTTGGATCCGCTTAACTCGAATAACTTATGGATTGCTTACCCTGATGGATCAAATGGCTTCAAAGCTTTTAAAACAAGTGATGGAGGCTCCACATGGACAAATTTATCCTCTTCCATTCTCAATAATGAGAGCATACAATCCATAGTTCACATTCCAGGGACAGATGGAGGAATTTATGCAGCGACCAATAAAGCTGTTTATTACAGAAACAATACGTCGAATTGGGTAATTGACAATGCCGGCTTGCCCACTTTTACGAACGGAAATATTTTACGTCCATTTTTTAGAGACAATAAGATTAGATTAGCTTCCTATGGAAAGGGCATTTGGGAAAGCCAGTTAAATGAAACACCTAGCTTTCCAATAGCACGGATTAACGTGGATAAATTAAGTCAAATGGGAATTTGTGATTTAGATTCCTTCTACTATGAAGATCATTCCTTTTTAAATCATACCAATGCACAATGGAATTGGACATTTCCTACAGGCTCCCCGGCGACATCAACACAAAGAAACCCAACGGTGCTATTTACTCAGGCAGGTTCCCACTTAGCTGTTTTACAAGTTACCGATGCCAATGGCAACAGCGACATCGACAGTTTATATGTGCAAGTCAGTTTTTACACCTTACCGACCTTAGTTCAAGAAGATTTTGAAGGCAATTTCATCCCCAATGGATGGTCAATTGACAATCAAGATAACGGCTCAACATGGACCTTATCCAGCACAGCGGGTGGATTTGGAAACTCATCACAATCAGCACTTTTCAACAACTACGATTATGACGCCCAGGGGACATTTGACGATTTAATTGTCAATTTTGATGCGAGTACTATTGCTTCAAATCCCTACATGACCTACGATGTTGCTTATGCACGATGGGGAGGCGGTTATCCAGATTCCATGGCTATTCTAGCTTCAACAGACTGCGGCCTTACCTACCAAGAATTGTATATGGATGGCGGCGTTACCTTAGCAACAGCACCAGACATCCAAAGTTTCTTCACACCAAGTGCTACACAATGGCGCAAGGACAGCATTAATTTAGCGGCATTTAACGGATCGGCTAATTTACAGATCGCCTTTAGAAGCATTGGCAAATGGGGGAATAACCTTTACATTGATAATGTTAATCTTGACAATCAATCAGGTATGCTAGAGCCGAAAGATGAATACCTAAGTATTTTTCCAAATCCAATACAAGGAGATGGCCTACTAACCATTAAAAAAATACCATTCTCAAAAATTAAAATCATTGATATGAATGGGAAATTAGTTCAAGAAGCGAAAGGAGAAGGAACAGTTTGCATTCCTTTGAACAAATTAAAAGCGGGAACCTACATGATTAATGTGGAGAGTGCTACTAAAATTTGGAATAAGCCCTTGATTATTCGGTGATGCTAAAATAGTAATAAAACCTATTTCGCTACTCCCCTACTTGCCTTTTGCTTTGAGAACGATGGCTATGGTATAAAACATGATTTTTACATCCAAGGCGATGCTTCTGTTTTTTAGATATAACAAATCAAATTTCATTCGATCCAACATTTGCTCTACATTTTCGGCATAGCCGTATTTCACCTGTCCCCATGATGTAATGCCAGGTCTCACCTTGGTGAGATGCACATATTGAGGAGCGGAATTCATAATTTGATCAATATAAAATTGACGTTCTGGCCGTGGACCAACCAAGGACATGTGACCTAAAATAACATTAATAAATTGAGGGAATTCATCCAAGCGTGTTTTACGCATAAAACGACCCACCTTTGTTATCCGAGAATCGTTTGATGAAGAAAGTTGGGGACCAGCCTCTTCCGAATTTAAAAACATCGTTCGGAACTTAATAATTTTAAAGATGCGACCATCTAAGCCAATGCGATCTTGTAAATAAAATATCGGTCCTGAGGACGAAAATTTTACCGCAATAGCACAAATAATATAAACAGGAATAAGCATAATAAGGGCAATAGTTGAAATCAGAATATCCATCACTCTTTTTAACGCTTGTTGCCAAATTGGCATTGAATCGTCAATGATCTCTAAAAGCAATGCCCCATAAATATCCGTCATCTTTAAGGTACCCGAAAGCAATTCATACATATCCGGAAGAATTTTAATTTTCACCCTACCGTCTTGAATTCGGGTAATAATTTTTTGAATGCGGTTATGATCCGAACTTTCAATGGCAATAATCACCTCTTCCACTTTATATTGACTAATCAAGACCTCCAACTTATCACAATGACCTAAATAATCTAATTTATCCTCTAATAAGCGATCCGTTCCATTGATGTTAATGTATCCAATCACATTATTTACTTGCCATTTCTGCGCTTTCAAGTCATTTAAAACCCCAACCGCTTTCTCACTCCCACCAATAATAACCGTGCGGAAACCATTTCCTTCTTTACGTAACGATTTAATTAAAACAGTAGCTAAAACAAGTCGGGAGGAAATTGCCAAAACAAACTGAATAGAAAACAACAAACCAAATGACCAATAATACATTTGATAGTTAGACACTTGGTCATCTAGAATTAAAAGAAAAAAGATAAATATCGATCCAATGACAGATCCAAAAAAGGTGAGATTTAGAATTTTCAGTCGATAAATCCTGCGAATCTCATGGTAACTTCCTTGTAAATAGTAAATAAACAACCACAACAAGGGAACAATGATAATTCCTACCAAAAAATTTTGATCGATCTCGAAAGGCTTATTTTCGAGCCAAGTTTTTCGATAGAAAAAAAAGAGACTCCAAGCCATTACGGACATTAGCCAATCCAACAACAAAAAAAGACCAACCCAGGCTTTATTATTCATTTCTAAAAATGTATCAATTTTAGATTGTCTATTTCGATTTCTGTTGAGGTTAATCCTGCTTCTAAATAAGCTTCAAAGGACTGCTCAAAGTAGGCTGAATTAGCAGATGCACCAACAATTTCTCGCAGATCGATGTACATTTTCTTCCAAACTGGAGGATTTGTCTTTTGTACATTCAAGCGAATATTCGGATTAGGGAGCGTTCCTGAAGGAGAAATGGCGATTAACCCTGTGGTAACAGCATTTGTGTTTCGGTAATCTATTTCGAGGTAAACTTCCTTTCCTTTAGAAATATACGATGTCCAATTGGTATAAGCGACCCAACTTGAATCAACAGAATTTAAACCGATATGGGCATAAAAGTTACCATTAAACCATTCTAAATTAGTATTCTGCAAGGTGAAATTAGCAGCAGAGGTATTAGGATCATTAATAATACTGGTATTGATATCTTCGAAATCTTCAATTGTAAATGACAAATTATCCTTGTATTTGGTAGTCGGATTAATGGTCAAACTGTTGTTCGCTACTAAAACACCCGTTGTTTGATACTCAACTAAAAATGGATAAACCTTCTTAGTAGAAGAGATTCCATTATTTTTTATAGCTGGAAATACCTTAATGTCGACAGAACCCGTCTTTAAAATTGGAATTTTAAAAGGAACTTCAAAAACGCCGATTAGTTCATCATTGACATACACCCAAGCATCCGTAATATTATCCGTTAATTCACCTTCGGAACCCGCATAATTAGAATTTGGCAATAAAGTCCAATCATTAACTATAAGCCAAGAAGGATCGGAATTATTTTTTATACACGTAGAAAGCAAGAAAATTAAGGGAAGAAGTAGTGTAAATAATTTCAAATTTTTCATACGCGTGCGTGAACGAATTAGAGAACAAATTATTGTATTAATTGATAGAATTATCTTTTAATTTTTCGATGATTTTATAAGCCACATCCATGGCATTATAGCCATCCCCAATAGTTACTTTGGCAGGCACCTTGTTATTAATAGAAAAAGCAAAAGCTTTCAATTCCTCTAGTATCGCATTGGTAGCAGCTAATTCAGGTTTATCAATAAGGATTTTCTTTTTTGATTTATTTTCTCCTAAATCCATGATCAAATCAAAAGGATCTGCTTCGCCATCTAAGTCTTGCATTCGAACGACTTCTAAGGTTTTATTAAGAAAATCAACTCCTACGTAGGCATCTTTTTGAAAAAAGCGTGATTTACGCATATTTTTCAGTGAAATCCGTGAGGCAGTTAAATTAGCGACACAGCCATTTTCGAATTCAATTCTTGCATTCGTGATATCGTGTGAATCACTTACAATCGCAACACCAGAAGCCGCAATTTTCTTCACATTCGATTTAACAATACTGAGAATCACATCGATATCATGTATCATTAAATCCAAGACCACAGGAACATCCGTTCCTCGGGGATTAAATTGTGCCAAGCGATGCGTTTCAATAAACATTGGATTATTGAGAAATGGAAGCGCTGCTTGAAAAGCAGGGTTGAAACGCTCCACGTGTCCTATTTGTACCACAACAGACGCTTCATTCGCCAATTGCACAAGAATACGAGCTTCCTCCATCGTTTCAGATAAAGGTTTTTCAATAAAAATATGTTTCCGATTTCGCAGCGATTCAGCCGCAACAACAAAGTGATTAAGTGTAGGAGTAACAATATCCAAACAATCAACCGCTTGTATTAATTCAGTGACACTTGAAAAAGCTTTTACTTTAAAATCCTTTTCAACTACACTTGAAGTTAGGGGATCAGCATCATAAAAACCTACCACCTCAAAAAGATCCGTTAATTGAAGGAGTAAACCAAGGTGAATTTTCCCAAGATGACCAACTCCTAAAACACCAATTTTCAACATAATTAGAGGCTAAAAATAAAAAAGCCATCGGTATAATTACAGATGGCTTTATGCTGATAATGTTATAAACTAGTTAGTTACTTTGTCAAATACTGCTTTAAAAGCATCGGGGTGATTTAAAGCTAAATCAGCTAATACCTTTCTATTTAAAGCGATACCACTTTTATGAACGGCACCCATAAACTGAGAATAACTCATGCCATATTGACGAGTTCCAGCGTTTATACGTGTTATCCAAAGTGATCGATAACTTCTCTTTTTTTGTTTTCTACCGATGTAGGCATAAACAAGACCTTTTTCAATTGCATTTTTAGCAACGGTCCAAACATTTTTTCTTCTACCAAAGTACCCTTTGGCTAACTTCATCAAGTTTTTTCTTTTCGCTCTTGAAGCTACATGATTTACTGATCTAGGCATAATTTTAAGTTTTTTGACAAGAAGTGCTTCACTATCTCAGAAGGCTTAGAGACTTGTTATCGGGTTAAACATTTAAGAACCAATGTAGACTATTTCATGCAAAGCATCAACTTTACGTTAGGAAGATCGGCACTATGTACCAAGCCTGCATGCGTAAGGTTGCGTTTACGTTTCGTAGCCATTTTAGTTAGTATGTGGCTTTTAAAAGCGTGTTTACGCTTAATTTTTCCACTTCCAGTAATAGTGAATCTCTTCTTAGCACTGGATTTTGTTTTCATTTTTGGCATTGTGTGACGTTTTAATTGTTTTTATTTATTATCAGCTTCTTTATTTCTTTTTCGAATTAATCATCAATATCATTTTCTTCCCTTCTAATTTTGGAAGTTGTTCTACCACCCCTACTTCAGCTAATTCTTGTGCAAATTTCAACAAAAGAATTTCACCTCTATCCTTAAAAACAATCGTTCTACCTCTAAAGAAAACGTATGCTTTAACCTTGTTCCCCTCCTCTAAAAACTTCTTCGCGTGCGCTAATTTGAAGTTAAAATCGTGATCATCCGTGTTAGGACCAAAACGTATTTCTTTAACTACAATCTTGCTCTGCTTAGCCTTTAGTTCCTTTTGTTTTCTTTTTTGATTATAAAGAAATTTCTTATAATCCATTATTTTACAAACGGGCGGCTTCGCATTCGGCGATATTTCAACTAAATCCAATTCCTGTTCTTCCGCTAATAAAATTGCCTTAGCGACCGATAATAATTGAGGCTCTTGTCCTTCTGTAAGTAATCTTACTTCGGTTGCAAAAATTTTATCGTTAATACGATGTTGTGCCTCTATTTCCCTTTTAACAAAAGGTCTTGGATTTCTTCTCATTCGTTAATTTAGCTATTCATTGACAACTGCATTTCTATTTCATTTTGAACCAAAGAAACAAAATCTTCATAAGGCATCTTACCGAGGTCACCTTTGCCTCTTTGCCTTACTGAAATAGTGTTTGCTTCAACTTCTTCTTCTCCTACAATAAGCATAAAAGGCACTTTTGCCAATTCAGCATCTCGTATTTTCTTCCCTACTTTTTCGTTACGGTCGTCTACAAGACCGCGAATATCGGAATTATTTAGGAATTCTGAAACTTTTTTTGCGTATTCGTTGTATTTTTCGGATACTGGAAGGATAATAAATTGATCAGAAGCGAGCCACAAAGGAAAATCACCGGCGCAATGTTCTAGTAAAACCGCCACAAATCTTTCCATCGATCCAAAAGGAGCGCGGTGAATCATTACAGGTCTATGTTTTTGATTATCCGCTCCAACATACTCTAATTCAAAGCGTTCTGGCAAATTATAATCTACTTGAATAGTTCCCAATTGCCATTCTCTCCCCAAAGCATCCTGCACCATGAAATCCAGTTTCGGACCATAAAACGCCGCTTCGCCATAGGCAACAACTGTTTCTAAGTTTTTTTCTGCCGCCGCTTCAATGATTGCTTGCTCAGCCTTTGCCCAATTTTCATCAGAACCAATATATTTTTCGCTTTTTTCTTTATCTCGCAATGATATTTGAGCAGTAAAATTTTGAAAGTCTAATGTTTTAAGAACATATAAAACAATATCGATCACATTTTTAAATTCATTTTTTACTTGTTCTTGCGTACAAAAAATGTGCGCATCATCTTGCGTAAAACTCCTCACCCTCGTCAATCCGTGTAGCTCACCCGATTGCTCATAGCGATAAACGGTTCCAAATTCAGCAAATCGAACAGGCAAGTCTTTATACGAACGAGGTCTGGCTTTAAAGATCTCACAATGATGCGGGCAATTCATTGGCTTTAAATAAAACTCTTCGTTTGGATCGGGAGTTTTAATTGGCTGGAATGAATCAGCACCATATTTTTCATAGTGACCTGAACAAACATACAGCTCTTTATTTCCAATATGAGGCGTAATTACCTGCTGATAACCAGCTTTACGTTGTGCTTTCTTTAGAAAATTTTCAAGTCGCTCTCTTAATGCTGCACCTTTTGGCAACCATAAAGGCAATCCTTGTCCAACTTTTGCTGAAAAAGTAAAAAGATCTAATTCCTTTCCTAATTTTCGGTGATCGCGACGCTTAGCTTCTTCTAATTTTTCAAGATACGCCACTAATTCGCTTTGTTTTGGAAATGTTATCCCATAAATCCGCGTTAATTGCTTATTCTTTTCATCGCCTCGCCAATAAGCACCGGCAATGGATAATAATTTGATCGACTTGATGAATCCAGTATCAGGAATATGAGGCCCGCGACATAAATCCGTGAAATTCCCTTGGGTATAAAACGTAATCGTTCCGTCTTCTAGGTCCTCTAACAATTCTAATTTATACGGATCTTTTTTTTCTGTAAAATAAGCGATTGCCTCTTTTTTAGAAATGTCTTTCCGTACAAAAGGATTTTTAGCTTTTGCTAATTCCTTCATTTTTTCTTCAACGATTTCTAAATCTTTCTCGGTGATAGTATGTTCACCCAAATCGATATCATAATAAAAACCATTGGTTATCGGAGGCCCGATAGCAAGCTTGACACCTGAAAAAACAAACTCCAACGCTTCAGCCATAAGGTGAGCGGAGGAATGCCACATCGTAGATTTTCCTTCTGCATCATTCCATGTGAGCAACTGTAATTGACAATTAGTATGCAACGAAAAGCTAGCATCTTGAACAACACCATCAATTTTTGCTGCTAGCACGTTACGCGCTAATCCTTCCGAAATACTTAATGCCACATCCATGGCTGAACTACCAATTGGGTATTCACGTATGGAACCATCGGGCAAAGAGACTTGAACCATTTTTTATTTTTGAGAGTACAAAGATAAAAAAATCCCTTGTTATTCAAGGCCTTTCAATGACAATAAACTACGATTTATTTCGATTTAGCAAACGATGCATATCAATTTGAATCGACCGAATGGAAGAACTTAGGTCATCATCTGCCATTTTCAACGCTGGCAACACGGAAGAAATATAATTCACAAAACGCCAAACTTCATGTACCTCCTCTACAGCGACTTGATACGGTTTGTAAAAACTATTCGTTGAAACTAAGAGAAAAGATTTGGAATTATCGAGCTCATTGTAAAGCAATTTAAAAACAATCCCTTCATTTTTAGTCACTAAAATATAGGGTTCTCCAGACTTAATGGTCGTCCAATCTTGCACAAACTCACCAACAACGAATGAACCATCTACAACCGGTGGCATTGAATCTCCACTAATCGGAAAGGTTCTGTATTTTTTATTTTTAGAAAGAAAGGGTAATCGCAGCGTGGGTAATTCACTAATAAATTCAAGATCGGCATACGCACTTACATAACCAGCGCTTGCCTTTTGCGTTACCAATTCTATTAAGTCCTCATTGTCTTCATTGACCATACTTGTTAAAACGCGCAAACTACTTCCGGCGGCTTTATCCTTCCAATTTTTATCAAAATTATTCCAATCCGATGCTGTAAATTCTAAAAAATTTTCACTCAATAGTGAATCAATCGATAACTTGTAATAGTTGCTTAAAGCGATTAAATTCTCAATATTGGGTTGCGCTACGCCATTTTCATAACCGCTATAGGTAGATCGATTAAATCCTAAATCATTGGCAACATCTTCTTGCGATTTTTCCGCCCGCTTTCGTAACAACTTTAAATTATCTCCAATTTTCATCTTATGGTTTTGAACAAAGTTAAAAAATAATCAATAAAAAGATTACTTTTTAATCATTATTTTTTAATTTAGTAACCTTAATGATATTGTAAGCTTGCTTAAGAGAATGATTGTATTGAACTGAAACTTTTAATGTGCATCTCGACTCCGCTCGATGCCCTTTGAGTGAATCGAGCGGAGCCGAGAGACACTTCAATCAAACGACAAGCGCTTTTCGGTATCGCGTACGCTTCCAAATTTTCTTCCTCCTCTCTTTGCCAATCGAGACAGCAGAAAAACGAATAGTAAGCTATTTGTATTTTTAAATGAAAGTTTGCATAAGAGAATGATTGTATTGAAACTTTTAATGAGCATCTCGACTAAGCTCGATGCCCTTTAAGTGAATCGAGCGGAGCCGAGAGACACGGTGAATCGAGCGAAGCCGAGAGACACTGCTAATCGATGCGATCATTTCTCAAAAGAAGAGAATTACTTCGGATGAACAAAACTACCTGTTGTGATAAAATAGAACGATATGCCATCGTCCTTATACAAAATCAGCACATCCTTTTCATAATACTTTATTTGGCTATACATGGCAGGGATTCGAATTTGACCATCGCGTGTAGAGACTCCAAATCCATTTTTATCTTCTACTAACAATAAATTAGTACCTAATTGCACGATCGATTTATAAACCAGCGGCAAAACGAAAGATCCATTCGTAGTTAACAAACCACTAAGACCATTCTTTTCGACAATGAATAAGCTATTAGAAACTTTCTCCACAAAATCATATTCAAAAAGAGTCATTTCCTTTGCTTTTTGATTAACAAATCCCCATTTAAAGCCTTTCATAACAGGCATCCATTCTCCCCATTCCCCAATAGACTCATACGGTAAAGGCAAGGTAATTTTTCCTTTTTCATTAATCAACATATACTTTCCTTTCTTTTTAATGAGCGCACCATCCTTGGTAAAAGCACCCACTTTAGAGAAATTAGGGAATTGCTCAAATTGCAAAGCCAAAATCAAATTACCTTTCGCGTCAATATATCCCAATTTATCTTTCGTTCTAACCATCGATATCCCATAATGAAGGGGATAAATCTCATCGTATACAGCATTTGTTTTCCAATTATTTTTGATATGCACCAAACCCATTTTATCCGCTATGGTGTAAATAAATGAACTATCCGTATAAGTAATCAAATCATCAAATTCAGTTTGAAGGACCAACGACAATTCCCGATTAATAAACCCTACTTTTCCATTTTTAACTACTCTAGCTAATTTTCCATCAAAGGGAATAATATCCTCAAAAAACAGTTCGCTTTGAACTACATTCGCTGAATTATAAATTCCAAACAATCCATTTTTCTTAGCATACAACAAACTATCAGTTAACCAACCCATATCTTCATACTCCAATGGAAAAATAAAATTTCCAACACGATCCACCAAGCCAAAAACATTGTCTTTCTCCACAATTGATTTGCCCAAATTAAAATCTTCCATATCATCAAACTTAGCATCAATCACCAAGTGATTTCTTTTATCGATCGCCCCATAAAATTCACCCGATAAAACAATAGACAAACCTTCTCTGAAAGGACTCACTTGATCGTATTTAGCCTCGATAACTATATCCCCATTTCTTTGAATAAAACCATATTTCCCATCATTCTTGTAGGGATAAAAAGTAGATTTAAAAAGGTCAATTTCGTTATCCAATTCCATCATAAATGGAAAGTCGGCGTATAATCCCTTAAATTCTTCCAAGCGCTGATCGGAATAATCCTTCATAAAAAGTTGGAATAATTTACGCCAAGCGTTCACAGCATGTCGACTCGTTGAAAAGTGTCGGACAAAATAAGTCAGATCATTTAAATCATTTCCCATTTCGTATTGATTATAAATCCTGTCTTCCACCTCTTCTCTATATGGACTTTCTGGGTAATTGACTAGAAAAGCTTCTAAATCTTCCAATTTATTTGAACTGGTATTTTCCTTCAATTGGCAATCAAAAAAATGAACTTGTGCTTCCTTCAACAACTTTGAATTTGGATAATTCGCCATATAATCCTGAAAACCTAACGAAGTGTTTTCAACTAGTGCATCTGAGAAGGCAAGAGAGTCGCGGGTATCGATAGCTAATGGAATTCGGAAAGACCAGGCATGCGTAAGGATAAAATCATTGACAGATACTAAGTTTGGTAACTTCATCAAACGCTCATAAAACAAATTACTGATCGTCATTTTCAGTTCGATGATTGCCAATGAATCACATTGAAACTCTTTTATTTTTAAGCGTTTTTTTGAATCTAATACGGCAAATGATTGCTCGCTCAGCACGATGTACTTAAAACTCGAATCAATGTTATACATGCCTGGGGCAAGGTATAATTTTGTCAATCCGTATGCCGAAACAGCCTTGTCTTTTTTAAGCGCTTTTTGAAAATGATGCAAGGAGTAAGAATAATTAGATGCCGCTAATTCCTTAAATCCTTTTTTAACATGATTCGCCGATAAATGAAAAGAGACTAAAATCGAAAATAAAATAATTAATGTTCGCATAGACCTATTAAGGAAACAAAAGTAAAGAAAAACTAGAACCATAAAAAATCAAAGTTGAGCGAGATTTATTATTTTCGTTCGACCAATAGAAAACATGACTACAGATAAGAATCCCAACTATTTCTATTCCAGCGACGATTTCAAAGAGTTATTGTTTTTAGAAGAGCATGTCGCCACCATTAAAAAGGAACTTTTACACCTTTTAGACCTACGCAAAGATAATTGGATGAGCACCTTTCCCAGTTATGTAAATTCAAGCGAACAGCATGCTTGGCAGGTATTTACATTTTCCTTTTTCACCATGGAAAACACTATTAATCAGCACACTTGTCCGATAACAAGTTCAATTATCAATCAAATTCCATCCCTTATTTCATGTGATTTTTCACGATTAAAGAAACACACACACATAGCTCCCCACAAAGGATATTCAAAAATGATATTGAGATGTCACTTACCCCTACTAATTCCCAATGGATCCGCTTGTAAAATAAGAGTTGGCGATGAAACGAGACATTGGGAAGAAGGGAAACTATTAATTTTTGATGATTCCTATGAGCATGAGGCATGGAATGAAAGCGATGAAGATCGTTTTATCTTAATGTTTGATATCCCGAACCCTCTGTGGGGATATTCAGCTGAACAAATAGCGCGCTATAAGATTGAAAACTTAGATGACCCCTTCCTACTCCAATTTGCAAGTAAGGAAGAATGGCTTGCGGCTTATGAGCAGCGAAAACTCCCCATTGAGAAAATTAATTTTCGAACAAACGATTAATTTGTGTTAAATTATTGCTTGCTTTTTCTCCCTGAAGAATCAAGGCCTCATTCCCTTTAGAAATTTTAGACAACGTTGACTTAAGTAAATTATATTTCTGAAAGAAATCTGCTTTATCCAACACCATTCTGATTTCAATAGCGTCCTCGAAATCAATTTTATACCCTAACTGTAGGTTATAAGAAATGGCGCTTTTATTTTGTGCTTGAACACGAACGATAGACCGATGGATTTCTAATTTAGAAAAAATAAAATTGAGAAAACAAATAGAAGCCATGACACTGGCCCATGTTTCAAGGTATTCATTCTCACCAATAAAAATTCCTCCTTCTCCAATTCCTTCTTCCTCCGAAAAGTTTTTGGCATGAATTAAACCCACCTTTACACCTAGATATTCAATAATAAAGTAATAGTTGGAGGCATTGTTTATAGAATGAAACCAAGTCATTTGATCCTTTTCCTGCAAGACATCCTGAATAAACATGTTTTTCCGAACCCCATCACTGTTTCTCCACTTCAGAATTAATCCTAAATGTTCCGGTTGTACACGAATCAATCGAACATCATATTGTGCAAGAATTAACACGACTTTTCTGCTACATGAAACAATGGTTTTTGATTTGTTTTTAGCAACAAATGCCTTAAATACATGGCAATAATTCCAATACAGGTAATGATCATTCCCGTTGAGAACAAAATACTTACGATTAACGAAGTATAGCCATCGACTTCAATTTTTCCAAAATATTTTTTATATAGAATAAATCCTCCAAAAATGAAATTAATCAGCGCCAGCAGAAAACCAAAAAAAGTGACCAAACGAAGAGGAATCGCCGATGAAAAAAGCATGATATTAATGGTGGTTAAGATCAAGCCAGGTAATTTGTATCTACTAATCGATGATTGATTCTCACTGCGATTAATGGGGACAAACTCGATGGACTTGGTATACCAAAGAATCAATTCATCAATAAATGAAAACTGATGATTACTAGAAACAATCTTTCGTGCCAGTTCGCCCTCTATCAATCGAAAACTACTTCCTTGTCCCCTATTTTTACCATTTAATCGAGAAACAAATCGATAAAGAGTTTTCAAGGAACGAATCAAAATGGAATCAACAGAGGGAAAAGTACCATAAACTACCGCCGCACTAGTTATTTTTTGATGCTCAATCATTATCATCGCCTCACTCGGATGAATTTCCTTGTCATCGTCTAAGGTAATGACATATTTCCCCTTTGAAAATTGAATCCCACATAAGGTAGCTGGATGTTGTCCAAAATTCATTGATAATCGCAACGCTGTAATGGTTTTATCGTTTTGACTGAGCGAATGAATTGTCTCCCACGTATTATCAGAACTTCCATCATCCACAAGAATTATTTCATAAGAAGCGTCTTGAAAAACTGCAGCAATATCCTTACAAATAGAGGGAAGATCTCCACTATTATTAAAGGTAGGGATTACAAAACTATACTCAATCATGCGATGGATAACTTGAACGAAGATACATTAAAAGAATTATTTCTTACTGTTTAATAGCAAGCCACCGTCCAAAGTGAGCACAGAACCTGTCATCCAAGAGGCTTGATCACTTAGCAGAAAAGCCGATGCGTGAGCCACATCCATTGGTTGTCCAATTCCTAATGGATACGAACTCAAAATACCTAACAGTTCTGTTTCCGAAAGCGCATTTTTAGTTTTATCAAACATCTGAGTGTCAACTAGAGCGGCAGAAATACAATTCGAACGAACACTTTTTGAGGCAAACTCTAAGGCGATGGAACGAGAAAAAGATTCTAAAGCAGCTTTGGATGCGGCGTATAAACTACCTCCATTATATGGATGTTGAGCAGAAATGGAAGAAATAAATACAAAGGAAGCGCTTGGATTAATCTTTTTAAGCAGCATTAATTTCGAGGATAAAAGACAGGCGCTATCAAAATTAATAGTGAACATTGATTTTATATGCTTTGACTGAATATATTTTATAGGAAACGGCTCAATAATTCCGGCGCAATGCACCCAACCATCAATAGATGGAAAGGTCTTTACTAAATCATCTATATCCTTTTCCAATGTTAAATCAGCTTGAAAAAGTTCTGACTCGATGCTAAGCTGTTTGGAAACCTCTATTAAGCGATCCATATTTCGACCCGTTATGCAAACCTTAGCGCCTAAATCCGAGCACAATTGCGCCACAGCAGAGCCAATACCTGCAGAAGCTCCAGTTACCAGAATAGTTTTTCCTTTAAGATTAATCATATTCTAACAATTTTGTAGCGACATTATGAGTGGATAAAAGTAAACTAGCCCAAGAAAAACCTACACCAAAGCCGCAAAGCAATAGGCATAAGCGTTCCTTTTTTAAGGCTTCACTTAATTCCGAACAAAGCGTTAAAGGAATAGAGGCAGAACTTGTGTTTCCAAAATTACCAATTGAACTTGGGCATTTTTCCTTAGGCAAGTTCATTTTTTTTCGAATACTATCTGTGATCAATTGATTTGCCTGATGCAAGACGAGGTAATCAAGTTGCTCCGTTCTTAATTTTGCTAAGTCGAGAACATTATTAATCGACTTTGGGACATTTTTCAGCGCAAAATTAAATACCGCCATACCATCAATTGCCAAATGTTTTTTAGAGCGGATAACACCTGGTGCCACTTCAATATCTTGATCATCAAAACTTTGGTAAGGCATTCTAGAATGCCCCGCCTCTATAATTATTGCATTCGCACCACTTCCATCCGTACCTGCGTCAAAAAACCAATCTTTTCCTTTGGCATCGTATTCCAGTAAAGTTGCTGAGCCTGCATCTCCAAAAAGAGGAAAGGCTGTTTTATCTTGTTCGTGCGTCGAAATGGTTGATTTATCCCCAGCTAAAAGCAATACCTTTCTCAATCCCCCCTGTTGAAGATAACGGTTAGCAAGGAGCAAACCATGAACGTATCCTGAACATCCTAAATTCACATCAAAAGCCATACAAGTCTTTGGCAATCCTAATTTATCTTGCAGAATAGCTGCACTTGCCGGTAGAAAATAGTCTGGAGATTGAGTTACAAATACTAATAAATCTATTTCATGATGACAATTCATATCTTCCAAAAGCGTCTGAGCAGCTTTGAAACACATATCTGAAGCGGTAACATTAGTTGCCGCAACTCTTCGCTCAATTATACCCGTTGTATTAGCGAACATTTTTGCTTCATCTTCCGAAAAATAAGGATAATCATGCGTTTTATACACCATCTTAGGAATGACAGAATATATTGCTTTTACAGCAGTATGTTTAAGCCTTAGCTGCGCCACCGTTTAATTTTAAGCGTGTAATATCAAATAAATCGTTAATGGTGACGCACGATTTCAATTCATCTCCATTTAGAAGAACATCATACTTTGAATCAATTAATGCAACAAAAATAAGCGCATGCATACTGCTCCAACCCTCCATATTACGAAAAACGCTATTTGGAGACACATCTCCTGGATTTAGATTGTCAAACTCTTCTTCAATCGCTATAATAAAATCATCTATTTCCATAAGTCAAATATACATTTTTCTACCATTCAATTACGGTTCCAATACAAGAAAACCCAATCCCAAAACCAAGTAACACTATCTTATCACCTTTTTTAAAAGTGCCTAGCGCTGCTGCTGTTTCTAGTGCAATGGGAATAGAACATGAAACAGTATTGCCAACTTCTTCAAAATTAGAAATGAATTTATGTTCGGGAATATTGCATTTTCGCTGAAGGGATTTTAAAATCAATGCACTTGCTTGATGAAAAATGAAAAAATCTATTTCTGAAATTTTTAAGCCATTTTTCACTAATGTCTGTTCCAAAAATCCATGAATTTCCTTTAAAGCAAAGCGCAGCACTTCCAGCCCATTCATTTCGATACGTCCAAAAGACAATTGATTCACTTGATCGGAATATTTATTTATCCATGCCTCATCTATTGGATTGCGACCTCCTCCACGTTCCACCTTTAAAAAATCAAATCCATTCCCAAAAGTTGCAAATGTAAACTTTCCAATGGCTTTAGTATTATTTTCCGAAACAACAATAGCGGCACCAGCATCACCAAAAATCGATCGCAATACGATATCCTCACTATGAATTGCTTTTGAAGGCACTTCCCCTAATAAGATTAACACATTCCTCGCATTCCCAATAGAAATCATAGCTTCTGCAACACTTAAACTATACAAAAATCCCGAACAGCCTTGAGGTAAATCAATTGTACCACAAGTTGAAGACAATCCTAATTTATGATGCAAAACACTTGCGGTTGTTGGTGAATTATAATCTAAAACAAGCGTTGAAACAATAAGAAAATCAATTTCGCACTTATCTATTTCAGGGAATTCATTGAAGAGCTTTAAAGTAGCTTTAAAGGCAAGATCAGAACCAATTTCATCTTGACTGGCATGATAACAATTGTTACTATTGCTTTCAATAGAAAGTGGTGGTCCAGGAAGATAATAACTTATTTTTCTAATTTTAGCAAACAATTTCAACTATGTATTAGGTGTTATTTTTACAATATTAAAAATTACAAGTTGATAAGTTGAGTAATTTTAAATAATTAACAAGTTATTTCGGCAACTATTGATTATCTTTAACGTCAAGAAACAAATTTATATAATGAATAAATTATACTTAATTATTACCCTTCTTTCTGTTTTTGGCACAACCACTTACGGTCAAAACACTCAAACAAATTCAAGAAAAGACCTAAATAAAAAAGTGGTTGTTATCGACAAAAAAGATGAACAAGCAATCGCAAGCGAAGTTCCCTACGTACATTTTTGGAAATACCTATTCGACGACAAAAAAATGAAGTCCCTATTTATTGACGGAAAAATACCCGCTTCTTTTCCACTTTACGACAAAGCTAAATCGCATGGAGAAAATAAACAACTAGCAAAAGAATGGGGCTCAAAGAATAAAAAGCTTATTAAAAAAGAATTTCGAAATAAATTAGATAATTAAACGGTTTGATAAAAAATATATTCTTCTTATTCTTTTGCTTGTTTTTATCGCAAGATTATTTTTCACAATGTAACGGTGCATCTCCTTTTTGCACTGGTACCAATTATTCCTTCCCGAATACAACAAACGTACAAAACTTAGGAGCAGTTAGTTGTTTAGGTTCTACTCCTAATCCTGTTTGGTATTTTATGGAAATTGACCAAAACGGTCCCATGACATTCAGTATTAGTCAATCCGCAGGAGGTGGATCAGGAATAGATGTCGATTTTGCCTTGTGGGGTCCATTTAACTCCCTTGCAGCTGGATGTGGTGGAAGTACATTTCCAGGTGGAAGCACTGTTGACTGCAGTTATTCTCCAAGCCCTACAGAAACCGCCAACATACCAAATGCACAAATTGGCCAATTCTACATATTGTTATTAACTAATTTTTCAAATCAACCAGGGACCATTTCATTCTCTCAAACAGGAGGGAGTGGCTCAGCAGACTGTTCATTTATATGTGGTGTAACCGGATTCACCGCCATCCCAAGTGCTTGTAATCCCGCCACCAACACCTATGGATTAACGGGTACGTTAAGCATCACCAATCCACCTGGCTCGGGGACCCTAACCATCACGAACAGTTGCGGTGGCTCTCAGGTATTCAATGCCCCTTTTGGGAATAGTATTAATTATAGTTTGCCAGGACTTGCCGCAAATGGTTCGACCTGTACGGTTACCGCAGCATTTTCAGCAAATGCGAATTGCAACACATTCCAAACTTATAATGCCCCGGCGGCATGTGCGGGAGGAAATCCTTGTTCTTTTAGTAATTTCACAGGAAATATTACCAATTGTGATGCTATAAACAATCAATATACCATTACAGGTTCCATCAATTACACGAATGCCCCTGGATCAGGAACCTTAACCCTAGTAAATTCTTGTGGTGGCCAGCAAGTTTTTAACGCACCATTTGGTAGCTCTTCCAATTTTTCATTTACAGGTCCAGCGAATGGCGTGAGTTGTATTGTTACCGCTTCTTTTTCAGCAGACCCTAGTTGTAGTGCCACCTTAACTTATGATATTCCACCTTCGTGCAATTGTACAGCCATGATGGGGACATTTACCACTAGTTTAAGTCCAATGCCAACGATTAATAAAATATGTTTCGGAGATTCACTTTCCATTACCACTAATAATAACTTCTTTGTTCCTTCTGAGTTAATTGGGGCAACGACTCCTGGTTCACCTACTTATGACCCCACGGCACCACCTTATGATCCAGGGATTGTATGGTTAGCTTATTCTTGTCCTCCGACCGTTTCATTAACACCACAACAATCCAATGCTTCAGGATTAACGATTCCCGATGATCCTTGTTTGGTTTCTATCGTAACTGGAGATGGGAACTTAACAGATTTAAACGACCTTAGTTTTATCAATTCATTTCCTCCTGGAACCTTTACAAATAACGTTGTGTATTTTGTTCCATTAACAATGTATAGCATTCAAACGGGAACCTATAGTTTCGTGACCTTACCTGCTTTAGATTGTTTTGATATGGGGGATCCAATTGCCGTTCAATATTTACCAGAAATTACAGCTACCTCGACATCCAATTGTGCCAATGGAACAGCAACCGTTACCATATCAGGAGGCTCTCCACAATTAAATGGAACATCCTTTAATGCTATCGTTCCTTCGTTACTTCCTAACACGGCAAGTTTTGCAACAGCAACCTGCTTAAATGGAGGTAATATCATAGTGGACAATTTAACAGCATCCGGACCTTATTCTTTTTCAGTACTTGATGATAATGGTTGTCAATTTGATTACACAGGTAATTACGTAGGCGGAGAAGCAGCAGGCCTTAGCTACCCAGACAATGTTTATTGTCAAACTGACGCCGATCCTGTAGCGACCATTACTGGTACTCAAGGCGGAACTGTCACAAGCGGTCCAGGATTATCTTTAAATCCAACAACCGGGGCGATTGATCTTTCAAATTCTAACATTGGAGCCTATTTAGTAACCTACACAACTGCAGCTGCTGTTTGTCCTGGAATTGCCACCTACAATCTTGCTATATCTCCATCACCTGATGTTGATGCTGGATCAGATCTTACCGTTTGTTTAGGAAATTCAATTATTTTAGATGCATCAGGCGCCTCCTCTTACGTTTGGAGCACCAATACATCCAATGGAATGTCTTACCAACCACCAGTTGGGATAAATGAATACATTGTTGTCGGAACTAATGGCGCGGGCTGTGTTGGAACAGACACTTTACAAATAACGGTACTGGATGACTGTTATGGACAAGAAATCATCTATTGGGTACCAAATACATTTACACCAGATGGCGATCAATTTAACCAAACCTTTAAGCCAGTTATGTATTCAGGTTTTGATCCATTCGAATACGAATTTTTAATATTCAATCGTTGGGGAGAATTAATTTGGGAAACACACAATGTAAGTTTTGGATGGGATGGGTCATATAATGAAGGTATGAAATCACCAGATGGCATCTATACCTGGAAATTAACCTTCAAAACGATGAACAACGATGAAAAGTTAATGAAGACTGGACACGTTACCCTCATTCGCTAAGAACGCGACTTAGTAATTTGGCATCATTTACTTCAAACGATCCGAAAAAACTTCCTTAAACTTTTCAATTTTAGGTTTCACCACGAATTGGCAATATTGGTTAAGTGGGTTCCGCGCAAAATAATCGTGATGGTACTCCTCCGCTGGATAAAAAAGAATAAGCGGTTCAATGGTAGTTACGATTTTATTTTCCCAAACCTTATTGCTTTCTAAATTTGATTTTATTTTCTCAGCCTCTATTTTTTGTTCTTCAGAATGATAAAAAATCGCAGAACGATATTGCGTACCTACATCATTCCCTTGTCGATTTAACTGTGTAGGATCATGAATCCACCAAAACAATTCCAGGACAGCGTCAAGTGAAATGATTTCGTCATCGAAAGACACCTCCACTACTTCAACGTGTCCTGTAGTACCCGTGCAGACCTCCTCATAACTTGGATCAGTAGACAATCCACCTGTGTAACCAGGAATAGAGGAAACAACCCCTTTTAAAGAGCGCATTGTATTATCTAAACACCAAAAACAACCAGCACCCAATGTAATTTTAGTTAACATATAAAATAATTTAATGATTAGGGATAAAATCCAATGCAGCAGAATTAACACAATAACGCATTCCCGTTGGCTGTGGACCATCATCGAAGACATGTCCGAGGTGCGCATTACAATTAGCGCAAAGAATTTCAAAACGTACCATACCAAAAGAGTCGTCTCTTTTTTTCAATACATTTTTAGAATCAATGGCATTATAGAAACTAGGCCAACCTGAACCAGAATCATATTTAGTTTCACTGTCAAACAAGGGCTTATCACAACCGATACAGATATAAGTTCCAGCCTCATGATGATCGACATATTTGCCCGTAAAAGGTTTTTCAGTACCGCCCTCTTTAATAACGTAACACACATTTTCAGGAAGCATTTTTTTACCATATGGAACCAAACTATCGCTTGTCGTTTTTGAATTCCCTTTACTCTTTTGTCCATAAGAACAAGAAATCAATAAAAAGAGCAATAAAAAAGAACTAATTTTCATATACATAGACTTAAGATTTAAGATTATTTAATTTTTGGTCATTTAATGAAAAGAAATACTTCTTCACCCACCAATGACCTAAATAGATTAAAGGCGTTAACGAAATGGCAATTATAATCTTTAATACATAATTAGTTGGTGCAATCGTTAAAAAATCAGCGAAAGCCATCTTGCCAGGTAAAACAAAGCCAATATACAAAACGATAAACGAATCGATGAGTTGTGAAAACAGCGTACTACCGGTACTTCGAAGCCATATATACTTGTTTCCTGTTCGTTTCTTAATAAAGGTGAAAATGGTAGCATCGAGTAATTGTGATACGAGAAATGCAGCAATACTGCCAATTATAACCATTTGTGCTTGCCCAAAGACTAAATTATAGGATTTATTATCCGACAAACCCGAATTCGGTAATTCTACCGCAGGAAGCAACAAAGAAAAACCAACAATAATAAAACAGTAGAAAATTAATCCAGCTGTAATCCACGATAAGCGTGTGATAACTTTCGGCCCATAAAATTCATTGATTAAATCGGTTAAGAGAAAAACAATCGGCCAAGGAAGAATTCCAACAATCGTAACGAAAGGGCCTAATTTCGCATCCCCCAATTGAAAAGAAAGCGGAATTTCAATTAATTTATTACTTATCAATTCAGCAGTAATCACAGAGGTAATAAATAAGCCGGCAAGAACAATGAAAAGATAGTGCTTTTTTTCAAAAATAGTCGGATGAACCATAAGAAAGTAACAAATAAAAAAGCGAAATGTTTATTTCTTTTTATAGGTGTTATAATCGAGTCTTTTGGCCTTTAAATACCTCGAAATATAATACTTACTTGTTTTAAAGTTATTTATTTTGACACCCGAACTAGCAGAATGGATAAAATTAATGGCATCTGGAGTTACCTCAATGACCATCGCCACGTGACCAACCGTCGTTGATTTAGGATCAGTTCCTCTAAAAAACAATAAATCACCAGGTTGCAAATTTTCCAATTTAACTGTTTCGCCCAATTCAGCTAAATTATAACTAGTACGAGTCAATGAGAATCCGAAATTGCCAAAAATATAATTAATAAAACCTGAACAATCAAATCCAGACGGCGTTGTTCCTCCCCAATGATAAGGAGTTCCGATGAATGTTTTGGCGAAAGCAATAATTGAATTTATTTTCTCGCTATTTTGATTATTAAAAGTAGGTAAGCCAGCATCAGGCGGTTTTATGGTAGCGCCCTCCGGTTTTTGCGCCCACGTAAAGGACGAAAAACATATTAATAAAAAACCAAAAAATATTTTCTTAAGACTAATCATACTATTAACAATTGCTAAATTATAACTATTTTCGGAGATAATTCCTATAATGTATGGCAAATTTTGAAATTAGCGCACTTACGAAGCTATATTATTCGATTGGAGAAGTAGCAAAAATACTCAATGTAAACGCTTCATTATTAAGATTTTGGGAAAAAGAATTTGACATTCAAATCGCAAAAAAGAATAAGAAAGGGAACCGCCTTTATTCCGTTAAAGAAATAGCTGTAATCCGCACTATATATGATTTTGTGAAATTACAAGGCTATACGATTGAGGGAGCAAAGAGAGTAATAAAAGGGAACCATCCTATCCAACTTAAAGGAACAGATAAGAATGAAATAATCATTGAACAACTAGAGAAAATAAAACAAAAACTTCAGCAATTAAAGTCCTAATTTTTTTTCATTTTAGCAAAGGGAATAAACCTAGGTACTGTTTTTTGATACCTTGAATAAGCCGGATATTTTTCAGCCGAAATGGCTTCAGAAAAATCAGAACTTCCTTTAAATAGAATTAGCAACAAAGCACAACCTGCTACCGACCAATTCAACCATTCCCCTGTAACGTTAACACTAAAGAAGTAAAATACCAGCCAAATCGCTTGTTCCATGGCATAATTGGGATGACGTACGATTCCCCAAAGACCTGTATCAATGAATCCTTTTTCGTAATCGCCCAAGGCTTCTCCTGCCTTCATCCTTCTATGTTTTTCGGTTTGAAAAACATATTGTTGATTATCAGCAACAAACTCGAGAAGTACAAAAAGTACAAAAAGAAAAGAGAGTAAGTAATCTATCCAATTAAGCGGTGAATTATCCCCCACAACCGTCAAGATTGGAATAGTAAATAAAAAAATCAGGATATTTTGATACGAACAGATAAAAAACAAGTTAAACAACATCCAAATAAATGGTTTATTAAAGCCCGGTCTTTTTCTAAGTACTTCCCACCTATAATCTTCCTCTCCTGCCCAAAACTTCCACGTATAGGCCCCTCTTCTTGCAAAATTATACGTTAAGCGTATTGCCCAAATCGTAACAAGAACCGACATCAACACCATGGCGTTGATTCCAATCTGCCAAGTACGTCATATCCCAAACATAAATTATGGGTACAATGCTCCATAACTTATCTACCTGCGAATTATTTTTACTTAATTCCCCCACAACAAAACAATACGTTATAACCGCAGCAACAATATAAAGCAGGTGATTAAACAAGATATCGTTTTGAAGATCCGTCAAAGGTGTTCCAAAATAAAAACTAGTAATTGGAACAACAACAACCGTAAAAATCAATAATAGAATCGTACCTAACATTTGAATAAGTTTAAAAGTTAATAACCAGCTTTCATTGCATCATAAGGCATAAAAGTACCTGAAGACAGAGCCAACAATTCATTTTTTTCATTTCGAATTTCAGCCTGCATAACAATGATTTTATTTCCATTTTTTACCACCTTAGAAGTAGCCAATAATTGATCATTCAATACAGCGCCTTTTATAAAGTTAATTTTCATTTCAACGGTGGCTACCACTTGATTCTTCGAGGAGACCAAGGACAAGGCCCCTACTCCCATTGTTGCATCAAGAAGTGAAGCAATGCAACCGCCATGCGCAGTGAAAGGTGTGGCTAAGTGGTTCTCATTAATTAGTAATGAATAATTTACAAGACCCGGTTCAAGAATACTGAAATTCATTCCCAATAATTTCCCGTATTTATTATTGGCTATATACTGATCAATTAGATTCATTCTTGTCATTAATTGCAGGAAACATTAAACGTCCCTCATTATTAATCAAATTGTAAACTAATTCATTCAATGCAACAGAAATGGCTGAAAATTCAGATGATTTCACCCAGATGGAAATTGAAATGGAAGCATTTGTTTCGTTGATAGCAGCGAGCTGAATCAGGGGCTCTGTATCCTTTAAGACCTTTACATTATCTAATAGCAACTTTTTAATTTCCTTGCGCAGCAAATTAATATCTTCTCCAAAATTTATGGGAACAAGCAATACAATTTTTCGTTTATTTTCCTTCGTGAAATTTATAATATTTCCATTTACCAATGGTCCATTCGGAAGTATTATTACTTTGTTATCATCCGTCAAGATATAGGTATTAAAAATAAGGATCTCCGTTACTCTTCCTTGAATTGTTTGAGAGACAATAACATCATTTATTTTAAATGGCTTCAGCACTAGAATCATTATTCCACCGGCAATATTTGATAGCGTTCCAGAAAATGCTAAACCAATAGCAATCCCTGCCGCTCCAAGAATAGTGACAAAAGAGGTCATAGCAATTCCTAATTGCGTCATAGCAGAAAGTACGACCAATATTTTACACGAAATTACCGTCAAGTTGGAAAGAAAAGAAACCAAGCTTTCATCGGTCTTACTTTTAACTAGAACACTTCGAACGAGATTACCAAGGCGCTTGGTTATCCAAAAACCGACGATAATAATAACAACACTTAGAATAAGATTGATAGCAACTTCGGATATATAATGTACTAAATCCTCGTACTTATATCCTAAAATTGATCCACCATTATTATTGATTTTACCCACAGTAATATAGTTAGACTTCAAAATTAATAATTTTAAGGAAACATGGTGAATAATCTGTGTATCGTAGGCTAGCCGAACCATCATTAAATGGAGGTGAAATCCCACTCATTTCTACGATTATGCTTTTTTGCTTAAGGAAAAATGAAAAAAAAGGCCAACTACTAATTCAAATTAGGTACTTATTGTCATTTTTCAATCTCAATATCGTAGTTGTCTAAAAGTCCTGAAAGACCCAAAACAGAGAATTTCGCTTTCTTAATTCGGTTTTTTTCTGGATTAATGGTATAATTAAAAGCGGTCCGAAAGTCCGCTTTTTCGAGTATCGAAAGGTCAAAAATAGCTTGTGACAAATCGCAATTATCAAACGCTGCACTTGTTAGGTCGGCTTCTGTAAAGTCTATTCCCTGCAGTTGCGAATTTTTGAATAGCGTCTTTTTTATTTTCGTTTTGTAAAACGAAGAATGATTGAGTTGACATGCGTCAAAAGAAAATGATAATCCAAATGAGTTGCAAGTATCAAAAAGAAGGCCGACCATTTTACAGTCCTTGAATTTCACATCTTGAAAAACTGTATTGTTAATTTTTACCAGACTAAAATTACAAGCGTTAAAAGCACAGTCAATAAATTTAAAATCAGAAAGATTACTTTCAGAAAAATTACAACTTTTGAATTGGCAGTTTTCGTATTCGCCTTTTATTGGGAGCTCGTTTTTTTCAAATGTTTTGTGTTGAATAAATGTTTCTTTCATTTGTAAATTAAATTAATTGGAACAAGTAATGAGAAGTTACTAAGAGATCTCGTTTCCATCAATAATTACCAGAGATGCTGCTCGTGATCAAAGGTAAAACTTTTTTATTTTTGAAATAAGTATTATTTTATCATTTACATGAGCCAGTTTCTAAGTGCCAGATTGTAGGAAGGAAGCGGTTATTCTAACTCAACAATACCCCTTCTTTGAGCGAGCAAGGCGAAAAAATATTTTTCATTGCCTTAATTTTTTCAAGAATCCAGCGTGTTTTAACGGCAGCAATTGGTGCTAAACGCTTCCTGATTTCAATTTACAAGAATGAAATAATGAATTTGGACTTCTTCAACGATGTATAACGCTTAAAATGCCCATCGTAAAATCTCCTTGCTTACCAAGGAGATTTTTTCGTTTTAAAAGATTAGCTTAATTTCACATGTAAACCTGTTTATTTATAAATTCCATGTTCTTTTTCTATTTACTTGTGTTGCTTGTGATTATTTTTCTTCAGCGCAAAAACCTTGGGAAAGGTATTTTCAAAACGTCAAAAAAGGTTGCTTGGTTTGTGAGTGGTATTTCCCTGCTAATGTATTATATATCTGTAGAGCAAGGACAAGTAATAACCGGGATTTTAGAAGAAAAGGGCTTTTGGGGTATGTGGATATTTTGGCCAAGTTTATTGGGAGCTATTGTTGTACCAATCGTAATTGCCCCTCTCTGGGAAAAACTTGATTTTATTACGGATAATCAGTTTATTTTATTTAGATATTTTGGAAAACCTGCCAAGATTTTACATCAATTTAGATCGGTATATGTTGGTGGTTTTGTTGTCGCCTTCTTATTATGTTTTCACATTTTAGCTTTTAGCCATGTTGTTGAATCTTATTTTTTCTTTTCGCCTACGATTTCTGTTTGGTTGACTGGAGGGGTTCTTCTTCTCTTTGCCTTAAAAAATGCCTATGATATCAAAATTCGGACAGATGTATTTCACGCCCTACTTTATTTCATAAGTTTATTAATCGCATTTTATTATTTATATCACTTTTCTGGAGGTTGGAATTCAAGTCTTCAACAATTTAAAGCTGCCGGCTTATCAAAAACGGATCTTTTACCCCCAACTAAGCAACCAAAAGAATGGGGATTGTTCTTTGTTTTTTTAGGTGTTCAATGGTGGAGCGCTCAATTATTTGATGGGGGCGGACCGGAAATGTCTCGTTTTACTTCAACAAAAGGAAGATGGAATGTTATAAAAGCGGCTATTTTACCCATTCTTCTTTACATTTTTTTATCTATTTTTATTTTAATGATGGTCGTAATGGCCATCTCAATGCAATCTTTCAATTCTTCGGAAAAAGGTTTTATTGAGATGATCTTTACTGTTGTTCCAGCGCAATGGGAGTCAACAGTTTTCTTAGGATTTTTTGCCATGTTCATAACCACTTCTGAATCCATAATGAATTGGGGAGGGTCATTTTTAAGTATTGACCTCTATAAAACTTATTTATTTCCATCAAAAAGTAATAGGCATTACGCATTTATATCATTTTTATCCATGGCGCTATTATGTTTGATCGCTGTGATTATTGCACATTACAGCTCCAGTTTAAAATACTTAATACTGATCGTCTTTTCCATATCTGCAGGAGTTGCACCGGTGTATATTTTAAGATGGTTTTGGAATAGAATAAATGCTTGGACTCAATTATCAGCAATGTTAGCGAGTTGCTTTTTCACCTTGACTTGTGAGTTGCTTAAACTCAGTTATCCAGCACTTTTCGAATCGATCTATTTTGATGCGTATGCCCTACAATTTTTAATTGTTTCAGTATTAACCATCCTTGTATGGCTAAGCGTAACCTTTTTAACAAAAAATGAGATGAATGAGGAATTCATTGAGTTTAAAAGAACTAATTATCCAAGTAATAAAGTTTTTACCAAGCAACTCATCCTTGCATTCATCTTGGGCATTTTACTACTACTCTTAAATATTTTGGCGATAAGCGTGTTAATCAGCTAAAGAAATGAATTTCCAGGCAAGCTCACATCAAAAGCTTCGTTTTGCTAACTCAACAATACCCCTTCTTTAAGCGAGCAAGGTGAAAAAATAATTTTCGTTGCCTTAATTTTTTCAAGAATCCAACGTGTTTTAACGGCCGCAATTGGTGCTAAACGTTTCCTGATTTCGATGATATGAGGGTGAGCATTCCTTTCCTCAAAGCTGGAATTAATTACCTCCTCAATTATTTGTTTAAACTGTTGCATTGGTATTTCTACTGATTCAAAGGTGACAGGATATTTTGATTTTTTAATCATTTCATAAAAAGTATCAAAACTACCCGCCGCACCAATCAAAACGTCTGTCTTTATGTTTTTGAAAAAATCACCCGTGTTTTCATCTAAATAGCGTTCTATTTTTTGAATATCATCCATGCTCAATGGATCAGACAAATCAAATAGTTGGTAGATGCGAGAAATACCCATGTTAAAGGAATTTAAAGCAATAATGCCATTTTGATCTGCGAAGATTAGCTCCGTACTTCCTCCTCCAATGTCAATTATTAGGGATGGAACTGAAAAGACATGGGCGTAGGCGATGCCTTGATAAATAAAATTGGCCTCTTGAATACCATCAATAATCGTAATGTCGAATTGATATTGTTCTTTTACCTTTTGAATTAATTCATTGGCATTTTTAGCATCGCGAATAGCCGAAGTACCGATTGCCCGAATTTCATGAACTCCGTGTTTTTCGCAACTTAGTTTAAACCTACCCAGACAATCCATCGCACGCTTAAAGGCATCTGGGGCAATATAACCTAGATTAATCCCCCCCATTCCTAGTTGGACCCCCTCCTTTTCCTGATGTATCAAGCTTAGTTTTCCATTTACCACATCACAAATAGCTAAACTAAAAGTATTGGTGCCAAGATCAATTGCAGCAACAATCACCTTAGCGTTTTTTTAGCCATTGAAAAATAGTTTTCAAGTTGATACGATGCCCTGAATTTAATATCCCATTTTTAAACAACCTGGCCGCAATGGCTATAAAGACAAAGGCATTTAAGAGGAGAAATAGGAAGGCAAAGAAAATTTGAAAAGCGCCACTTGTCGTTACCCCAATCGAGACATTTATTAATGCGGTCATAGCTGCAGTGAAAGGGAAATAGGCAAAGAACAAGGCTAAAAAAGACTCGGGAGCATAAATTGCTTCAAATCCAGCATAAAAAGAAAGGAGAAGCAATAAAAAAATTGGGATAATAAACTGTTGGCCATCGCTTTCTGAACCGGCAGTTGCACCAATCGTCATGAAAAATGCCGCATAAAAGAAATATGAAGCGACAAAAAACATCAAAAACACAGGAATCATTACCCCATAATTAATGCGGTGATAAATCAATTCTATAAACATATTGTAGCGTGAGGCGTTTGAATTCAATAGGATATCATTTTTTACATCGGTAGCAAATTGCATCCCCTCATAATTGGAAGGGTCAAAAATATCTATGAAAATATATTCTTTAAAAATTAGCAATCCAATAATAATAAAGAAAGCCCATACTAACAATTGAAAAAGGGCAGAAAGTCCAATGCCAATAATTTTTCCCAACATCAATTCGGAAGAACGAACACTAGCAAGTAAGACTTCTACCACCCTATTGCTTTTGTCTTTCGAGGTACTGCGAAGGATTGTCATGCCAAATAAGCCAATAAAGAATAAAATTATAGCACCAAAGAAGAGACCTACCCAACCTCTTTCATTTTCCGCTTGATTCTTGGGGTCATATACATTAAGAAAATCAATGTTTAAAGGTTGTTTTATTTGGCGATATTTATCAATACTTAAATCCGTGAACTGATCGATCATTATTTCTTCCACCCTTCTTTCTAACTCAAACTTAAGTTTGATTTTAACTTCCATGGAAGGTCTTTCACGGTAAAACAATTTAACTGTTTTATTATTCAATATTTTCTCATTAATTTCAACAAAGGCATCAAATTCTTTAAAGCGATTTCCGTCTCTAAATTCTTCAAAATCAAGGTAAGTGGTGTAAAAGGAATATTCAACAGCTTTGGTAGGATTTGAGGTAATTTTATTACCTAATAAATCGGTTGGGTCAGCGATTAGTACTCTGAGAGAACTTTTTCCTTGGTCGCCAAATTTCAATAAAAAATAAGTGAAAACAAGTATCAATAGTGGACCAACAACAAGCATTAATTGATAAGACCTGCTGCTCCACCGATCCATGAATTCACGAGAAGCAATTAAGAAACTATTCCTCATTATTCATCTCCTCTTTTGCTATAAGTTCTAAAAATACCTCTTGCATACTTGGCAATCGTTTTTCAATCGCTTCCAATTTCAATTTTCCCATTAAATTAGATGCAAGCTCCTCAAAAGTTCTTTCTCCTCTTTGTCTTACGACAATTTGAAATCTATTTTCCCCAATTTCTTTTGTGTCAATTAATTCAAATTCTGTCCAAAGAGCGTTCGCCAACGCAATCATATTCCCACTAAATCTGACAATGAATTCACCATTTATCGTTTTTTCGCGTAAAGCATGCACTTTGCCCTCCGCTATTAATTTTGATTTATGAAGTAAAGCAACATGATCACAAATCTCCTCGACACTTTTCATATTATGCGTCGAAAGAATAATTGTTTTACCCTCCGCCTTCATGCTTTTTAACTCACTTAAAATCAGTTCTACATTGATCGGGTCAAATCCTGAAAGAGGTTCATCGAGAATTAAATAATTGGGTTGGTGAACCACCGCTGCAATGAATTGAACTTTTTGTGCCATTCCTTTGGACAAGGCTTCTATTTTTGTTTTAGCCCAAGAGGATATTTCGAATTTTTCAAGCCAAAACCGCACACTTTCTTGCGCATCATATTTCGTTAGGCCACGAAGTCGAGCCAAAAACACCAAGGTATCACTAACGCTCATTGATTTATACAAGCCTCTTTCCTCTGGTAAATAGCCAAAATCTTTCCAATGATTCGCAGAAAGAAGCTTACCATCAACCTGAATTATGCCTTGATCCGCTTTTAATATCTGATTCATGATACGAATAAGGGTAGTTTTACCGGCACCGTTTGGACCCAACAAGCCATAAATCTGACCAGAAGGAATAGTCAAAGAGACATCTGATAAGGCAGGCTTTCGATTAAACGATTTTGACAATTGATCAATATGAATCATATACGTAAAATTAAAAATTAAATCTTACGAAGTAATAGCACTACATAGATTTTATTTCACTAGTGTCCGATAAAAATCGGACTGTATTTTCTTTGTCCTTTTGTCTTGATACAAAAGAACGAAAAAGTCAATTCTCGATTGAAGACGTTCGGCTAAAATTTCTCATCGACCGATACACGAAAAGACTGATAAGCAGAGCTTATCAAACGACAAGCGCTTTTCGGTGTCGCAAACGTTTCGAAATTTTCTTCATCCTCTCTTTGCCAATCGAGACAAAGAAAAAAAAATGGATGTTTAGAGCGATTTTGATACCATTCATTTATTTTTTATCGGGCACTAATGTTATAAATAATTGTTATATACGATGAGTAGATTATGCTGGAATTCCCTTCCAATTATATTTCTTCTTTAAGATAAAAAAGAACAAGCAGAGCATTATGAAAGCAAAGAAAATACCCATAAAACCATTACCTGGAGGGTTATTATCCTTTATTATTGCATCCGTTTGAAAAGCTTGCCAATCAGACGTAATTAGCAGCGCAGTAATCAGATTATTGGCGGCATGGAATCCCAATGTAAGTTCTAATCCCGAATCAAAATAAACAACAAAACCAAGTACAATTCCGACAGCGACATAATATATTAAGATATGATAGCCCATTTTTGCAATTTCAGGATTGGAAATATGCATCATTCCGAACATTAAACCGCTAATAACCACAGAAAGAATCGCATTTCCCGTACGTTTGTTGACTCCCTGCAACACATACCCTCTAAAAATCAATTCTTCCGCACTTGTCTGTATTGGAAGTAAAATAATAGACAAAAAGAACAAGGTCATAAATTTCTGCGCATTAAAAATAATCTCAAAATCAGCATTTAACATCAATTCCAATGCAGTAACTGTAAATACCATTAAGGACCACAAGGAAAAAGCAACAAAAAAACGTTTCCAATCGAATTTATCCCTTGAGGTGAAAATTTTTAAAAAAGGAAGCTGATGGATTTTTGTTAAGCAGATTAATAGGGTTACGAAAATGAAAGAAAAAGGCAACATCATCCATAAAAAAAGACGGTTTTTCCCCATTAATAGCGAAAGGTCTTTTATAGAAGATTGATCTACTAAATCGGAATTCGGAAAATTCAGAGATAAATCTATGAATAGCAATGAGCTACTGGCAAGATAAACGAATACGACCAATAATAAGGTTAATACTACCCGTTTAGTATCGAAATTTCCTTTGTTCCAATAATCAATAAAATTCATCACGAAAAGATATCCCTCATTCGTTTAAAAAAGCCCGGATCTTTCGTATCGGCACTTGGAGAAAAATTATCACTTGTTTTTAATTTCTCAAGGATTTCTTTTTCTTCTTTACTTATTTTCACAGGTGTCCAAATATGGATATGAACAAATTGATCTCCCGTTCCATATCCTTGCACACTTGGCAAGCCTTTCCCTCTCAATCGTAGCACTTTTCCACTTTGCGTACCTGGTTCAATTTTTATTTTTGCTTTACCATTAATCGTTGGCACCTCAATACTTTCTCCAAGAACAGCATCCGAAAAATTAACAAAAGCATTGTAATGAACATTTTCACCGTCCCGTTTTAGTTCTGCATGTTCAATTTCTTCAATAACAACAATGAGGTCGCCATTTACACCATTAAACGGCCCTGCATTTCCTTTTCCTTGAACACTTAATTGCATTCCTTCTTCCACACCAGCGGGAATTGAAATTTCAATCACCTCTTCTTGCTTTCGAAGTCCGTTTGCATCCGTATCACTTGGTTTTTTATCGATTGTTTTTCCTGAACCTTGACAAACATGACACGTAGATTGGGTTTGCATAGCTCCTAAAAATGTTTGAGCTACACGCGTAGTTCGTCCTTGACCATTACACGTAACACATGTTTTAAAAGTAACACCCTCAACCACCACTAATTTCTGAACCTTTATTTTCTTTGAAACACCGTTCGCTATTTCTTCCAGTGTTAGTTTCATTTTAACGCGAAGATTGGAACCTTTTACCATTCGGCTACCGCCCCCACCTCTACTTCCACCAAAGCTTCCACCAAATCCGCCACCAAATACATCCCCAAACTGAGAAAAAATATCGTCCATGTTCATTCCACCTCCACCACCAAAGCCACCTTGTCCCATTCCAGCATGACCGAAACGATCATATTGTGATTTTTTCTCCGCATTACTCAACACCTCATAAGCAGCCGCTGCCTCCTTGAATTTCTCCTCAGCTCCCGCGTTATCCGGATTTTTATCGGGATGATACTGCAAGGCAAGTTTTCGGTAGGCTTTTTTTATTTCGGATTCATCTGCTGATTTTGAAACCCCTAACACCTCATAATAATCTCTTTTCTGACTCATCTACTATCTTTTATTGACCAACAACAACTTTAGCGAATCGAATCACCTTATCATTTAACAAATATCCTTTTTCAACATCTTCCACAATTTTCCCTTTAAGTTCGGGGTCTTCCACAGGTAAGTTTACGATTGCCTCATGTAATTCACTGTCAAAAACTTGATTTTTACATTCCATTGCCTTCACACCTTTGGATTCAATAATCCTTTTAAACTTATTGAAAATTAGCGTAAATCCTTCTTTAACACTAGTTGCATCGGTCGCTTCAACATTATTCGCCATGCCACGCTCAAAATCATCTAAAATCGTAAGTAAATCTTTAAGTAAGCCAGCATTTGCGGAGGAAATCAACTCTACTTTTTCCCTATTTGACCTTTTTCGGTAATTATCAAATTCAGCATGAAGACGGAGAAATCGGTCATTGAGGTCATTGTATCTTGCTACTTCATCGACAACGGTTTCGGAATCTACCGTTTCGTCGATTTCCGCTTCACTTGTTACCTCCTCCATATTCGTTTCGATAGCATCTTCTACTTTATCGGTATTTATTGTGTCTTTTTTATTTTTCATTGTCTATTTTTAAGCGTAAAAATTATTTTCAAAGATTTTGCCACTTTAATAAAAGCGACATGATGGCATACATAAAGTTGATTTGAGGTAAAATTGTCATAATTTATGCCCCACCTCTATCCCCTAATTGAATGAATTAATTTCTCCACTTTACTTTTATCAACTTGAAGAAGCGTTTCAGAGAAATAGGAATTTTCATCTATAATAATCTTGGAAGTACCCGAAAAATGAATGGCATCCGGTTGAACATCCAGTAAAATATGTTGAACATTCCCGAGATTAACGCCACCACCGACCATAATTTCGATGCGAGAATTAGCATATTTCATCATCTCCTTTAAAATTGGCAACCCAAGCTCCACAGAAGAAGATAAACCCGAACTTAAAATTCGATTAACTCCTGCTTCTATTAAAACATCCATAGAATTTTTCCAATCAAAACTATCATCAAAAGCCCTGTGACAGGTTATCTCTAAATCTTTAGCCACCTCTTTCATTCTTAGCATGGCATCTCGATCGATTGTTTTATTTAGGTTCAAAGCCCCAAAAACAATCCCTTTTACACCCAATTCGCGGCAATCTTTGATATCATTCAAGATCAATTGAATTTCATCTTCGGAATAGGTAAAACCGGCAGCTCTCGGGCGAATTAAAACATGGGTTTCAATTTCATTTAAAAGCGCCATTTCGATAAAGCCATGAGAGGGCGTCATGCCTCCTTGTTCTAGGTTTTGACAAAGTTCAATGCGATCAATGCGTAAGTCCTTTACAATTTGTAATGCTTCAATAGAAGCGACACAAAGTTCTATTTTCATAAACTAACTAAGAAATATCTGCAAAGGTGCCAAAAAATATCCAAAATTAAGGACTAAATATAAACACACTTTTACCTATATTTGCACCTAATTATAGCCAACAATGCCAACAAAAAAGGAGTCGCAAGTTGATATTGATTTTGAAACATTTCGTTCAGAAATACTAAGTGATTATCGTTTAGCTTGTGAGTCACGTGAAGCCTCTTTACTAGGAAGAAAAGAAGTACTGACAGGAAAAGCGAAATTCGGCATTTTCGGAGATGGAAAAGAAATCGCTCAACTCGCCTTAGCGAAACAATTCAAAAACGGTGATTTTCGTTCAGGATATTACAGAGACCAAACGTTAATGATGGCAATAGGTCAATTAACATTGGTTGAATATTTCGCAGGACTTTATGGCCATCCAGACCTTGAGTTAGAACCACAATCAGCAGGAAGACAAATGGGTGGACATTATGCTACCAGGAGTTTAGATAAAGACGGGAATTGGAAAAATTTAATGATACAAAAAAATAGTTCTGCCGATATTTCACCAACTGGCGGACAAATGCCCCGATTATTAGGTTTGGCATTGGCTTCTAAAGTTTACAGAAACAACAAAGAACTATCATCACTTCCAGCATCTGATAAATTCACCTCCCAGGGAAATGAAGTAGCTTTTGGAACAATTGGCGATGCGTCTACCTCTGAGGGACCTTTTTGGGAAACAATAAATGCTGCTGGGGTCTTACAAGTTCCGATGGTTATGTCAGTATGGGACGATGGCTATGGCATTTCAGTTCCAAGAGAATTTCAAACGGCAACAGGAAGCATATCACAAGCACTAGCTGGTATGCAACGAACAGCTGATTTCAATGGTTATGAAATATACGAAAGCAAGGGTTGGGATTATGCAGACCTTTGTGCTACCTATGAAAAAGCAGTTAATTTATCAAGAAATGAACATGTCCCAACTTTTGTTCATGTAAAAGAAGTAAATCAACCACAAGGCCACTCCACATCAGGTTCACACGAACGCTATAAATCCCCTGAAAGATTAAAATGGGAAAGTGAGTTTGATTGCATTGCTAAATTTAAAGAATGGATTCTGAATTTTAAAGCAGGTGATTTAACCATTGCAGACGAATCTATTTTATCAGAAATTCAATTAGATTCTAAAAATAAAGTCCGTGAAGCTAAAAAGAAAGCCTGGGCAAATTATACACAAAGTATACAAAATGATTTGAATACCTGCCAGACATTATTAGAAAATGTACTTGCAAAAACAGCTCAAAAAGAATCAGTTTTAAATGAGCTTACCTTATTAAAAAAATCCTTCGAACCCGTTCGAAAAGATATCCTTACAAGCGCACGAAATGTATTGCGTATCATCCGTCACGAGGAATATGCAGAGCGAGAGGCCTTATCCAATTGGGTAAAAGCATCCATCAGTGAGAATGAAGAGCGTTATAGTTCATTTTTGCATTCTCAATCTGATTTAGCAGCTACAAAAATAAGCCCGGTCGCTCCCAAATTTTCAGAAGAAATAATCATGGAGGATGGACGCATAATTTTACGAGAAAACTTCAATAAATTATTAGAAAGCCATCCTGAAATGTTGATTTTTGGTGAAGACGCTGGGAAAATAGGAGGCGTTAATCAATCACTTGAAGGCCTACAAGATAAGTTTGGGGAGCTACGTGTTTTTGATACTGGCATTAGAGAATGTACGATTATCGGACAAGGTATAGGGATGGCAATGAGAGGCTTACGTCCAATTGCGGAGATTCAATACCTTGATTATTTATTATATGCCGTCCAAATTTTATCCGATGATTTAGCAACGCTACAGTACAGAACTAAAGGTGGCCAAAAATCTCCCTTAATTATTAGTACCCGCGGGCATCGTTTAGAAGGAATTTGGCATAGTGGTTCTCCTATGGGAATGATTGTTAATTCGTTGCGTGGTATGCATGTTTGCGTTCCAAGAAACATGACAAAAGCCGCAGGATTTTACAACACACTTATGGCAGGAGATGAACCCGCCTTGGTTATTGAGCCATTAAATGGCTATCGCACCAAAGAACGAATGCCAAGTAATTTAGGTTTATTTAGAGAGCCTTTAGGTGTACCAGAAATCGTAAGACAAGGAAAAGATTTAACCTTAGTTTCTTATGGTTCCACCTTTAACCTTTGTGAAATTGCGGCAGCAAGCCTAGCTCAAATGGGTATAGAAATAACATTAATAGATGTTCAAACATTATTGCCTTTTGATGTGAATCATTTAATTGTTGATTCTTTGAAAGAAACAAGCAGGTTATTGATTGTCGATGAAGATGTAAGTAGTGGTGCAACAGGATTTATCTTAGATAAAATCTTAGTGGAACAAAAGGCCTATTTTTATTTGGATAGCGAACCAAGTACGCTAAGTGCAAAAGATCATCGTCCAGCATACGGAACAGATGGTGATTATTTCTCGAAGCCAAGTGTACACGATATAGTGGAGAAAGTATATGCAATAATGTCGGAAACGGACCAAACAAAGTATCCTTCCATCTATTAACGAAGTAAGTTACTTGAGAATTCGGGTAATGGATTGAAATGATTTTACTAATTACCTAAACTATTCAATCATGACTCCAACGGAATACATTGCTACTTTTCAACTTGAACATCCTGGCTATTCAAGCTATCCACAAGACTATCAGCCATATATTCCGCTTAATAAAAGTCGCTTTTTACGAATTGTAAAACAAGGAGTAATTAACCAAGAACTTACGGAAATGATAGGTGCAATAAACGAAAAACAAGACTGGGTGATCATCACAGAACCATGGTGTGGCGATGCGGCACAAATCGTTCCTTATTTATTTAAAATGGCGGAACAAAATCCACTTATTAATGTGGATGTCCAACTTAGAGATAGCAATTCGGAGATTGATTCCTACTTAAGCCATGGAAAAATGAGCATTCCAAAGTTAATTGTCCGAAATAAAGAAGGAGCTGATCGATTTGTTTGGGGACCAAGGCCGCAGAAATTAGAAGCAATTTATTTGGAACTAAAGAATAAAAACGAAAATATAGACGACATGAAAACCATTTTACAAAAATGGTATAATGAAGATAAAGGAAAGGAAATTCAAGACGAAATCATGGAATTGATTAAGGCTAAATGATTTTCTTTCGAAAGGGGATTAAGTAAAAGGAAGCAGAAAGCTTAGTATTTTGTTCGGTTTTGAAAAGGGGAACCATAATTTCAAAAACAGCCTCGACCTGTTCCTTTACTTTTTTTTAGCTCAAAAAAAAAGTAACAAAAAAAGGAGCTGCCTGGCAATGTGCTTTACTTCGACAAATCTTTAAACCACTCATTTACAAATTAAGTCGAAGTATTTTTAATCTCCACCAAATTTGGATGCTAGCGTCTGAGCTTTCAGCTAGCCTTAGCATATACCAAATTCAATGGTGTTTAAAAACCAGCTTTCGCAAGGGCAAGGTTAGCTGATTCCCCCTCGCGAGGGGGGAAATGATATAAAAAATCAATAAGGCAGAAAAAGATCAATCAAATTTAATATCAAAAGGCATTCTCATTTGAATCCCCATTCGACCTTCAATCTTCTTGATTTCTTGATAATAGCTCAATAAATCAGCGGGGATAGAATTAATCTTGATTTTTACCTCTGATTCCTCTGTTTCATCTTTTAACAATTTGAAAAAAGATTCAAATTTATCTTCTTTAATGAGCGGGTAATAAATTACTTTCGCTTCTGCCACATTCGAACTTTTTATCGCGAAATTGATGGCATCTTGTAGCGAGCCAATTTCATCCACCAATCCAATAGCAAGCGCATCTTTCCCAGTCCAAACACGACCACGTGCAATTTGTTTAACGCGCTCCACACTTAATTTCCTTCCATCAGCTACCCTTTTAAGAAATTGATTGTAAATATTATCCACTTCCCCTTGCACACGCAATAATTCTTCGGGACTTAATTTTTGATTTAAGGAAAGAACAGAGTGCTTATTGGTGCCTACCTTATCAAAGTTTATCCCTAATTTATTTTCAAACATTTTTCCAGTATAGGGAATCATCCCAAAGACCCCAATTGAACCTGTAATAGTGGTTGCTTCCGCAAAAATCCGAACAGCTGGAGTTGCAATATAGTAACCACCGGAAGCAGCAACATCTCCCATGGAAACGATTACCTTTTTCACTTTATTTGTAATGGCTACTTCCCGCCAAATTTCCTCACTTGCTAAAGCGCTACCACCGGGACTATTAATTCTAAAAACAACCGTTTTAATATTCGCATCATTCCTTACTTTCTCGAATAACTTACAAATTTTAGCAGACGAAATTCCATCCCCTTCACGATTAACATCCCCTTCAGCGAGAATCACCGCCACGTTTGCATTTTGAGCTTGAATCAAGACTTGATTATCCAACAAGGCATTGCGGGAATAATCTTCAAAATTACACAAAGATAGATCTGCCATATCAGTTACTTTGAGCCTTTTCATAAAATCCGACATCACTTCATCGCGGTATTTAAGTGCATCGATCAATTTATAATTAAAAGCATCTTCCGTACTGGTCACCTTCATCGAATCAGCCAATAAATCAAACTTTTCAGTGGGAATATTTCGAGATGCTGCCATTTCCATGCACATATCATCCCAAATAGAATGGAGCAACCTTTCAGACTGGACCCTGCTTGAATCGCTCATATTTGTCCTAAAGAAAGGTTCTACTGCACTTTTGAAATCATTATTAGATCCACGAACGATTTCCACTTCAATTTCTAATTTGTCCAATAAATTTTTAAAAAACATCATTTCTCCTCCCAAGCCATTCAATTGAAATGCAGAAGTTGGGAAAGCATACGATTCCTTTGCAACCGATCCGATATAATATGCCTTTTGAGAAATCATTTCACCTGAGAAATAAGCGACCACAAATTTTCCTGATTTTTGAAAATCTGCTATCGACTTGCGCAATGCTTGAGCAGAAGAAAAACCACATTGAACGTCACCAATGTCTATAAATAAGCCTTTTATTTTTGAGTCACTTTTAGCTTTTTCAAGACCATAAATTAAACTAGCTAATCCTATCGATTGATTAAAATCTAAACTTCCCGTATCAAAAGTCGAATTTCCTTTATCTTGAATTTGCCCATCCAATTTCATTTGTAAAATGGTATTTTCTTTTACGATCAATGAATTGCCTCCAAAATCAGAAAAAGAACCTATAACTCCCCCCAAAACGAGAAAAAAGCAAATAATTGCAATAACAGAAGCAATAATCATAGCCACAAAACTTGGCCAAAATATTTTTGAAAAAGACCATTTAGATTCAGACATATCTTTTTATTTTAAAAGTTTATTAAATAGGAGAGGTTTTGCTACCGGGTTAAACTTCAAGGTTAATCGAATTTCTTTTGCATAATTATCATATAGGTTTGCTCCCATATTTGACGTGCGCCAAAGTGGGAAATATACTCCCAAGATATTACCTAATTTGATTCCGAGACCTGCATTTACATATACATTTAATGGAACAGCCCCAACATCTACAAAGCCTACAAAAACATTAGGTTTAATGGGTAATTGTATCGTTGTATTGACCGAAGCCATCCAAGATTTTGAATATAATAATGCATTACTTCTGAAGCCACCCATATTTTCATCGCGCTGCATAGTATTAGCAGAGAATCGATCAAAATAATAATTTTCCAAGAAATTATCTTGTATTCCACTGGCACCAGAAATTGACATAAAATACTTTTCTTGATTGAGCCAAGATACCGAATTTTGAAAAATATTGTATCCAGCATAGGCACGAACACTAACCCATCTGTCCATGTTATTTCGTAAATACTTAGATTCAAAAGTACTCGCTGCAGAAACTCGAAGCACATTATCATTTTGATCAGTATTACTCACGTATTCAAATCTCAAGATATTCGAATAACGGTAATCCGTCTTGTTTTTTTGAAAGTTGTATTCGACCAATGCACCCATCTTATTAACCGGATTTAAAAAGTCACGGTATTGATTAAGAATCCCTTTAAATGTTAAAGCTCTTCCTATATATTTATTTGAATTTTTCCCTATATTAAAGGTTAAATATGGATTAATTCCAACGAAATATTCTCCGGATGGCCCATTATTTAATTGGGAGGCAGGAGCAGTTGAAAATGATTTAATCGACAAGCCTACCTTAGCTATTTTTATACAATAACTTGGGAAAAAGGAATGTGAAATTTCCGCAATCCCCGTCATTTTTTTACCATTAAACGAATACATTGGCGCAATAAAATACTGCGTTGGTTTCAATGGAAGACCAAGATTATGAAATGCCAAGCCTAACATCATTCCATCATTCACATTCCAACCAAGAGCAGGCAACCAATAAATATTATTTTTAGTTGCTTCATTATCCCCAAACGCAAACTCAAATTTAAGTGGTTCGCATTTTTTAAATAAAAATCGATTGGGGTAATAATTATTATTCGTTCGATTGACTTCAGGAATATCCTTTGAGTCATCAATAGCAATCCGTGTAATTTCAGAAAGATTTGAAGCAATACCAATTTCTTCTTGCCCTGGCTCCAACCATACCGATTCAAGCAATAAGTCGTTTTTAAATACATTTAATTCGATAGGCCCATTAACTTGTCCAACGTTATTAACTTTTACCACAGAGCCGGTTTTTCCACTACGAACGCTTGCAATTTTATAATCAATATGATTGGATGTTTGAATTAAATCTGTAAAAAACCAAGATAAATCCTTTCCTGTGAAATTTTCAAAAACGGCCTGTAAATCCTTTGGTTGCGGGTGTTTAAATTTCCACTTTTCAAAATACACATGCATGGCTTGATCAAAAATACTATCTCCTAAATAATCCTTTAAGTAATAAAAAACAAGTCCTGTTTTTTGATACATAATTACACCGTAATTCGTTGAAGTGAAATCTGCGGAGTGCGTTTCAATGGGCTGATCCAACCCTAAAGATGCCACCATTCGATAAAAAACATCCCCTTGATCATGATGGTCTAGGTCATTTAAATGAAATTTTCCATTCAAAACCATGTCCGAAAGCCTCGTATTGTCAGGATATTTGGTTTGTACATAGCGTACTTCATTTAATGTGTTGATCCCTTCATCCATCCAGCCATGCACACGCTCATTGGAACCTAAAATTCCATAGAACCAATTATGACCTACTTCATGCACGATAACAACTTCCAGTTCTTCTTTGGAACTCGTATTACCAATAACAGTTATGGTAGGATATTCCATGCCGCCGCCAGCGCTAATTGTGCCATCAATCGCTGTAACATTATTATAAGGATAATCCCCATTCCAAAGGGAATAATAATAGGTTCCATCATTAATGTATTCAATCGCATTTTGCCAATACAAGGTATTATGAGGCACAAACATTGCCCACGATGTCACTTTTCTTTTTGAACTTGGTAATTCAACTTCACCTTTCAATACTGCAAAACGCTTATCAGCAAACCAAGCAAAATCATGGACTTTATCCTGCTTATAAACGATCGTCTTTTTTTCGGGGCTGGAGGCAGGGAATTTAGTTGTGCCCTCGGTGCTTTGTTTTTCCTGAAGCATCAACGGAATATTAACCAACGTTTTAGTTGATAGTGCATCCAAGAAGTCCTTTTCAGACTGAGTTTGTAAATCACCGGTAGCACCCACCACGTAATTTTGGGGTAAAGTAATGCTCACTTCAAAAGAACCGTATTCCGAATAAAACTCCCCTTGATTTAAATAAGGCATAAAGTTCCAACCGTTACTATCATAAACAGCTGGTTTTGGATACCATTGCGTGATTTGATACGACTGTTCAATGTGACCAAGTCTAGAAATCGAACCAGACGGAATTTTCACTCTAAAGGGAGTCGAAATGGTAATTTGTTGGTTCGGCTTTAGTGGTTTAGCTAAAATTAAATAACAAACATCAGAATGATCAGCATCAAATTCCCACATCACTTTTTCACCATCGACTTTAAAATCCAATGAATCGATCCCTCCTCTATTTTTTTGCTCACCATAATACAATTCTTTATTCCCAGATTCATATAATTGTTTCGCGAGAGCAGATCTGGAATCGCGATACGCATTTGGCCAAAGATGAAAATAGATCTTTGTTA
>Ga0247844_1000498_pt1 | contig 84155 bp, 72 predicted proteins | sample LaCtaG_FD_192421 | JGI IMG/M metagenome (GOLD analysis project Ga0247844, IMG submission 192421) | Freshwater microbial communities from meromictic Lake La Cruz, Castile-La Mancha, Spain - LaCruzMarch201714.5m_1 | ecosystem: Environmental > Aquatic > Freshwater > Lake | place: Spain: Castile-La... | reverse complement strand
AAAATTCTCAAAAAAAAAACAAAGGAAATTAGTCAAGAAACCTTAATCAATATAGCTTTGATTGTGTTTGATGATTGATTAGCTAAGTAGCTGAAAATTAATTTTTCCCATGCTGCATTTATTGCCTGATCCACTAAGAACTTTTAGCTGTTATAATGAATATGTTGCTTCTAACAAAGGTGGTAGGAGCAAAAAATGATATTTGCATTAAACAGAGCAATTAATGCCGAGTGGAGAAAAATCTATGTTAAGTGTCTTTATCATTAATATTCTATTGGGTGGAATAAATCTTGGTGCAAATGAAGGGAGCCTCGATAGTGACGGGAAAATAATTATTCAGCATTACTCCGCCGATTATCCTATAGAGAAATTGAAATCCCCAGATCACTTTATTCCGGGAAGTAATAAAAAAGAGATTCCTTTGAAGGCATTTAGAGATCAAGTTTTTTCAGAAGCAAAAATTGATGAAAACATTTCGAGTTGGGATCATTTTGAAAAGGACATGCTTTATATGCGTGTCAAGACATACCCAGTAGAAAAAGTAATTGAGATTTATCCAAAAATAAATCCTAGTATTTTAAAAAACTTGAAATTATTGATTGAAAAAAATGGAAAATAAGATGATGAAATACAATATTTTACTTGCTTGTTATTTGTTTTCCTCCTTGGTTTTTGCCGATGTGTTATACGTATCATTTAATTTCGCTTCAGATGAATTAAAAAATGCCGAAAAAGCTGCAACGATGCGAGGGGAGAAGCTTATTGTCTACCCCCAGATTTCTTCAGAAGATAAAAAAAGGTTGGCAACGATTTATTATCAATTAGAACGCTCGAAGTATACAAAAGCGATTGAGGATGTTTCTGCTTTAGAAGAGGAAGAAAAAAAGATTACAGAAAAATATCGTTCAATTGCTAAAAAAAACACACTAGATAAACTTCTTCGTTCATTAGATAAAAAGAATGTGCAGTTGAGCTCCCTTGTAATTTCTGGACATGATGGCAATGGTGAATTTTTTGGTAATTTATTACCCGATGAAGCGAATGAAGAAGAACTAGGGAAAACTTTTCAGAAGTATCCTGATTTAACAAAAAACATGCGCTCACTTCTTTTGTGGGGGTGCTACACAACAACGCCCTATACGGTGAGTTCTGTTTGGAAAAAAATGTTTCCTCAACTTGAAGTCGTTGCGGGCTTTGATGGACGTGCACCTCTAAGCTCAAGAGAAAGTAGCGGAGGACATTTGAAAAATATACTTGTCAAAGAAAAGGAACTAACTCAAGCACACGATCTGACTTCGCTCAAAAAAGTAATCAAGGGGTTGAAATATGTTCCAATGATAAACGCCTCGATTTGTGTCGATGATTTTTTTATAGGAAAAAAACAAATTCTAGATTTAAAGGAGAGAGATCCTAAGTGTGATAACACGGAAATTTTTCAAAACCTCAAGGATAGGTTTCACTGCTATATGTATGCAATGACGAATGAATGTGCATCACCTCCAGCGGATACGCAAAAAGGAGAGCTTCGCGAAATTTATAATCAATTGCACTTATACGAACATTGTGAAGGGGCACAAACTCCAGATATGCCAAGGGCCGATGTTGTTATTCGTCTAATGTTGTTTAATAATATAAAGTACAATTTTATTACAGCAAAGGCCAAAGAGCTTCAAAATATGGATAAGCTTTTAAGAGCAGTGGGAGCTCCTTTGGACCTAAATACTGCTGGGCTTGAAATGATGAATAGACGAGATGTTCTTAAATTTATAAATAGAGCACAAAAAACAATCGATGAAAAAAGCCATTCTTGGAATTATTTACTTCACAAAAATGAGCTCAATTCTTTGCGTGCGTCTTTTAATAAAATGCAAAAGGTTCTTGGTAATTTAGATCCCAAAGTTGTTCCCTTTGGTGCTGTAGAATATGGCTGGAGCTATGTTTTTGATGGAAATTAATTTTTTGCAGTAATTTTAACCAAAAATAAATTTAATAAGATTTAAAAATTTCTCAGGAAATACTCCTAAAACTAAAGTGATACAAGCGCAGAAACCAATTGCGACGCTTGTCCAGGGTAGAGAAGGAAGTTCAAATGGATTTGGGTTGGGTAATTCATTTTTCATAAAGATAACACCTACAATACGCATGTAATAGGCCAAAGAAATGAAGGCCGCCATGATGGAAAGTAAAATAACCCAAAGAGGAATTAATGACATTGCGGAAACAAAAAGAAAATATTTTCCGATAAAGCCAGCAGTAAGAGGAATTCCTGCAAAGGAGAAAAGAAAGAACGTGAGTGTTCCTGCAAGAAAGGGATGATGCTTGGCAAGCCCTTGAAGACGATACAGTGGAAGATCTTTCTCGCCTTCTTTTTTAATTTTAGAAATAATTGCAAAAGTTCCGAGAGTGGAGAAAGCATAAATGATCAAATAGGCGAGAACGGCCTGATAACCTAGAATTGAAAAACGTGCGGCCATTAGGCCTAAAAATAAATAACCCGTATGAGCAATGGCCGAATAAGAAAGGATGCGCTTGAGATCAGTTTGTCTTAAGGCCACGATGTTGCCATAAAACATTGTGGCAAGACCTATTATCGCGAGAAGCATTGATATTAAGTCAGGATATGGAAAACCTTTTGCAAAAAAAAGATTTTGAGTCAGTCTGATAAATAAAACAAAACTTGAAAACTTCACAGCTGCTGCCATAAAGCCGGTCACAGGACTAATCGCGCCTTGATAAACATCGGGAATCCAAGTGTGAAAAGGAAAGGCCCCTACTTTAAAGAGAATAGAAATTAAGATCATTAAGCTCCCTAAGAGGACAAGCGAAAGTTCTTCTGGACTCTTAAGCGACATGAGTTGCCCCATTTCTGCCAAATCAAGTGTGCCTAGATTTCCAAAAATAAGCGCGCTTCCGTAGAGAAAAAAAGCGGAGGCCACTCCTCCCATAATAAAATATTTAAGAGAGGCTTCGCTTGCAAAAGGTGAGTTTCTTTTCATGGCCACCATGACGTAGATAGAAAGTGACATGATTTCAAGAGCAATAAAAAGAAGAATTAAGTGAGTTGAACTTGTAAGAAGAAGCATTCCTGAAAGGGCAAAAAGAAGGAGAGCATGAACTTCTGCCAGAAGCTGATCTTTGCGATCGTTACCCCACGTATTGAGAAAAGAAAATAATCCGAGACTTAAAATGCTAAACGCAGAAAAACTTGAGAGTCGATCATAGCTTAACATTTCATAGAGAAAATTTCCGTCTGTTCTAAAAATGTTAAAAAAACTTAAAGAGATTGATGAAATAAGAGCGAGGACAGAAATGATAAAAATGAACTTTCGGCCCCGCTTTACGAAAGGTGAAAGAAACAGATTGATAACAGCGCTGATGCATAAAATGATAAGTGGCAAAAGGTAATGCCACATTTGAGAGGGAATAGGGTTTAAAAGAATTTGGTTCATGGGAGTACCTGCATTTTGGCAAAGAAGAAACTTGGAAAAAGACCTATACCAAAAATAAAGATTGTTAAAATACTCATGACGATAATTTCGTAAGGACGGAGATCAAATAGAGTTGTGGCAAATTTAGCTTCATAAGTACCAAGCATCAGTTTGCGATAGAACTTTAGTGAATAGAGTGCGGAGAAGATGACTCCTGTTCCTGCAAGAATCGCAATAAAAGGATGATATGAAAAACTACTTAAAAGGATCACAAATTCGCCCGCAAAGTTATTTGTTCCTGGAAGACTAATGGCAGAAAGAGTGAGAATAAAAAAAGTGAGAGCAAGCCAAGGGAGTTTCGAAGCAAGCCCTCGCATATCATCTGAAGAGTAGGAATTTACTCTCTCATAAAGGGCGTGCGCAAGAATAAACATAGCACAGGCAAGGAGAGCGTGGTTGAACATTTGATAAATGGCGCCAGTGATCCCAAGGGGAGTTAAGGTAAAAAGACCTAAGACAATAAATCCAGAATGAGATAAAGATGAGTAAGCGATTAGACGTCGAAAATCAGTTTGTGACCATGCACATATTGCTCCATAAATAATCGAAAAAGTTGCTAGAGCGATAAGTATGGGTGCCATTATTTTCGCCTGCTCTGGAAAAAGGCCGATAGAAAATCGTAGCAGCCCGTATGTTCCCATCTTTGCCATAAGTGCAGATAAAAAGATGGCACCGGCGGGGGGCGCTTGGGTATAAAGATCTGGCTGCCAGTTATGGAAAGGGAATTGAGGGATTTTGATAAGAAAAGCAAGCGTAAAGCCCCAAAAAAACCATGAAGCATAAGGAGACGCTAAGATGATTTTTTGAACATCAAGATAGTTTGAACTAAGTGTTCCCATTTGAGTTTTATGTTGAACAACTAGAAAAATAATTGCCATAAGCATTGATAAAGATCCGAAGAGCGTATAAAGGAAAAATTTCAAGGTAGATTTAAAACGATCATCGCCTCCCCAAACTCCTACGATAAAGATCATAGGCAGAAGGGCCATTTCCCAAAAAAAATAAAAAAGAAAGAGGTCATGCGCTAAAAAAGTTCCATACAGAGCACTCTGTAAAAGAAGAAATAAAGTGGCAAAGATGCGATTGTGTTTTTGATGAGTCTTGATGCCTAAAAAACTTAAAAAACAAACAAGTGATGTCATGATAATCATGCACAGTGAAAGTGAATCGAGTTTTAAGGAAAACGAAATACCTAAAGATGGTAGCCATTCGTAAGTTTCGATGATGCTTCCATTTAAGTTATTCCATAACGAAAAGCTATAAAGAAGAGTCAGCGCAGAAGAAGAAAAAAGAAGCGTTTTTATAAAACTTTCTTTCTTAAGAGGATGAATCAGTATTCCCAGTGAAAATAAAAGAGGAATGATGAGTAGAGGAATTAAAGGATGAGTACTAAACATAGGGCCCTCAGCTTTATATAATAAAAAGTAGAAAAGTGATAATAATGGCCGCACTGCCTAGCACATAAATAAGCATATAAAATTTAATATCACCGTTTTGAATTTTTCTAAAAAAATCTCCACTTTGATTGAAAAATGAAACAATACGCTGATTATTTTCTTCAAAAAAATGAATCTCAGACAAATGACATATTTTTTCGGAAAGAAAACGATATGGTGTTAAAAATATAGCACTATAAACTTCATCAAAATAATATTTTTGAAGAAGAATATTTTGAAGAAAGTAAGGCAGTCGAACGCTTTTATTTTTAAATAGGATAACACCTGACATTAGACCGCCAATAGCAACTAGAGACGATACGAACATTAAGGTAACTTCAGTTATATTTTTTGTTAAAAAATCCGAAGCGGTAACACGGGGGTGAAGCCATAACTCTAAAGTGTGCTCGAAAAATCCTCCGAAGGTGGCTCCGATAGCAAGAAGATAAAGGGGGATAAGCATGATCCATGGAGATTCGTGGGGTTTGTTTTTATTTTCAAGAGTGATTTTTTCTTTGCCATAAAAAGTCATGACGATGAGGCGTGCTGTATAAATGGCCGTTAAAAAAGCGGTGAGTATGGCCACAAAAAAGAGAAAGCGTGAGCTGGATGTTTGGTTGATAACTTCAAATAATATTTTATCTTTCGAAAAAAAACCTGCAAAAAGTGGAAGGCCAGAAAGTGCGAAGGAGCCTATAAGCATGAGGGCAAAAGTATGAGGAATGTAGCGCTTTAAATTTCCCATCTTGGTCATGTCTTGTTCGCCAGAGAGCGCATGAATAACTGAGCCTGCTCCTAAAAAGAGAAGCGCCTTAAAAAAGGCATGAGTGACAAGGTGAAAAATTGCGGCATCAAAAGCGGCTACCCCGCAGGCCAAAAACATAAATCCTAGTTGAGAAATTGTTGAGTAGGCCAAAACTTTTTTAATATCATTTTGGGCAATCGCAACTGTTGCGGCCATAATGGCAGTTAGAGCTCCTCCCCAGGCAATGATATTCATGGCCACTGGTGAAAAAAGAAACAAGGGGTGAAGGCGAACAATCATGTAGACACCGGCCGTTACCATTGTTGCAGCATGAATTAAGGCAGAAACAGGAGTTGGCCCAACCATCGCATCGGGAAGCCAAGTGTGAAGAGGGATTTGAGCTGATTTTCCAACAGCACCTGCCAAAAGAAGTAAGCAAGCTATAGTGATAAGATGTTGATCTTGAGATTGAGTTAAAATAGCAATATTGATTTCGTTAAAATTAAGAGTTCCCGTTTGGGCAAAAATTAAAAACATTCCAATGAGTAAGCCGAGATCACCAATTCGATTGATGATAAAGGCCTTCTCTCCTGCTAGGTTTTTTTCATGATCTTGATACCAAAACCCTATTAAAAGATAAGAGCAAAGTCCAACCCCTTCCCAACCAAAAAACATAATGGGAAGTGAGGCGCCTAAAACAAGGAGGATCATAAAAAAGACAAAGAGGTTGAGATAAGCGAAGTAACGGGCGACACCTTTGTCATGTGCCATATAGCCTATACTGTAAAGGTGAATAAGGGAGCCGATACCTGTAATAACCAGAAGAAGTATTGAGTTCAGTCGATCGATACGTAATTCAAAATCAAGAGTAAAATTTTGAATGGAAATCCAATGAAATGAATTAGAGATTAGCTCTGAATGATCCCTTAGCATAAAAAAAGAAAGGAGCGAAAGCAAGAAAGAGGATGTGACTACAGTTGTAGCGATAGTTCCAGCAAGGGGGGCCTTGATTTTATCAAAGCCATTTAGAAGGACAGGTAAAAATAAACCGTTAATAAGTGTTCCTAGAAGAGGCAAAAGAAGAATGAGAAAAGGGAGGAGACTTGTTTCTTTCATAAGTCTTTATCCTTTTAGTTCTTGGGCCGAGTTGGTTCGTGCGGAGCCAAAACTGCGATAAAAATTGATAAGAATGGATAAGCCTACGCCAGATTCAGCGGCCGCGATAGTGATGACAAAAAAAACGCCGAGCTGACCTGAAAGAAGAGAGTGTTGTCTTGAAAAAGCAACAAGGGAAAGATTGACAGCATTAAGCATGAGTTCAATTCCCATGAGAACAATAATAATATTTCTTCTTAAAAAAACTGTTAGTAATCCGATGAAAAATAAAAAGGCGGCCAATAATTGAATATTAAAAAAGGTGTCCATAATTTCTCTCAATCAAATTTTCTTTTTGCTAAAACGACTGCTGCTACTAAACTTATTATTAAGGCCAATGAAACCACTTCGAAAAGTACGTGATGTGAAGAAAAAAGTTCGAGCGCAAGTGCTTTCGTATTTCCGCCTAGCGCTTGAATCTTTTCATCAGTGTATTGCCCAGCGATCGTTTGGTTTGTTTTAAAGTATTTTTTGAGGGCGAAGCCGACGACTCCAAAACTAAGAAGTGCGGAAATTGTTCCTAGTATAAAAGTTTTGCTTTTAAGTTGGATGTCGTTTTTTTGCGTATCAATATTAAGAAGCATAATAGAAAAAACAAAGAGCACCATAATGGCGCCTGCATAGACGACGAGTTGAATGGTCGCAACAAAGTGCTCACTTAGGAGACCATAAATTCCTCCTGTCGCAAGAAGAACTCCAAGAAAACTTAAGGCCGAAGTGATGGCCGAACGTGCGGTAAGCATAACAACTGCAAGAAGGGCCGCGACAACGCATAATGAGTTTGAAAGAAAGCTTGTATCAATATTAACTATGTTAACCACGATCTTTTACCTCCCGCTTTAAATGATTAAGATCATAAAAAGCTTCTTCACGACTTCTCACCGCAAGTTCATAGTTGCGTGAGAGTTTAATAGCATCTTTTGGACAGGCTTCTTCGCACATTCCGCAAAAACAGCAGCGTAGCGCATCTATATCAAATGAGACAGGACGTTTTTCTTTAGCGACTCCTGAAGGATTGTTCTCATGATCTCTTTCACCGGCAATGATTTTAATACAGTCGGCGGGACAAACTGTTTGGCAAAGATAGCAAGAAGTACAATTTTCTATTTTGTTTTCATCAACAGAGATAAAGTGCATTCCGCGAAAGCGTGGCGAGTAATCACGACGTTCTTCAGGATAATTTATCGTGTCTCTTTTTCCAAGAAAAGCCCCTCTGCAAAATCGTTTCAGAGTGATCCACATTCCTTGAGCGATGGCGATAAGATAAACTCTTTCTTTGAATCCATGTTTAACTGAGACATTTTTTGTTCCCATAAAACTTACCCTATCCTTGATTCATAAAATAAGAAACTATACACATAAAAACAAGATTCACAAGCGAGAGAGGAAAAAGGATTTTCCACCCAAGCTCCATAAGTTGATCGAAGCGAAAACGTGGGAGTGTCCATCTTACCCAGACAAAGACAAACATGAAAAAAAGTCCTTTGAGAAAAAGACTTAAAAACTCAAAAAGAGCGAGAAGGTTTTGCGAGTTTGCTGTGCTTAAATTCAGAAGTTGTGTTGTCATTTGAACGATAAGTGAAAAACCAGGGAGGAGAGCAAACCCTCCGAAGAAAACAGTAGAAAGAAAAAGTGAAGCCATAATCATGGCCACATATTCGGCCATGAAAAAAAGAGCAAATTTCATGGCCCCATATTCAAGGTGAAAGCCGGCCACAATTTCAGCTTCGCCTTCAGGAAGATCAAAGGGAAGGCGATTGGTTTCTGCAAAAATGCAAATCCAAAAAACGAGGGCCCCGATAGGATTGATAAAGCATCCCCATATGTGCGTCTGTTGAAAGCGCACCATTTCTGTCATGTCAAAAGTTCCATAGACGATCAGCATTGAAAGTAAGGCCATTCCCATTGAGATTTCATAAGAGACAATTTGTGATGATCCTCTAATGGCACCCATCATTGAGTATTTATTATTTGAAGACCATCCCGCTAAAATAATGGGGTAAACTTCAAGTCCTATAAAAGCGAGAGCGAGCATAATGCCAGCGTCAAAATTAACGATTTGAAGTGGAACGATATGGCCTAAAATTTCGAGATGAGAACCAAGGGGAACAGTTGTAAGCGCCACAAGGGGAGCAACGAGAGCAATAATCGGAGCTAAGAGATAATAAAATTTATTCGCTTTGGCCGGAATAAAATCTTCTTTAAAGAAAAATTTCAGTGCATCGGCCATTGGTTGTAAAAGTCCGAAAGGGCCCACGCGATTTGGGCCGACACGCCCTTGAATCCAAGCCGAGCCACGACGTTCAAACCAAACACAAATAGGAATTGACGAGAGGCAAAGAGCAACAATAAAAATGACTTTTAATAATGTTGCGACGATATCAAAGAGTTCCATAGATTTTCCCTAATTCATAAAAGATTTCGTCAACACTTAAAGAGTTTCCTTGATGCGTGATTGCGGGAGAAAAACCTTGAAGGATTTCATCGGTGTTTAAAAAACTTCCGCCTTTTTCGGCAGTGGCTAAACCCGAAAAGTGAAGGGAAGAATTATATTTTTTAAGCTCGTCATTTGTCCAAACTCCCCAAGTGATCACTTTCGAAGTTTGCGGTAGGGCAGGAGGAAGAGCTCTCCTATTTTTAAAAATAATATATAAATCGGCCTGGTTATTTTCAAAAGGTGTAATTCCAAGCGTTGCAATTCCTTTTGTGTTTGGAGTTTTGTCTTTCATCATAAGAAGGTGATCAAGTTTTTCGTCAGAGTTGCAAGTTCCATTGAAAGAATACAAACGAAAACGAGGAATATATAATTTAAGGTTTTCTTTGAGTGCCTGCACTTCTTCTATTGTGGAATCTGTCCCGATTAAAACAGCAACTTCCTTAGAAGCTTTAATGAGAGTTTCAAAATGTAAAAGAGCATCCTTTGAAGAAACAATTTTTTCTTGAATTTTAAATTGAGTCACTCTTTCAGGATCTGAAAGTAAATGATACGAAAGTCGCCCTTCATCACAAATCCAGTGCCCATTAACGGATTCATTATAAAGTGGGATATAGCGAAAAACTTCATTGTTTTCACTGTGGACTTCAATGTTACAGCCCTTTGAACATCCATCACAAATCGAAGGTTTTTTCTCTAAAAACCAAACTCGTTTTTGAAAACGAAAATCTTTAAACGTAAGAGCACCGACGGGGCAAATATCGGCAAGGCAACCTTGGTAATTTGAAGTGAGTCCTTTTTCTTCATCAGAGACTGTTAATTCTTTTTTCCAACCCCTATTTAACATAAGTAAGTCAAAAGTTTGCGTGATACTTTCTTCAAAGCGAACGCAACGTTCACAATTTATACAGCGATTCATGTTAAGAATAATTTTTTCTGAGAGTGGGCGTGTTGTGCTATTTTTGAAAATGCGTTTGTCTTCTGTGAATCTTGTTTCATTTGGCCCATAGGTGAAATTATAATCTTGTAATTCACATTCACCGGCCTGATCACAAACCGGACAATCAAGGGGGTGATTTGTAAGAAGAAACTCCATGACTCCCTTGTGTGACTTATTCACTCGTTCACTCTGGCTTCTTATCACCATTCCTTCTTGGGCCGGCGTTGAACAGGCCGTTTGAAGTTTAGTACTTTTTTCAATTTCAACAGTACACATGCGGCAAGTGCCTGCGATAGGAAGTGCCGGATGATAGCAGAAACGGGGAATACTTGTGGATAACCCAGCTCGCTCTATGGCCTGCATAATGGTTTCGCCAGGAAGAAATTCTATGTTATTCCCATCAAAATTGATCTTAGGTAAAGGGGAAAGGCGCTCACCCTCTTTAATGGAAAATGATTTTGGCGTAGAACAATAGTTTAAATTAATTTTTGTCCTTTTAATTTTATAAACTTTTTTTTCAGAGGACATGAGAAACTTCCTTCTCTTTTAAGTGGAGTTTATGGGGGCACCCTTTATTATTAATGTGCTCAAGGAATTCACTCTTAAATTTTCTTATCGAAGAAAGGGCAGGACCTGTCATTGCTTCAGAAAAAGCGCAGATAGTTTGTCCTATCATATTGCTGCAAATATCTTCGATAAGCGCTAGATCGCTTTCGTTGCCTAAGCCTTTTTCGAGACGATCAAAAAGGCGAGCAAGCCAGTGTGAACCTTCACGGCACTGAGAACATTGTCCACATGATTCGTGTTCATAAAATTTTAATAGACGGGCAGCGGCTTCAACAATGCAAGTCGTTTCGTCCATGACAATGATAGCACCTGATCCGGCCATGGATCCAGCTTTTGCGATTGAATCAAAATCAAGAGGAGTCTCTATTTCATCGGCCGTCATCATAGGCGCTGAGGCACCGCCAGGAATAATGGCCTTAAGTTTTTTTCCATCTGGAATTCCACCACAATGATCAATGAGTTGTTTTATCGTAAAAGTCATAGGGAGTTCATAAACTCCTGGGTTTTTTATATGGCCTGAAACAGAGAATAAGCGTGTTCCACCAGAGAGTCCGACTCCAAGTTTAGCAAAGGCATCGCCTCCGTGATTAATGATCCATGGAAGAGAAGTAAAAGTTTCAACATTGTTTACACAAGTCGGCATTCCAAAAGCGCCTACATGCGCTGGAAAAGGAGGTTTGTTACGGGGCTCGCCTCTTTTACCTTCAAGTGAATTTAAAAGAGCAGTTTCTTCACCACAAATATAAGCGCCTGCCCCGCGGTAGAGATAAATATTTAAATCTTTTCCGAGAATGTTTGCATCATAAGCTTCTTTTAAGGCCTGCTCCATTATTTTATATTCTTTGACAAATTCGCCTCTAATGTAGATGTACGCCGTTTTGGATTTTATGGCGTAGGCAGCAATGATCATTCCTTCAATGATTTGGTGAGGAAGTTTATTCATTAAAAAACGATCTTTAAATGTGCCTGGCTCGCCTTCATCGGCATTACAAACAAGGTAGCGAGCTCTGTCATCATTGGGAAGGAAAGTCCATTTTTTTGCAGTTGGAAATCCTGCTCCTCCTCGGCCTCGCAGATTTGACTTTTTGACTTCGTTAATGACCTGCTCAGGTGTAATGTTTATGAGATTGACAAGGGAGCTGTATCCCCCTTTACTTTTATAAACTTCAAGCTGGTGAGAGTTTTTTTCATGAGCAATAGTATTAAGCACGTTTTGATTCATAATTGAACCTTGCCCAAATGAGTTTTTCCTTCATTTAATTCTAATTCCCATTTTTTCAGAAGCTCATTTAAATGATCAGCGCTTAAGTTTTCAAAATACTCTTCATTCATTTGTAAAACGGGAGCTGTACCGCAAGAACCAAGACATTCGACTTTTGAGATGGTAAATTTCCCATCTTCAGTTGTTTCTCCTGATTTAATTTTTAATTTTTTTTCGGCGCATTCAAGCAGATGGTCGGCGCCTTTAAGCCAACATGAAATATTTGTACAAATTTGGAGATGAATTTTTCCTATCGGCTTTTGATTGAACATTGTATAAAAGCTCACGACTTCTCGTACTTTCATAAGCGGGAGATTTAAAAAACTTGCCGCTTCTTTCATGTTTTCAAGTGAGATCCATCCGTGTTCTTCTTGGAGAGCATGAAGAAGAGGAATAAGGAGCGCTTGCTCCGTTGGAAAGTGCGATTTTAAGTCTCGCATTTTATTTTGAATATTTTTTGACAGAGGCATAATTCACCTTAGCGATCGAGTTCACCAGCAATAATATTAACGCTTCCTAAAATAGAAACAGCGTCAGGAATTTTTTCATTTTTTAAAGTATTTTCCATAATCTGGTAGTGGACAAATGAAGGAGATTTGATTCTCATGCGCCAGGCTTTTGGCCCCCCACGTGAAACGATATAAAATCCAAGTTCTCCATTGGGGCCTTCTACCGCGTTGTAACATTCACCTTCTGGAACCTGAATTCCATCCATGAAAAATTTAAAATGATGAATGAGGACTTCCATTTTTGTATAGACATCCATTTTTTCAGGAATACGCACACGCTTGTCATCAACCCAAAGTGGCCCTTTATTTAAGCGCTTTAAGCATTGCCTTAATAGACTCACTGATTGGCGCATTTCTTCCATGCGAACTAAATAACGATCATAAACATCACCATGGGTTCCAATCACAACATCAAAATTAAGATCACTGTAGCCGTAATAGGGGACATCACGTCTTAAATCAAAATCAACACCTGAAGCGCGAAGAACTGGGCCTGTAGCAGAAAGACGGATGGCCTCTTCTTTAGACAGTCGCCCAATATTTTTTGTACGATCTATCCAAATTCGATTCGATGAAAGAAGTCCCTCTGTTTCTTCAAGAGCGCGCGGAAATTCATCACAAAATTTTTCAAGCATTTTTTCAAAACCTTCTGGGAGGTCATAGCTCATTCCGCCAATGCGAGCGTAGGTCGTAGTGAGACGCATCCCACACATCGCTTCGATCATCGTGTAAGCTTCTTCTCTCCAACGGTAAAGAACCCAAAAAACAGTGAGTGCTCCCATATCAAGAGCATTGATGGCCACACAAATAATATGATCAATGATACGAGAGAGTTCCATACAGATCATTCTGATCCACATGCAACGTTCCGTGATTGTAATGTCCATTAATTTTTCAACAGTCATGGCGTAAGCGATGTTGTTGTTGAGAGCAGAACAGTAATTGAGGCGATCCGTGTAGACCATCCATTGGTGATAGGTTTTTGTTTCACCTAGTTTTTCAATAGCACGATGCAGATAACCCATTTCGCATTTAGATTCTTCAATGGTTTCTCCATTTATTCTGCACATCACTCGCAACGTTCCGTGCATGGCCGGATGTGAAGGGCCCAAATTGACCAAAACATTGGGGTTATAAAAGTCGCTTAAATTAATTTTTTCACTTTGATTCATGAGGCACCTTAGCTTAAGAAAGTGGAACTGAGCGGCGCTCAAGATTTATTTTCATGTTGTCAGGGAAGGGTTGACGATCTTTGATATCATATTCTTTTCTGAGCGGGTGGCCAACGAAACGTTCATCCATAAGGATGCGACGAAGATCTGGGTGTCCATAAAAAATAATTCCATACATGTCATAAACTTCGCGTTCCATCCAGTTTGCCGCCGGATAATGATTAACGAGTGTAATTATTTTATTTTGATCATGGTCATCGGCATTGGCGAGAATTTTAAAACGAACTCTTGTTTTTGTTTCCATCGAAAAAAGCTGATAAACAAGAACAAAACGTTTGTCACCATCATGATGATCAACATTATCGTAAGCTGTCAGATCAGTAAGATAATTAAGGAGAAATTCTTTTTCATGTTTAAGTTTCTCTAAAACTGAAAATAAATTTTTACAATTATCAATCCAAACAATCGGCCCATTCGCCTTATCTGTTTCAATTTTTAAATCTGGGAAAAGGGTCTTTAGTTTTTCTACTTTTGACATTGAACTCCTCCCTGTTTTTCTTTTTTCCGAAAACTCATAGCACTCATCGCATCTTCGTATGTTGGGCGTTTGGCCTGATGACGAGGAAGTCCTTCATCAACGATACGTTGAAGATATAAAATGCCGTGTATGAGTCCTTCAGGGATGGGAGGGCAACCTGGAATGTAAACATCGACTGGCATTATTTCATCAATCCCCTGGAGCACAGAATACGTATCAAAGATGCCGCCTGAAGAAGAGCATGCTCCCATAGCAACAACCCATTTGGGTTCTAGCATTTGATCGTATATGGTGCGAAGGACGGGGGCCATTTTTGTTGTGATAGTGCCAGCTACTAAAAGCATATCCGCTTGACGAGGTGAAAAGCGCACGACCTCTGACCCGAAACGGGCAAGATCATATGTTGAAGAAAGAGACGACATCATTTCAATTCCGCAACAAGAAGTTCCAAAGGGCATTGGCCAAAGAGAGTTTTTACAACTCCATTTTGTAGCTTCAGAAAGAAGTGTCGTATAAAAAAAGTAGCTACCGTCTTTAGACATAATGAACCTCAATCCCAATCGAAAGCGCCGCGAAGGCGCAAATAGAGATAACCCGCGAGTAAAATAAGAGCAAACATAATCATTTCAAAAATGATCATGGGGCCTTGTGGTAAAAATGTTTTATAGGCCAGTGCCCATGGATAAAGAAAAACAATTTCAACATCAAAAATTAAAAAAACAATTCCGATGACATAATAGCGAACTGAAAATTGCTGTGATCCTTCATTTTCGTAGGGCACACCACATTCGTAAATGTCACCCTTTGCTTGAGTGACTTCTGTAGGTTTTGTTGCAAGAAAATGATTGAGAATTAAAATGGCAGTAGTTATGAATAGCGCCATAATTATAATAAAGAGAACGGCTAAATAGCTTAATAAATATTGTTTTTCCACGGATGTAATTTCCTATGTAATCAGATGACAAAAAATTAACATTGCTGATCATGGAACTCAACAATATAAATTCCATAAAGAATCAGTTGAGTACATTTGTAAAGCAATACTAAGTGTTTTTTTTCTCTTCATTGTTACAATGTCACAATTGATTTCTAACATAATAGAGCGAATTTGTCTGGTTTTAAAGAAAAATAAATGATGACCGATAAGATCGTGAGTCGCGTTAGAATGAGTATGCTTTAATGAGAGGAAACAGATGAAAATTTATATCTTGCTAGTTTTTTTGAGTTTCGTTGCTGCGAATCTCTTTGCAACAGAAGCAGAAATTTTAAATATACTCATTCCCGAAAAATTAAAGCCGTTAGTGCTTAAAAAGAGCACTCGGATAGAAGTTCAAAAAATTTGGGGCAAACCAGATCTAGTTGAAAAAAATTGTGATTATTACATCAAAGAAGGCATTAAATATCCAGTTTCTTTTAGTTATGACCAAAGCGATAAATTAATAAAAATTTATTATCGCTTTGTATCGGAGAAGCCAATTAAATTGGAGCAAGTCAAAATGATTTTTGGACCTAAGGGAGTGGCCCCAGTGACAGAAGATCCTCAAAATAAAAATGAATTTTTTCTTGTGAATATGCCAGAGAAGCATTTAGTTTTAAAGTTTCGCCAAAGTGAGCATCAGCTACTTGATACTCTTATTATGGAATGAAAAAATGAAATTATTAGTCTGTTTAATCTTACTTGTTTTAATGTCGAATTCTCTTTTTGCAGATAATAAGGAAAAAAACTGTATTGAGAAAGTTGATGTGCCTCTAAAAGGGTTACCCAATATTGACTTTCTTGGTGCTGATACAAAAGACATAAGACGGTCTGTGTGTCGTAATACTGAAAAAATAACAAGTGAGGAAATTGAGGCCTATTTTAAAAATAAATATCCAGGCGTTGAAGGGAAAAGCGAATTTTTGAATTTTAAGTTAATAAATGAAAACCCGCAGATGGTTGAATATTTAAAAAGGTTGACAGTGATTCCGACGGATACTTCTTCCGTTTGTTATGTATGTAAAGATTTTAAGAATCAGAAAATTTATAAAATCCCTGCTACGTGTACTGATGTAATTTGCTCAGCGAAAGCAGCATTTGGGAAAGATCAAGGTTTACGAATGCTATATTTGATGGATCGCTACGGTATAAATACTTCTTCGGATATTTTTAAGCGCTCTTCACGTTGGAAGGTCAAAGAATTAGATGAAATTATTAAAGCGTTTGGAGATTTTCCAAGTTTTATGGCGCCTTTGGAAACAAATAAAAAGTTCACTCATTTTTATCGTAAAAAAAGGCCATCACGCGAAGATCTTTCACATATTGGTGATGCGACAATTCAGTTTTATGATGGTTACGATAGAATGAGCCCTGAAGGAAAACATTATGCAATTCTTCATGAGTGGGGACATGGGATTGCCACTGGTTTTGAAATAGATAAAAATAAAAAATGGCTTGACTTAAGTGGGTGGGAAGATCGCAACGGAGTGTGGAAGGCGACTCGTCCTCATTCGTGTGTGAGTCAATATGCTGCGACAAAGCCTAGTGAGGATTTTGCGGAGAGTGTGGCAACTTATCGTTACAATCCAAATCTTCTTAAAACTTTAAATCCTGAGAAATATAATTTTATGAAGGAAGTCGTATTCCAGGGTATTGAGTATTTAGATTCCAATAAGTGTGGAGATGAAAATAGTTATGTTTCAAAAATTGCGGCAAATACTGAAAAAATATTCTCGCCTTCTGGAAAATTATCTGATTATTCGAAATGCAAAAAAGAATTCTTTGGCATACTAAGTCTGTCCAAAAATCTCAATGATGTTGATAGCTGTCTACAAAAGGTAGTTGCGACTCAGAAAATTGAGGCGGGCTATAATCAAGACCTGAATTTAAGTTATGGTGATTTTGCGAAGAAGGGAGTTGAAGTCTATCAATTTAATCTTTCTCAATTGAATTTGGGCCAAGAAAAACTTTTAAAAATGAAAGAAGAGCTAAAGCAGAAGTTTGCAAGCAGTATTGCCGAAGGTTTTATGGCCACTTGTAAGAGAAAAAAGAAGAGCGAGAAAATTTGGACTTTAGGTTTTTTGAATTCTCAGGCCACAAGATGTAATAACTTGAGTCTGCATTCTTATCAGGATTCTACTAAAATAAACGAAGTTTTTTCAGATCAATTTTTTATTATTAACAATAGGGACAATTATGAAAATTTTATTAAACGAGTTTGCTTAAGTTTGGGAAATAAAGAATTGAATAGTTGTGATGGAAATAAAGAATACTTAATAAAAAAAGTATTTCAAAATTTTTCAGAGTGAGTTTTTTACGAGAAGGATTGTTATGAAAAATTGTATTCGACTATTAGTTTTTTCTACGATGATTGTTTTATTAAATCCTCAGGCTTCTTATCCAATGGGATTATTTCCGTCGAAAACTGATCCCAATCCTAACCCTGAAATTGTTTTAGAAAATGTTATAAATAAAAATGTGAATCCAGAGGTAGAATTGAACAAATTTACGCTTGCTCCAGATGTGAGGGATTTGAAAAATTGTCCAGTTGATCCTGTTGTTCGTGAGCAAAAAAAAGTACCGGAAACGACTGCGCAGCTTTATGTGACCAATAAAGATCAAGAACTCTTTGAGAATTTTGCAAAGGTTGAAGGCGACCCTATTGCCTTAAAGCAAGCGCTTTGCTTTTATCGTAAATATTCTGATACATCCTTTGGGACTAAAGGTGAGGGGAAACGCGAAATAAACTTGCAAAACAGGCGCTATATTACAATCAATGATCTTAATAAGCGGTCCGATGTTGGGCGACTCTATGTGATTGATATGGAGACTAAAGAAATTAAAGTTTATTTTTCGGCCCATGGGCAAGGTGGCCACAAAGGGGTTGGGGAAAATGATTTTAATAATGCCCAATATTATTCAAATATCGACGACAGTTATGCATCACCTCGTGGGATGTTTTTAACTGGCCCCACTTACGTTGGACAGTATGGTTATTCGATGCGCCTGCGCGGACTACAAAGAGAAATAAATGACAATTCAATACTAAGGGATGTGGTGATGCATGGGTTTAAGGATATGAATCCTGCAGTCGCTTCTAGCTCTGATGAAAATCCCAAAGAGGCCTTGCACGCGTGGGGTAATGTTGCAATGTCGAAAGGATGTCCTATGCTCGAACCTGAAAGAGCTCGTGAAGTGATTAATAAAATAAAGAGCAATGATAATGGGCCTAGTCTTTATTATAATTACACGCAGGAAGAAAAGGCTTTGGGTGAAAACTATTGTGCCGATACAAACTTGATGGTGAAGTAATTTGATCAATAATTTTTAGGGTAACTAATTTGTTCAAAGAAATCTTGAGCACTTGTTTAACTAAAGACTAATTGTGCTATGATATGTCTGTTATTAAATTTCTTGAAAGGAAGAATTTTTATGTTTTTAAAATTCATACTTCTCGGCGTTTTTTTTTACTGCCAAAATATTTTTGCGGTAGAAATGATTAGTTGTGAAAAACTCAAACTTGAATTTTTAATGACTCAAAAGATTCAAGTTGTTTCATCTGAAGGGAAAATTTTAAAATATAAACAAGAGACTTATCCTCTTGTTGATGATTGGTCCGAAGCGCTTGATGAAATTGTTTTATTAAAGATTAAAGGAAATGATTTAGTGGCGCAGTTAAAAGTTCAGTATTTTGATAAGAACAAAAAGATGCTTTTGGAAAATGAGTTTAAAGTTGAAAAAAATGTGGTTTTGAAATTTGATATAAATAAAGTCGTCAAGAGCAAGGAAACACGGCCCGGCGAATTACATTTCTTACCTATAGGGAAAGATAAAAAGATCATATGCCAGCAAGTTGTTGCTATTCATCATGCAGATCAGTTAGATAAATAATGTATTTCGAATAGGATTGGTCTATTTTTTTAAATTTACGAGCGCTTTTTTAATATCAGAAAGACCTTGAGTGGAAAATTTCATATTGTATTCAAACTTAAATCCTTTTTGCTTTACAATACTCAAGCAGGCGTCGACTATTTTTTCATCATACAGAACTCCCTTTTCTTTAATAATCACTTCAAGTCCTTTTTCAATTCCCATCGCAGGTCGATAAGGGCGGAACGAAGAAATTGCTTCGACGGTATCCGCAACAGAAATAATTTTAGCTTCAATTAAAATATCTTTAGCTGTAAGGCCTATAGGATAACCTGACCCATTAAGGCGTTCATGATGTTGACGAACAATTTTGGCAACAGGCCAAGGAAACTCAATGTCTTTCAAGATATTGTACCCAGCTTCAGCATGATCACGAATAAGTTCAAGCTCATGAAGACTCACGCCGCCTGGACGACAGAGAATTTCTGTGGGGATACAAATTTTACCAATATCATGAACTAGTCCTGCAACATAAATCCAATAACACTGTTCTTCATCACAACTAAGTTCTTTCGCAATTGAGTTGGCAAGTTGAGCAACTCGTAGTTGGTGTCCTGCTGTATACGGATCGCGAAGTTCACCAATAGTACTTATAACATGTATTGTTTGTTCGAGTGTTCGATGAACAATTTCAATGCTACGATCAAGTGCTTGCTTTGCTTCACGCTGACCTAGTATGTACTCATATGTTTTTGTGAGCGTAGCTTCAAGATCTTCAAAGTCAATCGGTTTAAGGATGAAGTCGAACGCATCTTTGTTCATGGCCTTTCGCATATTTTTGATATCTTGAGATGCAGAAACCATAATGACTTTTAAAAACGGATCGATCTTTTTAATTTCGGAAAGAAAATGAAGTCCATCCATTTCTGGCATATAAACGTCGCATAATACGATATCGAAATTTTTTTCAGTTGTAATTAATTCTAGGGCGTGTAAAGCGTTGTGGCTAAGGATTAATTCATATTTATCCTTAGGCATTTTTTTTTGAAAATGAGTTTTAAAAAGAGGGTGAAATTCTAAATCGTCATCTATAAAAAGGAGTTTAATCGGCATAGTTTTATACTTGTTTCCGTTAGTCATCTTGTTAAATAAAAAATGCTAGCTTAGATTGTTGTATAAATTCTAGCATGATTTACGTTTCGAAGCAGGATGAAAAATCAAAACTAAAGATAGCTGACAAGTTCTGTTTTTTATTTTTCATACAAAAAAACCCAGATAATTTAGATTTGAATTTTTAAAAGTCTTCTTTTAAGTCTTTTGGGGTTTTGACGATAAGGCTTATAATAATTTTTATTCGCAACTCTTGAACAAAAATTACTTATAGTTGTTTGAAATTTTTGTATTCTAGAGAATTGGAGTATATATGGAACACAGTCTAGATTTAAAAACGTTAAATGTTTTAATCGTCGAGGATACAAGCTTAATGCGTGCCATGCATCGAAAAAATTTAGCAGAGCTTGGTTTCTCAAAGGATAATCTTTATGAAGCAGAAAATGGCCAATTGGCGTTAGGGGTTTTAAATCAAATTTATCAAGCGAAAAAGAAAGTCGATTTAATTATTTGTGATTGGGATATGCCTGTACTCTCTGGTTTGGAATTTTTAAAAAAATTAAGAACGATTGAGATTACAAAAAAGGTGATGTTTGTGATGGTGACAGGACATGATAAAAAAGAAGATTATGCCCAACTTGCTCAGTATGGCGTGAATGGAATAGTGATAAAGCCTTTTAAAGCAGAATTATATAATAAAAAAATTATTGAAGTAGTAACTAAAATCATGATGAGTAATATATGAAAATTAATTATACACGGCTCCCTCCATTTGAGTCTTTGACAAATGTTAGCGCCTTAATTCCTTGTAAAGAAGGTGCGGGGAATATTTTAAATATTTCTCAAACAATAGCTTTTATAGGAAGCATTCAAAATTCTGGGCATCTTTTTGAATTTAAAAACGGCAAAATTCAAGCAGTCTTTTTTGAGGCCGCACCTTTTACCGAAAGTATTACCTTTGAGTTTAGCGTTGACTTGAAAACTCAACCCGAATGGTTAAAAACATTTACAAATTTAAGTATTCCTAATGGGAGTATAAAAATGGAATTTGAGTTCTTGGAAAATGGAGCAAGACTTAAAAATCTAAATTTTTCATGTCGTGAACTTTTATATAAAGGTGAACCTGGGAAATACTTTAAAGAAACGATCTCAAACGCTGAGACAGGTGTAAAACTTCTCGATGAAATTTTGCATGGCCTTTTTAAAAATACTTATATTATTGACTACAATAATAAAAAGCTTGATTTAAGTGTCCTTAGAAATGATGCAAGTTTTAAAAAAGTTTTGCGCGAAACATCCCTTTATTTACATACGATAAATAAAGCCAAGTGGGATGTTGTATTTTCGACAGAGTCCGACGAATTAATTGTTGAGAAAGGAAATATAAAGCAAAAACTTAGTGAGGTCCAGGCACTTGTTAAGTGGAATACTTTACTTACAATTTTGGCCTGCGCTTCAAAAGTTGAACCTTTTAATCAGATGCCACTCATCTTTTTTAAGTGGCCAGAAAAATACACAGATAAAGTTATTCTAAAAAACACGCTGGAAGTTTTAACAAATAACCATGTTCCTTACATCATATTAACTGAGTCTCCTGAAATTTTAGCAATACATTCAAAACTTAAAGGAAGAATGGTTAAATTATGATTGCTGTAAGGGCGAGGGCCTTTGGTTTTAGTGGTGTCTGAATCAATGATAAAACCTGATGTAGAAAGTCAGTCCCTTCAAAAAGGATTTGCCGATGAATTACAAAATGAAACGAAAAAGTCAAGTTTGTAAGACGTCGCTAATTTTTAATTTAAATTGCCTTGCAGTTAATAGGATAAGTAATTTCGTGTCCTTTTTCTGAGCGAATAGAAAGATAGTCTTCAACTTCATCAAATTGCTCTTCATTATTTACATGAATAGTGTACTTATTTCCTTCATAGTTGAGCGTTTTTGTAAATCCTGATCCTTCTTTTTTTGTTTTAACTTTGTTAATCGAAGCGATGGATCGAATTAATGGTTGGACATCCTCCTTTTCAAAGACAATTTTATCATCAGTGATAATAAAGCTTTTATTCTTATTTGGAGTTGAGCAACTAATTGTAGGTGAAGGAGAAGCCATAGACACTTGCGCCCAAAAGGTGATGATGAATGTTGAGATTGCAATGATTAATGTTTTCATAATAACTCCTTTTAAAGGTCATTGCTGTTTTAGTTTGCAGGGAATGTGCCAACTAAATAAGTGTGTCTTTTAAGCTATTTACAAATAAATTCTTTGACCAGAATTGTCTAAAAAGTAGTCACTTGTACACGGCAAAAAAGGCCATTATTTTTTAAACAGATAAGATGTGTAGAATTGTGATGAGGTCTTTATGAAAAAAAATATTTTACTGTTGATTCTTATTTTATTTTTACAATCTCTCGGTATTTTGGCGAAGGTCCCTCCTTTGAAAATTCCGAATGTCGAAAAAGAGATTTTTGGGAAAATTATTTTAAAGCTTGATTCAAAAAAATTCAGCTACCACCGTCCAGGAAGTTTTGGGCAAGGATTTCCTGTAAAACCAGATCAAGGGTTAATTCTTTTTAAGGGTGATAAAAGCGAATATTTAGTTTTAACCCAAATCGATGAGTGGGATGATAAAGATTTTGGAAAGTTTTGTGCTGAGAGTGTTGATCTTACAAAAAAAATTCAAATAAAAGGACAGAAAACAAAACTGGTTAAAGTTGATTTAAAAAATTGTCAGGTTCTTTCTGAGTCGACAAAAAATACAACAATTCAGTGGCTTCATCTTTATGAGATGAGAGGCAAAAAATACGTTCTAAGTTTAAATACAACTAGACCAAAATCCAAGATAGGCAAAACCGTAAAGGCCATTAAAGATTTACTACGAGATAATTTTTATGAACTTAATTAAATTTTTTCTTCCGTTTTTTTTAGTTTTAACATCTTCTTGGGGGCAAGATTGCCCTTATAATAAAAAGAAAATGGAAAAGGTTGAGGCCCTCAAAGGCAATATAGTGAGCGATTTGCAAAAAGACTTTGAGGCCCTTGATAAGGCCGATAAAGAGTGTCTTTATAAAAGCAGTCAAGACCCAGAGCGGATACGAATAGCTTTAGAAACTTTTTCGTTGACAGCAGTTCCCGATATTCAATTTGTTCCTGGGCTAAATTTTGGTGGAAGGAAAGTAAAGTGTTTGGATAATTTTAATGATTTTAAATATCACCTCGATACTGAAATTATGAGTGATATTGGTTTGATGTTTGAAATAGCAAGCACTGTTGACTTTGTTGATCCTGTCACTCTTAATCCTCGAGCAAGTACTCTAGATGTGAGTACAAGATTGAGAGACCGTTTACCAATTAAGGGGAATGGGGGAGCCGATTTTGGCTCAAACATCAGCACAACGATGACTGATTGTTATAGTAATACGATGATTAAAAGTCAGTTCCTGACTGAAAGTATAAAACAATTTCAACTTCAAAATTCGCTTGATACAACGTTCACAGGCGATTCTACTTTTAGGCAATATCGAGTTAAGGCCGAGGAGGATGTTTTACGTTGCGTGAGCTCCCGACTCTATGGCGGGCCTGATTATCTTGGTAAAACGGACAATAATCAGACCTTGCTTTTAAGCCAAATTCAAAGTGCTTGGGTCGTTGGATGTAAGGTTGCGACAGTTAACGCTAACGGGACGTTGAATACGAGTACGAATGATGTTGGAATGCAGTCGATTACTGAAAATTTAATTGAGACAGATTTAGTAAAAAAACAAAGACAAGCTTACAACTCTGCACTCACCACCTTGTACTCTACAATTAGTGGTCTTGTCTCTGGAGTCAATCAAAATAGTGCTTGCTCTGCAAGTCAAAATATTCGAAATTTAATTGGGAGTGCTTCAAATATTGGGATTGGTTTACTCACAATGAATTCAGGCCCGGCAGTTGTGGCACTTTCTCAGTTAGGTGCTGTTCTTGCTGATAGAGTAATTAACTGGGGAGCTTATTTATTTGGTGATGTCAGAGCAACGAAAGATATTCTTGCGAGTGCTTTAAAAACCCTTACGCCTGACAGACGCGCAGATATTTTTAAACGCTATGCTTGTCACTTATGGAGTGTTGCTGGGTTAAGCTGTGAAATGGATACTCGGAAAAAATATGAGTATTATAATAAAGAAGCTTGTGAGTATAATTCACTTGATTCTAATGCGGCACAATTGCTTGACCAAATCACGAAGCTTGAGCAAATCGTCGCACCAATGGCCATTATTCAAACAGCAGGGGTGACTGGAAGTGTGACAACTGTAGTACCGTTGCCTTTAACAACGGTTGCTGATCTTAGCAATAATGCTCTCACTCAGCTCACGGGATTTTTTTTCAATAAGGCCAAAGATGAAAAAGGAAATTTCATACGAGATGCAAAGGGACGAGCTATTTATCAACCTACAAATCTTTATAATAAATTTTTTGGAGAAGGTGAGAATGATTTTTATAATACAATTGTAAACGCTGAAGATAATAGTCTTGATTCCAATCAGTTTTCTACTGCAAATTATACTTATGCTTCCTTGAAAGATTTTATTAATAAAATTAATCCTGAAAACGTTAAACGGATCCAAGATGAAGCCATTGAGAAGGAAGTGAAAGCGAAAGGTAGTGAACTAGATAAGAGTAAAGAACGCGAAATTATGCAAGCAGAATTAAAAAAATATGTGGCAGATATTCAAATAAATTTTAAAGATTTAAAGAAAAATTTTGGCGATTTACAAGTGACATCACCGCAGGCACTCAGTCCTTTTCGTTATGTGGTTTCAAAATATAATGAAACGATGATGGCGAAGGCCGACCCTGCTCAACGTCCTTTTTATGTCAACATGCTTTATAATACGGTGGCAACCCAGTACGCCATCCCAGATAGCGAGGCGGTTGTTTCTGATCGTCTTGCGATGACTTCAAATGCGCTTCAAACAATTCAGGATGTTAATGATGCCATGTTAAGTCAGGATTTTTATGGATCGTTTAAAGATGATGTTTCAGGAAAAATTCGCTCACTACAAGATCTTGGTGGCAAACAAAGAGCATCAGGGAATAAAATTGCCACCAATGTGAGTAATACGATTTTTGAACAGCTTGTTTATCCTATTTTACAAGATTGTTTGATGTCATTTCAATTTGCGGTTTTGTGGGAAAAAGATGTTAATAAAAAATCTCCTTTAAATCCGAGTTATTTATCTCGGTGTGAACCCTTGATGGGAAAATGTTCAAAAAAATATTTGGTTCCTAAAATTGGCCGAGATGTGATGGTCCCTCATTATGCAGATCCGACGGCAATAGATAGCAAACCTGCCTGCTTAATCCAAAAAAATTATGATTCCTTTATGGTTGGTGTGGCCAATGAATTTGCGAAAACAGGGAAAGTCTGTGACGTAGATCCATTAGAGGTTTACCAAAATAACAAAAAAGCATGGTATGAATTCTGGTAATTAAATTTAGTCAATTATATTGAGGGTTTGGGCTTTGTTTTCAAAAAATGAAAGCCTTTGCATCCCCTTTTCAATTATGTTATTGTCCCCCAGCAAATCTGATTAGTTCTCGCTCTCAGACATAGGTTTGAGAGCTGTTTATATTTAACGTAAACATCCAGGAGGTATGCATGATTTACGAATTGGCCTTAGTGGCTAAAGGTGATCTCATTGAGAATGAGGTCCAAAATCTCACGAAAATTGTTCATGAAGTAACCAAAGAGTGTCAGGGTGAAATCCTGATCGAGGATGATTGGGGACGTATGGCCCTTGCTCAACCTTTTGGTGATGGCGCAAAAAAAGGCCATTATGTTTATTTCATTTACAGAGCAAACAATGCTTGTAACGCAGAAATTACAAGAAGATTGAACATCAATGAATCTATTCAAAGATTTCTCATTGTGAAACTTGGAAATGAGTCTGAAGGTGGCAACATCGTTAAGAATTACAAAACACCTTTTTCTAAAAAATATCGTGGCACTATCGTTGAAAATAACGATGATGGTGAACCAGAAGATATGGGCGGTGGTTTTGAAGACAAGAGAAAATTTTCTCGTCGTAAAGGTTGCTGGTTTACAGCTAAGAACATTAAAGCTGATTGGAAAGATCCTAATACCTATAGCTGGCTTGTGAATGATTTCGGAAAAATTTCTCCAGCTCGTGTTTCAGGGATTAGTACTAAGCATCAGCGATTTGCGACTGAGGCCATTAAGCGTGCTCGTCAATTAGGCGTAGCAAGTTCATTGTCTTCTCGAATCGCTCTTCCTTCCTAAATCACGTTTGTCGTTAATGAAAGGTTGAAACAAGCATTATGATGGAGACTGGTTCTAAACATATTCGGGAAGAGAAATTGCCTATTGGGAAGTTTCTTTTTTTTGGCATAATGGCCATGGCGCTAAGTTCTTTTCCGCCACTTGCTATCTTTGCCCCAGTGCCTTTGACTTTGGTTTTTCTTCTTATGGGGAGACCTTGGGGAGCATTTTTGGGAATTTTTGGTTTTGCTTTTTTAACAGGAGCAACACTACGCTTTGGATTTTCCTCTGCGGCCAGCACTTTGTTTTTTATTGCTTTTATAAATGCACTTTTAATTTCGGAAACAATTTTTAGAAAAATTAGTCCTGCGAAAAGTTTAAATACGATAGGCTTAGTTTTTTTAGGATTGATGATTTTAGCTGTAGGCATTTATGCTTTCGCCGTACATGCACAATTAAAAAATGATTTAGTAAATACCATCGCTCACATTATCGAGAAATTTAGAAATGATAGTTCTGTAGCGACATCAAAAACGGAAGAAGCAAAATTGATTCAAGAAATGTTTGGTAACCCAAGCGAGATGGCGAGACAAATTATACAGTGGATTCCACGTATGACTTTTCTTTCTATCGTTTTTGGATTTTGGATGAGTTTCTTCGTGATACTTCGGAATGCTTTTATTTGGAGACCTAAGATCGAATACCCTTTCGTTTTAGATGATCTTCTCAAATTTAAAGTTCCTGATTATCTCGTTTACGCTGTCATTGTAGGGTTAGCGCTTCTTCTTGGTGAAACTTATTTTGGCGCCCGGGCAGTCGTTTGGGGAGAGACAATCATCTATTCCCTAGGGGCTTTGTATTTCTTCCAAGGTTTTGGAGTCTTTTTGGCCTTCTTAACTTGGATGGGTGTTTGGGGTATTTTTCGTACGATGATTATTGCTTTTACACTGCTTCTTGCTTGGAGAGTGTTACCCATTATTGGGCTTTTTGATTTGTGGGTCGACTTTCGTAAATTGTTTGAAAGAAAAAAAGAAAAAGAAAAAGATTCAGATAAAGGAGATTGGTTATGAAAGTTATTTTAATAGAAAAAGTGGCCACTCTTGGGAACGTTGGCGAAGTAGTCAATGTTTCTCCAGGGCACGCTAGAAATTATCTTTTCCCAAGAAAATTTGCTGTTCTTGCTGATGCCAGCAGACAGAAACAACTTGAGAATCAAAAAAGAAGACTTCAAAAGAAAATTCAAGTTGAAGTAGATGCTGCTAATGTTGTCAAAGCAAAAATCGAAGGAAAAGTGATTGAGCTTGTAAAACGAGTTGGAGCAAACGGAAAACTTTTTGGTGCTATTACGAACGCTGATCTTGCAAAAGAATTAGCAGTGCGTGATGTTGTCATTGAACGTCGTCAAATTGTGCTTGAAGCACCGATTAAGGGTCTTGGAAACTTCGATGCTAAAGTAAAACTTTTCACTGGCGTTGAAGCGACTTTCAAAGTGAAAGTGATGATGGATCCAAAACAAGTAGAAGAGCTTAAAGCTAAAGAAATTGAAGCTAAAAAGCGTAAAGCAGAAGAGAAAATTGCAAAAGAAAAAGCGGAAAAAGAAGCCGCTGAAGCTGCTGCGAAAGCTGCCTTACAACAAGACGAATAAGATCATTATTCATCAATTTATCACGGGCGGAGTGCAAACTCCGCTCTGTTATTGACTGTTTTTTTAGTGCACGTGAGGTGAAAAGTGGCGTCGATATCAAATAGAGAACTTCCTCATGATCTCTTAGCTGAGAAATCCCTCCTTGGCTGCTTACTTGTTGATTCGCACGCTTTTGATGAAATTTCAGATCTCACGGTGAGTAAAGATGATTTTCATCATCCACGCTATGGCCTCATTTACGATTGCATTAAAGATCTTGCCCTGGCCAATCAGCCTATAGATTTTGTCACAGTTTGTTCAAAACTTTCGGCCCGCGCGAAGCTTGATGAAGTGGGGGGCAAAGAATTTATTGCTTCTCTTGCAGAAGATCAGGCATCTTCAGCGAACATTTATCATTACGCTAAAATTGTAAAAGGCAAAGCTTCCATGCGTACGCTTATCCGTACAGCGATGGGAGTTGTCGATACTGGAATGACTCATTCTGGTGACGTCGATGTTTTTATTCGTGATGTTGAAGCAAGTTTTTTTCGTCTGACAAATGAAGCGAAGTCAGGGCGAATGATGACTCTCAATCAAAGTTTGAAAGAGGTCATTAAAGATATGCAAAATCCAGCGCGCAAGCCTGGAGAGATTGGAGGTCTTCCCTCCGGTTATCATAAATTAGATGAATATCTTTTAGGACTGCAACCAGGTCAAATGGTGGTCATTGCTGGTCGCCCGGGTTCTGGTAAAACGGCCCTAGGAATTAATATAGCGGTGAATGCTTGCTTAGAAACAAAACTTCCTATCGCTATTTTTTCTCTTGAGATGCAAGCAAAAGAACTTTCGATAAGGATTCTTTCGTATCGAGCGAAAGTTGAAAATAGAAAATTTAAAACGAAAACATTCGATGCGATGGACATGCAAAATATTGCACGGGCCATGACTGAACTTTCAGAGATGCCCATTCAAATTAATGATTCTGGAGCCGTCACGTTACCTGATATTCAAAGTCAGTGCCGCAAAATTAAGGCCGAGCGTGGCCTTGGTATGGTTGTGATCGATTACTTGCAACTGATGAAGTCTCACTCAAATACTCCTTCTCGAGAGCAGCAGATTGCTGAAATTTCCAGAGGGATAAAGATGATGGCCAAAGAACTTGAATGCCCTGTGCTTGTTCTTTCTCAGCTTAATCGTGAGGCCGAAAAAGATGGGAAACGTCCTTCTACTTCACAGCTTCGTGAGTCTGGAGCGATCGAGCAAGATGCTGACGTAATCATGCTTGTGTATAGAGAAGATTTAAATAATTTTGATAACCCGACAGGTGTGGCCGAAATTATCATTGGGAAAAACCGTTCTGGTTCGCAAGGAGTTGTTCGTTTGACATGGAAAGGGGAATATACCAGCTTCGAACCTTATACAGAAAGAGAACCTCCTCATCAGTCTCACTCTCAATCTCAGCCCACTCGAAAAAATTTCAGCTAGTGAATTTTTTGGCGCTTGTCGTCTTATAATTTCTTACATTGAATTTTTTTCATATCTCATTGATTGACAGCATTAAATAATGCTGGATATAGTCTACTTGTCTTCAGGGAGAAGATTCTTGCGTAAGCAACATGCGAGAAATTCAAAGGAGTGTTCATGATCACAACCGACTTGCGTCCGCGCAAGCATTTTCGTGATAGGGCAACGAACAGTAAAGAGCGTGTTTCTCTTGATACCCTTTCATCGTTGACGGGTTTTCCGCTTGAGTTCATTAAAAAAGAACTTTTGATTCAAGAGGACAGTCTTTCAATGGTAGAGCTACGAGAATCCATGCTCACGTACTTAAGCAAAAGTGATGAGCGCTACTCAGGAAACAACTGAAAAGCTCAGTTCTCTTTCGGTACTTGCGCCTAAAGAGAGTGTTGAATTTTTTCTAAAAGATCTTTTAGGATTAACTTCAACGGCGCTAAAAAAGTTTTCACTTTCTAAAAAATTATTGAACAAATCGGCCGAGCGTGGATTTGTTCTTCACTTACCTCTTAATTTATTAAATCGTGGCCATATTCATCCTGAATATGATGGCCCACCTATGAAAATCATCTTTGAAGATGATTTTATTTTAGCGATTGATAAAGCAAGTTGCGTTCATACTCATCCTCTTAGTTACTGTGAAAAAAATAATTGTCTTAGTTTTTTACGAGCGACTCGTGATGATCGTCTTTTAAATGTTAACCTAGCTAACTATGATAGAGGACTTCTTTATCGCCTAGATTTTGAAACTTCAGGCGTTCTCATTTATATAAAAGACGAAGCTCTTCACGAAAATTTGCGGGCCAATTTTTTAACTCTCATTAAAGAAAAAGTTTATCATTGTTTGGTGAAGGGGAAGTTTGATAAAGACGGCGCCCACGAACATTTTTTTTATTCATCGGGAGAACGTGGCCATAAAGTAGTTTGTTCTGCGCATTTGAGTTCTTCGAAAAAAGATGGGCAAAAAGGCGCGCTTAAAGTTCGTTCCTTAAATTATGATTCAAGTAAAAACGAAAGTCTCTTGGAAGTGATTTTGTATACGGGACTTCGTCATCAGATTCGTGCACAATTAGCGGCCCTTGGTTTTCCTCTTTTAGGAGATACTTTGTATGGAGGCAAACCTTACGAGCGTCTTTGTCTTCATGCTAGGAGCTATACTATCGAAAGTAAGGGGCTTCGCTATCAGATAGAATCAAGTTCTTTTCCCTTCGTGACGCTGGCCATTTTATAGTTGGGCATAATTTTACGGATGTTTTTTTTAAGGATGTTATCTTATAATAATGGGGCGGCTGAAAGTTCCTAGCAAAAGAAAACTTATGAAACCTTTTTGGATTATCTTTTTTAGTTTTATTTTTTTTAATAATTGTATTGTTTTCTCGGCCTTTTCTCAAGAAGCTCAAAAAAATGCATGTGATGATATAAAAAAACGCGCAAAAGATGATGAGATTTTTAACTTAATTACAAATTGCCAAAAAAATAAAGTTCAGCGTAAAACAATTGCAGGCGTAAAGGCCATAGATCAAGAGCTTGAAAATCTAGCTTCTATTGGGCAAGTTGGATATTATTGCCCTGAACCCGATAAAGAAAAAAATGCCATCTCTTCTTCGCTTTGTACGGATGCTCATGGCTATGTTTGTTCGCAAAGTGGGCAGAAAGGAATTTTCCTTGATTCAAAATGTAATATTACTGCTTTTAATAATAATCAAGTAACTCCTAATCTTGTTTCTTTAGTATGTGATAATCAATCAAAAGATGAAGTGACGAGCAGCTATACGACTGAACGTGTGAAAAGGATGAATGAAAAATTCATGCTTGTTAAAAAGGCTTACCTCGAACACTTGAAAACGACAAGACAACTGAGTGAAGAGGATCGTCGTGTTTTAATTGATCGTATTTCAAAAGTAAAATTAGAGCTTCCGATTCCTCCTCTTGATCCTAGCATCAATAGAGAAATTGATAAAAATAAGCTTTCATGGTGTTACCAACTGGCCCCAGGGAATATGGCCTCGAATTCACTTTTTTATACTTCCGATCATAATACAATTACTTTTTGTATTGGTGCCGCTTTGAATTTAGATTACGTCAATGATTATGATCTTATGACAACAATGGGGCATGAATTAGGACATGCGATTGATCCTTGTGGGATAGAAGAGGAAGGAGAAATTTCAAAACGGATTTTTAAAAAGATGATTCAATGTTTGAAGTCAAATGGTGTTCGAATAACAAACACGCCAAAGGGAATTCAAAGTCATTGCAAGACTTTTACAAATCAAGCAATGAGTAAATTTTGTCTTAATTCCATTTCAAATTCGGCGTGCGCTTATGGTGACTCTGATAAAGATTATGATGAAAATGATCTTGGCGATTATAAAAAAAATGGTGAGCCTGAATCGCAGCTTCCAGAATCCTTTGCAGATTTAATGTCGGCCGAAGTTGTCTCTCAAATTATCAAAAATGATTCTTTGGAGACCAAAACAGAAGGTTTGATGTCGATTGCTTCGTCGAATGCACGCTTGCATGGAGTGTGTAAGTCAGGATCAACAAAGGATACCCATCCGACTGGATTTTATCGAACAAATATTTTTTATCTCGGAAGTAAGGCCTTTCGTGAAGCGCTTGGTTGTTCACAATCTCCAAGTAAAGGAACTTTATGCAGCAGTCATTAGTATTTGTTATTTTGCTAATGATATTTTCATTTGAAGTCTCTGCGAAAGACGCTTTTTTATTTTCACTTAAAAATAAGGTTTCGCAAGGATATGGAGCAGGTTTAGTTATAACAACGACTGCTGAAAAAAAATTCAATGTTGAATATCAAAGTTTTTCACCTTCTGGAATTGAAGGGAGATTTTTGAAAGCTCTTCCTGAAAAATATGTCGATGAGTTAAAAGGTATTGTTGGAAGTTCTGATTTAAGTTTAAAGAATTGGAATTCTGATTTTAAATGTAAAAGTGACCTCTGGATTTTAACTTCGCCTGATAAAAAAATTCTACTTTGTTCGTCAACTTCAGTAGCAAAAGCTAATTTAATACGGACTTATTTTAATAAAATATTTGATTATCTAAAAACTCTTAACTAAAAAAAACTTTTTCGGCATTATCCCAGAGCATGGGCGCTAATTCTTCTATAGAAATTCCTTTTACGTCTGCAATTTTTTTCGCCACGTAAGGGAGGTAGAAAGGATGGTTTTCTCTTCCCCTGTAAGGAATGGGAGCGAGAAAAGGGCAATCTGTTTCAAGAAGAATTCGATCAAGGGGAGTTATTTTTAAAATGTCCCGTACATTTTCTGCAGCTTTAAAAGTAATGATTCCATTAAAGCCCAGTGAAAAACCTTCTTGGAGGGCAAAGTTTGCGAGAGTTTCGTTTGAGGTGAAGCAGTGGATGACTCCACGTTTTTTCATTCGCGGAAGAAAGTTTTTTAAAATGGCCGCAGTATCTTCTTCGGCCTCACGTGTGTGGATGACAATGGGAAGTTTTGACTTAATTGCAATTTCAAGCTGGGCCTCGAAGGCAAGACGCTGGTTATCTCGAGGAGAGTGGTCGTAGTGGTAATCAAGGCCAATTTCACCAATGGCTTTAACTTTTGGAGAGGCCAAATTTTTTAAAATTTTACTTTCTAATTCATCATTCCAAAATCTTGCTTCGTGGGGATGCAGGCCTTGGGTACAGTAAATGTGATCATATTTTTCTGCGAGGACGAGAGCAGCATCTTGATTTTGAGGATCAACAGCAATGGTCATTATTTTTTCAACACCGGCGGTTTTTGATTTTTGAAGGATTTCCTCGAGAGGAAATTCCTTCAAATAATCCAAATGCGCATGCGTTTCAAAAAATCTTAAAGTCATTACTTTTGTGCTTTCTTAACGAGGTCATCGAGGATGATGTTCAGTTGCAAATCAGGAAGCATCCCTTCAATTTTCACACCATTAATGAGCATTGTTGGTGTCGCTTTTATACGAAAAGTTCTTGCAACATTGATCAGTTCAACGACTTTATCGCGAGTTTTTGAATCGTTATAGCACGTTTCAACGCCAAGTTTTTTTGCATAGTCACTTAAAACCTTTGCCTCTAAGTCAGGGCCTATTTCAAAAAGGCGATCATGAACTTCTGTGAAATTTTCAGGGACACAAGCAGCAAGATAGGCCGCTTTACAGGCCACCTGGTGCATAGGATTTTGCATGTCACTATTGCATTCGTTATCCATTGGATAAAAATAATATTGGATATTAATTTTTCCTTTATAGCGCTGAATTGCATTGTGCATAGATGTTGCGACTTTGCCGCAAAAGGGGCACTGAAAATCGGAAAAAATACTAATGCGTATTGGTGCATCCGCAAAGTTTTCTGTGGATTTGTGAATTTTATAAGGAGATTCTGGAGTGGGGTTTCCTAAATCAGGATAAGAGGCGAATTGTTTTAAAAGTGGTTCGGCCGCTTTGCTTATTTCTTCTTTTCTTCCTTTTATATAAAAAAGATAAGACGCTATCGTAATAATCCCAATGAGAACGTAGATGCCAAAAACTTTTAGATCAATTTTTTTCTCAGCACTGTAGCGCCAAAAAAGAAAAGCAGCGATCCATGATGAAATATAAAAAAGAGTGCAAAAAGGGCAGAGGCCTTTTAAAAAAATGAGTGAATATAAAAAAAGGACGAAACAACCGACCGCATTGATAAGGGCAAGGAGATGATTCGTTCCTTCAAGTTTTCGTGAAGGAAAAATACTCCCAACAAGAAAAAAGATCCCTAATAAAATGCCAGCAAGTGCTATTGGAATTCCAAAGATAAAAGCGACAGGCGAGTAAACGGCCTTGGCGCAACTAAAAAATCCGGAATTGTTACAGAGAGAACTTGAATCTCCTAGCTGGGCGAGCGGGTAGACTGTTTGGACATCATAATTGAAAAGATAAACTGAAAGTCCTGTCATGGCCAAGGCCACAAGGATGAGTAGGAAGTGAGGAATCGTCATTCCGTTTGTTGTCAGTGTTTTTTTGTTTTCCATAAGGTTCTCCTTACAATAAAGGTTACTCTAACAGAGTAACAAATTCCAATTTCGTTTTTCTGTTTTATTTCGTCTGTAACTATGAAAATCGTTATCACAATGTGTACAGATTTCAGAGTGCTCTATCTTTGCGTTAGGAAAATGTTCATTTATTTGCGAATGAATCACAGCGAGTAAAGAAAAGTAAATATTGTTTTTTTCTTTTTTAAAATGAAGAGAGTTTGGGAAATTTTCTAAAAAACTTTCTTGAACTTCATAGCAACAAGATTGGATATGTGGGCCTATATAAAAATAATGGGGTTCTAAGGCCGTTATTTTTTTTTGCAAAATAATTTTTTCTTTAACTCCACGCCAACCTGCATGAAGGAGAGCAACGCCACGTTCACCAATGACGGTGATTGGTAAACAATCGGCGGTTTTAATCGCCAAAATGGGCATGTCATTCATATGAATCATCATAAGGCCATCGGCCTCGAGATCATCTGTATATTGATTTTTATCAATGACGAGCACGACTTCTTTTCCATGAACTTGTTTTACTGAGCGGCAAGGAAAGGGAGGTTTTTCGTCATAGACGAGAAAATGCCCAAGAGGAAGTTTTTTTTCTAAAATGAGACTCATTTGATTTCCAAAACGTTTTTAAAGGTGGCAGGAGCTTCAACTTCAAAACGAAGTTTTTCGCCAGTAATAGGATGGACAAGGCCCAAGACTCGCGCATGAAGTAAGGGATAAGGATAATCTTTTAAGATTGAAACATACTTCTCACCTAAACGTTGAAGATGCTCTGAAGGATTACCGTAAACGGGGTCCATTAAAATTGAGTGACGAAGAAGTGTACTGGCATGAACTCTAATTTGATGAGTACGTCCTGTTTCAAGAGTAAATTGCATATGAGTAAACTTGTCATATGTTTTAATAAGATGAAAATGCGTCACAGCTCTTCGCCCATTTTTTACATTGGCCGCCATTTTTTGTCGGTGTGTAGGAGATCTTCCAATCGTACTTTCTAAAGTGCCATTTAAAAGAAGATCTTTTGTTCCTATGAGTAAAGCTTCATAGATGCGATCAATATTATGTTTTGAAAAAAGTTCGATTAGGCCCTCATGGCATTTAGCCGTTTTGGCCACGACCATGACACCTGAAGTTCCCTTGTCAAGGCGATGAACAATTCCGGGGCGCAGTTCGCCGCCAATTCCTTTAAGATCTTTACAGTGGTGTAAAACGGCATTGACTAAAGTGCCGGTGTAATTGCCAGGAGCAGGATGAGTGACCATGCCCGCTTCTTTATTTACAAAAAGAAGGTATTCATCTTCGTAGATAATATTAAGGGGCAAGTTTTCGGCTTGGGCCTCGCTCGGGATGGGAGGAGGGACATCCACATTAACAATGCTTCCAACCTTGGGAAGTCGAGAAAGGGCAAGCTTACTTTGAAAAGGGCTTTCATCATCTAAAAAAATCATATCGTCATCAAAAAGCTTTTTAAGAAAACTTCGACTAAGATCAGGAATACGTGCTGCTAAAAAAAGATCGAGACGTTTAAACTGTGCATGATCTTCTTCTGAGACGGTGATGGTGATGGAGTCGTCGCTCATTTATTTCTTTTCGCGGGCCTTTTTTAAGCGATAAACATACGAACTCGCGACGAGATCAGGATTAAGTTTAAGGCACTTTGCATATTGATAAACAAATCCTCGAACATAGACGACGGCAGGAAGATTCGTGAAATCTTCATTTTCAATTCCAAGAAGATAAGTTCTAGAGACTTTTGTCATTTCGGCCATGCGAAGGATATCAACATTTTTATATTCACGAATTTCTTTAAGCAGGGCGCCTGTGAATTCTGTTGTTTGTTCAATTTTTTGATCCATTTCAGTATTCACCTGAAATTGAAGGGCGTAGCGGCGATTCGCAACTAACTTTTGAAGAGCATTTTCGCTTGATTCTTGTGAATCAAAAGCTTCCGCTGCAGGTGTCATATAAGCAGATGAACGATGATAGGCAGGAGGCGCGCTGAATTTGACATTGCTTGGTTGTGGATTGGGATTTTCTGTAGAAAATCCACGAGCGTGATCATAAAGACGTCTTTTTTCCGGGTCACTTAAAACAGTGTACGCTTCATCAATGAGTGAAAGAATATAATCGCATTCGTCCTTTCCTAGAAGTGAGTAAAGAGCCAGGCTATCACCTGAGTAAGCATTTTTAGCGGCAATATAGCCTTGGTGGATGGTTTCATAAGAAGCCTTCACAGGGATTTCGAGAATTTCATAATAACTTTTTTGTCTGTTTTCTTCCATCGTGAATTTCCTTTAGCCAATATTGAGAAGTCTATGAATGATTCGATCAAAGTTGGAGACCAAACTAGAATTTGGAAATTCCATGAGAAGTGGTCTTCGTTTTTTCACACTTTGCCAAACTGTGGCATCATAGTCGAGATAACCAACGTAGTCTAAGTTAATTCCAAAATACTTTCTACAGATGATCTTCATTGAAAAACCAATATCGATATCACTTTGAGTTCGAACTTGATTGATAATGAGTTTAGGAGTGAGATGCGCTATTTCTGTTCGAAGTTTATGCCCCATCTTTGGATTAAGCTCAATGACTCTTGTAATAAGGTCAGCGGGGGTTGCGTTTTGCTGAATTTTGGCGTTCATTGCTTGATCAATCAAAGGGCCAATTTCAAGTAAATCTTCAACCATTTTTAATTTGCGGTGATATACTGATTTAATAAAACGATAGGTATTTTCAATTGAAGTTGGTTCGGGAAGTGCTGTTAAAATTCCTTGATCGGCAGCAATGAAAAAATCAAGAGTATTAAAAGATGTTCCGGCGCCAAGGTCTAAGAGTATATAGTCAGCATCAAGATCAACTATGCTTGCTAAAATTTTTGTCTTTTGAATTTGTCTAAGATTAGCAATGCCAATATCGTCTTGAGCTCCACTTATGATAGAAAGATTTGTGATCGGAGTTGCTGTGAGAAGACTGCTTAGTGAAGGTGCTTTTTTGGCAAGATAATCTGAAAGCGTTTTTTCTGGAATAGGCACACCTAAACAAGTATGAAGATTGGCCCCACCTAAATCAAGATCAATGGCGACAACTTTATACCCCATGAGAGCAAGACAAATTGAAAGATTTGCAGTGACGAGACTTTTTCCTACGCCACCTTTACCTCCGCCTATGGCCCAAATTTTTTGGTGCCGTTGGGGAGATATTTCTTGAAATCCAGTACCTTCGAATGTCACGATTTTTCCTTCCATGAAATGCCAATGTTTCCTAAGTATTATAGGAAACATTGGGGAAGAAAGTAAAAGAAAAAGTAAATTTTAAGTTTTAATTACGAAAGAACAAATACGGCCTGAGACATAAATCTCTTTTACGATTTGTTGCCCTTCCAAAAATTTGGCAATTTTTTCAGTTTTCTTTGCAAAGGCCAAAGCTTCGTCTTTACCTATATCTGCTGCTACTTCAATCGTATCGCGAGTTTTGCCGTTAATTTGAATTGCCAGAGTAATAAGATCATCTTTAGCAAGTGCTTGATCAAATGTTGGCCATGGTTCATAGGCCAAAGTTTTTGTATGTCCTAAAGTTGACCAGATCTCTTCTCCTAAGTGTGGAGCGAAAGGTGAAAGGATGAGGCAATACTTTTCGGCAGTGGCCTTCATCACTTTTCCTTTTTTCATACAATGATTAGTGAAGATCATCATTTGGCTAATGGCCGTATTAAAGCGAAGATTTTCAATATCTTCAGTGACTTTTTTAATGGTTTTATGAAGGAGTTTTTCTGTTTCATGATCCTCTGATTTGACTGACTCATGGGCCCAGTTTTCTTTATCTCCAAAAAATCTAAAAGAGCGCGAAAGAAAATTATAAATTCCTTTAACGCCATTCGTGGACCAAGGTTTTACTTTTTCAAGTGGTCCCATGAACATTTCATACATGCGAAGACTGTCTGCCCCAAATTCTTTAACGATGTGATCAGGGTTAATGACGTTGCCGCGTGATTTACTCATTTTCTCACCGTCTTCACCGAGGATCATTCCTTGGTTGACCAGTTTTTGAAAAGGCTCTTTCGTCGAAACATAACCTAAGTCGAAAAGGACTTTATGCCAAAAGCGTGCATAGAGAAGATGTAAAACAGCATGCTCAACGCCACCGATATAAAGATCAACGGGCATCCAATACTTTTCAATATCTTTTGCCCAAGCTTCTTGATTATTTTTTGGATCAAGATAACGGAGATAATACCAACAACTTCCGGCCCACTGGGGCATTGTGTTTGTTTCACGCTTGGCCTTCTTGCCCGTTTTTGGACAGGTGACATAAAGCCATTCTGGAATCGTCGCTAGAGGAGACTCGCCAGTTCCTGAAGGTTCATATTTTGCCACTTGAGGAAGAAGAACAGGAAGTTCATCTTTTTCAAGGCAACGAACAGTTCCATCTTCATATTTTAAAAGAGGGAAGGGTTCGCCCCAATAACGTTGGCGAGAGAAAATCCAATCGCGAAGTTTATAATTTATTTTTTTTGTTCCAATTTTTCTTTCTTCAAGCCACGCAATCATTTTTGCAATAGCTTCATCTTTATCAAGGCCATCAATGAAACCTGAATTGACATGAGTCCCATCTTCTTCAAAAGGAGCTTCTTCTACATTGCCACCTTTTAAAACTTCAATGATGGGAAGATTGAATTTTTTTGCAAATTCCCAGTCGCGTGAATCGTGAGCAGGAACGGCCATGATCGCGCCTGTGCCATAGGAGATAAGAACGTAATCAGCAATCCAAATAGGAATCTTTTTTTCATTAACAGGATTAATGGCGTAGGCCCCTGTGAAAACTCCTGACTTATCTTTATTAAGATCTGTCCTTTCAAGGTCAGATTTTTTTGCTGTTTTTTCGAGGAACGCCTCAACTTCTTTTTTGTGATCATTCGTTGTGATCTTTTTAACAAGTTCGTGCTCAGGAGCAAGAACCATATAAGTTGCGCCAAAAAGTGTGTCAGCGCGAGTGGTAAAAATGGCAAGCTCGCTCTCCGAGAAACCATCAACTTTAAAATGAACACTTGCTCCAATTGATTTTCCAATCCAATTGCGTTGTTGCTCTTTAATACTTTCAGACCAATCGAGGCCATCAAGATCTTGTAGAAGTCGCTCGGCGTATTCGGTGATTTTAAGCATCCACTGTTTCATCGGTTGACGAATAACTGGGTGGCCTCCCACTTCTGATTTTCCATCAACAATTTCTTCATTGGCGAGGACTGTTTTAAGAGCAGGGCACCAGTTTACTGAAATTTCATCTTCGTAAGCGAGACCTTTATTATAAAGTTGAGTAAAAATCCATTGCGTCCACTTATAATAATTCGTATCAGTGGTTGCAATTTCTCTCTCCCAATCATAGGAAAAACCAAGCATTTTTAGTTGGCGTTTAAAAGTTGCTATATTTTCTTTGGTGATTTTTTCAGGATGAGTTCCTGTTTTAATCGCATAATTTTCTGCGGGAAGGCCGAAGCTGTCCCAACCCATGGGGTGAAGAACATTGAAGCCTTTATTTCTTTTATAGCGACTGACAATATCAGAAGCTGTGTACCCTTCTGGGTGTCCAACGTGAAGGCCTGCGCCTGAGGGATAGGGAAACATGTCGAGAGCATAAAATTTGGGTTTATTTTTATCACTGCCAATAGCGAATGTGTTGTTTGCGTCCCAATACTTTTGCCATTTTGGTTCAATTTCAGAAAAATTATAGTCCATGAGTCGCCTTCTTTGAGAGAGATTTTGAAGGCCTATCATAGCAGAGAGAAAAAGGACTGACTAGTAAGTCTAGGAGGCCATTTTTGAAATCTTATCAATGAACTCAAAGTACTTTATCGCCGCAATGTTTTGAGGGTTTTGAACGAGGAAGGGATTTTTTGTAAGGAGAGCATCGAGGATATAAACTTTTTCAATAGGAGAATCACATTCTAAAAGAAGTTGTTTCACTTCAGGATCTTGAATAAGAAGCATACTTAAATAGTCTAAGATTTCAGGCAGAGTGGCCGTTTGATTAAGAAATAGGTTTCGCTCTTCGGGGGCCACAAGACTTTGCTCTATCCAACTTTTAAAAACATGTTCAAGTTTAGTGATTTTATTTTCGTAAAGAATGATCTCTTCTTTGTCAGGGAGAGTTTCAACTTCTGCGATTAAGTAGGGAAGGTGTTGAATGACTCGTATGATCTTAACCCGACTTATGCCACGCATGAGGATTTTAATTGTTCCTTCATGTATGCTTTCAAGGAGATGGGGGGTTCCCATTGTCGCAATTTCACGAGGGGCAAATTGCACACGCCCATTAGGAAGTTTTATAGGTACGGCCATAGAAACAGTGACGGGATTACCGCTTTCAAGGGAGTCCGCGATCATTTTGTTATACTCAGGGTCAGCAATGTAAAAAGGAAGCGAGACATTTGGAAAAAAGACCACCCTAGGCACAGCAAAAATGGGAGTTATAAAACGATTCATCTTAAAATTATAAGGCCATTTTGCAATATTGTGCGGTAAATTCTTTTCTCACCACTTTTAGCAGTGTTAGACTATGAACTTAATTAAGCGAAACGAAATATCATTCCTGTAACTTTGTGAAGTTTCGAAAAAAATGGAAATCTAAAGTTGATGATGAAATTAAGGCCACATATTGTTTGCAAAATTTGGGGGGGGAAGCTTCTTTCTTCCCTAAAAAAAATTGATTCGAAAGAACCGATTGGAGAGAGTTGGGAGCTGTCTATTTTGCCTGAAGGAGAGTCTTCTTTCATGGGAAAAAAACTTTCAACACTTATTGATTCGACACGACTGCCTTATTTAATTAAATTCATTGATACGAGTGATACTCTTTCTGTTCAAGTTCATCCTGATGAATTCTATGCAAGTCAAAATGAAAACGCTAAGGGAAAAACGGAGTGTTGGCTTATTTTAGAGGCAGGGGAAGGGGCAGGAATTTATCTGGGATTTATCGAGGGTGTGACAAAAGAAAAATTTGAAAAGGCCATTCGTGCCCGAGAAGATCTAACGCCCTATCTTCGATTTTATCCTGTGAAAAAAGGTGATTTCTTTTACGTTCCGGCCGGATCAGTTCATGCTATTGGTAAAAATGTTTTTTTGGCCGAGGTTCAGGAAAGTTCTGGCATCACTTACCGAGTCTGGGATTTTAATCGTCTTGAGAAGGGAAAACCTCGTGAGCTTCATATTGATAAAGCTCTTGATGTTTTAAATTTTGCCCCAGAAGCAAATGAGGCCATGTATTTTCGAGCAAGAGAAGATCTTTTTTCCTATAATGGTGAACAAGAAATTTTAACTGAAAAACTTTTCAAATTGGATCTTATCAATTTGGTCCCAAATGAAGTTTTGGAAAAAAATCTTCTAAAGAGTGAACGCCCTATTAGTTTTGTTTGTTTTGAAGGAAAAGGGCTTCTTCGTTTAAAAGAAAATGAATTATTCTTTGAGAGCTATGAAACAATTTTAATCCCCGCAGAAGATGAAGGGACGCTTGAAATTTTTGCGCACGAAAAAGTGAGCTTTATTTTAGTGAGTTAAAAGGCCAGTTAAAATTATTTTAATTTTAACATTCTTTGGTGTGAGTCGTAATCTTTAGCTAAGTATTAATATTCTACCAACTCGGCTTAGCGAAATCATAGAGAGGCCCCATGTTGTAATAACCAGTGCGCCAAGGTGATGTTATTTTTTCCCAAGTGGAAAGGCCCAAAATACTTTCACGAGATTTGATTCCCATCCAAATTTCTGTGACACCTTGAATTCCCCTCCTTGGAAAACTTAAAGACTTAAGTGTATATTTTTGGCGGTGTGCTTGAAAATATTTTTTTGAACCTTTTAGATTGCGTAAAAATCAAAGAATCGTCATGTTTTATTCTTGTTTGCTCTGTGAAAATAATCTTAATTTAACCAAAACCAAACCCGGACAATTAAATGCTAGACGAAATTGCTTTGCTAAACTATTTTTTCATCGTATCAAAATTTTGTTTTTTAGGAGCTGCTGTGAAAAAGCTATTATTTCCATGCTTACTGATTATTCTTGTTTCATGCAAAGCAAAAAATGGAGTTTCGCTTATTGGCTTAGATGAGTCAGGCAAAGAAGTTGATGTCAGTGTTGATCGCACTGTTTATCAAAAGGCGCTTACTGATTATGTCGGTCAAATTAATCTTGCAACGGTGAATGCTCTTGAAACGACTGAAAATCCAAATTGGGATTTTACTAAAGTTGATATCGGTATTTCTGCGACGGTCTCACTTAATGCAGGGCCTATATGGAAGTGGAGCTACAGCGCAGGTCAAAGAATCATTTTTACTAAAAACTAATTTTAAAATAGAGATACCAATATGAAAATATTATTATTGTTGTTACTAAGTTCTAATATCTATGCGGCCAATCTTTCAGAAAAATTGTTTTTTAACAAGCATTCTGGCTTCGATGTTACTGACGAGCAAATCGCAAAGCTTGAAAATGCGGCCAATGATTTGATTGATGTCAATTATGATATCGTTGAAAAAAGTCTTTCAACTGATCCCACAAAAAAATGGAAACCCACTGGTTATGTGACAACTCTTGGTGTGACCTCTACGGGGAAACTAGGAATCCTTGGATTCAAAGGAACTGCTTCAAGCGAAATTTTTTGGCGTAAAAAACAAGCGGCCTTATCTAATAAGGCCATCGTCGAAACAGAAAATTCTGAAAAAGGCGATATTGAAATTACTGATCTCAGCGAAGAAGGAATTAATAATACCGTTGAACAAATGGTCGCGGTTGTTAGAGGCTCAAACAAGGTTAGCAATCCAGAAGGCGTGAGAGAAGAGTTACGTCAAAAACTCACAGAATTTTCACAATTGGCCAAAGGCATTTCTGCCAATCAAAATAAACCCTGGTATCTTTCTGGAATCCGTATTGATTTTTCAGTAGGTGCCACAGGAAAATTAAATCCAGTTTATTCTGTAGGAGGAGTACTTCTTTTAAGAGTAACGTGGGTTCCTGTTAAAGAAAAATTGACCCAATCTTTTGCAAAGGCAACAGAGGCCAGTAATTCACTTACTAAAATGATTGAAGATTTAACGACAGTTCTTGCTGATGTTAATGAGTCAAATCTTTACGATGCTCAAGGATTGAAACTTGATACTATTCGTTTTGGTCTTGGTGTCACTTCTTCATTTAAAGTTGTTTTTGGAAGTGTTGATCCTACTTTAGTTTTCAGCGTTCTCATGACTAGAAACTTTAAGTATATCCCAGGCCAGAAGGTAAATGTTTCTTCGTTAAATAATCCCTCACTTCCTGTAGCGGATGGTGCAAACGTGACTTCGATGGATTGGAATCTTTTTAAGAAAGGCATTAAGAAAGCTTATAAACTTTCACGCTCTCTTGTGAAAAGAAACGCTCAACAAGATAAAGATCGCAAATGGGAAATTTACTTGGTTAGAAATTTGTTTGCTGTGAATCCTTCGAAAGGAATTGGTCTGGTTACTCTTGGTGGGACAGCTCAAATTCACATGATTTATAAAAAATAAAAAAATAAAAAAGATAAAAGAGGAGTTCACTATGTCTACTCTAAAAATGATTATTGTTTTGGCCTTTTTGTGTGTTGTTAGTTCTAGTTTTGCTTCAGATGATTTTCAAAATTTCGCTGAAAATTTTGCAAACGATATGACGAAGATGAGCAATAACGTGAATGATGAATTATCAGCAGTTGAACGAGCGAGTTCGACGACTAAATTTTATGCAAATGAAATTATGTTTCGAGTACAGCCTGAGTTAGGAGTGGCAATTGCTGGTATTTCTGGTTTGAAATTTGCTCTTACTGCAGAATTTACTTTTACACGCAAATTACCTTCTAATTTGGTTTTGGATAAGCCGTAATATAAAGTATTTCCGCTGTTATCATTTATAAATAAATGGTGATTGATAGCAGCGGAGTTGATTGATTTACTCAGGTTTATTTTCGGCATTATTTTCACTTTAAATTTTTCTCACCAATATTGATCTCTTTAATAATTCAGCATTTACTTAACTAAACTTCTTCACTTTTCATTTTTTTTATTTTTCCCCCTTTTTTTTCATTATTCGTTTACAATTTTAAAGGCAGTACGTCGTAAATGGTTTCCTTATTTAAGGTTATTAAAATATTGATTGATGGCTTCTCAAGGAGGAGAAAATGGCGAAACAAGGTTTAATGATTCCGTTGGTTGCGGTTTTGTTGGGAGGTGTGGCCTGTTCACACATGTCCGATTCGCAACTTAAAAGAGAGATTGCTTCAAATGGTGACGGGCGCGGGGCACGAGGTGAGCGAAGTCGTTTTTATGATGGCCCAGACATAGGCCCCGGGCGTGATGTCGGACGAAGAAATCCTGGAATGTCTAATCTTTGTGAGAAATATAGAAATGCATCCGGTCGGCATGTCCTCGCTTGTACCTTCGGTATAGAAGAAGGAAATCGTCTAGCTGAACGTATTGCCGGTGGGCATGGACGCGTTGAAGGTTATCAGCGTGGTTATGTTTGGGGTTTTCGTAAGGGCGTTGATGTCATGGATGATGATCCAAATGCCATAGCCCAAGGTGGTCAAAGCGTAGATCAATATGCCTCTTATTTGCAAAATGCGACAAATAGCGGTGAGTCTTCTGGGGTGAATGACGGAAAGAGTATGGGCGCCAGCGAAGCACGCGGGCGTTATTATTCTGCAGTTGGAACAAATAAATTTCCTTCGAATCAAGTTTCAGTTCCCACAACAAATTATGCAGGAGAAACTGGCGCCTCGGCCCGTTTTATAGGAGGAGTGCCAACTGTTGAAGATATTTTAAGGGCCAAACCAGAAATTGGTGAAATTGGAATTTATCGTGATTTAGATAGAAACGATAATGATTATCAGGATCGAAGGGCCGGCGATATTTGGAATCGTGACGGAATTTATCGTCATGAAGTAGATCGTTATCTTGATGCGAACGCTGCACTTCAAACTTTTTTAAGAAGGCGTTCTCCTTCTCTTGAAAGATACATGAATCTTAATAGTCCTCAAAGGGTAGGGCACACAAATCCTGCCCCAAATCCTGTCCCAAATCCTGTCCCAAATCCTGCACCCAATCCACAACCAACTCCTGTGGTGCCTCCTGCCCCTGTTGATTTTCAGGAAATTTTTAAAAGTGCCTTCCTTGACGCTTATTCGCGTATTGCTCCTTTTCAATACTACAGAGCTTTTAATGAAAATATTGATAATGGGCAAAATGATGGACAGGATCGCGGTGAACAAATTGGCCGAATTATGGCCTTTAAAAAAGGTCTTATTATTGCTTTCGATAGAAAGTATCAGAGTCTTTCGTTGAGTGCTTATAGAAATAGTTTTTCTCAAAGTTATATGGATTCTTTTGTGAAAACGTATGACTTTTATAAAACAAATCCTGTTCTCACTCTTAATTTTACCGACGTCTTTGGTCAGACTGATGACGGTGTGACTCAGCCGGGAGAAAATTTCGGTGTTGTTTTTGATGTGACAAATGCCGGTGGGGTCGGTGCAAATCTTGCTTACACGGTCTCTGGTGATGTTGATCAAGTAAAGAATTTTTCAGATTCAGTTGCTCCTCTTTCAAAGAAGGTCATTCGGCAAGATGTAATAGGCCGAATTGATCCTCGCTTAGATAATAATTCAAGAGCGTCGATTCAACTAAGAGTTAACGACATGAATGAAACGCTTCGTGAAGAGATTATGCGGCCTATCCAAATTGATGATGTGACAAAAAAGATTTCAGTCATTGATGGAGCAGGAACTTATACAGTGATTCTTTCAAACATTTCGACTGTGCCGCTCACTGGGAAAATTTCAATTGAGCTTAAGGCCGATGGGCAATTATTAAAAACGGTTGTTGGTGAAAAGATGACCCCAGGGCAGAAGCAATCATTTGCTGTCGATTTTAAAGGATTAGACCCTTTAAAATGGATGAAGGCCTATGTGAACATGGAGATTCTTGTTAAATACAATGATACGGTTTATTTACGATCTACTGATTCAACTGGTGGCACTATTAATACGGGTATGGTTGCGGCCTACTTTGATCGTCTTGTTAATGAAGTTGGATTTGTGCCAGAGGGAATTAACAAGGGTATCCGTCTTACTGAGATAAGAAATATTCTTCTTGCAAATAATAGAGATGATGTTGCCAAGAGAAAGCCTGGGATGACCAATTACTATAGGGATAATGGAGCGGAAACGGTTCCAGGTATTATCCTTGCTGCCAAACAGGCGCGTGGTAATCAAACTCCAAAAGCCTTGGCCGAGTACCTTTCTTTGGCCAAAGAGATGGCCCCTGAAGCGAAAAGATTTGATTCTTTCCTTGGAATTCATCCTAAGCGTGACTATTACTTGAAGATTCTTACAAGTATTGCCGGTAAAGAAATCAGATAAGTTTTTTAAGATTATTTTTAAAAAAGGGAGCACTTCGGTGCTCCCTTTTTATTGACGCACGCAGCAAAATCAAATATTTATTCACTTTTGTGACAAAAAAGCTCAAGCATTTTGAGAAAAATGCCGAAGTGTTTTTATCGGACGTATACCAGTTAAGAAGGATGAGTATGGCGAAAGAATCGCACTTTTTTTGTGAAAATTTTTGGAAAACAATTGAGGCCATTGATGCTCTTAGGGAAGAGGTAAAATTAGTAAATTTATTGGGCAAATTAAAAATAAAGAAAAGTTTTTTTAAAGAAGTTCAGATTTTGCTTGATGACTTTGGCTACGAACTTAAACTTAGGCAAAGTGAGGGAGAAATTTATCTTTCACCACCTAAGGAAATTTTTGAACAAAGAAACTTAGGGCTTTTTGAGTATCTTCATTTGCAAACGGGGGCCTTGCAGGATCTTGACCAATTCACAAATGAAAACGAGAAAAGAAACGCCAAGTTTTTAATGATTTTATCAACTCTTGAAAAACGTCGACGAGATGAATCTTTATTTGAACATGATAATCCTAACATTAAAAATAAAGTTGAAATTGTTGATGAAGCTCTTTTGAAAAATAATATTTTAAGTTTAAATTTACGAAATGGGAAAAAGAAAGAAATACTACCAAGTCACCTCATCTACGTTGAGGGTGTCCTTAATTTAGTAGGCGAAGATTGCAAAAAACATTGTCTTGTTTCTTATGAAATAGATGAACTCGCTCAAGTCTCCAATGTCTGTCGTAAAAATTACACCTCGCATTTTTCAGAGGGTGAAATTAAAGAATTTATTTCGGCCTTGCGAAAGATGTCAGAAAAAGAAGTGCGTTTGATTTTGAAATTATCCCCTCAGGAAAAATTTGATTTAAGCCCCAGTCATCATTTTTTGGGAAACCCCTATATCACGACAAATGGTGATGGTGAGTTAATTTGGGCCGCCACTGTCGAAGTTACAAATGAACTTTTTGATTGGCTTTATTCTATTCGTTTGGCCATTAAAGAATTTATTGATCCCAAAAATGTCGCAGAAGAATTCTTGAATTACTGTAAGTGGCGTGAGAAAAGAGTGGCATGAATAAAAGTTTTACTGGAAAACAGTTTTTTTTAGTTTCGTTTTTACCAGCGATTGCTTATTGGTATCTTGAGGCCCGCTTTCCTCTCAAAATTGCTTTGGCCGGTGGTTTTTGTCTCGCGCTCTTAGAGATTATCCTCGAAAAAATTTTCACAAAACATATTCATGCACTTTCAAAATTTAATTTTTTTCTTATTGTTTTTTTAGGGGCGATTTCCTTTGGCGAAGAAAACGGTACATGGTTTAAATTGCAACCTTGTTTTACAGGATTAGGGATTGGAATTTATCTTTTGGTGCGTTTATATCATGGAAAAAGCTTAATGAATGAAATGCTTGCCTCGATGGGAAAGGAGTCTCCTTTTGAAGGACTCATGGAGCAAGTTGAAATTCATTTGGGTGTTTTTTTTATTTCTTACGGGATCTTTATGGCCGCGATTACTTTTTATGCTTCAACAAGTACTTGGCTTTTTTTTAAAACCGCCGGTTTCTACTTAGTTACTTTTATTTTTTTTATTGGGGAATTCATATTACTACGATTTAAAATACGACGATTAGTTGTAAATCAACAAAAGGCAGCGGCCCTCTCACGATTTAATCCTTCTTCTCGATCGTCGTTTCACTCTGGCGCAAAATAGATTGTTCGTGAATAGTATTGAAAATTTCAGCGACAAAATCTTCGGTGAGTCCTAATTCCTTTCCTCGTTTGCCCCGTTCTTTCATGAGTTCTTGAAATCGTCCTAATTGAAAAAGAGAGACATTATGTTTTGCTTTGAGCTTTGAAATTTGCTCAGAAACTTTCATGCGTGAACTTAGAAGTTCAATGAGTTTTTCATCAAGATCATCAATCATATGGCGAAAATGAATAAGTTCTTTTTTTGCTGTAGGTGGAAGTGTATCAACACGTTTAAGAAGTAATCCTTCCATCATGTTTTTATAAGTAGAAACTGTTATTTGTTGAAGAGAATCACTTAGGGCCTTGTCTGGATGAGGATGAACTTCAATCATGAGTCCATCAAAATTAATATCAAGGGCCATTTGACTAATGTGCCACAAGTGCTCACGTTTTCCGCAAATATGACTAGGGTCGCAAATAAGAGGAAGGTTGGGAAAATCATTTTTAAGTTGGATAGGGATTTTCCATTGCGGAAGATTTCGAAGTTCTTTGCTTTCAGGAGCAGAAAAGCCGCGATGAACGGCCATAAGTTTTTTTATTCCAACTCTTGAGAGGCGCTCAAGAGCTCCACGCCAAATCATCAGATCTGGGCTTATGGGGTTTTTGACCATGATGGGAATATCAACGCCTCGTAAAGCTTCGGCAATTTCTTGAACAGCGAAAGGATTCGGAGTCGTGCGTGCTCCAAGCCACAAAATATCGATGCCGTATTTTAAGCAAAGTTCAACATGTTTTGCGGTGGCCACTTCTGTTGCGACAAGAAGGCCCGTTTTTTCTTTCACTTCTTTGAGCCAAGACAACCCTTCTTCGCCGATACCTTCAAAAGATCCTAGTTGTGTTCTTGGTTTCCAGATTCCGGCCCTAAAAATACTGACTGTTGTTTCTTTTTTTAAAGCGAGCGCTGTTTCTAAAACCTGCTCTCTACTTTCAGCACTACAAGGCCCTGCGATAAGAAGAGGAGAAGTTGAGAAGGGTAGCCAAGTGGAAAGTGGAAGTATGGTCATTGGTTTTCAAGCGTAATTTTAAAATCGTTTAAGATATTTGAGTAGATAATAAAAGCATCATGTGGACTTGCATAAGGAGAAAAATAATGGTGAACATCACCATCACTACTTCCTTTTGTCGAAAGATAGTAAGTGTGATCCGAAGAAAGAAGTTTTCTCCAGAGATGAATGAGTTTTGGGTCGTGACTATTTTTTGCTAGTTTTTCGAGGGAATAAACAAACTCAGTGGCCGCTTGTTGCATGGTATTTCCTGTCCACGCAGAAAGATCCCGTTCACTGTCGGCCCATGAACTTGTTTCAGGAGTTGAAAGAGTGCCTTTCACTTCTAATAATTTTGCAACTTCGGCCGGAGTTTTAAAATCCCATTTACCACTTTTTGAAACTGTAAAAATAAATTCTTCAAAAAAATCAAAAATTCCTGTCGTTATGTTTTGGTGTTCGCCAAAAGTTTCATAGTCCATAAAGAGATTGATAACATCGGCCTTTTTCATACGCGAAGTATTTTCAAGCCAAGTGAGATATTTTTGTGAAGTGAGAGGGTATTCACTCCAGTTTTTATTAGAGAAGCGAAAAGCAATGTCATCAGAGAAATTGAAATTTTTCGTGAGAAGTTTTATTCGTCCACATCCTTCAGGACGGTAGAGGAAATTCGGACTTTGCCCTAAAAGGTTTTTATCAGTGCCTTCTGCAAGAATGAGATCAAAGCCTAAATGTTGGGCCATGCTTGCTATGTTATTATTGTAAATCAGTTCGGTGTTTCTAAACGTTGTGGGAAAAACATTAAAATATTTTTTAATCGCCTCGCGATGCAAGTTCACTTGCTCAAAAAATTCTTGAGGTGAGTAAATTGAGGCAAGGGAGTGGTAATAAGTTTCGGCCAAAATTTCAACTTGCCCAGTGGCCACTAATTCTTGAAAGGAAGTTAAAACTTCAGGGGCATAAAGTGAAAATTGTTCTAAGGCCATGCCGCTTATACTGAAAGAGATTTTAAATTTTCCTTCACTTTTTTTAAGAAGACTAAGAAGAAGCGCATTCATGGGAAGATAGCAGTTTTTTGCAATCTTTTTCATGATCAAGCGATTTTCATCTTCGTCTTCGTAACGTTCTGGTGTCTGACTTCCGATTTCAAAAAAAGTAAATTCTCTATTAAGTCGAAAAGGTTGGTGGACTTGAAAATAAAAACAAAGAATCGGATTCATTGATTTCTACGATTATGTAATGAGAGTTAGAGACGTATCACTTGATTATAGAGATCGATAACGTGACAAGCAGAGTGCTCCCAACTAATAGATTCAAGAGTGCGGCGATTATTTTCGCGCATTGAATCTGTAAGATGAGGACGATTTAAAATGTCGATAATGGATTGACTTAACTTTGGGACATCCCAAAAATCAACTTTTACCACGTTGTCTAAAATTTCTGCTATCCCAGATTGCTTGGAAACGATGACAGGAATACCGTGTTTCATGGCCTCAAGGGGAGTGATTCCAAAAGGCTCAGAGACAGACGGCATAATATAGAGATCACTCATCGCAAATAATCTTTCACGCTCAGGAGCTTTTAAAAAGCCAGTAAAGTGAAAGCGGTCAACCATGCGCAAGGTGGCCATTTTCTCGACCATTTTTCTGGCCATATCGCCCGATCCTGCCATGACGAAACGAACATCTGGCATTTGGGTGAGAACATTGCTTGCAGCTTCTAAGAAATACTCTGGCCCTTTTTGCATGGTGATTCGCCCTAGAAAAAGGACGATCTTTTCACGAGAAGCACGGGCACGGCCTAATTGGGTAATTTGAGAGAGATCATCTTTTTCAACAGCGTTGTAGACGACTTCAATTTTATCAGGATCAATATTATATTTGTGGACGATAATATTTTTTGTGCGTTTAGAAACAGCAATCACTTTATCGGCCATTTCCATACCGTATTTTTCAAGATGATAAATATCACGATTTGGATTTTCTCCTGAGCGATCAAACTCGGTGGCATGAATGTGAACGACAAGAGGCTTGTTGCTTATTTTTTTTGCTTCGATACCAGCTAAAAAAGTCATCCACTCGTGAGCATGGATAACATCAAATTGTTCTTTTTGAGCAAGTTCTCGCCCGGCCCAAGAGTAGCGCACAACCTCCGACATGAGGTCTGGGCCATAATCTCCACTAAAATCGATGAGGTTACTTTTATTTTGCTTTACTTGAAGACTTCCATCTTCGCCCTTAATTGTTTCAACATAATTTTTATATTCTTCAACATTTTGATAGGGGCGAAGTGATGAATTAATTTTGATATATTTTAAAAGGTGAGAGGAAGCGGTATTTGCAACGTGATTTTGAGTATTATCGATTTTGCCAGAGTTTAAAATATCTTTAGCACCTACTAATCGTACTGGGGCGTCTGAGAGTTCACCTTTTAGTTTGGGAACAACGAACGTAATTTCAACGTCTAGTTTGGAGAGCTCCTTGGTTAGACCAAAACAAGCTGTTCCTAAGCCGCCACTGATATGTGGGGGAAACTCCCAACCGAACATTAGAACTTTCATAAAGCCTCTTTTAAGAATTTTATAAAATCATCCAAAATCTAAAATTGAGAATAATGTATATGCAAAACTCCTAATTTTAAAGAACTAATCAAAATAAAAAATAGGCTAACTTTTTAATCAGATTAATTTCAAACTCAAGTATTTTACTAATTAAATATTGCTTCTCTTAGGACCTAACATCTTCGAAGATATCTGCCCATTAAAGTTTTTTCTTAACCGACTGTTTTAGTTTTTTTTGATAAAATCTTTGGATTTAATTTATCATTTTATTTTTTTGTTAATTTGCTGTTAAAATCATGATGAAAATCACAACATAGTTAAATTGTTATTCATAATAAAAGCTTATGATTAAGGAGCAATGATGGACGCCGTACTTTTAGCCAGAGTGCAATTCGCATTAACTGTTTGTTTTCATTATATTTTTCCGCCTCTTACGATAGGGATGGCTTGGCTCATCTTTGTCTTTGAGTCGCTTCATCTTAAAACTAAAAATGTGATCTATCGTAAGCTCAGTTCTTTTTGGATTAAACTCTTTGGGATTAGTTTTGCCATCGGTGTCGCTACCGGGATTACAATGGAATTTCAATTCGGAACGAATTGGGCCCAGTACTCGCGCTTTGTCGGAGATATTTTTGGTGCCCCTCTTGCGGCCGAAGGCATTTTTGCTTTTTTTCTTGAGTCGAGCTTTTTAGGAATCATGCTTTACGGAGAGAAAAAAGTAACTCCAAAAGTTTATTGGTTCTCTTCACTCATGGTTGCTATCGGATCAACCGCATCGGCCTTTTGGATTATTGTGGCCAATAGTTGGCAACAAACACCAGCTGGGTTTGTCATGAATAATGGGCGCGCTGAGCTTACCGATTTTATGGCGGCCGTTTTTAATCCCGCAACCTTAACGGCCTACACTCATGATATCTTCGGTGCCTTAACGACAGGGTCTTTTTTTGTTTTAGGAATTTCATCTTGGTTCCTTCTCAAAAAGAAGCATGTTGAGTTTGCCAAAAAATCAATGAGCATTGCTCTTATTTTTGCTTTTATTGTTTCGTTTACTAATTTAGGCATTGGGCATGCCACTGCGATTCGCGTGGCCAAAACTCAACCTGCAAAACTGGCAGCTTTTGAGGGATTGTGGGAAACAAAAGCTGGAGCACCTTTGCTTCTCCTTGGTTGGCCATTTCCTGAAGAAGAAAGAACAACTTCGTGGCTCGAGATACCTTACGGCTTAAGTCTTATGGTTGATGTGACAAATAAAGACTATGTTATAAAAGGGTTGAAAGATTTTCCTAAAGAAGATCGTCCGCCAATTATTCTGCCCTTTATTGGTTTTCATTTAATGGTGGGGCTTGGTTTCTTTTTTCTTTTCTTTACAGCGTTTGGAATATATTTGCAGTGGAAGAAAAAACTTTATGAAAATCGTTTTTTCTTAACAGTTGCGATGTTTGCTATTCCTCTCCCGTTTATTGCAAATCAACTCGGCTGGATTGCGGCAGAGGTTGGACGCCAACCTTGGATTGTTTATGGACTTCTTAAAACTCGCGATGCTATTTCTGTTTCTGTTCCAGCGGGACAAATCCTCGCGACGATTATTATTTTTACGATAGTCTACGCCTTTTTATTTTGGATTTGGATGTACCTACTTCGTCGTAAAATTAATCTTGGCCCTGAGCAATTTTAAGGAGCAAAAAAATGACAACTTTACAAATTATATGGTTCGTTCTTATTTTCGTTTTACTTATTGGCTACGCTATCTTGGATGGTTTTGATTTAGGTGTGGGCTGTTGGCATCTTTTTACAAAGGATGAAGGCGAGCGACGTCTTATGATAAAGTCGATCGGGCCTTTTTGGGATGGTAACGAAGTTTGGTTGCTCACAGGTGGCGGCGCCATTTTTGCGGCCTTTTCTCCTGTGTACGCGACAACATTTAGTGGTTTTTACCTCGCTATTTTTCTTGTCTTAATGGGACTTATTTTTAGGGCCGTTTCTTTGGAAGTTCGTCTCAAAGAAGAAGGACAGAAGTGGAGATCGTTTTGGGATGGTGCTTTTTCAATTGGAAGTATTCTTCCCTCTCTTCTTTTTGGGGTGGCCTTAGGAAATGTTCTTCGAGGTATTCCGCTTGATTTACAAGGAAATTATACGGGCAGCTTTTTTGATCTTTTAAATCCTTATTCACTTGTCATGGGAGTAGCTGGACTAATGGTTTTCGCTACTCACGGAGCGCTTTATCTTGCTGCAAGAGCTCCTGACGAGTTAGCAACAAAAGCGCGAAACTGGGCCGCAAAAAGTTGGATTTTAGCAGTAGTTTTTTATGTTGCTACTGTCGGATGGACATTGATCGCGCAATATCTTTATAGCTCTCTTATTTTACCTCTTTCATTTTCCTTTTTGACTTTTGTAAGTTATTTACTCGTGAGGGCCTATTCGATAAAAAAAGAAGATGTAAAAGCTTTCTTGGCTTCTTGTTTTGCAATACTTTTTGCTATGTGTAGTTATGCTGCGGCCCTTTTTCCGAATATGGTTCCGAACACAGCGGATATGACTCGTTCTCTTACTGTTTATAATGCATCATCATCTGAAACGACATTGACTGTTATGTTAGTTCTTGCTTTGATCGGTATGCCCATAGTGATTGGTTACACGACGTATATCTATCGAACGTTTATGGGTAAAATGAATCCTCAAGAATAAATAAGGAAATAATAATGTTATCAAATTCAAATTGTTCCGAAAGCTATCCTAAAGATTACCCTAATGATCCAAAACATCTTTGGGACGCTTTTTATGAATTAACTCGCGTTCCACGTCCTTCAAAAAAAGAAGGGCCAGTTCGTGAGTATCTTAAAAATGAAGCTAAAAAAAATGCTCTTCGTTTTGTGGAAGATAGTGTGGGTAACATTATTATTTATGTTCCAGGGAAAGGTGGTTTAGAAAATCGTCCCCCTGTAATGCTTCAAAGCCATATGGACATGGTTTGTGACAAGACTCCTGAAAGAGTTATTGATTTTGAAAAAGACCCGATCGAAATTTTTGTAAAAGAGGGGCGTATCTATGCTCAGGGAACAACTCTTGGTGCAGACAATGGGTTTGGGATTGCAGCTTCTATTGCTCTTTTAAGAGAGAAAGATATCGCTCATCCTCCTTTAGAACTTCTTTTTACGGTGGATGAGGAAACAGGCCTTCATGGGGCACGTAATCTAGAAAAAAATCTTTTTAAATCTCGGCGTGGAATTAATATTGATACTGAAGAATGGGGAAGTACTTATATTGGCTGTGCGGGGGGGATTGATTACGAATTTTTTGGAAGCTGTCGTGAAGTAAAAGCACCTCTTGAGTATGAAGTTTGTCGTCTCGTTGTAAGCAGACTTAAGGGGGGGCATTCTGGTATTGATATTCATCGTAGCCGTGGAAATGCGCTAAAAATTCTAACTGAAGTTTTGTGGTCGGCCCGTCATCTTTCATATGAGCTCTCAGCTTTCAAAGGGGGAAAGGCCCATAATATTATTCCTCGTGACTCAGAAGCTTTAATCCTTGTTGATAAAAAGCAAGTGAGTGACCTTAAGAAAATCTGTGAAGCAAAAGTGAGCGAGCTCAAAAAATATCTTCCGTTAGATGATCATGCTCTCGCTATCGAAATCATTTCACAAAATGATCGGCCAGCTCTTGTTGTAGATAGAAGTGATAGGGATCGCCTTCTTTCGCTTTTAACTCTTTTTCCTCATGGGGCTTATTCTTATAATTGGCACAGCGAAGAGCCACTTGTAAATTACAGTTCAAACTTGGCCCAAGTGAAAATTGAAGCAGGAAAACTTTTTATTGAAACATCTGTGCGCTATCTCGATCCATCTGAAACAATTTCCATTGATCAAAAGTTTGAATCACTCGCGCATCTTTTTACTTTAGAATTAAAAAAAGGCGCGGGATATCCAAGTTGGAAACCAAGTTTTACGAATAATGAATTGGTTGATTTAGCATCAAATGTCTTTAAAGATCTTTTTCATTCCACACTCAAAGTCAAAGCTATTCATGCTGGCTTAGAGTGCGGTATCATCAAAGATAAACTACAAGATATGCAAATGATTTCTCTCGGGCCAGATATCACGGGCGCACATTCTCCCACTGAATCGCTTGACATTGAAACATCAAAAAAATTCTGGAAATTTTTTACAACTTTATTATCTCGAATGTGAGAATTATTTCATGGGACTTATACGCCTACTTATCATTTTGCTTCTTGTTTTTATTATAGTTGACGCTGTTCTTAGTTATTTTCCCCATGGGCAAAATAATGAGTGGGCACAAAAGCTGAGAAGATTTTCTGATAAACTGCTCAATCCTCTGCGAAGATTATTTCCAGAGGATATGCCCTTTGATGTTGCCCCTATGATATTTGTGTTAGGAGTTTTAATTATTCTCCAACTTGAAGTGCTCGTTCATTTTATAATTGTTGCCTTTATCATTATGGTTATCATTGATACTTTATTTTCCTATTTTTCTAAAATTCAAGAGCAACTTTTTGTAATTCGTTATCGTAAACTCATTTCTTATGCGCTTAACCCCGTGCGGAGATTCTCTCCGAGTGATTTAAATTTTGACATCTCTCCCTACATCCTCATTATTTTTTTAGTTTTAATTGATAAATTGTGGTGAAAAAAAATAACTAGGCTTGTCATTCTTGATGGGACCAAATACAATATTGTTATTATTACACGTATTTATTATATTTCTTGTGACGTGATGAGGGATAAGCAGAAATGGAATTGTTAGGCCTTGATTTAGATTTATTGGCCAAAGAAACAATAGAGCTTAATAATTCTTTGCGCGGGCAATTTCATTTTGATTTTGATGATCAAAGTCGTTTTGATGATTTACTTAATGGTCGATTTGAATATCCCGAATCAGCAGGTCTCATTTATCGTATTGATCAAAGCCGTAGTACTTTTTGTGTGAGAGGAATGGCGAGCACTGATTTAAGGCATGACTTTAAAGAGACTGAAATTTACAAAGGCTTTTCATTTTTTGAAACTCCTTCAATTGAAATTGCGCAAAGTATTTACGATCAAATTTTTAATAGGCGTTTTCCTTTTCATGAAGATCTAATGTTCAACTTAAGTGACCCTGGCTTTAGTTGGTTTATGGAGCACACAGAAACTTCTTTTAAAGTTTATTTTAAATCCTATGCTGCTTCAGGAACTGAAAAACTTATAAAACTTGGCCCGATAGGAGATACTACCGTTGCGATGATGTTTATTCCCCATGCCGTAGAATTTTTTCGCTTCCTTTTTCCTATCGTAGAGTTTTCTTGTACTGAAAAAGTTTTTTCTCTTGAGACTCTAGCGCAAGACAATCACATATTTTTTAATTATTTTAAAAACGTTTTTCTTCTAGGTAAAAATGAGTTTGATTTGGAGGAGTTTCGTGGACTTCCTCATCTTAAAACAATTCATTGTTACTTAAATGAATTGGCCTTTATTCGAAATTTTTGGTTGAAGATAGAAAACAATCTTGACATAAAGTCTGACGGTATCTATCAATAATTAGAGGCACTAGGAAATAATTGATCGTTGGTTGAGTATTAGAGACGTGATAAAATTGAACACACACATATAATCGTAATCGTTGCAGGATGTGACGAGTTTAACGATAGGAAGTTAGCTTGAAAAGCGAAGCAGAATTTCGTAACGAAACAGTAAATGACCGACTCAAGCGCACGCTTGAAAGGAATCGTCCCAAATTAGTTGTGGCCGCAAAAAAGGGCGTTGATCTTGGCGTCGGTGAGGCTTCTGATTTAACGAATGCAACCTTTGAACTTCCAGATGTCATGCGGACTCAGCGCATGGCCAATAGAGAATTAGCACACCAAACTCGAGAAAGATCACGTCAGACTGTTGCAGGACTTGAGCGCGAATTAATCGAAGAAAATTTTGAGGAATCAGAACCCATTATTCGTCGTCCTGTAAAAAAAGCTCCCGCTTCTATAAATTATATTAAGAAAGAAAAAAAGAAAAAAACACTTTTGTTTTCTTTTAGCGAAGAAACGAAATTTACACGCGGCTTAGTTTATTTTGGTTGGGCCTTTTGTTTCTTTTTGGTTTTACGACTCATTTTTGCGGGTGGTGGAATTGTCGATAATATTAAAAAATCAAATATTCTTGCAAGTAAAAATGAAGAATTAAATTTTGTTGAACAAGAAAACATTGCAACAAGTAAAGAAATTGCTCTTATTGAAAAAAATGCGATTTATCAAAAAAAATTAGTTCGAGATAATCTCGGTTTTATTGCTTCTGATGAATTTCTTATTTTGTTTCAAGAAGAGAAAAAGCAGAGGCCCATTTAAGAGTATTTCCCTCTTTAATTTCTTTAGCGAGTGGAGAACTTGATTTGAGTTCTAAAATGTGTCTGCATAAAACGTTCTGCGTTCTAGCTATAGGAATAGGGAACTCATCCCATCCTGGATGAGAGGGTGTGTTTCTTGAGATAGAAAGGACTTTAAATTTTGCATCAAGAAAAAAAATATCGAGATCAATAAAGGTATTAGGCATCCAAAAACGTCGGATTTCATCTGTCTTATACACAAAAATCATTCCCTCGTTGTCTTTTAATTCTTGGGGAAGGACTTCACTTAAACCTTGAGTTTGTTCGTCCTCATGCAATGCTAGGTAAAGATGAAGGGTTTTTCCACTTGCGGTGTTCATTTTTCCTTTTTTAAGTTTTTTTAAAGAGGCCGTGCTTGCTTGCAACGAAGAGCATAGAAAAACTGAAACTAAGACGGTAAGAGTCACGAGTTTTTTAATGAGCTTTAATTGGTTTTGCGATATAAAAGACATAGTTAAATTGAAACATTTTTGAGGAGAGTTGGCCATGGGCGCACTAAAAGGACTTTTAAGAAGTCATCATTGTGGTGAGTTGCGAAATGAAGACGTTGGATCTGAAGTGACTGTTTGTGGTTGGGTGAATAAAAATCGCAACCTCGGAGCGCTTCATTTTGTGGATCTTCGAGATAAATATGGTGTCACACAAATTAATTTTTCAGATTATAAAGGCGATCTTGATGAACTTAAAAAGATCTCTCTTGAAAGTGTTATCAAAGTAAAAGGGAAAGTTGCTTCACGTCCTAAGGAGGCTCAAAATGCTGAGATGCTCACTGGGCAAGTTGAAGTTCAAGTGAGTTCATTTGAAATTCTCTCATCCGCGGATAAAGATCATATTCCTTTTCTTCCCAATTCAATGATTGAATCAACTGAAGATTTAAAGTTAAAATATCGTTACCTCGATCTTCGAACAAAGAAACTTCAAGACATACTGGCCCTTCGCGCTCGTACAACAATGAAAGTTCGCGAGGTCATGTCAGAAGAAGGGTTTATTGAAGTAGAAACTCCTATTCTTTATAAGACAACTCCTGAAGGCGCTCGTGATTATATTGTTCCTTCACGCGTTCAACCTGGTAAGGCCTACGCTCTTCCTCAATCTCCTCAAACTTTGAAACAACTTTTGATGATCGGTGGAACTGATAAATACTTTCAAATTTGCCGTTGCTTTCGTGATGAAGATTTGCGCGCTGACCGCCAGCCTGAGTTTACTCAAATTGATCTTGAAGTCTCTTTTGCCACTCAAGAATATATACGCAATCTTGTGACGAAGATGGTGAAAACAGTTTTTGGAATGTCAGACGATTTTGAATTACCTCTTCTTAGTTTTCAAAAGGCGATGGAAATTTATGGTTCAGATAAACCAGATATTCGCTTTGGCCTTAAGCAAATAAATGCCACGGATCTTTTTTTAGAGAGTGATTTTGGGACATTTGCAACGGTTGCTAAAGAAGGTGGCTTAGTGAAGGCCATGTTTCTTCCTAAATCAGTGGCGACGATAACTCGTAAAGATATTGATGCCCTTCCTGAAATCGTAAAACCCTATGGTGGTAAAGGCGTAGCAATCTATAAATTTGAAAATAATGAGCGAACAGGCGGGATTGCAAAATTTATTTCTGAGAGCATTCATAATTCACTTGAAAATAGTCTCGAACAAATGGGCGAACAAAAAGGTGAGGGCACTTGGCTTTTTGTTGCTGATATAAACCATGATGTTTCTCATGCCTGCGCTGATGCCCTGAGAAGACATTTAGGGCAAAAATTTAACATGATGGCCGAAGGCCACCACTTCCTTTGGGTTTATGATTTCCCTCTTCTTGAGTGGGATGCAAAAGAAGGGCGCTTCGCTGCTCGCCACCACCCTTTTACTTCGCCTAAGCAAGATTGCTTGGAAGATTTTATGAGTGGGAATCCTGAAAAATTAAAAACCGTTTTAGCTGATGCTTACGATCTTGTTTGCAATGGTTATGAGCTTGGTGGCGGTTCCATTCGTATTCATAATCAAGAAGTGCAGTCACAAATGTTTAAAGTGCTCGGCTTCAGCGAAGAAGATACTAAACGTCAATTTGGCTTTTTTATTGAGGCCCTTCGTTATGGTGTTCCTCCGCATGGTGGTCTTGCCTTTGGACTTGATCGAATGATTATGCTTCTTGCAGGCACTAATAACATACGAGACGTTATTGCGTTTCCAAAGACGGCTTCCGCAAGTGATCTTATGAGTGGCGCTCCTTCGGAACCAGCAAGCGCTCAACTTCAAGAACTTCATTTTGAATGGACTAAAATTGCCCGATAAAATGGGCAGTTTTTGTCATCAAAAAATAAGACCATTTTTCTAAGGTATAGCTTCTTAAGGATTTAAAAAAATAACCGAAAAGTCTTATAGACTGAGGTCATGACGAATATGATGACAACCTTAAGGCTATTCAGCTTTTTACTTATCTTAAGTGCATTACTTTTGATGCAGAGTTGTTTGCTTCCTGGGAAGGGAAAAAATACAATTATTTTCAATCTCAAAAATCAACCCAAAAAAGAAACTTTCAGACCGAGTTTAGCCTCTATCGATATCACAAACGACGTCGTGACGATTAATGGTTCTGGTTTTTCTAAAGTAACGACAGTAAAAATTCAGGCCTCAGGTTTAGATGAAAGTTTCACTATTGATTCTCTCAGCGATTCAAAAATTATTGCGAGCGCAAAAAGTGCGCTGTCTCTTCTTGTGGGAACAACTTTTAATTTAATAATTAGTAGCGCAGAAGCAAGTACAACTTTTCCGATCACCTTCACTCTTTCAGATGGAGTTGTGACAAATACAAAACTTCATTCAATGGGTGCAACAAATGGACAGGTTTTACAATTTAACGGAACGAATTGGCTTCCAGCGAACATTCTAAGCCCGATGCTTTTTATCGGAATGTGGGACGCGAGCTCTGGAAGTCCTACTGCTGGCGCTTATTCTAATGGCGATTATTTTATTGTTTCAGGTGCAGGAACTTACGGCACAGATACTTACGCTGTTGGTGATTGGGCCGTTTATGATGGATCAGATTGGAACAGAGTTTTTACTGATGCTGGAACAAAACTTTCTAAAACAGGTGGAACACTCGCAGGCGATTTGATTTTAGATACTCAGGTAAAATTTAAAGGTGCCGCCAATTATGTCACTTTAAAAGCGAGTGCGGGACTTACATCCGACATCACTCTGACTCTTCCAACATCAGTCGGAACAAATGGACAAGTGCTTACCACAAATGGAAGTGGAGTGATGAGCTGGGAAACTGTCGCAAGTAGCGGAGGTAGTGGCGCCGTCAATAGTGTCAATTCACAAACAGGAACTGTCACACTTACAACAACAGATATCGCAGAAGGCACAAATCAATATTTTACAACAGCGCGCGCACTCTCAGCAGTCACCGCATCACTTGCCACAAAACAAAGTGTCGATACAACTTTAACTTCGCTTGCGGCCTATAATACAAATGGGATTTTAGTTCAGACCGCCGCCGATACATTTGCAGGGCGAACACTCACTGGAACGGCCAATCGCTTGACTGTCACTAATGGTGATGGAGTCGCAGGTCATCCTACTATTGATATTAATACTTCTCTTCTCCCTTCTCCTAGCGCAGGAAATGCCAATCAATTTTTGATGGCCAGTGGAGCAAACACAGCAACGTGGACGGCCCTCGCCTCTTCAGATATTACAAACGCTCTTGGTTTTACGCCGTTAAATAATGCAGGCGAGACGATTTCTTCAGGAACATTTACTTATAATGGATCGGCCGTTCTTCGCACTCTCGATCCTGTGGGACTCACTGATGTGGCGACTAAGCAATATGTTGATACGGCAGTAGGAATTGTTGCTACCGCTTCAAATTCATGGACGGCCAGTGGGGCCGATATTTATAGATTAAGCGGAAGGATTGGAATTGGTACAAATACTCCTACTGGAAATTTGCTTCACGTTTATTCTAATGGTGTAGCGACGCTCAATGATGTGCTTGCTACCAATCAAACGGCCGGAGTTGGTTTTGATGTTGTCACTGCAACAGGTGCGCCATCGAGTGGGACGCAGCAAGGAATTCTTAATGCTCTTCTTATCAAAAATACAAACTCTGGGGCGGGCATTTCAAATAATTATAATGCGTTAAAAAGTGCTGTCCAAATTGATTCCTCAACGACAGAAAATTTTATGACCACTTTAAGTGGTGTAAATGGCATGGTTTTACATAATGGTACGGGGAATATTACAAATTTTGCTAACGGTGTGATTGGAAGTGTTACGATTAAAAATTCAGGTAGCATTACTGGTTTTGCTTCCGCGATAAAAGCGGGATCTCCTGGACGAAGTGGAACAGGGACAATTACCAATGCTTCTGCTCTTTATCTTAGTTCTCAAACTGCAGCATTTGTAACTAATGCTTTTGGAATTTATCAAGCAAGTAGTTCTGATATAAATTATTTTGCGGGAAGTATAGGAGTAGGAACAACTGCCCCAAGCGCCTCTCTCACTGTGAATGGTGAAATGCGCGCTCTTGGTTCATCAAACGGCTATGTCGGTTTTCAAGCGGCCGCAAATACTTCTTCACAAACTTACACATGGCCTGCGAGTGCGGGAGTTAATGGTCAAGTTCTAACAACGACAGGAACAGGCGCTTTAACTTGGACGACATTTACTGGTGGTGGTACTGGCGCTGTTTATAGTGTGAACTCACAGACAGGCACTGTGACTCTTACAACGACAGATATTGGAGAAGGAACAAATCAGTATTTTACAAATGCGCGAGCGCAATCAGCTCTCACTGCTTCGCTTGCAACAAAACAAGATTTAGATGCAACCTTAACGGCTCTCGCAGGATTTAATACGAACGGAATTTTAGTGCAAACAGCAGCAGATACTTTTACCGGAAGAACTCTTACAGGAACGTCGAATAGATTAACAGTCACAAATGGAGATGGAGTAACCGGAAATCCTACAATTGATTTAGATGCAACGGCCTTCCCTTCAGCGGCAGCCGGAAATGCCGGACAATTTTTTAAAGCGAGTGGCGCGAATACGGCGACGTGGACAGCACTTGGTTTATCAGACATTACAACAGCACTTGGATTTACTCCTCTCAATAAAGCAGGTGACAGTACAACGAGTGGAACAATTGCAATTGGTGCAGGAGCATTTTTAACAGTGCCAACACCAGTGAATCCAAACGATGCTACTAATAAAACTTATGTTGATAGTGCGATGGTTAGTGCGAGTACAGCTTCCAATTCTTGGACAGCGAGTGGAACAGATATATATCGTGCGAGTGGGAATGTTGGGATTGGGACGGCCACTCCTAGCTACTCGCTAACCATCGCTGGAACTTCAATGGGACTTGGAAGCGGTGTTTTCGTAATGAATGGATCAAGTTTAAATTTTGGAATTGGCAACAGCTTAGGGACAATTAATTTTCCTTTAACAATAGGTCGAAGTAATACAGCTAATGGTGATTCAGTGGCGATGGGTGTTGGAAATAGTACTGGAGCGGCTTCACAGGGAGTTGCGATAGGTAGAAGTAATAGCGCTGCTCGCGATCTGTCTACGGCAGTTGGAATTTCTAATTCAATTGGTGGGAATGGTTATTTTAGCGTAGCCTTTGGAAGATTAAATACAACCACAGGAGACAGTGCCGTCGCTGTCGGAGTCTCTAATACCGTAAGTGCCGATGGTGCTTCCGCTTTTGGTCGAGGAATTACTAATTCAATTACTAATTCTACTCAAATAGGCCCTTCAAATGCAGCAAAAATGACAATTTCAGCGATTGGGAGTGTCGGGATCGGGACAGCGTCTCCAACCTCTCCTCTCGACGTTTATGGAGAAATTCGCACACGCGGTTCCTCTAACGGCTACGTAGGATTTCAAGCAGCGGCCAATACTTCCTCGACAACTTATACATGGCCTACGACTTCAGGAACAAATACCTATGTTCTTTCAACCGACGGAGCAGGAGTTTTGTCGTGGGTGGCCCAATCAGGTGGTGGGCTTGCGGATTCCGATGCACTCACAGAAGGAAGCACCAATCTTTTTTATACAACAGCACGAGCGGCGGCCAAGCAAAATGTGGATGCTACTCTCACTGCTCTCGCAGGATTTAATACGAACGGAATTTTAGTTCAAACGGCCGCAGATACTTTTACAGGACGAACGCTCACTGGAACTGCAAATAGATTAACGGTCACAAATGGAGATGGAGTTGCTGGAAACCCAACAGTGAATTTAGATACAACCTTATTACCTTCGCCAACCGCTGGTAACACAAATCAATTTTTAATGGCCAGTGGAGCAAATTCTTCAACGTGGACGATTCCAAATTATATTAGCAAAACTGGTGATTCAATCACCTCGGGAACCTTCACTTTCAGTGGGGCCGCCGTCCTTCGCACCCTAGATCCTGTGGGACTTACAGATGTGGCGACAAAGCAGTATGTGGATAATTTAGCAGCGAGCGCTTCAAACTCATGGACGGCGAGTGGCACGAGTATTTATCGCTCGTCAGGAAATGTTTCTATCGGAGCAACCAGTGCTGGAGCAAATACAAAACTTTTGGTGAGTGGACAGATCGTTGGCGCTTCAAGTTCTATTGCGACAGGAAGTATTGATTTTGCCAATGGAAATTCTGTTTCCACCTCTTTTAATTGCGCGACTCCCATGAGTTTGGCAAACGTTCGTCAAGGTGGAAATTATATTATTGTTGTAACTGACTCAGGGACAACTCAATGTTTATTTGATACAACTACTACTGGGGATGATGCCGCAACAGTGAGTTACCGCTTTTATCCCCCCAACTCTATTCGCACAACAAGTTCGCATACGATGTATAGTTTAACTCGCGTAGGGACGATCATTTATATTTCTTGGGTCACAGGATTTTAGTGATGAAATACTTTCTTTTTCTTTTTTTATTGGTTCACACAAGTTTTGCCTTTCAGCCTAAACTTCTTCAAAGCTTTAGGCCCTTGGGATATTCGATCCCAGGCCTTAGTCCTGTTTGTGTGGATGGGGAAGTAAGGACTGCGTTCCCCTATGGTTCTGATCGCTTGATTCTCGGAGGCAGTTTTACGAGGGCCGGAAAATGTTTGGGGGCGGGCATTCCTGTTGATCCGACTTTGGGAGAAGCACTTCCTAGTTTTACGCCTGCTCAGGCCATTAGTGGAGACGTGGGAGAAGTTATTCCTGATGGCGCTGGAGGGTGGTACGTCGCTGGAAGTAATTTAGCTGTTGGAGGTATACCCCAAAATGGAGTGATACGTTTAAATTCTGCCGGCGTCCTTGATTTAAGTTTTCAGCCAAATGTTTTTTTTGATGGAGTAGGTGCGATGGCCTTAAGTGGGGCAAGTTTATATTTAGGAGGTGGTTTTCAAGCAAGTCCAAAGTACGGAGCACCAATCGATACAACATCAGGTGTGGCTCCATCTTCCTCATATCTCCAAGGATCATTTAATGGCTATGTTAGTGTCACTGTCTCTGATGGCAGTGGAGGATGGTATGTTGGGGGAGCTTTTTCTTATTATAAGGGGATTGCTGTTTCACATTTGGCCCATATTCTTTCCGATAATTCACTTGATCTTAATTTCCTACCTAATCCTAGTAATCCTGTGAATGCCCTCTATCTTGACGCTGGGACTCTCTATGTTGGGGGAGATTTTACTCTTTTGGGCGGTGTGGAACGCCGAGGGGTAGGAGCTGTTAGCGCTGTTATGGGGGTTGCGACTACTTTTAATGGAAAAACAACGGGAGTTAAGGCCATTAAAAAAAGTGGGACTGATATTATTGTTGGAGGAACCTTTACAGATGTAGGGGGAGATCTGGCGCAAGGGATTGCGAGTATAGATATAATAACCGGGCTCAAGACTTCTTCAATTTTTCCGAATACGAATGGCGTTGTTAACGCCATAGTTCCAGATGGTGCTGGAGGATTTTATTTTGGAGGGAGTTTTACAATGGCAGGAGGAGTGCCTAGAAGAAGGATTGCTCAAGTTGACTCATTTGGCCATATCACTAGTTGGCAGTCTAGTGAAATTAATGGCTTCGTTTATAGTATCGCTGTGAATGGAGGCAATATTTATATTGGTGGGGATTTTTCGTCAGTAGGAGGGCAAGCTCGCAATCGTATTGCAGCTTTAGATGCTACAACTGGAGCCCTGACAAGCTGGAATCCTGGTGCGAATGGTCAAATTTGGGCGCTTAAAGTGGATGGAAGTAGTATTTATGCTGGCGGATGGTTTACGTCGATAGGAGGACAGGCCCGAAATTATCTGGCGGCCCTGGATTTAAGTTCTGGACTTGCGACAAGCTGGAATCCAAATGCTGATTCGGGAGTTAATGTTATCGAGATTTTGGGAAGTAATGTTTATGTAGGAGGATATTTTACATCGCTAGGAGGACAAACTCGAAATCGTCTGGCGGTCCTGGATACGACGACGGGCTCTGCAACAAGTTGGAACCCCAATGCGAATGGTGCTGTTTGGGCGATTAAAGTGGATGGAAGTAATGTTTATGTAGGAGGATATTTTACATCGCTAGGAGGACAAACTCGAAATTATCTAGCGGCCCTAGATTCGACGACGGGCTCTGTCACAAACTGGAATCCTAATGCGAATGATATGGTTCGTAGCCTTGCTGCAGATGGAAGTACCGTTTACGTGGGAGGGCAATTTACGGCGATAGGAGGACAAGTTCGAAATTACGCCGCAGCTATTGATTCAATAACGGGCTTTGCAACAACTTGGAATCCCGCTCCCAATACTATGGTTAATGCGATCAACGTAAGCGGAACGAGCGTCTATATTGGAGGGAGTTTTGACTCACTTGGAAGAAAAGGCCGAAATTATCTAGCGGCCCTTGATTCAACAACGGGTATTCCGACAAACTGGAATCCCAGTGCGAATAATGCCGTTTTGGCGCTTGAAACTGATGGAAGTAATATTTATGCCGGTGGATGGTTTACATCGATAGGAGGGCAAACACGTAATAGAATTGCAGCTATTGATTCAACAACTGGTTCTGCCACAACGTGGAATCCTTCTGCGAGTGCGACTGTCAATGCTGTCGCCTTAAATGGAGGGAATCTTTATGTGGGAGGGGGATTTACTAATATAGGAGGGCAAAATCGAAATCGTATTGCGTCCCTTGATCTAACATCAGGCCTTGCGACGGCCTGGGACCCTAATGCGAGCGATACTGTTCGGGCCCTGCTTGTGAATGGTGGCACCGTCTATGCGGGAGGAGATTTTACGTCGATAGGAGGGCAAAGTCGAAATCGCCTTGCGGCCCTTGATTTAAGTACTGGACTTTCGACGAGCTGGAATCCTGATGCGAATGGCGGAGTTTATGCTCTTTCTCTAAGTGGAACTACTCTTTATGTAGGCGGCGATTTTTATGCAATAGGAGGACAAAAAAGAAGTGGCCTTGCTCAGCTTGATTCAACCACGGGGCTTCTTACAAGTTGGAACCCTAATCCAGATGCGGGAGTTGATAGTCTTGCTCTTAGTGGAAGCACTCTTTACGTTGGCGGATGGTTTACGTCGATAGGCGGGCAAGCTCGAAATTCTCTGGCGGCCATTGATACGACGACGGGGTCTGCGACAAGCTGGAATCCTGATGTTGATGGCGGTGGCGGTGTTTATACTCTTCTTCTGAGTGGAGGTATTGTTTATGTTGGGGGAGATTTTGCGGTGATAGGTGGGGAAAATCGAAGTTATCTGGCAGCGATTGATTCTACGACGGGTTCTGTGACCTCTTGGGACCCAAGTGGTGTTGATGATGCTGTATATGCTCTTGCTGTTAGTGGAAATACAGTCTATGTCGGAGGAGGTTTTTGGTCGATAGGTGGGGAAAATCGAGCTGGTCTCGCGGCCATTGATGCGACAACTGGGGCCGTAACGTCTTGGGATCCGAATTCAGATAGTGCAGGGTTTGTCTCACTTGTTTTGAGTGGAAGCACCGTTTATGTAGGAGGATATTTTACATCTATAGGCGGGCAAGCTCGCTCTAATTTAGCAGCAATTGATATGACAACTGGACTTGCCACCGCTTGGAATCCTCATCCCTATGCCGAGATTAGGAGTATTGCCTTCAATGGGAGTACTGTTTTTTTAGGGGGGAGTTTTACTGGGGTAGGGGGGCAAGTTAGAAATAATATTTTGGCCTTGGATGCAAGCACCGGTGAGCTTACTTCTTGGAATCCTAATGCGAATGGTATGGTTTTATCTCTGACGGCAACTGGAAACCATGTTTATGCGGGAGGGCAATTTACGGCGATAGGAGGGCAAGCTCGAAATAATATTGCAGAACTTGATGTGAATACGGGCCTTGCAACGAGCTGGAATCCTAATGGTAATCAGCTCATTGCAGCGATGGATATTTTGGGGAGTAATATTTATGTAGGAGGAGCTTTTACCTCGATAGGAGGACAATCAAGAAATTATATTGCGGCCCTTGATTTAAGTACTGGGCTTGCGACGAGCTGGGATCCTAATGCTAATCTGAACATCTCGGCGATGGATATTTTTGGGGGTAATATTTATGTAGGAGGATCTTTTAGCTCGATAGGGGGCCAACCAAGAAATTATATTGCCGCTCTTGATTTAAGTAGTGGCTTAGCGACAACATGGGACCCCGTTGCAGATAACGGTGTAATCTCTCTTACGGCGAGCGGAAGCATCGTTTATGCGGGTGGATATTTCACGTCGATAGGAGGAGAAAATAGATCTCGTATTGCCGCTCTTGATATAAGTACTGGCTTGGCCACGGCCTGGAACCCTAGTTCTAATGGTACGATTCACACGCTTGCTTTGAGTGGAAACAAGGTTTATGCGGGAGGAGGTTTTGCATCGATAGGGGGGCAACCTAGAAATTACATTGCAGCACTTGATTCAAGTACTGGCCTTGCGACGACCTGGAACCCTAATTCTAGGGGAGCCATTTATTCTCTTGTCGTGAGTGGATCTAGTATTTACGCAGGGGGGAACACCTCTACGATAGGAAATAAACCCCGAAATTTTTGTTCTTTAGATGCCACTACTGGATTAAATAATTGGTAAATTCTAAATTTAGGCAGCGCGATCTTGATTATTTGATTGATCGTCACTTCGAATCGGAACAAGTTCTAAAACAGGAGCTAAATTGGTTCCTGTTTCTAAACTGCTTTCCTCTGCAACCCAGGTATTAGAAATAATATCTGCCAAGCTTTTATTGTCTTTTCGAAAATAGGGTAGTGCCAAAAGAAAAAATCCTGTAGCAATACAAAAAAACTGGGCCATAGTTCTCATTAAACTTTCAGTAAGAGTAAGGCCTGTATTTATTTTCTGTGAAAATGTTTGTAGGCCAAAAATAATTTTTCCTGGCGTCTTTCCTTCACCTAAATAATACGAAAGAATAAAATAACTCCAAAAGACTATCCAAAGAGTGGACAATTGAAATAAGTCGTAACTTGTAAGAATTTTCTGTTGGGTATGGGTTGTGAGTTGATAAAAAATTGTACGAATAAAATTTGTATAAGAAAGAACGACGGCCTTGTTTAAAATTAAAATTAAAGCGAGATCAATAGTGAAGGCGAAAGTTCTTTTTTTTAACAATAAGTTTTCATAGTTTTTTGTTTTCATGAAAGCTTTTCGTCAAGAAATCAGCAAAACTTTATAAAAACTTACTCAAAAAAACCATTCCTTAAAAAATTTTCAATCAGGCTTGTTGTTTGTTTAGTATCACGCACTTCATCTTCTGTTGAAAAATAAAGCTTTCGTTCGGGATTCGAAGAGCTTGGAAAGTTATTAAAGACAATTTTAAATTGAGGAGTAAACCAGTCAACTATTCCATCGCTTGTTTTTTGAAAAGTTAATTCTTGAAGAACACCAGTGCGAGTTATTTCTGTTTGCATTGCTGTCAAGAAGTTACCAAGCGAATAGTAGATCATGGCCTTGCGTTTTTTTTCATCAGGAGAATTTAACTTACACAATTTTAAATTTTGCGGAATTGAATAATCTTTTTCGGCCCCATTAAGAAAACAAACTTCAGAAGGTTGAACAACATGAGGGTGTGTTCCATAAAGAATATCAGCGCCATTTGTGATGAGAAGTCGTGCGGTTTGTGCAGTAAGAGGAGTTGGATAGAATTCAAATTCGTGGCCCCAATGAAGACTAATAATCTTCACATCAATCGGTTCTTTTTTCATCTCAGCAAGAACTTCAAGAGTTTCTGAAAGATCTACTTCACTTATATTTTCTGGTTCAAGAGCAAGTCCAGGTATTGTATTTAAAAAATAATTTGATTTATATTTTGGATCGTTGTATCCCCAACTGGTAGCATAAAATCCAAACTTAATTCCATTAATGACAAAAGTTTTAAATTTCTTTTCATCCTTACTGAGTCGAAATCCTGAGTGAAGAATTCCTTTTTGATCAAGATAGTCGGCAGTTTCTTTGGCCCCAGCATCACCTCTATCAAAAAGATGATTATTTGCCAGTGAAACGGCCGTGAGCAAGCTTGTTCCATCCTCTTTGTCAAAATTTTCAATAAGTTTCTGAGGAGAGTTAAAAGTCGTCGGGAAAAATTTGCGTGCAGGTTTTTGATTTTCAGCAATCGGAGTTTCTAGATTTCCTATGACAAGATCAGCAGTTTTTAAATAATCTTTCACTTGGCCTGAAAGTAAATTATCCCAATGATCTTTTACAAACATGATATCCCCAGTAAGGATGAGTTTTACTTGGGGGGCATTATTATTGGGGCCAGAATGTTGAAGGAGTTTTATTACTTGAGCTGAGTCTTTAAAGTAATTTAATTCTTCAATACTTGTCGTGAATTTAGGAGAGTAAAGTTTACGAACATATCCTATACTAAGAAGAGGATTAAGCGAGAATTCCTTAAGCGAGTGGCCTTCAAAACGAACTTTTTGGTAAGAGGGAATGTTTTTTTCTGGAGTGATCTGATAAGGAAATTCTCCCGCAAAAAGCGGGAGGGTCATAAAGCATAAAATGAGGCCGAGTTGAGTTCGTAGCATAATGATCTCTTTGAAATTTCAAGATGGATTATTTGTGAAGTATAATCCCTTCAATTTCTTGGGTGCGAGTTTTTAGCACTTCTTTTTCAACATCTTGATTAGTCTCCTCATCTGTCTCTGTCCATACGATTTTGCGTGTGTCAGACAATTTAATTGTTTCACCTTTTTCTGCACGCCCTGAGTTCTTTGCAAACCAAGGAGTAACAGGGATAGAACAATTTTTAGCATTATTTTCTTGGCACTTGATGACGTCGCCTATGAATTTCCACATGAGATCGGGATCATATTGGGACATTGTGCGGGTCGGATATCCTTTGTCGGCCCAGTGATTTCCAAGAGAACCCAAAATCACATTTAAGATATTCACGGGATTTGTTTTCCCCAGTTTATTTTCAGAGACGACAATATTCAGTTTCCAGATATAATCAAAATAGTAATCATATTTGCCGATAACTTTTAATAGAGCAACGCCATAGGGGGCGCAACCACCACCAACTCTGGCCTTTGGATCAACTTTACGAGCAAGGTAGGATTCATAAGGATCAATGTTGGTTGTGAAATAAAGTTTGCTTTCGTCTGGGAGGGCCATGAGTTCTTCTACGCTTATTTCTTTTTTATGCTTAAAGCCTTCGAAAAAAGTGACGAAATCTTTGAGGGCATCGCATTTGGCAGCATCAACTGGAACTTGAAGATAGCGAGGACGAGTTTTTTCACCATCTCTTTTAGCGGCCCTATAGTAGACCAAACGTTTTATGTTCTCTTCACCTTGAATAATATGGCCATCAAAATAATCATAAAAAAGGACACCTAGTCCGATCTTATCTACGAAAATATTTTTCTTATCGACTTCCGCAAAATCTTGCCCTGAAAAACTCGACCATGTGTCGTATTTTTCTCCATTTGAGTCAGTGCAACTTACATGAGCTATCGTATGTCCCATAGTAGATTTATAATATTGATTTATTTCACTTGTCTCTCCATCAGGATTGCTGGCCTCAATCGTTTGCCCTGGAAAGAGACTTTTAAGGACAGTAATTCCTAAAAAATCATTAAGCACTGTTTTTGGTGAATTCCAATTGAGTTCTTTTTGAGGAGGATAAACAAACAAAGTTAGCGAATTCTCGCTTGCCAGAAGTGGCATGGTTAAAAGGTAGACAGAGAAAAAGAGGGTATTAAATATTTTCATAGGGACTCCTTAATATATTTCCTGAGTTCTTTTATTTTGAGTGAAGAATAATTCCAGTTGCCGTTTGTTCTTGTGTCTTTAAAATTTCTCTGTCTTCATATTCACCTTCATAATTGACTCTTGTATCTTGAATTTTTTGGGTGTCTGAAAAAATAATGGCTTCACCTTTTTCAATACGCTCGAAGTTTTTATCTATCCATGGTGCTATTGAAGGGGAGCAATTTATAAAATAATTTTTTTCACATTTTAAAACGTCGCCGATAAATTCCCAGATTCGGGTAGGGTCGTATTGGGACATTTTTTTTGTTGGATATCCTGGATCTGCCCAACGCTCACCCATTTTTCCGAAGATGAGATCAACGAAAGCTATAGGATTATTTTTTTTATTGCCAAATTTATTTTCTGAAATGGTAAGGTTCAGTTTCCAAATTGAATCGAAGTAGTTGTCATACTCGTTCACTACCTTCATTAGTGCTACAGCGTAAGGGGCGCAGCCGCCTCCAACCTTTGCTTTAGGGTCATTTTTACGATCAAGAAAAGATTCATAGGGATCGAGATTCGTAGTGAAAAAGAGTGTTTGATCTTCAGGGCGACTTAACAATTGCTCTAGGGTAATATCTTTGTCGTAGTTGAAACTTGTAAAGAAATTGATAAACTCTTTAAGCTTGTCACACTGTGAGTGATCTATAGGGATTTGAAGATAACGAGGTTTTACTTTCTCTTCGGCTCTGTTTTTCGCTCTGAAATAAATTAATCGCTTGATATTTTCTTCTCCCCTAATGATGTGCCCATCAGCATAGTCATAAAAGAGAATTCCAAGTCCCATTTTTTCTTTGAATATGTTTTTATTGTCGACTTCAATAAAATCTTGTCCCGAAAAACTTGTCCATTCATCAAATTTTTCACCAGATGATGTCGTGCATTTGACGTGAGTGACGGTGTGGCCCATTGTCGATTTATAGTATTCATCAATTTCAGAGCTTTCGCCATCTGGATTGATAGCTTCAATTTTAGCGCCGGGGAAAATGAGTTTTCTGACGGCGATTCCTAAAAAATCTTTGATAGCATTTTTTGGAGTGCTCCAATCTATTTTTCTTTGTGTGGGATAAGCAAAAAGAGTGAGTGTGTTTTCGTTGGCGAGAAGAGGTAAGCTTACGAAGATGACCAAGAGGAAAAGAATTTTATTTTTTTTCATTTTTAGATTCCTCAAATTGCACAGATTGTGGAGCTGCTTATAAGGTTTAATTGCTATGCATGGAATCGCGCTGAAAAATTTACAATCGATCACTCTTTGGATGCATTCGATCCAATTCAGTTGTTGCATGCATCCTTTCTAAGGAGAGTTTCTATGAAAAATTTTTTAATTTTTAGTCTAATAATAAGTTGCTCAATTAATTGCCGCACTGCATTTTCCTCTAGTAATTCATTGCTTCGCGTTAAATTTGAAGCAATCTCTTCAAATCATTCTTCCCAAGGCGCAAGAAAATATTTCAAGCCTTGAACGAAGTGATCATTCTTATTCTTTACAAGCAACATTAGGAAGTTTCTATACCTCACAGTATTTAATTGCACGACAATGGATTGAATCTCTTACGGGCAAACTCTCGTTTCAACTTTTTGATGAAAATATTTTTAAAGCAAAACTTTTTGCCGAGCAACTTCCTGATGGTTCTTGGTATGCTGTTTTTGACGGCGCTTTTCCACTGCGTGGTGATATAACGGCGACCTTTTTTAATTATTGGTATTTAAAATCAAGTGGTGAAGATATCAATTCTCCAGCATTGATCAAAGCAAGGGGCTATATTCTTTCTCATGGCGGACTTGAAAAGATGACTCTTTTTTCTAAAGTCTTTATGGCCATGTTTGATAACTATTCTTGGTCAAAAATTCCTTATATACCTTACCTGCTATTTTCAAAGGTCTCACCTGTGAGAGAAAAATCTTTTGGTCAGTGGGTTGGGCCTCACTTGATGCCCATTTCATATTTACGAAATAATCAAATTCACAAAAACTTAGGATCATTGTTTGATCTTGATGAGCTCAATGTTTCACAAAATAAAGTAGAAAATAAAATTAAAAAATTATCTTTGATTGATCGAAAAATTATAAAATTAATGAGAGAGCATCAAGATTCAAAGGGACTCTGGGGCGGCTACACTCTTGCAACAATTTTGTGTTCGATGAGTTTAGCTTATGATTATTCACGATCTCATCATGCTGAAAATTTACTGGCCATAGAAAATGGACTTCAAAAAGTGGAGGCCCTTAGTTTTGATAGTCCCGGAAGCAATTATGACGGAGTTGTTGATGATGGGCATATTTGGGATACAGCACTTATGACTAGAGCCTTACTCGAGTCCCATTATTTGCAAAAAGATTTAAAACCTCAAGGTGAACTTCTTGTTAATCGACAACAAGCTAATGGTGGACTTCCTTTTGGATATGGTTTTGAAAAATATCCTGATGTTGATGATACGGCCGAAGTCATTCTCGCTTTACAAAAGATGGGAGGTTACGAACCTTCGATTTTAAAGGCGAAAAATTTTATTTTTAAGATGCAAAATAAAGATGGAGGCTGGGGCGCGTTTTCAAAAAACAATACTGAAATTTCCATTCTTAGTAATTATCTTTCTCCTTTTAATGATTCGGTTGATTTTTATGATGAAAGCTCTCCTGATGTAACGGGACATGTTTTAGAAGCATTGGCGGTGATTGGAATTAATAAAAATAATTCTGAGCTTGTAAAAAAAGCGATTCAATATTTAAAGAAAACTCAGGACTCATCATTGGCCGCATGGGAAGGCCGTTGGGGCGTGAATTATCTTTATGGGACTGCGGCCGTAATTGTCGGATTAGTAAAGCAAGGTGAGAATCCAGAAGAAATTTACATTAAAAAAGCGACAGACTGGCTTTTATCAAAACAAAATGCTGACGGTGGATTTGGCGAAAGTTTTCAAAGTTACAAAGATAAATCTTGGGCCGGAAAAGGAATGAGTACGGCGAGCCAAACCGCTTGGGTTCTTCAAGCGCTTTCGCTTGCTGGATATAAAAATCATCCCGTCACACTGAAAGCCGTCTCCTATCTCATTTCAAATTTTGAATCAGGTTCAAAATTTACAGATCCCTCAGATGTGGGAACAGGTCATCCGGGTATCGTTTATATGCGCTATCCATCTTATGCTTATGCGTTCCCTCTCATCGCTCTTTCGGAGTGGCTTAATGATTAGATAACGCAATAGCAGTAAGGGAAGGCCTCTTACATTCGTCATCTTTTGTTTTGGCCATGAATTTTCACGATTTATTAAAAGTCTTGAAATCTAATCCATGAGATCAAGCATAAGATTGTGCAAAGGCTGCCTCCCCTGTTGAAAAATCAGTGTTGTCTGGCCCGTTAATACTAGAGAAAAAAACTCCATCGTTGTTTGCTATGTCCCCGAACACTACAAAGGGCCTAAGTCCTCACTTTATTGAGCACGCCCAAAATAATTGGCAGACTAAAATGTCTTATTAAAATGATTTTTTAAGAACTGTCTGAAATCTAGCTCGATCGTCTATTTTTCAACAAAATTAAAAAAAAGGAAGATATAATGTTAAAGGGAAGAGAGGTTGCTGGCGGTGAAGGCTTGAGCGATGGCCTAATTAAAATTTATGAGTGAAGGAGTTTGTTATGTGTTTTAAATCAATTATATTTTTAGCGCGTTTCATTTTTCTTTTGCTTGTGTCCTCGCCTGTTTTTTCAGCTGGGATTAATATCACGCCCCCTTTGCCGAATGTCAGTGGTCCTGACGATATAAAATCAACAATTATCAACATGCTTGAGCTGTATCAGTTTGAAAAGGATGCCTCGCTCCCTTATTATAACAACTCTTGGCAACTTGGTCTCTATGGGCCACGCAAGGAATCTAATAGTCCTACCCAGAGTTGGAATACACCTTTTATGGTTCAAGAATGTTCGAAGGTGGATGATCCTAAGCAGTTTAGTTTGGCCACAGGGGGGGACTATCTTTCCGGGTTTAAGTTTCGTCAGTGCTTTCCTAATTCAACCAGCACTGACCTTCATTCCTTTAGACAAATTTCGCAGGGCCCTCATTATTCATTTTTTTCTGACTCGAGAGATCGTCTTTTGTCACCTGGCTCAATGACTTCTTCGGGGGTTTCTATGCGACAGCTTTCCCAAGCGCTTGCTTATGTTCCCTGCAATGATAAATGCACCGGAACGGCAAATTTACCATCTACGTTGAAAGTTAATAAAATTTTTCCTTGGAAGAAGCTTCGTGAGAGTAGTTGGGCCGATAATTTGGAATTTAAAATTAAGCTTGATGTTGGTAGGACTAGCGGCCGCGTCACATCCCCACTTGATGACGGAAAGCCAGGATATACAATTAAGCTTGTAGAAGGCCGAAATCCTAATCATGTGGCCCTTGATGCTTTGCCTGCCTTAGTTAAATATCAAGGTTTAACTTATTCAGTTGTACGTCGCGGAGAGAATGATAGGGATGTTAGACTACTTGGGCTGAAATTTGATGGGAGGAGAGCATTTTTAAACAGTGGACAAGTGAATTACATTAAAAACAATGGTGGGCATGCGTTTACCGAATCACAGTTGATTTATCTTTTGAAAGATCAACGCCCTCGTGATACTGCCTCTGCCTCTTTACCTGCCTTGGTGAAATTTGAAAATTTTATTTATTCTGTTATTTGCAGTGGTACATCTTGTGCCACCCGAGATTTTAAAAGAGTGAGTGGTAAAATTCCTGACTTTATAGATTCATTAACTGGTCCCGCTGGAGTTGGCCCATTTATTAGCGGCAAAGAATTTTCATTATCCGATGCTCAAATCAGCTATATAAATGCTAATGGTGGGCACTTGTTTTCTAAGGCGAATCATTCTGTACCATACATTGGGGGCAATATTGTTTATTTTCATGTGCCGGAGTTGAAAATTGGGGGAACCATTTACGCAGAAACTGCAACGTTAACAATGAGCCAGAAAATTGCACAATTGTTGCCTCATTGCATTCGTGCCATCAATTTTAGTTATGGGGCGATCATCTATGACCCTCGCTATGACTCTAATAAAATGATGTCCAAACAAATGTCGGGGACTATCCCTAGTATAAAAAGAGACACGGTTAAACTTGCTGATGCAAAGCAATTGAATTTTGATTTTCAGGAACCACGTTTTTCTAATCCAAAAATTTATAAGAAAGCTGACGGAGATATAGCGATTGACACGTCTTTAAATTATGCTGATAAGAGCTCTGGTGGAGAGATTTATGATTTTAACTATAATAAATTGACTCTGCCCAGTGAGATCATAAATTATACGAACAAGAGTTATTTGGTGAAAAACGCATTTTCTTATAGCATGAGGGGAAATGATGGAGTTTATGACGGTCAGAATGAATCAAAGAATCTTACTTTTAAAATTAGGATAACCAAACCGGATTTTGAAAGGATGATTGAAGTTGCTGAAAGTTTTATCGAAAATCCACCTGACAACCTGGCTGCAGTCATAAAGCGATGTGACGAGAGTGTTGCAATTTATAATGACAACCACCCGAAGGAAAAGCTTGATTATAAGATTTTTCCCACAGATAAAGATGAGGATGGGAATTATCTTTTTCTCGATCGTATAAATATCGTTTCTGTTAACGTAGGTGGTGAGATTTCAAGTACTGAAAATTTTGGGGTCCCTGGAAAAAAATTTGAGAAAACATATAAGTACAGTCCCGATGATGGAAGCGTTGATTGTGTAAAAACGAATCCTTTACCAAAAGGTTCTATTAAAACACCTGTTCCTTGTCGCGCCTATATGGGGTGGAATGTGCGAGACATTTCATTAAAAGTTTGTCCAAAGGCGGGTTGTTAAGCGAAGCCTGACACATCAAAAAGACCATCGCTAGTGCTTTGTCATTGGAGTGTGAGGAGTTACAATTATTTTTGATTTTGCTGAAAGCTGATTTGCTTATCAACCATATAGTCAAAAACTTCTAAGAGATTATGGTGAAGCCCGAGTGATAAATCGAAATTTCGACTTGGGCCTAAATGTTCAATCGTTTGGAAAATCGCTTCGACAGTTGAGCAACACTCAAGTTTGGGTTGTTTTCTTATTCTGAAATTGGAAGGTTTTGTTAACTCAAAAGAAAAACGGGGAAGGTTCATGAGATTGCGACTAATACGCATAGTGTGTCTTGCTGTTGCCCAAGTGCCATCAATGACAAAAATGACGAGCGTTTTTTCAGAAGGGATTAATGCTTTTTTTTCTTCTAAATTAAGTGGGCTAAGGTTCGTGGAACTTTTTCCAGGGAAGAGAACGACACAATAATTTTGAGGATCGTTAACAAGAGCGTTGACTTGAGTATCATCAGAATAGTCACTTCCGCGAATAAGGTGCGAGTTTTTAAGAATCAAGTGCGAAAGACGGCCTGTCGCGATTTTTCGATCAATTTCAAGTTGATGAATGAGAATGGCAAATTTAATTTTTGAATCAAAGGGTTTGATTTTGGCGCAGTAGCAAGTTTTTTTAGAAAAGCCACAACGTGAGCAGTTTTTACGAGGTTTTACAGCAGTGAGTTGCTCAATTTTTCGTTTGTTAAGGTAGTCTTTGAGGTTAATCTTCATCTGAAAGTCACGGCCTTTGTTGAAAGATTGACAGATAAATTCTTTATAAGATAGTTTGGGCCCAATATGCTCCCCTTAAAAAAGTCATACCATAAATGAAAATAAAAATAGACAAAGAAACGACCTTAGAAAAAATTCTTTCTGAAAAATTTCAAGGGATTTCAAAAAGTAAAATCAAGCAAATGATGAAATATCAAAAAATCAGCATTGATGGAGTTGCGGCAACGAGATTGGATCAGTGTCTTAATACTCAAAATGAGTTAATCCTTGAATTTGAAAAAGCCCCTGGGGTTGGAAAACAATTCAAGGCCGAATTTAAAATTCTTTTTGAAGATAAATATCTCATTGCGGGTTTGAAACCCGCAGGTCTTCTTACGGTTGGCGAGGGGTCAGATAAAAATCCTTCTTTTTTTAAACTTGTTTTAGATTATGTAAAAAATAATTCAAAGGGAAAAGAACAAGTCTATGTGATTCATCGCCTTGATCGTGAAGTTTCAGGGATAGTTCTTTTTTCTAAAACAGAAGATCTTCAACAAGCGATTAAAGATCATTGGAAAGAAAATACGAAACTTTATTACGCCTTAGTTGAAGGTAAGTTAAAGGAAAGGGTTGGACGACTTGAAAGCTTTTTAACAGAAGATCCCCACACGCTCAAAGTTTATTCGACAACAAAATTAGAAATTGATAAATGTAAGCATGCCGTGACTCATTATAAAATGATTGAACAACATGGGCCTTACGCCCTTTTAGAAGTCGGCCTTGAAACTGGCCGAAAAAATCAAATACGCGTTCACCTTTCGGAGATGGGAAATCCTATCGTTGGTGATAGACGCTATGGAGCTGATAATAAATTTGAAAGACAGATTCGCTTGTTTGCCTTTTATTTAAAGTTTCAACATCCTCTGACGAAAAACGTTGTAGAAATTAAAGCTCCTTTGCCACAAAATTTTTTGCATGTCCTCAATAAAGACGAACGCTATAAATGACAATTGAAAAAAACTATTTAATTTATCCGGCCTTTGCTGATCCTACGCAGCCTTATGTCTCCCTCCCAACAATAAAGGGGTATTTGTGGCAACATGAATCTCCTGTAAGCATTCTTGACTGGAATATTGAGGGTGTTGATTATTTATTAAAAAGTTATAAAGAGATTGTTAAAAAACATCAAAGAAAAACGGAAGAACTAAGTCGGTTAAGGAAGAAAAATTTAAAAATAGAATCGCAACTTTTAAAACTGAAAGAATCTTCTTTTACCCTCAAAGGAAAATGGAAAAATTTAAAAAAAGAAAAAGACTTTTATAATTTCGAAAATTATCAAGAGGCGCGATTTGAGGCAGAGTCTTTGCTCCAAATGCTTAGTGCGATTCATTATCCATTTGAGTTTGGGTTTAATAAGTCGGGGCCTATGCTGAGTCCTTGGGATACAGAGGCAATAGAGTATTATCTTAATGAAAAACTTAGTCCGCTTGATGAATTTTATAAAGAGAAATTAAAAAAACTTTCAAAAAATAAAATAGGTTATATTGGGATCTCGCTTACTTTTGCGAGTCAGCTCTCTGAAGTCTTTTATCTTTGTCATTTAATACGACGATATTGTCCCGAAGCTTTTATTATTTTAGGGGGAGCGGCACTTCATCAAATTATAAGTAATATACCCAACGAAGATCGCGCTTACTTTTTTAATTTCTGTGATGCCATTTGTACTTACGAAGGTGAAGAGTGCTTAAAAAAGCTTCATCAAATTCTCCCTGAGTATAAAAAGAAAAATGAAATAAAACTTTTGAAGGAAATTCCTAATTTACTTATTTTTGATAACGGTGAATGTTTTCAAACTGAAATTAGGCAATTTGATTTAGCACAGAGTGCTCCTCCCGATTATTCTGATTTAGATTTAAACTTATATCTTTCTCCTACTCCCACTCTTCTTTATGCACCGACTAGAGGTTGTTACTGGAATAAATGTTCATTTTGTTATTATGGTTTTAGTCAGGCCGCGACTCATTCTTATAGAGAAAAATCAGCTCTCAAAGCGGCGGAAGAACTTATGGCCTTAGCAAAGAAATATAAAGTTCAACATTTTTATATTAGTGGGGATGTTTTATCGCCACGTTTTGCTGTCGAGTTGGCGAATGAACTTTATAAGAAAAAACGTAAAATTCTCTGGTCGACTGATCTTAGAATTGAAAAGTATTATACGCCCGAACGTTGTCAGTTGCTCTTTAATGGTGGGCTTAGGACCGTTGCTTTTGGTGTTGAAAGTGGTTCGAACCGTATGCTTTGTGAGGTGATTAATAAAGGGACGACGAAAGAGCTTGTCACAGAGATTAATGCTAATTTTTATGAAGCAGGTATTGCTACGGCCTGGATGACTTTTTTACATCACCCGAAAGAAAAAATTCAAGATGCCTTTGCGACACTTGATTGGTTAGGGCAAGAGAGAGAGCGTATTTCTCTTTTTATCATAGGTGAATTTGGCCTTACTCCGGGCTCAAAAATTTATGGTGAGGCCAAAAAATTTAATCTTAAAAATATTTCTTATACAAAGGGAGATTTTTTTAAACTTTATCCTATGTTCGAAGACGAAACAAAGGATTCTTCGACCTTTTATAGAGATGAACTAGGCCGCGAGATTCAAGAGCTCGCCTCTTTTTATGAGTTGTCTCATTATCCTTGGGCAGGTGCGATTTCAACTCATCATACTCTTTTATATCTTGTTAAATATGGTCAAGATTTTTTTCGAAACCCTCAATCTCGATCGGATTTTCACTTTGATATTCCGAAGGTGAATAAAGGATTGCATGAGAGGGTAGAAATGAAACTACAAAAGTATTTGGAAAAGGCACTAAAAATCAAAAAGGGAGTGGCCCCCCATTCATTTGGAAGTCTCTTAAATTATTTGAGTGAGAAATGAGCGTTTTAAGTTGCCACAGATTTATTTTATTGTTATTTTTTTATAAACGCCGATGTAGCTCAGGGGTAGAGCAACGCTTTCGTAATTCTAATTTCCCACCTAATCGCATAGTTTCAAAAAACACCACATTGAACCAGAATGAACAAAAATCTCTTTGATATCTTGAGCATATCAAGACTTCGCTAATTCATTTTGATTCACGCTTGTTCAAGCTGATTTAATCACTTTGGACTTGATTTGGACTTTGGAAAACTAATGGACAAACCGAAGTGTGGGGAGACTCTGTGCAGAAAAAACTAGAAAGGGATAAGATGATCATACGGCAACCGATCTTTTATCGCTCATTCTTATCAAAAATAGCGACCAACATTCTTAAATCATTATATCACAAAATGATGTGTTTAAGGTGCTTTGTATTTGTGCAAAAAACGCAACAACAATTCAAGGACTATTTATCACAAAAATTTATTTTGAAATTTTTGGAAAACTGTAAAGAGACACAAAAGAGAGGTCTCTAATGCAAGCAAAAATTGGAAATAGTTTTGTAAAAACAATTAAGGTTCAAGAAAAAAGTTATGAAATTTGGGATAGTGATTTAAAAGGTTTTTTAGTGGTGGTTTATCCTTCGGGAAAAATAACATATTATTGTTCCTTTTATCGCCCACAAAATAAAAAAAGGACTCGTCTTTTAATCGGGACGACTGAATTTTTGACTCCAGCTCAAGCAAGAGATCGTGCGAAGGAAATATTGGCAGATGTTATAAAAGGGGTAGATCCAGCTGAAAAGACGAAGACTATTACCATACCAGCGCTTGAAGATTTTTTAAATAATGAATATGGGCCATGGGTTAGTGAAAATAGAAAATCGGGGGGAATGACCTTAAAGCGAATCAAATTCTGTTTTGGATTTGTCGCAAAAGTTCCTTTGAATGAGATCACTGTTGGCCCTATTGAAAAATGGTGCAGCGAAAGACTTAAAAATGGGATTTCAAAATTAACACTTAATCGAGATTTGACTGTTCTTAAAGCTGCGCTAGCAAAAGCAATCGAATGGAACATAATTCAAACTCATCCTTTGGCAAAATTAAAACTTTTTCGAGTTGATGTTAAAAATCGAATTCGCTACTTAAATGATGACGAAGAAAAACGTCTTCGAAAGGCACTTGAACAAAGAGAAGCCGAAATTAATGAATTACGAAAAAAACAGCTAAAAAGAGAATCATACTTTGATCATTTAAAACCGATGGTATTACTTTGCCTTAATACTGGCCTTCGACGTGGTGAAATATTCAAATTACGGTTTGTTGATATAAATTTTTCTCAAAAAGTATTAACTGTCATAAGTCAAAATGCAAAAAGCGGCCTAGCAAGACATATCCCACTAAACAAAGAGGCCTACTCTATTTTAAGTGAATGGTGTGACCAAGCAAACGATAGGTCAGGTTTAGTTTTTCCAAGTGAAACAGGAAACGCATTTTGTACAGTCAAAACAAGTTGGAACAATATTTTAAAGGTTGCACAAATTGAGAACTTTCATTTTCACGATCTTAGGCACACATTTGCTTCAAAGCTTGTCATGGCCGGAGTTGATTTGCCCTATAAGTAACTTTTTTTGGAGACGAGGATTTTCCCCCGACAGGCTTGTCAGTTAGTTCTAATTTTGAATTTTTGTACCAACTATTCTTTTGAAATTCCGCTTGTAGTAACGGTGGCTTTT